>Ga0079224_100013117_pt1 | contig 11523 bp, 3 predicted proteins | sample Stecom2015_FD_80414 | JGI IMG/M metagenome (GOLD analysis project Ga0079224, IMG submission 80414) | Agricultural soil microbial communities from Utah to study Nitrogen management - Steer compost 2015 | ecosystem: Environmental > Terrestrial > Soil > Agricultural land | place: USA: Utah...
AATATTATATAAGTATTCTGATTAAAAAAATAGCAATTACAACGTTGTTAATTATTTTATCAATTAATCAGTCATCAACTCAAAAAACTAAGATAAATAATAAAGAAGAGCCAGTCTTATCAGAATTCACCTATCAGGGAAAGGACGACATTTATGATAAAAATCCTTTAAAGTCCGATGAATTTTATACTCCCATACTACAGGGCTGTTATCCTGATCCAAGTATTACCCGCAAAGGAAATGATTACTATCTGGTAAATTCTTCGTTTGCCATGTTTCCGGGAGTGCCAATTTTTCATTCTACCGATTTGGTAAACTGGAAACAGATAGGACATGTACTGGACAGGGAATCCCAGCTTAAAGTAGAAGATTCACGAATATCGGGTGGTGTCTATGCTCCCGACATTAAGTACAATCCCTATAATGATACTTTTTATATGATAACTACAGAGATTGCAGGGGGAATGGGGAATATAGTGGTAAAAACAAAAGACCCTTCTAAAAGCTGGAGTGATCCGTTTAAACTTAACTTTGAAGGAATAGATCCGTCATTATTTTTTGATGATAATGGTAAAGCTTACCTGATACACAATGATGCCCCGGATAAGGGAACAGAACTATATCAGGGACACAGGGTAATAAAAATATGGGAATATGATTTGCAGAAAGATCAGGTAGTTCCTAATTCAGATAAGATTATTGTTAACGGCGGGACAGACATTACTCAAAAACCTATTTGGATTGAAGGACCTCATATCTATAAAAAGAACAACAAATATTACCTTATGTGTGCCGAAGGCGGGACAGGTGACTGGCATAGTGAGGTAATTTTTGTAAGTGATAATCCTACCGGTCCTTATATTCCTGCAAAAAACAACCCTATACTTACCCAACGTTATTTTGCAAAAGACAGGACAAATAAAGTAGACTGGGCAGGACATGCAGATCTTGTGGAAACTGTTGACGGAAATTATTACGGGGTATTTCTTGCTGTTCGTCCTAACGAAAAACAACGTGTAAACACAGGTCGTGAAATATTTATTCTCCCGGTAGACTGGAGCGGAGAGTTCCCTGTATTTGAGAACGGTCTAGTCCCTTTAAAACCTTTATTAAAATTACCTAATGGTGTTGAGAATAAAACCGGAAAAGCAGGGTACTTGCCTAACGGAAATTTTAATTTTACTGATAATTTTACCTTTAATGAGTTAGATTATCGCTGGATTGGTATAAGAGGACCAAGAGAAAAGTTTATAATAACAGGAAAAAATGGTTTAACTATCACTCCTTTTAAAACAAATATTAAAGCAAATGCTCCTACCTCTACCCTGTTTTACAGACAACAGCATGCCTCTTTTGAAGCAACAGTAAAACTATCATACAAACCCAAATCAGAAAAAGACCTCGCCGGTATTACTTGTTTTCAGAATGAAAAGTTTAATTATGTATTTGGGGTTACCAAAAAAGGACAGGATTATTACCTTGTACTTGAGAGAACAGAAAATGGAAAATCGACAATTATTGCCAGTCAAAAAACAGATATAAACAATCAGTTATATATGCAGGTAACTGCAAAAGGAGATGACTATAGCTTTAATTACTCTTTTGATGGCAATACATTTAATAACCTTGGAGGAACAGTGTCTGGCGATATTCTTTCAACTGATATTGCAGGAGGATTTACAGGGAATCTTATTGGTTTATATGCTACGAGTTCAAACGATATTTTGCCTTAAACTATATTCAAATAAACAAGAACATTAAATCTCTAAAAATTAAAACTTATCTTATATAAAACAGGCTAATTTCTTTAATCATGCATAAAATGTTTTGAAATTTGTCCTGTAAGGTTTACTCTACGGGATAATCGCTACCTCATATACGTTTATTAAGACATCTTGAAAATATCTGAACTTTTATCAAATTTGTATAATCAAAAATAGTTAACCTATTTTAGGATTAATCATATGTAAAAATATATTATTTTTCAGTGAAATAAAAAGGAGAATTGCCGATATACGTAGCATATGAGTAAAACTAAGGAGAAGCAAAAAAGTAGAGTAATATTATGGCTTCAGAGTAATATATCCTATAGTTTGATTCCAATATAGTTATTAAATTAGTTGCAGTTACATAAATTATTAATGTTTATTGTAGACTGTAAACGATAATTTCAATTAAATTAGTAAAGCTATTAAAAAAAATATTTTTTAAACTATATTTATAAAATATGAAATTATTAAATCTGTGGTTATGATAAACAAAGAACCCTGCCTTTAATAGACAGGGTTCTTTGTTTATCAGTTAAAATTATAATTATTAATTTTTATAATTATAGCTTTTTGCAGTTATAATTTTATTATTCTTATCTGTTACAAAAGATAATCTTCCAAACTCATCATAAACATAGTTTGTTTCATTCTTTCTTGCATCAATAGCTTGTACTATTTTACCATTATTATCATATAAAGAGATTTGTATCATAGGATAAAAATCATATAATTTTAACAACTCTGTTTTTAACTGTTGATTATTATACGATTGTAACGTTGCATAACTAACATCCAATGTATTTATAAGATCTTGCTGACTAACATTTGTAACAGTTGCTACAACATATTTATAATTATATCCCATTAATACAGCATTACTTACTCCTAAACCATTTGATGTCTGTACAATGTTACCATAATTATCTACAACTTCTATCTGATTATTTGTTCTCAAATTTGATTCAGATGTTCCTGAATCATTTCCAGACATATAAACAACATTACCATTTTGGATCCAATTATTCTTCTCTACAGAAACTATATCATCACCAACTTTATTGACTTTTTTATACAAAAAGCCTCTTAAGTTTTTACTTGCCATAAAACTGTAGTATACATCAGCATAAGTTATAGTAGAAGATTCAACTAATCCCATACTATTTGTTTTCCATGTATAGGTAATATTTCCGTATGTATCATAATTATAATTAATATTATTGGTTGTTGGTCCTCCTACATATGAACTCTCATTCACAGAAGTTAAACGCCATGTATGATTAATACTGATAGTTGACGAAGCAGAGTTTAAAATGTTATAAGCATATTTAGTATAACTATTTACTACTTCCGCCAGCTTATTTCCGTTTGTATTATATGTTTCCTTTTTTAACAGAAGTCCAGCTTTAGTAAAATCATTAAGACCATTATCAAAATATTTTTTCTCATATCCATTTGTTGTTCCGGTATCAGAACCTGCCTGAGTAATAGTTACTGTGCCATAAATCACACTAACATCATTAAGTGATGTATGAGAATCATCATAAGCATATTTGATTTTAACAATATTTCCGCTACCGTCATCAGTAATTGTTTCACTCAATACGTTATCATAAATATCCTGTCCCATTAAATTGTCTATGAGCTTACGCCCTCTTAAATTTCCACTACTAAAAGATGGATACTTACCTCCGAATTGCTGGGCTCTCCTATTTGATGAACCCGACATAAATAAATTCTCATCTAAATTATTATAAACAACAGTCTTTACTGAGTTGTCTGTTTTATCAATATAATAATATGACACATTACCCTGACTTTGTAGATTACTATTATGTACATAAACATAACTTCCTCCACTTTGAGCATATTCCTGTCTAAAATATGTTGGGTTAAGTGTTAGAACCTGTTCAAATCCCCAATTATTAATTCTGTAAATACGATCCTCGGCAATAAATAATTCATTAGCAAATGCAAAAGATCCATTATTTGATTCGGTAGCCGCAGCCGGGAGATTAGTATAACCCCATGATGATGTGTTAGGGTTATAGGTATAAACCTTACCACCATTATTATAACCTGCAATTCTGTTTTGACCAAAGCCGTTATCACTCCATATCTGCTCTGACTGAACAACCCAACTGTAACCATTAAATGCAGCCTGTTTAAAACTATAACAGTAACCATCATTAGGTGACCCTACGTGCTGACCCGAGAAAATATTATTGTAAACAGGAAAGAAAGGATATATATCATCATAACCACCTACAACATCATCTACACGGTATAAATTATAATAAACATCCCATCTAAGAAAAAACTCATGATTATTGTTAGCCACAAAAGATGTTAGCGAATTACAGGGATAAAAACAACTTTTACCGGAAAGGTCATTAGCATAAGGAGTTAAAGCAGATGTCCATGATTTAGTTTGCCACGTTTTTTCTGCATCAAGAAAATGAATATAATATCTATCATAATGCGATGTTGTATTTTGTGTCCCTAAAGTAACATTCATATCAACCCCGGTAACAGTATTAGCAGCAAGTATAAAATTATTTTTTGCACCATAATAATAATTACCAGACCCCTGTGCTATCTTTTTATAAACCCAACTAGTGCCTCTCCATTTATAGGTATAAATATCTCCTGATTTTTTAACACCCACGCCAATAAAATCATCACCTGAAATAAGTACAGGATCGTCCTCTTGGCTATGGTTAGCCTCTCCGGTAGTTAAGTTTGTATGCTGGTAAAAGTTCCATGAACCATCTGCAAGTCTATGGAAAGCATATAAACTTCCCTTACCGGTACTTCTGTCATAAACTAAAGCTGCATAATAATTTTCATTAAAAACAAACCTCGCATTATCTAATTTTTCCCAACCATAGTTTGTCCATGAAAATTTTATTGGCAGAGGGATATCAAATCTACTTCTTATCCATTTTCTACCATCCCATGAATCTCTAATAAGATAAAAATCACCATCAGCATAGCCTGAATTTGATGATGATCCGTTATCTAAACTTCCAAGTGAAACATAATAATTATCTGTAGCATATTTAGCCCATGTTCCTAAAGTATATCCATTTAAAACTGTTGTATTATTGTTAGTAAACAATGTTTTTTTCTCATAATTATAAGAAACGGAGCCACCTGCCGGTTTAGTCCATTTTTTAATAGAACCCTTAAAATCACCAGAAGTGTAATATTCAAAAGTATCTGGAGGCAAGTTATTACCATTTATATTTTTTACGGTAATATCTGTTAGGTATCGTTTAGCTTTTTCTGTAACGCTTGAATTAAGCACATTATAGTTAAGCTCATTATACCTAACAAGCTCATTAGTACTATTATATGATTTTACTCCGGTTAAATATTTTCTCTCATATCGCTCTTGGTAAGCATCTGGCTCTGCAGCTTCTGTATGAGGCTCATAATACTCATTTGGATTTTTTTCGGCATATTCAAAAACTACTTTCTCTCCGGTAGAAGAATTTATTTGCTGTATGTAGCTTGCCTCAGTATGTTTTGAGCTGGTAGAACTATATCCCTGTTCAACCTTTAAATAAGTGAAATTAAGCTCATTACTGTACTGATCTTTTATAGAGTAAAGGTTCCATATTATAGTATGTTTACTTGCTCCTGTTCCCTTTCCATCACCTATCCAGTTACCCCAAGCTAAAACACTCTCTCTGGAATTATCTGTTTTACCATAAGTGTAAACATAACCTTTTTCATCTGTCACCTCCCAATAATCAAGAGGTAAAGGTTGTGGATTATACAAAAACTGATAGTATTTAATCACATAATGAAGTGGTTTAACCGTTTTGAATTCCCATATGCAATAACCAGTTGTAATATAAGGGCGTTTAGTACATACCAGTTCAACACCATTTAGATAAAAAGTATCATCATCCCTTGATGCAGTCATTTTGGTATCTGCCACAATTTTTGGCGTACCCATGCTCCAGCCTACACCTAGCATACTGGTAGCCATATGTCTGGCTGTGTATGTAGCCTGCTTTAAAGTATTAGCACCATTATAACTAAAACTTACAGGATAATCTACTGCCCTAGCAGAGATTGAGGTAATAGGAAAGGAAAAGTTTACTTTACCACTGGCTTCATTAACTACTCCACCAAAACCAACACTACCAGATGATGTTTCTGTAGGCGTGTTAATATCTTCTTTTTTCATGGAAGTATCCTGTCCGAATACTAGCGAGGTAGAAAGAAGTAAAACTAATATGCTTAATATTTTTTTCATTTTAATAATGTCTCTTTTTAAAACCTTCAGTTATTTATAAATATTCAACAATTGAACAGCTATATCCAGCTTTATCATCGTTAAAGATTCTCACTGTACCCCACAAATAGCTTTTAACGCCTCCTAGTTCCCTTAAAATCCTATCAATACCTTCACCTCCTTCATATTCATCTCCTTTAGAAATAATCTTGATATTAGTTATTTTATCATTTAAAAAACTAACTGCAAAAATATTTTCACACGTAGGAACATCTATCCTTAACACATTACGATTCAATACACTAAAACCTATAGACTGAACAAAACCATTAAACTTAATCATTAAATCATGAGTATTTTCCTTAGGAGATATAGTATATGAATCAAAATCAATATTACCGTTATTCTTGTTTAATTTTATCATTGCTTTAAATCTAATATATGAAAACGCTCTAAACCTACTGCCTTAGGTATAAATAACTGAGGAACACCTCCAGGTCCTTGTTGAGGATTAGCATATGTTGTCCCAAAGGCTGCAGGTATAGTTTCAGTCACTCTAAATAAACCGACTTGTCTTCTATAACCTAATGAAGGGTGAGGTGCTACTTGAAGACCAGTCCATAGAGTTTCCATTTGAAATTTAGCTCTATATAATCCTGTATAAGTTGTATAATAAGGTGAAGTCCCCCCCATACCCTGAACAAGTATTGTCCCTGCTTTTAAATTAATATTTCTCCAATTATCAGCATTACCATAATCACCGTTACCAGTCTGATGTAAAGTTGCTTGTTGAGCTGGTGTAGGCTCAAGGTTTAAAGTTCCTTCTAACTTTTCAAAGTCTTTAAGCGGATCTAATGTCTCTTGTTCCGTTGTCTTAACCTGTTCACTCTTATTTTTAAAATATCCTTTTACATGACCAGTAAATTTATCTACTCCAAAACCTATAGAACTTGAAATAAAACTTGTTCTAAGTGTGGACCATAAATCAAATTCATTACCCGTAGCTTTGGATAAACCATATCCAAGTAATACACCTGTAGAACAGTTTATTGTAGTATTTGTTAAATACTGTTGCGCAAGAACATTCGGTATTTTAGAATAAAGTGCCTGAACAGGCCCCGTAAGCCTAGCACCTATAGCTCCTCCTATATAACTTGTACCTATAGAAACTACTCCTTCTGTTATAAAAGATCCAAAATCAAACTCTTGATAATCAGGATTGCTTAACTGTCTATAAGCATTATTACCAAAACCCGTTATAGCTGCCCCGGCCAATGGTCCGGCATATAGGGTTGCCTCACCTGCCGCAGCTCCAATAAGGAAATAAGATACTCCATCTCCAAAATCATCAATATTATCCCAATTAGCAGCAAGATTTATTGCCCCACCAACTACTATAGCTATAACATCATCAATTATTGCGTACTCACCATTAGGATCTATTGAGCATATAGGGTTGTTTGCAAAAGCTAAGTAAGGACTAACAAACTGATTTTGCGGATCTGGTGTAAACCATCTTCCTACACTTGGCTCATATAATCTTGAACCAAAATCATAGTATCCAAAACCGGTTTCTGTTTGTAACTCTTTACCCTGATATTTATAGTTATATACCGAACCTCCGCCTATTATATATTCTCCTGCATGTGTTAAACCATAAGGATAATAATTAGTAGCACTAACTGTTTGCAGGTTTTTGGTGTAAACATATAAATCGTCTATATTAAATGTAAAAGAGTAACCTGTTGTACCTCCTGGCACCACAAACTTCAAATAGACACTGGTCGCCGCAGTAGGGAAATAATAATCAAACTCAAAATCACCTGATAATGAAGACCCCAATATTTGATTTGTTGTACCTGAAGTGGTATTAACTACAAGTATTGCCTGAACTAACGACGACGGATTAAATTTACTACTTGTAAACCTGGCATTACCTTTAATAGTTACTCTTGTTCCAGAAGCTACATTATTTAATATATTTCTTTGAGTTCCGGAAGCACTGATAAGTCCACCAGGTACAGTAACAGAAAGCTTGTAATTGCTGTTACTAACAGTTGCAGAATTTATCGCTGTAAAACTCCCAACACCAGACAGAAAATGCTCTTCGATAATAAAAGAACTACTTACTTTGTATCTTAGTATTACATTTCCGGTTTGATCTAGATAATTATATATATAGGAAAAATACTCATTAGATCCGGCTGTATTTCTGGTAACATATCCTTCTGAAGTTGGAAAATATTGTAAAGTAGCATCCTGATACTGGAAACCTCCCAAATAATCAGTAGTAACTACAGCTCCGGATGCAAGTGTATAAATTTTTAATATTTTACTACCAGTAGCATCATATCTAAACTGTATGGTTGCACCACTACTAAAGGTAACCAACTCAGGTAAATCCAGATGATTATAAGTAATATTAGTTATCCCTTTATTTCTGTCTTTAATAACATTACCATTAGCATCATACTCATAATCATCTAATGTACTTCCAAAAGTGGTTCCGTTATTAAAGCCTTGAGTATTGGCGGTATCTTCTACATTAACTAGCTGATTTCCGTCATATCTGTATAAAAGGTTGTCAATAGTACCTGAAAGACTTGTTCTCTTTAAAGTTTCTATATTACCGTTTATATCGTAAGAAACGATTTCATTAAATGCGCCATTAGCATTAGTTCCATTTCCTATGTAATTTGCATATGTTAATCTTCTAAGCTTATCATAACTAAAGTCATATCCATTTGAAGAGTTGACAGAGCCATTAAGGTTTGAAGCCCATCTCGCTTGTGTTACATCTCCATTATACAATGCTACACCTGCGCCGGCAACTTCATTATAATTAAGATGATATGCATACAAATCTCCTCCCAGATTATCAACATCATTAATATCAGTAAGCCATCCGTGTATATCATATTTATATTTAACATTTTGTAGAGATGTACCGGTTGTAAGCCCACCTATCTTTTTCTCAACTAATTGACCTAAGCCATCATAAATAGATACAGATACAGACTCTTCAGGCTGACTATTTATTTTTTGATAATGAGCTAACTGTCGCTCACAATTATCATAAGTATACCTGTCTGTAATAACAAGTTCAGGGTTAGTTTGGTTTGATGTCCTTTTGTGTTTTGTAACTACTTTCAGAATATTTCCCCTAAAATCATATTGAGTAGTAGAAATAGTATACCCTCCTAAATAGTTTTTAAGATAAACATATATAGGTCGTGCTTCTTCATCATAAAAAGTCCAGGTTGATGTCCAATAACTACTACTACCCGATAGGTTTCTGGTATAAGTAACCGTTTGAAGCCCTTGTACATTATTAGTAACAACCTGCCCCTCTACTGATATAGGTGGAGCTACAGGTGGAGTTAAAAAATTATAATTGTCATAATAATTTATAGTAAGAACATTAATGCCGGTAGTAGGAAATGCATTATTAGTATAATATAGAGAAACTCCTCCGGTAAATCCTAATGTAGGAATTTTTACACGTCCTTCATAATTAGTTAAATTACCTGAGTTATTTATAAAATTGTCGACCGAAGCCTGTAAACTGTCTCTTGACAAAGAGCTTGAGTAAGTACCTGTGTAAACAACTCTCCCGTTTACATCATACTTTATAAAAAGCCATTTATTTTGTGCTTTTAGATTTTCATCCTGAGTAAGAATAGGCCTGTCTAGTTTATCATAAACACTATATTCCCAACCTCTTCCAGGGGTTTTTTGACCAATCTTTCTATTATACTCATCATATATATATTGATGCGCATATTTATCTAAAAACTGTTGGTTATTTAAAAACGAAATATTACTTCCAATATTTACTGTATAAGTAGCATTAAACCCAGTAGTTGGCTGAGTAGGGTTTTCAGCTCCTATTGATAAGTACCCATCTTCTATGTACACAGTATAATTAGAGCCACATGATGTACACCCCAATACACCTACAGTTGTATCAGGAATGCGGTCATCAAGATAAACCACATGACCGGTTTTTAGGCTTGAGGAAGAAAATCCTCCACTAAATATAAGTGTAAGCGTACCGTTATTAATCGAGGCACTCACTGAGCCTCCGCCAGAAACAGATGATGTTAAAAACTGGGTAAAATTCCAACTTCTATTACCTGTTTGTTCGCTATATGCATTAAAATCATAACCTGCAGCTTTTGGAGAAAGAACATACCTTAAAAGCCCCTTGTTATCATAAACATACTCAGTAACTAATTTCTTAGTAACGCCTCCGTCAGAAACATAAGCAATGTCAGCAATTTTTTTTCCGTTTTTATCCGAAAAAGTTTCAACTGTATTTAAATTACCGTCGGATGATACCCAATTCTCATTTTTAACTTTAGACTTGACTAATAGTCCATTTGAATAAAACTGACTATTGTTTATTAATTTATAATCAGAGGTAATTATATTCTTTCTTACTTCATTAGACACATTAACACCATACGACAATTTAACAGTATGATCTGTATCTCCAGAAATAATTTTCCAATCATCTCCTCCTCTAGAAGTCTCTTTTACTCTATTAAGAGGGGAACCATCAAAAACAGTCTCTCTGAAAGGAGTATTGTCATGATAAGTATTTGCACTTGCATAATAACTTAACTGTTTGGATTGTGCTGATAACACATAGGATCCGTTGTTGGGCAAAGTGAATAAACCTCCAAAAGCTGTTGTAGAGGTTGCAAAAGGAAAATAGCTTTTAGACTTTCTTCCAAACTCATCATACGCAATGTAACTTACAATGTCGTTTCCATTAGTAGATGCTCCCTGCTCAATTATTTGCTCATTTCTATTCAAGCCATCCTTATATTGAATATTAATTAAGGAATTACTTGGACTTGGAACAAAAGCAGAACTTTGATAATCAAAGATTGTTGTTGGAACTTTTGGTTCGGTTGTCTTAATGTAGTTGTGACTTGAAGTCTGACCAAAAGCAAAAGTATACAGTAATAACTGTATAAAGATAAGGTAAGGTCTCATATTAAATCTTTTTTGCAAAAATAATTTTTTTTTTATCTTATCAAATTAAGAATCGCATTTAATACTAAAAAAATTAAACATTTTTTCACATCTCCTTTTATTTATTGTACTTCATACACTTAAACCATATATTAACCAATAGGCTAAGGCAATAAAATTAAATTTAGCTTCTTTAGGATTATTAAGTTTCTAACTATAATTTACCATCACTCTTCAAACAGATTTCTCTTAACACATCATAAAATTATCTTAAACTATAAATACCACTGTACTGAAAGCTTTGACAGCACTAGTAAGTCTTTTATAAAAAAGTTCGACATTAGTCCCGTTGACTCCACAAAAGCCTTTTGCTGATAGCAAAAGGCTTTTTATTGTATTATATCGTCCTGAAAAAAGTTGACTAATAAATGTCAACATTATGAAGAATGATGATTTAATTAAAAATCAGCGAAGCCCGATTACAAGATACAGCGAATCATTTAAACGAGCAGTTGTTAAAGAATA
>Ga0079224_100013118_pt1 | contig 11523 bp, 10 predicted proteins | sample Stecom2015_FD_80414 | JGI IMG/M metagenome (GOLD analysis project Ga0079224, IMG submission 80414) | Agricultural soil microbial communities from Utah to study Nitrogen management - Steer compost 2015 | ecosystem: Environmental > Terrestrial > Soil > Agricultural land | place: USA: Utah...
GGGGGGTTGAACCATGGTTGACGGAATGAAGGGGGTAGAACGATGACTGGCGGCGACAGGTCGCGTCGCGTGAATCCCTCCGAACGTGGGCCCGACGCTTGGTCGGAAGTGAATTGGGGCGCGCAGTTGGCCGATTTCAAACAGATGCAATACCACCAATCCGTCCTGTGGTTGGCGCTGGTGGAATTGCTGGTGGAAAAGGGGATCATCAGCCGGGAAGAATTGCGGAATGTCGCCCGGGAATTGGACCGAAAACTGGCGATCAGGGCGATTCCGGGGGGCTCTGCGGAAAAAAGGGAATCCGGGCCTTCCCCGGACCGCTCCGAAAAGCGGGAAAAGAAAGGGAAATAAAGAATAGGAGAGCGCTTTTTCGCACCCTTCGGCGAAAAAGCGCTCTCTCATTGTCAGTGGGAAGCCCCTTCAGGATCTGCCTGTGGCCTTGACGGAGCGCAGCGGAGTGGGGCGGTCCGGATAGGTTTCCCACAGATGGACGTCCCTCCCCACGTTCAGATCCGCTTCCTCCAGAAATTGGCGGACGGTCATGTGGGCCAGTTCCATCAGATTGTTTTCCTGGCTCAGGTGGGCCAGGGAGACCTGTTCGCCGTTGCCGGCGAGGATTTCGGCGAGGGCTTCGCCGGCGTCCTCATTGGAAAGGTGGCCGACGTCGCTCAGGATGCGTCGCTTGACGTTCCAGGGGTAAGAACCCATGCGGAGCATGTTGACGTCGTGATTGCTTTCGAAAATGAGGGCATCGACGCCGGAGACCCGATCGATGATCCTTCGGCTGACATAGCCGAGATCGGTGACCAGGGCCAAGGATTCGTTGCCGCGCTGGAAGCGGAATCCGATCGGTTCCGCCGCGTCGTGGGAGACTTCGAAGGTTTCGATTTTCAGGTCCCCGATTTCCAGAACGGCCCCGCTTTCCAACACGTTGCGGCAAGCCTCGTTGATCGCCCCCACGGAGGAGGGGAGGGCCGACCAGGTGGCTTCGTTCATGTAGACGGGGATATTGTACCGGCGCGCGAACACTCCCAGCCCCTTGACATGGTCGATGTGTTCATGGGAGATGAGGATGGCGGTCAGCGTCTTCGGATCCACTCCGATGCTTCGCAGATGCTGTTCCAACTGTTTGCCGGAAAGGCCGGCATCCACCAGGAGGCGCACCTGATCCGTTTCGATATACAGGGCGTTCCCGGTGCTGCCGCTGGCGAGGACACTGTATTTCATCGGCGATCTTCCCCTTTTTTCAGAGGCGTGCGTTGTTTGGCGTTTTTAGGGCTGCAGGGCGCCCGTCAGCGCATTGACGTAATAGGTCCGGCCGTCTGCGGCCGCAAATTTCCAGACGGGAGAAAGCACGCGGGTTTTGGCGTCATAGGACTGCCCGTGGTAACCCAGTTCGATGCGGGTGAAAACCGTCCCCTTGGGAACTTTCCCGCTTTCCACCAGATTGAGCAGCGCGAAGGAGGCGGGAACGGGGGTTTGGGCGTCGGTTCCCTCTTTGATGGACAAGCGAATCAATCGGATGGATTGAAGGGCCCCTCCCTCCGACAGTTTCACTTCCAGGCGGCTCCCGTAGAGGGGCCGCTCTTTCCAATACTGAAGGTATGTCCGGCTCCGCCCCTTCCGGGAGATCAGCCGGTACTCCCCGAAAGAGGGAACATGCTTTTTGAGCAGGGCATGGAGATGATCCTCCCCGGAAAGGGCGAGGGAGGGATGAAAGGTTTTTACGTAGCTGCCGTCCGGCTGCGACTCCCAGCCCTCCCCCGGAGATGCGATCCGCGCTTCCAGGACGGAAACCAGCGGCGGATTCTGCGGGATGTCGGGCGTTTTGATCTTCTTTTCCTTGAGGATCTGGGTCAGCTCCCGGCGGATCGAATCGTTTCCGTTTTGCATTTGCGATTTTTCCACCCAGGCCTGGATCAGCTGCACGGTCAAAAACAGGTTGAGTAAGACGAAGGCGATGATCAGCAGGGTTTTGGCGCGGCTCCAGTCCATGACCGACCCTCCCGGTTACGGATTGAGAAGGATGCTCTCTCCGTTTTTCTTCAGGGCGATCCACACCGGGGACAGGCGGACGTGATCCTTGAGCATCTTCACCTGGTACCCCGGGATGAGACGGCGCAGCTGATTCAAGGAGAGGCCGCGGTCGGCTAGCTCCCGGATCACCGTGTCCCGACCGGGAAGCAGCGCGTTCCGGGAGTCGGAGGGTTTCGAAGAGAGGTAGCGGAGGGAACGATGGTATTCCGCCACCCTGTCGGAGGAGACCTTCAGCCGGATCGTGTCGGGCCGCACCTCTTCCTTGTCTTCCTCCCCGGACCAGTAAACCGGGAGCCCGCCGACCGTCAGGCGAAAAATGTAGAGGTGGATGTGGTCTTCCTTGATCCGCCGGTCCAGGGAATAGGAGCCCGTCCACCCGTTGTGGGTCTTCATGAACTGGTTCAGGATTTCCAGCTCGATCGCCGCCGAGGAGGGCTGCGGCTCCGCTCTCAAGTCCCTGTACACCACCGTCTGCTTCTGCTGGTTGTGTTGCAGCATCCGGTTTCCGTCGGTGTAGGTGTCTCCCTCTTCAGAGGGAAGGGTCCAGATTTGGTTCGGATCGGTGAAGAGCCATTTGATGTCCTCCACCTTGATTTGTTTCAAGGGATAGGTAAAACTGCGGACGGTCGGCGGCAGATCGGGAAGATACACCGCCAGGGGAAAAGAGGAAATTTTTTCGTCCTTTTCCTCGTCCAGGGGGATCTTCCCGGTGACGAAGTGGGGCTTGACCGGCTGGGCTTTCCGCTCCATCTCCTGAAACCACTTGCTGAAGTCCGGGAAGTCGATCTCGCTCTCCAGCACTTTCCGCTCCCGGTCGGATATCAGCCAGAGGCGCACGTTTTGTCCCCGCGAATCGCTGCGGATCCAGATCCTGCTGATCAGGTTGATGCCGGAGGCGGAAATCTCCTCTTCGTTCATCACGTCGATGGCGTCGGCGGGCAGATCATTGATGAACTGCAGTTCCACTCCCGCAGCTTTTTGGTACAGATGGTTCCACTCCTCCGGCCGGGGAACCACCGGTTCCGGATCGTCCCACGAGGCCTTATAAAGCCGGTTGAGAAAGTCCCGGTGCGCCGGCTCATTGGGTAGGATCCAACCCTGTTGTCCGTCCCGGTGGACGATGACGGGAACGGAAGCCACCCGTTCGTGCAGGGGGATCTGGTTGTACTGCTCGTTGCCGATCAGCGGGGGTTGGATATAGGACGGCTTATTTTCCTGATAGGAGGGGGAGCTGTACCACAGCATCCCCGTCTGCAGAATGCTGAGGACGATCAGCAGAAAGAGCGCCGCCGACTTGATCCGTTCCTTCATCGGATCACCTCCGGCTCCCAGGGGGGCAGGGTGAAGGTGACGGTCGTTCCGCGGCGGTATACGCTATCGATCCCGATGTCTCCGCCGTGGGCCAGGACGATCTCCCGGGCGATGGACAGGCCGAGGCCGGTTCCCCCCATTTGGCGGGAACGGGCCTTATCCACCCGGTAAAACCGCTCAAAAATGCGTCCCAAATCCTTCTTGGGGATGCCGATGCCGGTGTCCGACACCGATACCTCCGCCATTCCGTCCTTCTGCCGGCGGGCGCGGATCGTGATGGCGCCCCCTTCGGGTGTGAATTTGACCGCGTTGGAGAGGAGGTTGTCCCGCACCTGGTCGATCTGATCCCGGTCCACGTAGACCCGGGGGAGCGGTCCGGACACCTGAAGCGCAAGGCGGATTCCCTTCTTTTCGCAGGGAATGGAAAAGCGGTCCGCCACCTCCTCCAGCATTTCCCTCAGATCGACGGCTTGTTTGTGGAAACGGGTTTCCTTGGCATCCAACCGGGAGAGCAGGAGCAGGTCGTTGATCAGCCGGTTCATGCGCTCCGCCTCCTGAAGGGTGACCCGCAGAAAGCGGGACGCCAGTTCCGGATCGCCGATGGCCCCGTCCTCCAGGGATTCCAGATAGCTTTTGATGGTGGTGAGCGGCGTGCGCAGCTCGTGGGAGACATTGGCGACGAACTCTTTCCTTTGCCGGTCCAGCTTGGCCTCTTCCGTCACATCCTTGAGGACGGCGATCAATCCCACCATTTCCTGCCCGTGACGTTTGATCGGCGTGAAGGTGATTTTGATGACGGAGTGCTCTTCCTTGTCCTCCGCGTTTTGTTCCAGGTGGATCTGCGTCTCTTCCGCCAGGGGCAGGGGCAGCGGTTCGGAAAGGGGCAACACCTCCTCCAGCGGTTCGCCGAGGGCGATCTCCCGGTCCAGGATCTCCTCGGCCCGGCGGTTGCGAACGATCACCCGCCCCTTTCCGTCCGTGGCCAGCACGCCGTCGCTCATGTTGGCCAGCACGGACTCCAATTTCTCCTTTTCCTCCTCGTTCTGGGACAGGGCCTCCCTCAGCCGCTCCGCCAAATGGTTGAAGGCGGCGGCCAGCCGGCCGATTTCGTCACCGCTTTTCACATCCACCTGCCGGTCGAAATCCCCTTCCGCCATCGCCGTCGCCTGGCGGGTGATCTCCTTCACCGGATTGGCGATGGTGCGGGCCAGGATCACGCCGAGAAGGGCGGTCAGCCCCAGGGCGAGGAGGGTGATGCGGATCAGGTTTTTGCTGATGCGGCGGATCGTCGCGTACATCTCCTCCATCGACGCTTCGATGTATACGGCGCCCACCGCCTGGCCGTCACTGTTCTTGATGGGACGGATGAGCAGTTTCATCCGGTAACCGGTCGCCGGGTCGACGCGGAACTGTTTGTCGGTGGTGAAGGATTGCAGGGCCTGCGTGACCCGCACGTTTTTTTGCCCGATGACGTTGCGGTTTTTGGTGGAGGACGTGCTCAGCACGATGCCGTCGGAGTCCACCACCTGAACCGTGTCGGTACCCTTGTCCAGGATGAACAACTGTTGGACGAGGTTTTCAATCTCCTTGGTGCGATCCGATCGTTCGGCGGTTTTTTGGTCGAGGATTTCCGCCAGCGAGCTGCTGGCCAGAAGAGCCGCCTGTTTTTCCAGCTTTTCGTCGAAGTCCTGCTCGTAATAATCTCCCAGCCAATCGAAAAAATAGACCCCGATCAGCTGGATGGCGATCAGGATGAGGGAAAAGTAGATCACCATCAGCTTCCACTGGATGCTGTTCAGCAGTTCCCGGAGTTTTGAAACGAACATGGCGCTCACCTGTCGGCGGAGGGATCGCGCATGGTGTATCCCAGTCCCCGGCGGGTGATGATGTATTCGGGGTTGCTCGGATCATCCTCGATTTTTTCGCGCAGCCTCCTTATGGCCACGTCCACCGTCCGCATGTCGCCGAAGTAGTCGTATCCCCAAACGGATCGGAGCAAGTGTTCCCGGGTCAGCACCTGGCCGACGTGCTTGGCCATGTAGGAGAGCAATTCAAACTCCCGGTGGGAAAGTTCCACCGTCGTCCCCTTCTTGGTCACCAGGTACCTGTTCAAATCGATCACCAAATCGCCGATGCGCAGGAGGTTGGAGGGGGATCCTCCCTCCGGCTGCTGGACGCGGCGGAGGTTCGCCTTGATCCGCGCCAGCAGCTCCCGGTTGCTGAAGGGTTTGGTCACGTAATCGTCGGCTCCCATCTCGAGACCCAGCACCTTGTCCACTTCCGAGTCCTTGGCCGTCACCATGATGATCGGCATTTGGAAGGACTGGCGCACCCGGCGACACACTTCGATTCCGTCCATTTTGGGCAGCATCAGGTCCAGCAGGATCAGGTCCGGAGGATCGGCGAAAACGCGGCGGAGCGCTTCCTCCCCGTCGTGGACGCATTCCACCTGGAAACCTTCCCGCTCCAGGTTGAACTGCAGGATGTCTGCGATGGGCTTTTCGTCTTCCACCACCAGGATTTTTGCGGACATCATCAACCCCCCTTTTAGCGGAAACGAGCGGTGATCGTGGCCTGTTGCCACTTGTGGAACGACTGTTCCACGGACTCGTCAAAGGCCCGTTTCCAAGCCTTTTCAAAGGAGCGCCCCCTTGCCAGCTCCCGGTGAAGCCTGCGCATGGCTTTCCAGCCCCGTTCATCCAGTTGATGAGAGAAAAAGAGAAAGGACTGGCGGTAGGCCATGGCCTTGTTGGGCAAAAGGTCAAACCGGTCTCTCAGGTCCGGATAGCCGTAGATCGGATTTCGGTCGAGATCGTTTTCGGGAACCCGCCACTCATATCCCACCGCCCGGTACTCCACCCACTGGGCGAAGGCCTCGTTGTACCATCTCGGTACGTTGCCCCGGGTCGCCGCATCCAGATAAAGATGGGCGAATTCGTGATACAAAGGCCCTTCTTCATGGAAGCGGCGCCGCCACTTTTCCCGGCGCGGGTCAAGGGGTTCCCCCATCCATTCTTCGGGATCGAGGAGATAGATTCCTCCGGCGTAGTAGACGCCGGTGGCGCTTTGATCCGGCGGCCAGGAAAAGCGCTTTTGCATTGTCTTGCGGTCGGGAAACAGGTAGACGGGAACGGGTTTTTTCAGGCGGAAACCGAACATCCGTTCGAAATCGAACGCCACCCGCTCCGCCTCCCGGAGGATCGCCTCCGCTTTCCCTTTCATCGACGGGGGATAATGGAGGATGAACCGCTCCGTTTCAAGCTTCGCGCTGTCCCGGAACCGCCATCCTTCCAGCCATTCGCTCCCCTCGTACATCACGGGTCGCGCCGCCGCCGGCACATTGATGGGCAGGGCGGGCAGAAGAAGCCCCGCCAGGAAAAGGACAAGCGGGATCAACCCGCGAATCGGCTTTCCGTTCGACATCATTGTCGCACAATCCTTCCACTGAAACAATCTTTCCGCCTTCAGTGTAACATGGGGAAAGACCGGGCCCCTTTGGGAGATGGAGGAAAATATGAGCTTCTTTTTTGGGCGAACATCTTGCTCCCGGCGGACGGAAAAGGCATAAACTGAGGAAAGCGATGGTACAGGGGGGCGAAGCATGACCAAGAGGAAAATCCGCCGTTACCAGCAGATCGCCAGCAAAATGTTGAAAACCAGGGTGCTTCAGCAGGATCCTTCCCTTCGGGGGGTGATTCCCGAGACCCGGTGGTATACCCGCCCGAATCTGGAGGAGATGCTGGAGAGGCACGCGGTCGTTTTTGTCAAGCCGGACAAAGGCGGCGGCGGCGCGGGCATCCTTCGGATCGAGAAGCGGGATGCGGGGCGCTTTCGCGTCTGTTTCCGGACGCGCTGCAGGGAAGTGGAACGCATGCGCCTTTTTTCCGCCGTGGAATCCTGCTTTTCCCCCGCAAAGCATTATCTGATCCAGCAGGGAATTTCCCTCTCCCTTTACCGCGGCTCTCCCTTTGATCTCCGGATCCTGCTGCAAAGGCCGGGCCGCCGGTGGATCGTGTCGGGCATGGTGGCCAAAGTGGCCGCGTCCGGGAGGTTTGTGACCAACTATTGCCGGGGAGGTCATCCCCTGCCGGTGGAGACCGCTTTGAAGGCGGTGGTTCGCGAACCGGCGGAAAGGGAACGGATGATCAGAAACCTTCATCACATGGCCGAGCGGGTGGCGGAGGTGTTGAATGAGCGCTTTCCGGGGCTTCGGGAGCTGGGAATCGATGTCGGACTGGATCGGCACGGCCATCCGTGGATCTTTGAGGTGAACACGAGACCACAATTTAAAATGTTCTCTAAAATCGGCAGAAGGGATCTCTTCGCAAAAATACTGAAGTATCATCGCATGATTGTATGATCCGCCGCATTTCGACATAAAAATTATATCCAAATTTCTGTATTTTCGACAAAATATCCGGTTGACGGCCGGGCGGGCTCCTGATAGTATCGGTAATAACGAAAGGTTCAGAACAATCTTGGTAAAACATCAGAGATTCTTCGGCAAAAGCAAGAATCATCTCCGGGTGGACAAGCCGATCCCGGAACCAAAAAAACGCGTGTGGATGGGGTGAAATCGGATGTCGATCACCGTCGGCGTGTATATCGGGAAGAAGGACCGGATCATTCGCTATTGGTACGAGACGCTGCCCCGGGGGCAGTTTCCCGTATTGGTCAAGTTCTGCATCCTTTCGTATCTGAAGGGAACGGTGTTTCCCCTGGACACCGTCTGCGAAGTGTCCGCTTTCCGGGAACAGCTGAAAAACATGCCCAGCCTTCCTCCGACCCAGCGAAACGTGACGTTTACGGAAGACGACGGTTCCGTCTACGATTGGGTCATGCGGCTGGAACCCGGTTTTCGGAGCGAAGAGATCAAAAACGTGCTGCAGCGGACCATCAGCCACACCTTGATGTCTCCTCGGCGCCCTGTTTTCCATTCTTCGGCATATGCGGTACATAATTCCGACCCGGGCGTGGAGCGCCGTGACGAATCCCGTACCCCGGTCTGGGCAGGCGTCGGGAACATGATCTGGGAAGGCGGCTCTCCGGGGGCGTTTCCTGCGTCGGGAACGATCAAGGATTCCTACGGTTGGGAGGATCTGGTGGCGACGGGAAGGGGCCGTTCGCTGGAAAACGGCAAGAGAAGCTGAGGCGAAGACGGGAAGCGGCGATTCCGCGGGGGGTTGGAATTTTCAGTGGAATGCCGGGGATTTGATCGGGGCGTAAAATGAGGAGGAGGGAGGCGTCACAAGGCTTTTGCCCCTCTCCTCCTCCGCTGCATGCGGGATCGGTGGGATTGAAAGCGTCATCCATCCGGCCTCTTGGAGATCTTCCAGATGGCCGTGGATGATTTTTTGTTTCGCGGGCAATGAGGCCGATGCGGGTCTTCGCACCGCGGAAAACGTCGGCGCCCCCTCCGAATCTTTCCGGGATGCCGGATGCGCGAGGCAGTCCGGGGGAAGCGGCGGAGGGGCCGCTTGTTTTGCGCGGCGAGCCCTCCGCAACTTCTCCGCTTTGGGCGCTGAGGGGGGAAGCCGTCATGCCTCGATGCGCTGGGATTCGTAGTTCCGGTCCATTTCCCTGCGGAATCCGAACAGGTAGGTGAAGGCGAAACCGGCGGCGTAGGCGATCAACACCCCCAGCAAGTATAGAAGGCTCTGCCCCGGCTGCATCAGGAGGACGGCGGGAATCCCGGATATGCCGATGGCGACGGTGGCGGTGTCCATCGCCGCCTGGTAGGCCCCGCCCACCGCCGCTCCGAGGCAAGCGGTTACAAAGGGGCGTCCAAGGGGCAGGGTGACGCCGAAGATGAGGGGTTCGCCGATTCCCAGCATGCCGACGGGAACGGCGCCCTTGATGACGTCTTTGAGGAGTTGGCTGCGGGTCTTCACGTAGACGGCCAGCGCGGCTCCCACCTGGCCCGCTCCGGCCATGGCCAGAATCGTCCACAGCGGATCCAGCCCCGTCTTGTTGAGGAGTTCCATGTGAATGGGGATGAGGCCGTGGTGAAGGCCCGTCATGACCAGGGGCAGAAAGGTGCCGGCAAGCACCGCCCCGGCGACGATTCCCCCTTTGTCCATCAAGGCGGTCAGTCCCTGGGTGATTCCGTCCGAAATCCATCCCCCGACCGGTTGCAACACCAGATAAGTGATCACGCCCGTCACCAGCAGGGCCAGCGGCGGGGTCACCATGATATCGATCACTTTGGGGACGAAGCGGCGGATGTTCCGCTCCGCCACGCTGATGAACCAGGCGGCGAGCAGCGCCCCGATCAATCCACCGCGCCCCGGGACGAGGGCCGTGCCGAACAGGGTGATGTCCGCGATTTCGGGCAGGATGATCAATCCCCCGGCCACGCCTCCCAAAGCCGGCGTCCCGCCGAACTCCCGGGCGGTGTTGATGCCGACAAAGACGGCGAGGTAGGTGAAGATCACCTTGCTGATGGCGTTCAACAGCAGGACCAGGGTGCTCTCCTGGTTAAGATCGAAGGAATAGACTACCGTGTTGGTCAGTCCCATGATGATCCCGCCGGCGATGATCGCCGGAATCAGCGGGACGAAGATGTTGGCGAGCTTTCGCAGAAAGCGCTGGACCGGCCCGCGGCTGCGATCCTGTTTCTCCGCCTCCGGATCGCGGACTTCCCCGAGTTGGAGTCCCGTTTCCTCGGAGATCTCCCGGGCGACTTGAGCGGCGGTTCCCGGACCCAGAATGATTTGGAGCTGATTGGATGAGTGCACGATTCCGGCCACTTTGGGAATCGCCCGGATTTTGTCTTCGTTTACCTTTTCCGGGTTGCGCAGGGTCAACCGGATGCGCGTCATGCAGTGTTGGAGTGTGTCGATGTTGGTCACCCCGCCCACCTGCTCCAGAATCGACCGGGCGATTTCCCGCTCCTTTTCGGCCAATGCCGTTCCCCCCTTGGAAAATGATTGAAGGCAATACCCTAAGTACCCGATTTTGGGATCGTTTAATCGTGGGTTTCCTCCCTTTTCATTATATTCCGTCCGGTCGCATTTTTGGGTCGCAAATTGAAATATTTTGTCGAATTGCTTATTCTTAGAAGGAAATTCGGTGCAAACAATGGAAAGATGATGAGAGGGACTTCGACAACGGGGACAAAATTCGGGGTGCTGAGGTGGTGATGCTCGTGTGGGAATGGACGGATCGGCTGGATGCTCTGATCATCCCCCTGACAGCGTTGACCGATCCGTCGACGCGATGGGCCGTGTTCGGCGGGGTCCTTCTCTTTCTGATCCTGTGGCTGTCGCTGTTTCGAAAGCTTCCTCCCTCTCTCTATCTGGCGGCCGCTCTGTGCGCACTCATTTTTCTTCGAGCGCTGTTCCCTGAAGGCTGGCTCCCCCTTTTGTGGGTGTTTCTGCTCACTCAAGCGGCGGTTTCCCTCCGCTTTTCCAGGGAATGCACCTTTCTGCTCGCTTCGCTGCTGTTTTTGGTGTACCAGGGAATGCCCTGGATGGATGAGGTGTTGGCGGGAAGCTTTCACCCCGGGATGCTCTACGAAAATTTTCCCGAAACCATTGAAGTCGGCCTCTATTTTGTCCTCAACGCCTGCCTTATCCGTTCCCTCCGGAAGGTCCGGCAGGAGAACGCTCAATTGAAGCGGGAAAACCGGCAGCTGATCGAGCGGGTGAACGAAGCTCACCGATCGCTGCACGAGTACATCGTCCAGCTGGAGGAGATGTCCCGGCGCGATTATCTGACCGGGCTCTACAATTTCAGCGGGTTTCAGGAGCAGTTGACGCGCAGCCTGGCCCGGTGCGCTCCGGACCAGTCCTATCACGTCATCTGCATCGATCTGGTGGATTTTCAGCAAATCAACCTGCAGGAAGGGACCGATGCCGGGGATCAGCTTTTGGTCACCATCGCCCGGCGTCTGAAGCGGAGCCTTCCTTCCTACGCCCAGGTGGCCCGGTACGAAGGGGATCAGTTTGCCGTGGGGTTGATCGGCGACGATTCGGACCTGCGCCATGCGCTGGAGGCCATCGAGTCGGTGTTTTCCGAACTGCGGGAGGAGCGGAGCTTCATCCACTTCTGCTGGGCGACGGCCAGCTATCCCCGGGAGGCGCAGAGCGCCGCCGAACTGCTTCGCCTGGCGGAGCACCGGCTTTCCATCGAGCAGCGGCGGATCCGGCACGAGGAGGAGGAGCGCCAGCGCCA
>Ga0079224_100013119_pt1 | contig 11523 bp, 12 predicted proteins | sample Stecom2015_FD_80414 | JGI IMG/M metagenome (GOLD analysis project Ga0079224, IMG submission 80414) | Agricultural soil microbial communities from Utah to study Nitrogen management - Steer compost 2015 | ecosystem: Environmental > Terrestrial > Soil > Agricultural land | place: USA: Utah...
CTACTTCGAGGGCATCTACATCGTCACGTCGAACAAGCAAGTCACCATCCCTGAATTCCCGAACGGCTGGGAGCTGCGCCGAGACATGTCCTACTACTGGACCGTCGAGACGCACGGCGATTACGCAAGCGTCGACCAGATGACGGGCGAGGAAGGCTTCATCGACGAATTCGGCCCGAGCTTAGGGGACGAACCGGAAGGGCCGCGGCGCAGCAGCGGCAGCTTTACCATCTCGGTGCCACGCGACTTCGTCACGCCACCCTGACTGCGCATCGCAATTTGCCATGGAGACGATATGCGGTGAGACGGGAATGGCTTCGCCCGCTGCGTCGATGGAGCCTTGCCCGCAGCTGCTGCACACCGTGGCCGCGACCTGATAATTGGCGCGACCCGCAGCTTCCGGCCCGCGCAGGATGCGTCGAGCCATCGCGAGCAATGAGCGCGTCGTCGTCGAGGACTTCGCCGGCTTCTCGCCGGAGCCGGTCCGCGGCTTCGCGAAACAGGGCGAGGGTTTCGGGTCGGACATTCAAGTGCAGGGCGTGCTTCTGGCCTTTTGGATCTTTGCGATCGCCGGGTTCGGCCCCGCGTGGGAGGCCGCTCACCAGGCGTTCGACTTGGCGTACGGTCTGGTTGCGAGCGGCGGCGAGCCACTGGCGTTCGGTTTCGGGTGTGGCAACGCGGGTGAGCTCGCGCACTGCGGTCCAGCAGAAGCTGCCCGCTTCGAGGGCCTCCGCGAGTGCGGGCAAGTCTTGCAGGGATGCCTTGCGTGGCGTGCCGGGCAATCATGCCCATGAGGGCCCTGGCCAGGCGTGCGAAAGGGCGCGGGCAGCACGAGGCGTCGGGGGCAAATGTCGGCTAAATCAGCAACACTGATCCACCTTCACGCTTCGATACCCCCCGCTCGCCACCTTCAAGGCTCCGCCTAGCCGTTGACCAGCCCGGGCCACGCGCAGGCGTTCTTCCGGCACCCAGGCTGCGTGATCATTAGTCAAACACGTCGCGGTTCGATGACCTTGGCGAAGCTCACGAGGGTGCTCAGCAGTTTTTCCACCACGCCTGCCGGGATGTGAGGGGGATTGCCGAAATCGAGGACGAGGGTGATGCCGGATTCGCTGACATTGAACTGCTGGAGCTCGCGCCGGAGCTCTTGGTCGACGAATTGGAGGAGGCTCGCCCATTGTTTGAAGTCGCGAATGCGTTCGGCCAGGGCTGCGTCGGCGTAGCGGGTCTTGAAGTAGGCATCGAAGCGGCGGTCGCCGGAATAGAGGCGCTCGAGCCCGGCGGGTGGCCGCTGGTTCTGGGTGTAGTTTTTGAGCAGGATGGGTGGCGCGCTCTCGAAATAGAGAGTCACCTTGCGCTGGTCGTCCGGGTCGACGAAGACGCGGTAGCCGTCGATCGAGCCCCTGAGCGTGCCGATGCCGGCGCGGTAGCGCGAAGGCGTGTATTCGAGGCCGAGCCGTTCAGCCAGCGCCGGAAACGCTCGTGAGGCCAACTTGTGGCCGGTGCGCTTTTTGACGAAGGCATAAACCATCCCAAAAAACATGAGAAAGCCGATCGGCAGGGCGCTGTCATTGAGCCAATCCATCGTAGTCGTGCGTGATCGCGGGGGTATCTAGCGCATGGCCGGTCGCCTGCACAGCCTTGCTTGGAGCGGTTGGGGCAGAAGCTTTTCGCATTTGTCGAGCAACCGACCCGGGGCCGGCGCCGAACGAGAAGAAAAGCCGAAAACCCTCAAGGACGAAGCCATGAACAGAAATCCCCTATTCGAGGCACTGAAGCAGCAATTCGAGAATCAAAACCACGAGCTCGGCCGCCTACAACAAATCGTGGCGGAGCTCGACCCACGCACGGGCGCCAGTGTCCCCATCGAGGCTTTGCAGGCGATCAACGAAGCCCTCGACATCGATGTCAGAACGCCGGGTAGCCCCAGGCTGCCGAGTATAGGCACGCGCGCTTAGCGCCGAGCATTCGCAGTCACCATTTCTCTCACGGCATTTCTCAGAAAGGACGAAACCAATGACTATGGGAATTCAAGGATCTTCACCGCTGGCTCCCCAGCCTTTGCTCTACGACCCCAATGCGCTGACTCCGGACGCGTTGATGGTCTATCTGTCGACGCGCCTCAACGGGCTCGACGCACAGATTCAGGACATGTTCACGAGCCAAAATAGTGCGGACAAGATCCGCGCATCGCTCAACGACATTCAGGAAGCGATCAATTCGCTCCCCACGAGCGCGAACAAGGGAGCCGACTTGAATGGCGCAGAGGCCGTCAAGGAAGCGATCCTCAACAGCATCGACGCGATCCATAACATCGACCCCCAATTGGCAGAGCAAATCACGGCGCAGCTGTCACAAGAAGGCTACATCCTTTCCGTTGGCTCCACTGGTGAAGACAACGCCGGCTCCTACAAGACCATCGAGATCGACAACACCAAGGAATACATGAAGAACCTGACCGGCGAGCTCGAGTCCGCCGCGCAGATGAACATGATCCGGCTGCAGTCGCTGATGTCGTCACGCCAAACGGCGGTGTCTCTCGCCACCAATCTGATCGGCAAGCTCGGCGACTCGATACAAAAAGTCGTGGAGAACATCCGCTAGCCATGCACACCGAAACGCGCTCTCCGGGCCTGCCTCCGAGCCTGTCGGCTGTTGCCGAGCGTTGCTATGCGTCTGCGTATCAGGCGTTGTCCAACGGCGACTTGACCCCGGCCACGCATTGGTTCGGTATGCTGGCGCTGCTCGAACCGCATGGCGAACGAGCCTGGGCCGGCCTTGGCGCTTGCCAAGAACGCGCGGGAAGGCCGGACGTCGCGCTCACGCTTTACACACTAGGCAACACCTTGACGAGAGGCACGTCGCCTTGGCTCGGGCTCGGCCGTGCGCGCACGCTGCGCGCCTTGGGTCGCACCGACCAAGCCGAGGCAGCTTTCGATCAAGCAGAACAGGCTGCGGACGACCCTCGAGTCCTACGAGCCATCCAGGAGGAACGATGACTTCATCACAAAACGTGCAACCCATCACTCCGTATGCGCCACCGAGCGCCGTCGAAACCACACCTGAAAGTGCAAGCCCTCTGCTCCCGCCGACGGCCGAAGGGGACGGGTCGCTGGATGCGCTGTCGCAAATGTTGTCCTTGCTGACGGCGCAGAACAGCGAATCGCTGCGTCTCAATCTCGACGAAATCAAGACCGCGCGGGTGCGGCTCGAAGACTTGCAGCGCCAGCTCGCGGAACAGCTGAAGCGTGCACTCGACGCGGCACGGAAGGCCCAGAAAAGGAACAAGGGCGGCTGGCTCCGTCGCACCTTCGGCAAGGTGGTCGACGAGGTGGCCAAGGTGTTCGCCAAGCACGTCGAGGTGGTCAAAGACATCGTGGTGCTGCCGGCCGACATGACTGTTTCGTTCGCCAAGAATCTTGGAAACCGTGAGGCCTTGATGGAGAGTCTGCGGCGCGACCTGGGGGAGCTCAGCAAAAGCTCCGACACCGAGAAGGCCGTGGCTGGCTTCGTTTCCGGCACCACCAAGTTCGTGACGGATCTGATGGCTTTCGACGTTGCGCTGTTGGCCGCGCTCGCCGAAAACGCCGTGAAGGGCGAGCCGTTGGCCGACGCGGTCAAGGAGCGCGGAGTGGCGCTCTGGGAGAGCTTCAAGACGAACATCATGGAAAACCCGGGCTTCTGGGCAGTCACCCAACGGCTGGCGCAGGGGCTTGCGGTGGCTGCAGCCATCATCAGCGGAGGAACCCTGGGTGTCGTGGCTGTGGCTTTGATCGTGCTGCTCGAGGCCGACAATCGTTATGGGTTCATCGAGAGCGCAGTCGGCGAGAAAGCAGCACCGTGGGTGCGGCTGGGCATATCCGTGGCGGCCACCGCCTGCTCAGTGGCAGCGTGCGGAGACCTGACGAGTGCGCTGAGCTTGGCTCAAATGGCCGTGGGCGTGACGAACGGGGTCGGTACAGCCTATCACGGCTACCGTCTCAGGGAGGAAGGAAGCCGCCAAGCAGAGGAGCTCAATCGTCAAACCGACGTTCAGGAAACGCTCTATCACATGCAGGAGGTGCAACGACTCATCGAGGCCTTGATCGAGCTCTACGAAGAGAAGGGCGAACATCAAACTCAAACCATCGAGGCCGCCGTCAGGTTGGTCCAGACCCAGAGCGACACTCAAGCTGCGCTTGTATTTCAGGGATAGGAGAGTACTGTCATGTTCATCGATTCGAACCATACATCGGCCACGGTTTCTTACTATCAAGATGCCAAGAACGCGCTCATGGGCGACTACGCGACTCAGATTGCCGCTATGATGATCGACCACGCGAAGCAGTCGCGCGAGCAGAACCAAGAGCTCAGGCGTGGGGAGGAGGCTCACTTGCGCCTGGTTCAGCGAGAGCACATCGAGGCCCTGCGCACCGAAGCAGACATGATTCAAGCCGCTGCGAATGCGCAAGGCAATGCAATGATCGCGTCCGGCTTCTTCACCGTTGGGGCAAGCGTCACAACCTATTTTGATTCCCCCAATGCTGCAGGAATAATGAACGGGAGTGGAAAGGCCGCAGAGGGTATGGGCATGCTGGGGAAGGGCGAGAACGACCGCAAAGCCGGCTTGGCAAGAGCCGAAGCAACGGAATACGAGCACCAGAGCCAAGAAGCCCTGCGGCGCCTGGAGGACCTCGACGGCGACGACGAGTCAGCCAAAGACCTGCAGCGCAAGGCCTTCGAACACCTGCGTGTCGTCCAACAAATCAAAGCAGACACCGATCGCGCGCTCACCTCGTGGCGCGGCTGAGGCATCCCAATTCGAGAGGTGCAATTTTTCAAATCTTCATTCGAGTGCGTCAAAGATCGAACGATCTTTGGGTTCTGGTTGGCGTTTCTCCGGAAAAGCATCCACGATTGGGTGCGATAGTCCCATGGTGAACGACGCTCGAAGCTTACCTTCTTCCTCCTTATCTCTCCTCTCTCGACGATCGGCATCTCAGGTGCCCCGCTCAGCGGTGCGGTGGGTTCCGATCCTAGGTGTCTATGGTGTCTGTACGGCCCTGGCGGGTTGTTCAGGAGGTTCTGATCCCGCGGCTCCAACAGGTAGCACTACCGGTGCCGGCAATGTTGGTACGACCGGCAACGTCACCAATGGGACGAACGGCAATGCAGCTGTCACCAACGGAGTCGGCGGAGGCAATGCGACCAATGGCACCAATGGCAGCGGTAGCAATACCAGCGGCGTAGCCACGAATGGCGCCGGCGGTGGCGGCATGGGTGGCAATACTTCGACCAGCACCAGCGCTGGAGGCACTAGCGGTACGACGGGGGGTTACGAGCCGCCCGTCGTACAGTGGCCGAGCGAGGCTTGCGTCAACCAGGTCAACACCTTGCTTGGACAGATGTCACTGGAGCAGAAGGCGGCCCAAATGGTGATGGGCCAATACCAAGACGTGACGAGTGCCGATGTGTCCGGCGAGGCGGTGGGTACGGTGTTTGCGTCCGGCTCGGCAATTCCGGGCTCGGGTTCTGCCGGTGAGTGGGCGAGCTTGATTGACGGCTTCATCAGCGCCAGCCAGAGCACCCCCAACGGCCTGCCGATTCTGTTCGGCATCGATGCGGTCCACGGGAATAGCAAGGCCACCGGAGCCGTGATTTTCCCCCATAACATCGGCCTCGGTTGTACGCGCAACCCCGAGCTCTTGGAACAAATCGGTGCGATCACCGCGCTCGAAATGGCGGCAACGGGTGCTACCTGGACCTACGCCCCCGTCCTGAGCGTTGCCCACGACGACCGCTGGGGGCGAATGTACGAAAGCTACAGCGAAGACCCGAACGACGTGGGGCTGCTTGGAGCAGCGCAGGTGGTAGGCCTCCAGGGGCGAGGTGGGCTCGGTACCGGCACACCGGGTGTGATCGCTTGCGCCAAACACTTTGCGGGAGACGGCCAAGCCAGCTACGGCACGTCGCGAAAGCCTGCTGGTGCCGGGGATCCGGGTGGCCTGGTCGATCGCGGAGACGTGCAGATCGACGAGACGAAGATGCGTACCTATGGCATCGCTCCCTACATTCCCTCGATCAAGGCCGGGCTCGGATCGGTCATGGTGGCTGACACAACCTGGAACGGCGTGAACATGACGGGTCATGAGCAGTTGCTCACCACCATTCTCAAGGGAGAGCTCGGCTTCGCGGGGTTCGTCAGCACGGACTGGGACGCGGCGACGCCGAGTCAGCAAGGGCCGGGAGTCGTGGCGGCGATCAACGCCGGCGTGGACATGCTCATGGCGGCGACGGGTTGGGCCTCACAACGCGCGGAGATCGTGGCAGCAGCTGGCAACGCCATTAGCCAAGAGCGCATCGACGACGCTGTCAGACGCGTGCTCACGGCCAAGTGCGAAGCTGGGTTGTTCGGTTGGACGCGAGACCCGGCGCAGTTGGACCAAGTAGGCTCCGAAGCTCACCGCAGCGTCGGGCGCCAGGCGGTGCGTGAGTCGCTGGTGCTCCTCCAGCATCAGGCAGGCGTGCTCCCTCTCGCCAAGGGTAGCAATGTTTGGGTGGCTGGTACCGGCGCCAATGATCTGGGGCGTCAAACCGGAGGCTGGACCATCAGTTGGCAAAACGGCGGCGAGATGACGCAAGGCGGCACCACGATTCTCCAGGGGATCTCGGCGGTAGCCAATGTGGTGCCCAGCGTCGCCGAAGCCGACGTGGCCATCGTGGTTCTCAGTGAGGCCCCCTACGCCGAATGGCGTGGGGATGTGTCCTCGATCAATACGCTGCCCGAAAGCGACTTCGCGCTGCTCAGTGAAGCTAGAAACGCCGGCAAGCCCGTGGTGGCCATCATCGTGAGCGGACGCCCTGTGCTCATCACCGATCAACTCGCGAACGCAGACGCCTGGATCGCCGCGTGGCTTCCCGGCACCGAGGGAGGCGGTATCGCCGAAGTCCTATTCGGCGGTTACAACTTCACCGGTACCCTCAGCCACAGCTGGCCGCGCAGCGAAGATCAGGTCACCGTCAACAAGGACGACCCGGGCTACGATCCGCTCTTCCCGTACGGGCACGGGCTGACGTACTGAGGCCAGTTCTCGGTGGTTCGCATTCTAGGCAAGCGCCTCATTCGCAGGGGCAGATCATCTGGACGTCGACTTCCCCGGGTTGAGCGGGCATCTCGACGATGCAATCGGGATCGGTCGAACAATAGTACGAGCCCTTAGCGATTGCGGCACACATCTCGGTGAAGCTGTAAACGAGCGGATTCGGCGCCACGATGCCGAATGCAGCGAACAGACCGGTGCATTCAGCACTCGTATCGATGCCCTGCACTACGTTGGTGTCTGACGAGAGGCTCAAGCCCGCGCGGTCACAGATCTCGGTGCACGAGCGGTTGTCTGCCAGATTGTCGTAGGCGCACCAGATCGCTCCGCCGTACTCGCGGCAGTTAGCGAAGATCGTCACCAGATCCTCACACTGGCCGGCGACGCAGGCTTGTCCCGCTCCGCAGGCTACCCCCGCATTCGCGCCAGAGCAGTCGCCGCTGGCCCCGCAATAGTCGGGGTTCGAGTTGGGATCGATACAATTGCCACCGCACGCGACGAGCGAAGCGGGACACGACAAATTGCACGTACCGCCCACGCAGATCTCACCCGCGTCGCAGATCTCGCCAGCGTCTCCCGCGCCATCCCCGCAGCCTTCCGTCGCACCGCAATAGTTCCGGTCGGTGTTCGGGTTCACACAGGTTCCGCCGCACTCGACCAAGCCCGCATGGCAAGACAGCGCGCACACGCCGTTGCTGCACACGAAGCCGGCATCGCATTCCTTCCCGCACTCGCCACAGTTTCCAGGGTCGACAGTCGTATCGACGCACGAGCGATCGCACTCGGTCGTGCCCCCCACGCAGGCGAGCCGGCACTCGCCAGCGGAGCACACCTCATCTGCCTCGCAGGCGTTGTCGCAGCTGCCGCAGTGGTCCGGATCGCTACTCAGCGTGACGCACTCGCCCGCGCATTCCTCCTGGTCTGCGGCGCATGCGCCAGTGCTACCCGCCGCGCCGCTCGAGCCGCCCGAGCTGGTCGAGCCGCCCGAACCTCCAGAGCCATCCGAGCTGGTCGAGCCGCCCGAACCTCCAGAGCCGCCCGAGCTGGTCGAGCCATCCGAGCTGGTCGAGCCGCCCGAACCTCCAGAGCCATCCGAGCTGGTCGAGCCGCCCGAGTTGGTCGAGCCGCCCGAGCCGCTCGAGCCTCCACTGCTGGCGCTCCCTTCATCGTCCGAGCATCCGACCATCGTCGGCGAGACCAGCAAAGCAAACATCGCAATGCGGGAGATTTCTCTGAACCCTTTAATTCCTATTCTCTTCGACGACTCCATGGATCACTACTGACATGGGGCTGCCATGGGGGTCACCCCGTCGGCGGTTACCTGGGTGACCGGTTCGAGACGCTAAAAGGCCCGCCAAGACCAAGCGGAAGAACGCGGCGCCGCCGAACTGTTCAGGATCGACGGCGCCGCCAGGTATCTACTCCATGGCTTCGTCGCCGCCCTCGTCGGCGGCTCCCTCGTCGCCCCCGCCTTCGTCGCCCATTCCTTCCTCTTCGCCCATGCCTTCATCGGCCCCCATCTCATCCCCCATCCCTTCCTCGGCCATGTCGCTTTCCGCGGCCGCGGGTTCTTCCTCGGCGCCCTCGGGCGACTCGGCTGGAGGTGTTTCGCCGCCGCAGGCGACGGCGAGGGCGAGGGCGGGAACGACACTGAACAATCTACGAACGAACATCTGCATGCCTCCAAAATGAACAAAGAGCGATCGAAGCCCCGATCGCGCTTGACCCTGTGATGAGTAAAAGCACTCAGATGAGCACAAGCGCTCACCGGCGCCCACCCTATTGGCCCCGTCGAGCGACGTCAACCGGCATGGAGATTTGGATCGATGGTGCCGGTTCACCGCGGGCGCAGCGCTTCCGTCACCACGTTGCGGAAGGCGGAGACTGCGGGATCGTGGTGTGTGCGCTCGTGCCAGAGTAGGTGCATGGGGAAGACGAAGGGGGGCACTGGGCCTTCGAGGATTTGCAGCGGGAGGGCGCGCGCGAAGATACGCGCGGCGCGCAGCGGCATGCCGGAGAGCAGGTCGGTGCTGGCGACCACGCTTGCCGCTGCTGCGAAGGTGGGTACGGTGGCGGCGATGCGCCGCACCAGCCCTGCCCGGCGCATCACTTTTTCGATGGCGCGATTGCCGGTTCCGGCTCGGCCGAGCAAGACGTGTATGTCGACGTGGCCTTCGCGGTTGAACGCCTCTTTGGAGACGACGCCCCGCACACGAGGGTGGGCGCGGGGCGCGATGAGGACACCGGCCTCTTCGTAGAGGGGTTGCGAGTGGATTCCCGGCTCTTCTGAGCGAGGGCCGATCGCGAGATCGACGCTGCCGCTCGCGAGCCCACCCGAAGAGACGAGGGTGTCGAGTGTGACGGCACGCAGCGCCGCCCGCGGCAGGCGGCGTGCGAAGACGCGCGAGATGGCGGAAAGGCGCGCGATCAGATCGGCATCCGAGAGCGCGATACTGAGCTCGCGCGTGCAGCTCGTTGCGTCGAAATCGGATTCTAGTGAGGCCTCGAGCAAACCGAGCGTGCGCTCCAGCGGCGGCTGGAGCTCGAGCGCGCGCGGTGTCGGAGCGATGCCTCGGCCGCTTCGCACGAAGAGCGGGTCGCCGAACACAGTGCGCAGCCGCGCGAGTGCGTTGCTAACAGCGGGTGGCGTGACGTGCAGGCGCGATGCCGCACGCGCGACGCTGCCTTCGTTCAGGACGGCGCGCAGCACGACCAGCAGGTTCAGGTCGATGGTCGAAAGATTCACAATCGTGAAGAGTAACATCACGAGGATTTACTGGTGATGAGTATTTGTAGGTTGAATGATAAGGAGCATGAAGGCATTGATCGTAGGCGCAGGGATCGGCGGGCCGGTGCTTGCCGCTTGGTTGCAGAGAATCGGCTGGGACGTCGTCGTCGCGGAGGCGCGGGCGTCCGTCGCGCTGGGAGCTGGCGCTTTCCTCGGAGTTGCCCCGAATGGGATGCGCGTCTTGGAGGCGCTCGGTATGGCCGCTGACGTTGCGGAGAGGGGACATCCTTGTCGGGAGTTCACGTTCTCGAACGGTGCGGGGCGCCGGATTGGATGCATCGATCGCAGTGCGGATCCCCGCGTGTTCGGCTGGCCTTTGACCATGATTCGCAGGAGCGATCTGCATGCCGTCCTTGCCGAAATGCTCGAGGAGCGCGGCACGCGCATCGCATTCGGACACAAGCTGGTCGGAATCCGCCAGGGTGCACGCGTCGAGGCGCACTTCGAGAACGGCGCCCGAATCGAGGCTGATCTGTTGATTGGCTGCGACGGCCTGCGCTCGAAGACCCGCGCCTTGTGCTTCCCCGAGTGCCCACCGCCCCACTTTACTGGTTTGCTCGATGTGGGCGGCTTCGCGCGCGTCCAGGGCCTCCCATTTCCTCCTGGGGAGAACCACATGGTGTTCGGAAGGCGGGCGTTCTTCGGCGCGTTCACCACCCCCGATGGGGAGACCTGGTGGTTCCACAATGGTCCAGAGGGAGAAGGCTCGCAGCGCGAGCGACTGCTGGACCTGCACCGCGACGATCCGGAGTGGATCGGCGAGCTCATCGCTGCGACCCCGGAGGTGCTGGGTCCTTGGCCCATTCACGAGCTGGAGCGGGTGCCGGTGTGGTCGCGCGAGCGCGTCGGACTGCTCGGCGACGCCGCCCACGCGATGTCGCCCAGCGCGGGGCAGGGGGCGTCGCTGGCGATGGAAGACGCGATGGTGCTCGCGCAGTGTCTGCGCGACGTGCCGGACGTCGTCGAGGCGCTCCGCACTTTCGAGCGGCTGCGCCGCCCTCGCGTCGACGCTATCTTCCGCGAGGCGCGCCGGCAATCGAACCGTAAGGCGCCGGGCCCGGTCGCCTCGTGGTTTCGTGATCGCTTGCTCCCGATGCTGCTGCGCTTCGGGGCGGCCGCACAGACTCGCTCGTACGCCTATCACGTGGACTGGGAGTCGCGAGTGACGACGGCGTAGGACTGCCACCTCTCGGAGTGTCTGGCCCGACGCCCAACCAGCAGGTGATGACCAGCTCTATGCGGGCCTGCTCCGACAATCCATGATACGAAGCGAGTCGTAGGGGTCGTGGAGGACCGTGTTCATGAAGAATCCAAATGTCGGGGCGACTCACGTGGGCGGTGAGGTGCAGAGTCATGCGTGGGCAGCGTTCTTGTTTGCCGCACTGATGCCGCTCGGGTGCGGTTCGGGCTCCGAGTCCAACGGTGCGCCTGCTGGGAACGGTATGACGACCGCCGGTGGCGCCGTGTCGTCCAATACCTCGACGATGGGTAGCGCCACCACAGGTGCCGTGGGTTCCGGCGGGTCATCAGGCGCGGTTGGCACTGTGAATAGTGGTGGCAGCTCGTCAGTCGGCGTGTCCGCCGGAGGAGCTGCCGGCGCAGGGACGGACGCCGGCACGGGAGGGGTGCACGATGGGTATGAAGTCCAGGTCGACC
>Ga0079224_100013122_pt1 | contig 11521 bp, 8 predicted proteins | sample Stecom2015_FD_80414 | JGI IMG/M metagenome (GOLD analysis project Ga0079224, IMG submission 80414) | Agricultural soil microbial communities from Utah to study Nitrogen management - Steer compost 2015 | ecosystem: Environmental > Terrestrial > Soil > Agricultural land | place: USA: Utah...
GGGGGTTCAGACCACCCGTGTGCCCGCGCGCCACACCGCCCACGTCAGCGGAACGCCCGGCCGGTAGGCGAGGTGGGTCGCCGACGGAGCGTCGAGCACGTGCAGGTCCGCGCGAGCGCCGGCCCGCACGACGCCGACCGCTCCGTCGCCGGTCTGCCCCGCCCGCGCGTCCGCGGGGTGTCTGCGCAGCGCCCGCGCGCCACCCGCCGTCGCCGCCCACACGGCCTCCCGCACCGTCATCCCCATCTGCAGCACCGCGGTGGCCACGCAGAACGCCATCGACGTGGTGTAGGAGCTACCGGGATTGGCGTTGCTCGCGAGGGCCACGGTCGCGCCCGCGTCGAGCAGTCGGCGCGCGGGTGCCGGTGGCTGCCGGGTGGACAGGTCGCATGCGGGCAACAGCGTCGCCACGGTGTCGGAGCCGGCGAGCGCCTCGACATCCTCGTCGCTGAGGTACGTGCAGTGATCGACGCTCGCGGCGCCGTTCCGCACCGCCACCTGGACGCCGGGCCCGTGGCCGAGTTGGTTTCCGTGGACACGCACGCCCAGCCCGCGGGCACGGGCGGCACGCACGATGCGTTCGGCCTGCGTCTCGTCGAACGCCCCGCGTTCGCAGAACACGTCGGCCCAGCCCGCGTGCGGGGCCACGGCCTCGAGCATGTCCCCGCACACGAGGTCCACATAGGATTCCTCGTCCGCCCCCGGCGGCACCAGGTGCGCTCCGAGGTAGGTGACCTCGTCGGCGTGCCGAGCCGCGATGCGCGCCGCGCGCACCTCGTCGGCGACGGTGAGCCCGTACCCGGTCTTCGTCTCGAGATACGTCGTGCCCTGCCGGACCGCCTCGCCCACGTGGCGCACCAGCGTCGTCTCGAGGTCGTCGTCGGTCGCCGCCCGCGTGGCCTCGACCGTCGTGGCGATCCCGCCCGCCCGGTACGGCTCACCGGCCATGCGTGCCTCGAACTCGGCCGTGCGGTCGCCCGCGACCACCAGATGCGTGTGACTGTCGACCCAGCCGGGCAGCACGGCCCTGCCACCGACGTCGACGACGGAGTCCGCCGCGGGAGCCACGGGCGCGTGCCCGACCCACACGATCCGGTCGCCTTGGAGGACGACGACCGCATCCCGCACGAGGCCCAGCCCGGGATCGTTCGTGGTCAGCTCACCGATCCCGGTGATCGCCGTGGTTCGCCCGGTCACATCAGCCTCCCACTGACGCCTCCCACCAACCGCCGGATCTCCGCGGCCAGTTCGGCGGCGGGCCGTTCGATCCGGGTGTGTACCCCGTCGCGCACGATCGGCCGCCCCGCGACGTGCACGTCGGTGATGTCGGCGGCGCTCGCCACCAGTGGCACGCCGCCCGGCGCTGCCCCTGCGGTGCGCACCGACTCCAGGTTCACCGTGACGAGGTCGGCCTGCGCGCCCGGTTCCAGACCGCCGACGTCCGGAAAGCCCAGCGCCGCGTGATCGGTGGCTGCGGTGAGCAGTTCGTCGACCGTGAAGCGGCCGCGGGCCTCGGCGGCAAGACGCTCGTTCAGTTCGAGCGCCCCGAGCTCGGCGAAGGCGTCGACGACCGCGTGACTGTCGCTGCCGAGACACAACCGCACCCCCGCGTCGGCGAGTCGCCGCGCCGGTCCGATCCCGTCGCCGAGGTCGCGTTCGGTCATCGGGCAGAAACAGGCTCGCACCCGCGCGGACCCGAGTGTCGACATGTCGTTCTCGGTGAGGTGCGTGGCATGCACCGCGACGGTGTTCACCCCGAGGAATCCCGTGCGGTGCAACAGCTCCGTAGGTGTCTGGCCGTGGACGCGCAGGCATTCCTCGTTCTCCCCACGCTGTTCCGACAGGTGCACGTGCAACGGTGCGGTGGGTTCGGGGCGTCCTCCCGCCACGGGCCGCGCCCGCCTGGACCATTCCGCCACTGTGGACAGTTCCTCGGGTGGCACCGCGCGTACCGAGTGGGCGGCCGCACCGACACGGACATCGGGCCCCTCCGGCCGGAATGCGTCCACCCGTTCGGCCCACGACTGCGCGTCACCGTCACCGAACCGCAGCTGCACCCCCTCGAGCTGCCTGCCGGGCCTACCCGTCAGGTAACAGGTGTCGAGCAGGCAGATCCGGATGCCCGCCTCCTGCGCGGCCGCCACGAGCGCCGCGCTCATCGCGTTCGGATCGGAGTATCGAGTGCCACCGGGCCCGTGGTGCAGATAGTGGAACTCGCCGACGCTCGTGTACCCCGCGAGCGCCATCTCGGCGTACGCCGCGCGGGCGAGCCGGTGGTAGGTGTCGGGGTCGAGTCGGTCCGCGAGGTGGTACATCGTCGCGCGCCAGGTCCAGAACGTGCCGCGCTCTCCGTGGGTGCGTCCGCGCAGGGCGCGGTGGAAGGCGTGCGAATGGACGTTGGCCATACCGGGCACGGTCAGGCCCGCCAACACCGTGCCACGCGGCGGGCCGCCCCGGTCGACCGCGGTGATGATCCCGCCGGAGACCGCGATGCGCACGCCTTCCGCCACCCCTCCGGGCAGCCAGGCGTACTCGCACCAGTACTCGGTCACCGGCACAGTCCCTCCAGGACGGTCGCGAGCGCCTCGGCGCCGGCGTCCACATCGGAGTCCTCGGCGAACTCCTCAGGGGCGTGGCTGACACCCGTCGGGTTGCGTACGTAGAGCATCGCGGCGGGCACGTGCGCGGCCAGCACCGCGGCGTCGTGCCCGGCCCCGGTCGGCAGCGCCGGTACACCTCCGGCCAGCGCCGACACCTCGTCGCGGAGCGCGGAGTCGAACACGACCTCCCCGGTCCAGGACTCCTCACGCACGGCCAGGCCACAGCCTTCCTCCTCCGCTGCAGCCCGGGCGGCGGCCTCGACGTCGGCCACCATCGACCTCGCCGCAGGGCCGCGGACATCGAGCCACACGTCAACGGCGGAGGCGATCACGTTGGTGCCGCCGGGCGTGGGCGTCAGCCTGCCGACCGTCGCACGCGTACCCGCGTGAGCGCGCGCGATGCGCCGGACCGACGTGACGGTCTCGGCGGCAGGCAGCATGGGGTCCCGGCGATCGTCCATCGGTGTCGCACCGGCGTGGTTTCCCTGGCCGGTGAACGTCAACCGCCACCTGCCGTGCGCGACGACCGTGCTGCCCACCGCGACCGCGGAACCGAGGTCGATCAGCCCACGCCCCTGCTCGACGTGCAGCTCCACGAAGCGTCCGATGCGCCCGAGCCTGTCCGGGTCGGCCCCGAGCCGGCTCGGGTCGAGCCCGCCCGCCTGCGCGGCCTCGGCGAACGTGACGCCGTCGGCATCGCGCAGTCTCGCCGCCGTAGCGGGGTCGAGTGAGCCGGTGAGGAGGCGCGAGCCCAGACACGGGATCCCGAACCGGCCACCCTCCTCCTCGGCGAACACGGTCACGGCCAGCGGTACCGACGGCGACGTTCCGCGGGCGCGCATGAGGTCCACGGCCGACAGTGCACTCACGACCCCGAGCGGTCCGTCGAACGCTCCTCCTCCGGGAACGGAGTCGAGGTGGCTTCCGGTGACGACCGCGCCGGGGCCCGGCTCGCCCCACCACGCCCACAGGTTCCCGTTGCCGTCCCGCTCGACGTCCAGTCCCCTGCGGTCTGCCTGCTCGACGAACCAGTCCCGCAACTCCTGCTCGGCAGGGTCGAACACGTGGCGGGAGTAGCCGCCCCGCGTGCGGTCCCTGCCGACGTCCGCGAGCTCGCCGAGCAGGCCGGACGCGGTCACGCCCTCGGCGGTCACGGCAGCATCGGCACGGTCAGGCCGCCCCGGACGGCGGCGTCGACGGCCTTGTCGTAACCGGCGTCGACGTGCCGCAGCACCCCGGTCGCCGGATCGTTGCTGAGCACCCGTTCGAGTTTGCGTGCCGCGAGCTCGGTGCCGTCGGCGACGCTCACCTGGCCGGCGTGGATCGATCGGCCCATCCCGACCCCACCCCCGTGGTGGATGGACACCCAGCTGGCTCCCGACGCGGTGTTCACGAGTGCGTTCAGCAGGGGCCAGTCGGCGATCGCGTCCGATCCGTCCATCATGGACTCGGTCTCGCGGTACGGCGAGGCCACACTTCCGGCGTCCAGGTGGTCGCGGCCGATCACGACGGGCGCCTTCAGTTCGCCTGCCGCGACCATCTCGTTGAACCGCAGCCCCGCCAGATGCCGCTCGCCGTGGCCCAGCCAGCAGATTCGTGCGGGCAGCCCCTGGAACGCGACGCGCTCGCCCGCCATGCGAATCCACCGCGCCAGCGAGGTGTTCTCCGGGAACAGCTCCAGCACGGCGCGGTCGGTGGCCGCGATGTCGGCCGGGTCGCCGGACAGCGCCGCCCACCGGAACGGGCCCTTGCCCTCGCAGAACAGCGGGCGGATGTAGGCGGGGACGAACCCGGGGAAGTCGAAGGCGCGCTCGTAGCCGGCGAGTTGGGCTTCCCCGCGCAGGGAGTTGCCGTAGTCGAACACCTCGGCCCCGCGGTCGAGGAATCCGACCATGGCCGCGACGTGCTCGGCCATCGACTCTCGCGAGCGGTCGGTGAACTCGTCGGGCTTCGCGGCGGCGTAGTCGTGCCAGTCGGCCACGTCGACGCCCGAAGGCAGGTAGGCCAGCGGGTCGTGGGCCGAGGTCTGATCGGTGACGATGTCGACGTCGACGTCCCTGCGCAGCAGCGCGGGCAGGACGTCGGCGGCGTTGCCGATCACGCCGACGGACAGGGCTCTGCGGTCGGCCTTCGCGGCCCTTACCCGCCGCAGCGCGTCGTCGAGGTCGTCGGCCAGCTCGTCGAGGTATCCCCCGTCGAGCCGTCTGCGGGCGCGTTGCGGGTCGCATTCGATGCACAGCGCCACGCCATCGTTCATCGTCACGGCAAGCGGTTGCGCCCCGCCCATGCCGCCGAGACCCGCCGTCACGGTGAGCGTTCCTGCAAGGGTGCCGCCGAACCGTTTCTCCGCGACCGCGGCGAACGTCTCGTACGTGCCCTGCAGAATGCCCTGCGTTCCGATGTAGATCCACGATCCGGCCGTCATCTGGCCGTACATCGTCAGGCCCATCGCCTCGAGCCTGCGGAACTCGGGCCACGTGGCCCAGTCACCGACGAGGTTCGAGTTGGCGATGAGCACTCTCGGCGCCCACTCGTGGGTGCGGAGCACGCCCACCGGTTTGCCCGACTGCACCAGCAGCGTCTCGTCGGCCTCCACCGTGGCGAGCGTCGAGACGAGGGCGGCGTAGCTGGCGTGGTCGCGCGCCGCCTTGCCCGTTCCACCGTAGACGACGAGATCCTCGGGACGTTCGGCCACGGCGGGGTCGAGGTTGTTGCGCAACATCCGCAACGCCGCCTCGGTCTGCCAGTTCCGTGCGGTCGGGCTCGCAGGGGTCATGATTCCTCCACGGCGGTCAGCACGGCTCCGGATGCGATCAGCTCCTCGACGGCGGCGATCTCGGGCGCGAGATGCCGGTCGGGACCGGGCCCCGCGACGCGCGTGCGCACCAGGTCGCGCACCGCCGCGGTCACGGGCGCCGGACGCAACGGGGCACGCAGGTCCAGCGCCCGCGCTGCGGTGAGCAGTTCGATCGCCAGCACGGTGCGCAGGCCGTCGACCCCGCGGCGCAGCTTGCGCGCGGCCGACCAGCCCATCGACACGTGGTCCTCCTGCATCGCACTGCTGGGGATGGAGTCCACAGAGGACGGCGCGGCGAGCCGTTTCAGCTCGCTGACCACGCCGGCCTGCGTGTACTGGGCGATCATGTGCCCCGAGTCGACACCGGGGTCGTCGGCGAGGAACGCGGGCAATCCGTGCGATCGGGCGACGTCGAGCATGCGGTCGGTCCGCCGTTCGGCGATCGAGGCCACGTCGGCCACCGGGATCGCCAGGAAGTCCAGCACGTAGCCCACCGGGGCGCCGTGGAAGTTGCCGTTCGACTCGACCCGCCCGTCAGCCAGCACGACGGGGTTGTCCACGGCGGACACCAACTCACGGCCCGCGACGAGCTCGGCGTGCGCGAGGGTGTCCCGCGCGGCGCCGTGCACCTGCGGCGAGCAACGCAGCGAGTAGGCGTCCTGCACGCGTGTGCAGTCCGGACCGCGGTGGCTGGCGACGATCTCGGAGCCGGCCAGCGCCTCGCGTATGCGGCGTGCGGATTCGGCCTGCCCGGGGTGCGGGCGCAGGGCCTGCAGGTCCTCGGCGAAAACACGGTCGGTTCCCAGCTGCGCCTCGACACTCATCGCGGCGGTCAGGTCGGCGACGTCGAGGAGCCCGCGGAGGTCGTGGATCGCCATCGCGAGCATGCCGAGCATCCCGTCGGTGCCGTTGGTGAGCGCCAGTCCCTCCTTCTCCGCGAGCGTGAGCGGCGTGAGGCCGGCCTCGCGCAGCGCTTCGCCCGCGGGCCGCACGGCACCGTCGCGCACGGTGACCTCACCCTCGCCCATGAGGGCCAGCGCGACGGCGGCCAGCGGGGCCAGGTCGCCCGAGCAGCCCAGCGACCCGTACTCCGGCACGACCGGGGTGATGCCGGCGTTGAGCATCGCGGCGAGCGCGTCGGCCGTCTCGGGACGGACACCGGTGTGCCCGGTGGCGAGGGTGCGCAGGCGCAGCACCATGAGCGCGCGCACCACCTCGGTCTCGACGGCGGGTCCTGCTCCCGCCGCGTGTGACCGGATCAGCGAACGCTGCAGGTCCGCCCGGCGTTCCCGCGGGATGCTGCGCACGGCCAGGGCACCGAATCCGGTCGACACCCCGTAGGCAGGGCTCGGCGCGTCGGCGAGCGCCTCGACGTGCCCGCGCGCGCTCACCACGTTCTTCCTGGCCACGGCGTCGATCGCCACGGGCGCGCCGCCCCTGGCGACGGCGACGACGTCCTCGAGGCTCAGCGGCGCGGCCCCGATCACCACCTCATTCGGCATGCCCCCATTGCACCGCTCCACGGCGACCGCATCAGCGCCGCAGCTACGATTTCCGTCTGGGATCCCAGACAGGAGCAGCCGCGATGCAGGACCACTCCCCCGCCGCGGGTACCGTGCCCGCGCTGCGCCGCGGGCTCGCCCTGCTCACCGCCCTCGCGAGCCATGCGGGCCCGGTGTCAGCGGCGACCCTGGCCCGGCAGCTGGAGCTGCCCCGCTCGACGACGTATCACCTGCTCGCCGAGTTGCAGGCCGCCGGGTTCGTCGTGCACCTGCCGGCCGAGCGGCGCTACGGCCTCGGGATCGCGTCGTTCGAGCTGGGTTCGGCGTACCTGCGGCGCGATCCGCTCGAACGGCTGGCCGGGCCGATCCTGCGCAGGCTCGTCGACGACACCGGCCACACCGCCCACCTGGGCGTGCTGCACGGCAACGAGCTGCTGTACCTGATCAAGGAACGGCCCGCCCAGCCGCAGACGGTCGTCACCGACGTCGGCGTCCGCCTGCCAGCTCACCTCACGGCCTCGGGAAGGGCGATGCTGGCGCATCTGCCGAAAGCGCAGGTGCGCGCGTTGTTCCCGGCCGCGTCGGCCTTCGTGCACCGCACCACGCGGGGGCCGGCGGGGCTGGCCCAGCTGCGGGCGACCCTCGCCGAGCACCGCAGACTCGGCTGGGCGGTCGAGGACGGGCACATCACCGCCGACTTCGCCTCCGTGGCCTACCCCGCTTTCGACCACGGCGGACGTCCGATGGCGGCGATCAGCCTCACCTTCCGCCACCGATGCGGCGACAGCGGCGACCACACCGACGATGACGGGCCGGGAGACGGCTGCGGTGCGACGTGGCCCCAGCTGGCCGCCCGTGTCCGCCGCGCCGCCGACGAACTCACGAGCCGCATCGGCGGACGAGCGCTTCCGTAGCGCGGATTCGAGACCTTCCCGGACCGCCGGCCGGAGACGTGATCGGTCAGGCGCCGACCTTCTCGGGGAGCAGCTCCGCGGAGCCGGTGTCCTGCACCGGGCGCTTGCGCGGAGCACCGGTGCGGTGATGCGTGGCGTACAGCGTCAATCCGACGAAGGTGAGCCCGCCGACGAGGTTTCCCAGCACGGTGGGGATCTCGTTCCACACCAGGTAGTCGCCGACGTTGAAGTCGCCGCCCATCATCAGCCCGGTCGGGAACAGGAACATGTTGACGACCGAGTGCTCGAAGCCCATGTAGAAGAACAGCAGGATCGGCATCCACATCGTGATGACCTTGCCGGACACCGACGTCGACATCATCGCGGCGACGACCCCGGTGGACACCATCCAGTTGCACAGCACGCCGCGCACGAACAACGTGAGCATGCCCGCCGCGCCGTGTTCGGCGTAGCCGACGGTCCGGCCTTCACCGATGCTGCCGAGCTGGGCGCCGACGTCGGACGGGGCGGTGCTGAATCCGTAGGTGAGGATGATGGCCATCATCAGCGCGACCGTCAGCGCGCCCGCGAAGTTGCCGGCGAACACCAGTCCCCAGTTGCGCAGCAACGCCTTGAGGTCGACGCCGGATCGTTTGTCGAGCCACGCCAGCGGAACCAGCGTGAACACGCCGGTGAGCAGATCGAAGCCCATCAGGTACAGCAGGCAGAAGCCAACGGGGAACAGCAACGCGCCGACGAGTGCGTTCCCGGTCTCGACGGTGATCGTCACGGCGAACGCCGCGGCCAGCGCGAGGATCGCTCCGGCCATGTAGGCGCGGATCAGGGTGTCCCGTGTGGACATGGCGGCCTTGGCTTCGCCTGCGTCGACCATCGCGGCCACGAACTCGCGGGGTTTCACATAGGACACGGCGGCACTCCTCACCGACACACTTCGGGGCGTCGTCTCGAGCGTGCAGTGTCGCCATCCGACATGTCCGTGCTGTGTCACCTCGTGAACATCACGTCACAGGCGGCGCACGGCCACTCCTGCGTCCCGTGCGGCCGAGCCTGCCTCCCCGTGCGGCGGGCTCGGGCGACTGCGGGGGCGGCCACTCGGGCATTTCACGCATACGGTCATGACGTGCGGATCTGTCCCGGAGGCACCGAATTCCGGTACGCTCATGGCACCGCGTTTCACCGTTGTCGGGTCCGGCTATTCCCGGATCGGGCCGGCGAAGCGCAACCACGTTCGGTATTCCACCAGGAAGGACAATGGACGACAGTTGTAGTACCGGCACCCGGACCATGGCCGAGCCGACCGGAAGGTGGCTCACATGATCTGGGCCCTCAGTCTTCTGCTCGGAATCGTTGTCATCCTGGCGGTGATCGCCGCCAACGGTTATTTCGTGGCGCAAGAGTTCGCCTACATGGCCGTCGACCGCTCACGGCTCGCGGCTCGCGCCGAAGCTGGTGATCGCTCCGCGAAGCGTGCACTGGCCATCACCCGCCGTACCTCGTTCATGCTGTCGGGCGCCCAGCTCGGCATCACCGTGACCGGCCTGCTCGTCGGTTACGTCGCGGAACCGCTGGTCGGCCGCGCCCTCGGCACGGCGCTGGGCGGGGTCGGCGTGCCCACGGCGGTGGGCATCACGGTCGGCACGGTGTTGACGCTCGTGCTGTCGACGCTGGTGCAGATGCTCATCGGCGAGTTGTTCCCGAAGAATCTCGCCATTGCGGCTCCGGAACGGATCGCGCTGCTGTTGGCGGCGTCGACGACCCTGTATCTGAAGCTGTTCGGCTGGTTGATCTGGATTTTCGACGCGGCGTCGAACGCGTTGTTGCGGGTGTTGCGGATCGAGCCCGTGCACGACGTCGAGCATTCGGCGACGGCGCGCGACCTGGAGCACATCGTGGCGGATTCGCGCGCCAGTGGGGATCTGCCGGCGGATCTGTCGGTGTTGCTGGACCGGGTGCTCGATTTCCCCGACCAGGACGTGGAGCACGCGATGATCCCGCGTTCGCGGGTCGACGTGGTGACCGCGGACGAGCCGGTGGCCAGGGTCCGCGAGTACATGGCGGCGGGCCACACGCGTTATCCGGTGGTCGACGACGCCGACGACGTGGTGGGTGTCGTGCACTTGACGGATGTGCTGGCTCGGCAGTCGGACGATCCGGCGCCGGTGTCGGACGCGGTCCGCAAGCCGCTGTTGCTGCCGACGACGATGGTGCTGCCGGAGGCGTATCGACTGTTGACGACCACGCACAACGAGTTGGCGTGTGTCGTCGACGAGTACGGCGGGTTCGCGGGCATTCTCACCATCGAGGATCTGGCCGAGGAGCTCGTCGGCGAGTTGCAGGACGAGCACGACCAGGGCGAGCCGCCTCCGGTGACGCCGCAGGACGACGGCACCTGGGTGGTGGCCGGTGACCTGCATGTCGACGAGGTGGAGCGCGCCGTCGGCCACGACCTTCCCGACCTGGACGTGGAGACCGTCGCCGGCTTGGCCATTTCCGCGCACGGTTCGCTGCCCGAGCCTGGGACGACCGTGACGGTCGAGTTGCCGCGTACGCCGTCGGAGTTGGTGTTGGACGAGCCTCCGCAGCCGCCCGAGTTGCACATCGAGGTGTTGGAGGTCGACCGGCATGTGCCGTCGCGGCTTCGGTTGCGGCTCCGCACGGGTTCGGATCGGGTCGACGCGACCGGACGGGAGGAGAGCCGATGAGCAATCCGTGGGTCGTGGTCGCGGCGACGGTGTTGATCATCGTCTTGAGTGCGTTCTTCGTGGCGGTCGAGTTCGCGACACTCGGCGCGAAGCGGCACCGTCTCGAGGAGGCGGCGTCGTCGAGCAGGTCGGCACGGGCGGCGTTGCGCAGTTCGCGGGAGTTGACGGTGCTGCTGGCGGGTTGCCAGCTCGGCATCACCGGGTGCACGTTGGCGTTGGGTGCGGTGAGCAAGCCCGCGGTGCACCATTGGCTGACGCCGGCGTTGGGCGCGTTGGGTGCGCCGTATTGGCTGGCCGATGCGGCGGCGTTCACGCTGGCGTTGGTCGCCATGACGTTCTTGCATCTGGTGGTCGGCGAGATGGCCCCGAAGTCGTGGGCGATCGCTCATCCGGAGCGGTCGGCGACCGTGTTGGCCATTCCCGCGCGCGTGTTGGTGACGGTGACGCGCCCGATCTTGTTGTTGATCAACGAGTCGGCGAACCGCCTGGTGCAGCGCGTGGGTGTCGAGCCTGCGGACGAGGTTGCGGCGGGGCGGAGTCCGGACGATCTGCGCCAGTTGGTGAAACACTCCGTGGAGGCGGGAACGTTGGACGGGGTGTCGTCGGAGCAGCTGTCCGGTGCCTTGGATTTGCAGCGGGTGCGCGCGGGCGACATCGTGTCCGGCCCTCCCCTGACGGTCCCCGCCGACGCCACGGCCGCCGACGTGCGCCGCGCGGCGCGCGAGTCCGGCCATCTGCGCATCCTGGTCGGCGACGACGCACGCGCCGTGGTTCACGTCCGCGACACACTGCTGCTGCCGGACGACGATCCGGCCGCCCCGGTGACCCATCCGGTGTTGGAGCTCGACGCCACCGTCCCGCTGTACACGGCGCTGACGCGTATGCGCGAGACGTCGCAGCACCTGGCCGTGGTGTCCACTGAGGATGGACGCCGCGTGTTGACGATCGCCGACATCCTGGGCCGGGTTCTGCCGGGCAAGGCCACGGCGGCCGACGCGGGCGTGTA
>Ga0079224_100013123_pt1 | contig 11520 bp, 10 predicted proteins | sample Stecom2015_FD_80414 | JGI IMG/M metagenome (GOLD analysis project Ga0079224, IMG submission 80414) | Agricultural soil microbial communities from Utah to study Nitrogen management - Steer compost 2015 | ecosystem: Environmental > Terrestrial > Soil > Agricultural land | place: USA: Utah...
CAGCATGGCGTGATACACCGCTATCTGGTCGGTGCCGCTTACCTTCATGGAAGCGGCATCGGCCGATATATTGATCGCGTAGCCGCCCCCGCCCTGGGTCTTGCGGCAAATGGAGCAATAGCATCGCTGATAAGGATAGGGATTGATGCTGGATACGGTGAACTGGACAGCGCCGCAATGGCAAGATCCGGTAAGCTGCATGGCTGGGCCTCCTGGGTAGTTCACTTCATCCAGCAAAAACGATGCCCAGCGAACAGGCCCCGACAGCTCCTAGCTTATCGGCAAACGCGCCAGCTCACGGTAATGGGAACCTCCTTCGCTGGGGGTGGAAGCCACCAGCACGCAGCGCTCCGGGGTCCATACGATGGGCGGGCGTTGCAAGATCCGCACATCGCCAGGGCCGGCCTTGCGCAACAAGGAGACATGCGGCCGGAAGGCCATATCAGGACGCGACCAACCCATTCGCTCGAGGCGGGTCCAGAGATCATCCTGCAAGGCGTCCAGCCAATCGATACGTGGCTCATCTTCACCAGGGCCGGCCCACACAATCCGTGGCTTTGCGAAACGACCGAAACGGCGCAGCGCTATCGAGCCGATGCGAGCCTCCCAATGAGGAGCGGCCTGCATCAATTCGGCGACCCGCGAGGCGGGCGTGCCGCCCAGGAACGCCAGCGTCAGGTGCAGGGTATCCGGCCGCATGACGCGGCCGCCGAACATAGCGTGCGCATCCCGCGCCCACTCCATTATCTGCGCCGCTGTCTCGGCCGAGGGCCAAAGCCCGAAAAAAATACGCTGCGGCGCTTGCTCGTCCGCAATCACTGCGCCGGCGGGCGCCACTGCCCGGGACTGTTCCATGCTCACTCCTTATCCGGGCTTCGGGTCTCCACACTTTCCCTGCCTGGATCAGTGATTATCGTAACGTCCTTCTTTGAGGCATGGATACCGCGAATGATCGCCGTATCCCTGATCAACCCGAAAACCAGCCGTCCACTAAGTGCTTTCCCCTAGGGATGCCATTCCACGGGCAAGGATGTGCGGGCATACCCCAAGGCCGGGAACATTGACGTTTAAAGCATGTGTTCGCTAACATCGGTCGGCTATCGTTGCGCAGTTGCCGGTTTTTGGAGAATACCTGTCGTGAAAGCCCAGTCGTTGGATATGATTACTACGCTTATCGGTTTCGATACCGTGTCGCGCAACTCCAATCTCGAACTTATCCATCACGTTCGCGACTATCTGGCCGCTCATGGCGTGGAAAGCCATCTGGTATCCAATAAAGAACAAACCAAGGCCAACCTTTTCGCCACAGTGGGTCCCAACGTGGAAGGCGGCATCGTCCTTTCGGGGCACACCGACGTGGTTCCCGTCGATGGCCAGCCCTGGGATACCGATCCGTTCACGGTCGTGCAAAAAGATGGCCGGCTTTATGGCCGCGGCACCTGCGACATGAAGGCGTTTTCCGCCATCGCGCTGGCCATGGTGCCGGACTTGATCAAGAAAGGGCTGAAGCGCCCGATACACTTCGCGCTCAGCTACGACGAGGAAATCGGCTGTTTCGGCGCTCCCTCCATGATAGACAGGCTGCTTACCGATATTGCCAAGCCCAGCGCCGTGATCGTCGGCGAACCAACCAGCATGCGGCCCATCGTGGCCCACAAGGGCATTGCCGCCCTGCGCACCACCGTTATCGGCCACGAGGCGCACTCCAGCCAGGTTCAGCGCGGTGTCAGCGCGGTCATGACAGCGGCCAAGCTTATAACGTTCATCGACGGCATGATGGCCGAGAACAAGGCGGGCACCGACCCGGCATGCCGTTTCGAACCGCCCTACACCACCTTGCACGTAGGCGTGGTGCACGGCGGTACCGCGCTTAACATCATCTCGCGTGAATGCACATTCACATGGGATATCCGCAGCTTACCGGGCGACGACTGGCGCCGTTATCTGGACCGCTTCCAGGCATATGCCGACAGCCTGCTGCCCGCCATGCAGGCCATCGCTCCCGCAGCATCAATCAAGACGGAAATTCTGGCGGACGCGCCACCGCTGCAAGATCGCGGCGGCGTCGCGCAAGATCTGGTGTTCGGGCTTTGCGGCCATGCACATGGCGAGGTCGTGCCGTATGCCGCCGAAGCCGGCCAGTTCCAGGAACGCGGGTTCTCCGTGGTGCTTTGCGGGCCGGGCTCCATTGACCAGGCACACCAGCCGAATGAATATATCGATGTATCGCAGGTGACCGCGTGCGAAGATTTTCTTGAAAAACTGACGGATCAACTGGCAAGCTGATTCGCCCGGTTCCAAAGGCCGTTGACGCGGCCTTCGACTTGCCACTACAGAACGTGTCCAAAACAGTAAATCATCAAGGGCAGGAGACAGGAATGAAGCTATCAAAAGTTATCAAGCACACCGCCATTGCGGCTACGCTGGCGCTCAGCGTCGGGCTTAGCCAATCGGTCGATGCCAAGACGCTGCGCTGGGCCTATCAGGGCGACATGATGTCGCTGGACCCCATGTCGCTGAACGAAACCTTTACCCTGGGCTTCCAGGGCTGGTTCTACGAGACACTGGCTGCCTACGACAAAGACCTGAAGCTGGTTCCGCAACTGGCCGAAAAATGGGAAAACCCCGAGCCCACCAAGTGGATATTCCATTTGCGCAAGGACGTGAAGTTCCACGACGGCAGCCCATTCACCGCCGATGACGTCATCTTTTCCTGGAAACGCAGCCTGACCCAGGGCTCGGACATGAAGGGCTACGGCGCGAAAGCCACCGACATCAAGAAAGTGGACGATCATACCGTCGAAGTCACTACGCCGACCCCGAATCCCATCTTGCCGCGCGACTGGACTTTCCTGTACATCATGAGCAAGACGTGGGCCGAGAAGAACAAGACCACCGAAGCAACCAACGTAAAAGGCGGTGAAAGCAACTACGCCAACCTGCACGAAAACGGCACCGGCCCCTTCATGATCGTGGACCGCCAGCCCGACGTCAAGACCACGCTGAAGCGCTTCGACGGCTACTGGAACAAGAACATCCCCACCAACGTCACCGAGATCACCTTCCAGCCCATCTCGCAAGAGTCCACGCGCGTGGCCGCGCTGATTTCCGGTGAAATGGACCTGGTGATGCCGGTGCCCGTGCAGGATTGGCCGCGCCTTGAAAGCGAGCCTAATGTGCAGGTCCTGAACGAACCCGAAGCACGCGCCATATTCATCGGCATGGACCAGCATCGCGACGAGCTGCTGTTCTCCAATATAAAGGGCAAGAATCCCTTCAAGGACAAGCGTGTCCGCCAGGCCATAGACCTTACCGTCGATACCAAGGTCATCAACCAGAAGATCATGCGCGGCGCGGCCAAGCCGCTGGGCACGCTTATCGCCGACAAGATCAACGGCTATGACGAGTCTTTCGGCGCGCCCTATAAAACCGACATTGAAAAAGCCAAGAAGCTGTTGGCCGACGCGGGCTATCCGGACGGATTCACCGTCCAGCTGGACTGCCCGAACGATCGCTACGTCAATGACGAGAAGGTGTGCCAGGCCGTGGCCAGCATGCTGGCGCGCATAGGCATCAAGATCGACCTTCTTGCGCAGACCAAGTCCAAGTACTTCGCCAAGGTCCTGCTGCAAGCCGGCAACAACACCAGCATGTATTTGCTGGGCTGGACGCCCAGCTCCATCGATGCGGCCAATTCGCTGACCAACCTCGTGGCGTGCCGCGACTCCAAGACGGCGGCGGGGCAGTTCAACCTGGGCGGATATTGCAACAAGGAAATCGACGCGCTGATCGCCAAGGTCGATGTCGAAACCGACCAGACCAAGCGCAACGCCATGATCAAAGAGGCATTCACCATGCTTCACAATGATTACGGCTACCTGCCCCTGCATCAGCAGCCCATGTCCTGGGGCGTGCGCAAAGGCATCAAGGTGGCCCAGCGGGCTGACGACGTGCTGGACATCCGTAACGTGGTCATGCCCTAAGCGCCGATGCTGAACTTCATTGCACGGCGAGTATTCCAATCGATATTTGTGATGCTCGCCGTAGGGTTCATTGCGTTCGCCATGTTCCGCTATGTGGGGGACCCGATCAACAACATGGTCGGGCAAGACACCACGCTGGAGCAGCGCGCCGAGCTACGCAAGCAACTGGGCCTGGACGATCCCTTCCTGGTCCAGTACTTCCGTTTCATCGGCAATGCGGCACAGGGCGATTTCGGCATGTCCTACCGCCAGCGGCGGCCGGTCAGCGAACTTATCGAAAGCCGCATGCCTGCCACGCTGGAACTGTCTTTCGTCTCGGCGGTGATAGCGCTGTTCCTGGGCATACCCATGGGCATTTACACCGCCCTGCGGCGCGACGGCGTGCTGTCGCGCAGCTTCATGACCCTGTCGCTGATCGGCATATCGCTGCCGACCTTCCTGATCGGCATACTCATGATCCTGTTTTTTGGGGTCATGTTGCGCTGGCTGCCCAGTTTCGGTCGGGGCGACGTCGTTCAGCTCGGGTGGTGGTCGACCGGATTCCTGACCAAAAGCGGCTGGCAGTCGCTGATCATGCCGGCCTTCACGCTGGCGCTGTTCCAGATGACCTTGATCATGCGGCTGGTACGCGCCGAAATGCTTGAAGTGCTGCAGACCGATTTCATCAAGTTCGCCCGGGCCCGCGGGCTGCCTGACCGCATGATCAACTTTCGCCATGCCCTGAAGAACACACTGGTACCGGTCATTACCATCACCGGCCTGCAACTGGGCTCCATCATTGCCTTCTCCATCATCACCGAAACGGTTTTCCAGTGGCCCGGCATGGGGCTGCTGTTCATCCAGTCCATCGGCGCGGTCGATATCCCCGTGATGGCGGCCTATCTGTTGCTGATCGCTTTCTTTTTCGTGATCATCAATCTTATCGTCGACCTGCTCTACTTCGCCGTCGACCCGCGCCTGCGCGTACAAAAAAGCTAGAGGTCCATAGCAATGACCCAGAACGTCTTGTCACGCGCCTATAACAGCGACATTTTCTACAGCTTCAGCCGTTCGCCCACGGCCATCATCTCGGCGATCGTTGCATTGCTGATCGGCCTGGGTGCGCTGTTCGCGCCCCTGGTATCCCCCCACAACCCCTTCGACCTGGCCACCCTCGACCTGCTGGACGCCAATATCCCGCCCGCCTGGTCGGTCAATGGCGATCCACGGTTCCTGCTGGGCACCGACGACCAGGGCCGCGACATGCTGTCCGCCATCCTGTATGGCTCGCGCATCTCCCTGCTGGTGGGCCTGGCCTCCGTCATGTTCTCGCTGGTGGTCGGCGTCTCGCTGGGCTTGATCAGCGGCTATGCCGGCGGCCGCATCGACAGCGTCATCATGCGTGTTGCCGATGTCCAGCTTTCCTTCCCCGCCATCCTCATCGCGCTGCTGGTCGACGGCATTGCGCGCGGTCTGCTGCCGCGCGATTCCCATGACAGCCTTTCCCTGTATGTGCTTATCTTCGCCATCGGAATATCGGGGTGGGTTCAGTATGCCCGCACGGTACGCGGCGCCACCATGGTCGAGCGCAACAAAGAATACGTGCAGGCCGCGCGCCTGATCGGCATGCGCCCGTTCACCATCTTGCGGCGCCACATCCTGCCCAATGTGCTGGGGCCCGTGCTGGTCATCGCCACCATACACCTGGCCGTGGCCATCATCACCGAAGCCACCCTGTCTTTCCTGGGTGTCGGCATCCCGCCGACCACGCCCTCGCTGGGCACCCTGATACGCATCGGAAACAGCTACCTGTTCTCCGGAGACTGGTGGATCTCGATCTTCCCGGGCATTGCGCTGGTGCTGCTGGCCCTGTCGGTCAATTTGCTGGGTGATTGGCTGCGCGACGCGCTCAATCCCAAGCTTCGCTGAGTGACTCGCATGGCATTATTGGACATCGAAAACCTTCACATCGAATTCTCCAGCCGGCACGGCAACGTGGTGGCCATACAGGACGTCAGCCTGTCGCTCGAAGCCGGCGAGATCCTGGGCGTGGTCGGGGAGTCCGGCGCCGGCAAGTCCACCATAGGCAATGCGGTCATCGGCCTGCTGGAGCCGCCCGGAAAGATGACCCAGGGCACGGTGCTGCTGAACGGAGAGCGCATAGACCAGCTGCCGCCGCAGGCCTTCCGGAAGGTCCGGGGCAAGCGCATCGGCATGATCTTCCAGGATCCGTTGACCTCGCTGGACCCTTTGCAGACCGTTGGCGATCAGCTGACCGAAAGCATGCAGGTGCACCTGCACATCAATCAGCATGAGGCTCGTGAGCGCGCCGCCGCGCTTCTGAACAGCGTGGGTATCGAGCAAGCCGAATTGCGATTGGATCAATACCCCCACCAGTTCTCCGGAGGCATGCGGCAACGCGTCGTGATTGCCCTTGCCTTGTGCTGCGAACCAGAGGTCATCATCGCGGATGAGCCCACCACGGCTCTGGACGTCTCGATACAGGCGCAGATACTGGATCTGCTGCGCGCCTTGTGCAAGGAAAAGCAGGTCGGCATGATCATCATCACCCACGACATGGGTGTGATTGCCGAGATCACCGATCGGGTGGCCGTGCTGTATCGGGGCAAGCTGGTAGAAGAAGGACCGACACGCCAGGTGCTGGGTAGCCCCAAGCACCTGTACACAAAGAGCCTGATCTCGGCGGTGCCGCGCTCGGACATCAAGCTGCGGCGCTTTCCCATGGTGACGTATATCGAAGGCGTCCAGAAAAACACCAAGGAAGACAACCTGGCCACCGCGACCCGCTGGATGGGCCAGCAACGCAACTTCGGGGGGAAGTCGGACAAGCCTCTGGTTCAGGTATCGAAGCTAGGCATGCGCTTCATCCTTCGGAATTCATTCCTCAAAAGAAACCGCATCTCGCTCGACGCCGTCAAGGATGTCACCTTCTCCATTAAGGAAGGCGAGGTATTCGGCCTGGTCGGCGAATCCGGCTCAGGCAAGTCCACCATCGCCCGGCTGATTGCGGGCCTGTACCAAGCCAGCCACGGTTCCGTGCACTTCAACAACGTCAACGTAACGCAGCTTGACGACAAGAAGATGCTGAACTCGTTCCGGCGTCAGATCCAGATGGTTTTTCAGGACCCCTTTTCGTCGTTGAACCCCCGGATGCGCATCCTGGACATTGTCGCCGAACCCATACGGTTCCATAAGCTGGCCAGCACCGAGGCACTGACCCGCAAGATTGTCAGCGGCCTGCTCGACTATGTGGGCCTGGGCGATCAGGCGCTGGCTCGCTTTCCCCATGAATTTTCGGGCGGCCAGCGTCAGCGTATCTGTATCGCACGGGCCCTGGCGACACGGCCACGCTTCCTTATCTGCGACGAACCGACTTCCGCCCTGGACGTATCGATACAGGCGCAAATCCTTAACCTGCTGAAGGATCTTCAGGAAAGCCTGGGGCTGACCATACTGTTCATCAGCCACGATTTGCCTGTCATCCGGCAGATGTGCGACCGCGTCGGTGTGATGCGCCATGGCGAGCTGCTGGAAGTGGCCGAGACCGAGACCTTGTTTTCGGACCCCAGGCACGACTATACGAAACATCTGCTCTCCCTCATGCCCGGCCTGGATTTCCTGTCGCAGGAGGGCCTGGAGGTGGAAGACGCAGTGCTGCGGGAAGCCGGGTAGGCAGCGCCCCTCCTTCACAATTGTTTAACGTCTGGATACCAAAATAGGCCCGTCGCGCTGGACTCGGCATCTTGCCATCTCTATGATAAGCGGCAGGCAGTAGCCTTACTGTTCAACCCTGTTTTTCACTTTCAAGAAAAAGGATCGCCATGGGTATTATCAGTATGATCATCGTTGGCTTTATCGTCGGCTTGCTTGCCCGGGCCATTATGCCGGGCGACCAGAAGCTGGGCATTATCCTGACCATCATCCTGGGTATTATCGGCTCGGTCGTCGCCGGCTACCTGGGCGGCGCGCTGGGCTTTTATCAGCCAGGAGAAGGCGCCGGCTGGATCGGGTCCATCGTGGGGGCCATTATCGTTCTCTTCGTTTATGGCCTGATCGCCAAAAAACGCTGATGCATTGCCTTGCCTCGACCGAGGCAAGGCTGTGTCGCTTCGGGGCGCCCAGGATCAGGGCGCCTTTTTCTTGGCAAAGCGAAAAGCATACCGGCAGCCATCGCAACCCCTGCCGCGGTCGATACAATACGGTATATGTGGACATAGGCTAGCCGCCTGGAGGCATCATGAACAACGCCCGCTACCTGAACGCTTATTCGACGAGCCGCTTCTGGAAGAAGCTGGGTCCGCGCGCCCAGTCCATCGGCCGCGGTGTGCTGGAAAAAGCGCTGTACCTGTACTATGCCGTGCAGAACGAACATACGCCGAAATGGGCCAAGCGCGTCATCTATGGCGCGCTCGGCTATTTCATCTTCCCCTTGGACGCCATCCCCGACCTGGCGCCGCTTATAGGCTATACCGACGACCTTAGCATCATGACCGCCGCACTGGCGACGGTGGCCTTCTACATCACTCCCGAAGTCAAGGCGCAGGCACAGGAAAAGCTCGACGCCTGGTTCGGCGAACCGGCTGCCCGCGCTTATACGGATGCCTGACTCGCCCGCACCTCAAAAAGCGCGGCCGTCTACCTTGCGCGACTACTGGACTGCAGAGACCTTACGCTTGCGTGAAGCGCTATGGGGACCGCTGGAAGACGCCATGGAAGTCCGCCGCGCGCGATCCGAAGGGCGTGACTTCGAGCAGCGCGTTCTCATACGCGCCCGCTATCTGGCGCAACGTGAAAAACTGGATCAACTCATCCAACAGTGGTTGCAGGGCTCACGCCTGGCATTGACGGCACTGTGCCTGGTCGCTGTGCTGGCCGGCGCAGGCGCGGCGCTGGGTGCACTGGGCGATGGCAGCCGACCCGTGAATCTATTGCTGGCGCTGGTGGCCCTGCTCGGCTTGAACTCCCTGTCCTTCCTTTTTTGGTTGCTGAGCTTTGCGGTCGGAACGCCCTCCGGCGGCACCTGGCTGGGAGAGTCCTGGCTTTGGCTGACGCGCAAGCTCGCTCGCGGCCCCGACGCCGCCCTGCTTCCCCGCGCTTTGATGGAGCTGCTGAATCGCGGCAAAGCCTTGCGCTGGCTGCTCGGAGGGGTAAGCCATGCGCTCTGGTCCATTGCCCTGGGCAGTCTTTTGCTGACCATGCTGGGCATCTTGTCGGCCCGCCGCTATAGCTTCAATTGGGAAACCACCCTGCTCTCGCCGGATGCCTTCGTGGCGATCACCACCACGCTGGGCTGGCTGCCGGCTCAACTGGGCTTTGCCATGCCGTCCGCAGCGATCATCCGCGCCAGCGACGGGCTGCAACAACTGCCTGAATCGGCGCAGGCGCTGTGGTCAAGCTGGCTGATCGCCTGCGTGGTGGTGTACGGACTGCTGCCCCGCCTGGCTTGCCTGATCTTCAGCCTGGGGGTTACTAAGGCGCGGCTGGGCGCCATCAGCCTGGACCCGGGCCTGCCGGGTTATGCCGAACTGCGCGACCGTCTTTCACCCGTCAGCGAAAACGCCGGCATCGATGCGCCCCAGGCGCCTGCCTTCCAGGCACACATCCGCCAGGGCCAATATGCCTACCCGCCCAGCGACCAGCCCTTGCTGGTGGGCATCGAGCTTCCTCCCGACCGGCCTTGGCCTCCGCCCGGCCTGCCCGTCACGGTAGCCGACCTGGGCGTGGTGGAGAGCCGCTCGCAACGCAGAAAACTGCTGGACGACCTTCAGGCCCGACCTGCGCAGAGAATGTTGATGGCCTGCGATGCCCAGCAGACGCCCGATCGGGGCGTGGTCGCGCTCTTGGCCGATCTGGCCGGCATGGCCGCCGATAGCCATGTGGCGCTGCTCGGGCTGGCCGCACCGGACACCGTCCACGGAACACGAGCGGCGATCTGGCAAGACAAGTTGCTGGCCGCGGGCTTTTCCACTGAGCAAATACATACGGACCTGGCTCCCGCGCTGGACTGGTTGGCCGGTGTGCCGGCCGGCGACGACGCGGCAAGGAATGCGCATGCCGGATCATGACCCGCCGCTGCGCCTGGCCGTGGTCGGCCACACCAATACCGGCAAGACGTCTCTGCTGCGCACGCTAACCCGCAACCCGCGCTTCGGCCATGTGGATGACAGCCCCGGCACCACGCGTCACGTCGAGGGGGCACGCCTGCTGGTCGATGGGCTGCCGGCCGTCGAGCTTTACGATACGCCCGGCATGGAAGACGGCATCGCCCTGCTCGACTATCTGGACCAGCTCGCCGCGCCTGGCATGCGCGTGGACGGCCCCGAACGCATACGCCGCTTCCTGGACAGCCCCGAGAGCCGGCGGCGTTTTGAACAGGAGGCCCGCGTCCTGCACAAGTTGCTGGAATGCGATGCGGGGCTTTATGTGGTCGACGTGCGCGATCCTGTGCTGGGCAAGCATAAAGACGAGCTGGCCATACTGGCCAGTTGCGGCCATCCACTGCTGCCGGTACTGAATTTCACCCACAGCCCGGACCAGCGGCTGGCATCCTGGCGCGAAGCGCTGGGGCGGCTTGGCCTGCATGCCATCGTGGAGTTCGACACCATTGCGCCTGCACTGGACGGCGAGGCGCAGCTTTATGACAAGCTGGCCCTGTTGCTGGACAAGCATGCCGCAGCGCTGGTGGCGCTGAAGAACGATGTGGCTCTGCAACGTGAGCGCCGCCATGCCGACGCCTTGCGTTTGATTGCCGAACTTCTGGTGGACGCCGCCGCGTTTCGCGCCAGCAGCCTGCCGGAGCACGACGCGCTGGAAACCGCCGCCCTGGCGCTGCGCCGGGCGATACGTAATCGCGAAGCGGCGTGTGTCGCCGCATTGCTCAAGCGCTATAACTTTCGCAGCCAGGATTTTCCCGCCCATACGCTGCCGCTGGAGGGTGAGCGTTGGGGCATGGATCTCTTTCACCCGCAGGCGCTCAAGGATGTCGGCATACATGTCGGGAAGGGCATGGCGGCGGGCGCCATGGCGGGGGCGACACTGGACGCGTTCACCGCAGGCCTGAGCCTGGGTGCGGCCACATTGCTCGGCGCGGCCGCCGGCGGCTTGTGGCAAGGGGCCGACAAGCTGGGCAAGCGCATATTGGGCAGACTGAAGGGATACCAGGAGCTCAGTGTCGACGACGCCGTGCTGCGCCTGCTTGCCTTGCGCCAGCTTGGTTTGGCACGGGCGCTGGAAGAGCGCGGACATGCCGCGCAGAAGCCGATAGAACTCGACGTCCAGGCTGAGTCGCCCGCCAGCCCCGAACGGGAGAACTGGCGCAGCGGCAAACTGCCTGACGAACTGCTTGAAGCTCGCAGCCGGCCGGAATGGTCGACCTTGGCTGAAGACTACCGGGCCGGGCCACGGCGTAGCGAAGTTGTGCTGTCGCTGGCGCGCAAGCTGGGCACGTTCCGGACAGGCGATATCACGCGCTAAAGCAACACCGGCCGATCAGGCAAATCGTTGGCGTGCAGCACTCCGTCGGGCAGCACGGCGCTGC
>Ga0079224_100013125_pt1 | contig 11519 bp, 14 predicted proteins | sample Stecom2015_FD_80414 | JGI IMG/M metagenome (GOLD analysis project Ga0079224, IMG submission 80414) | Agricultural soil microbial communities from Utah to study Nitrogen management - Steer compost 2015 | ecosystem: Environmental > Terrestrial > Soil > Agricultural land | place: USA: Utah...
AGATGCTAATTTAAAAATCGATGGAAAGATTGTATTCAAAAAATCTTTTTTAGCATCACCATTGTATTTGCCAAGAGCAGGGATTAATACAAAATTAATTACGATAACTTCTCCAAACCAAGCGGAACCACAACATACGTGTATTAGTCGAATAATTGAATATAGTTCTTCCATCATAAGTAGTTTTTCTATTCAAACATAAAAAATCCCACTGAAATTATCAATGGGATTCTAAAGTTAGCAAGTTAAGGTTTAGTAATTTTGACAAGCTACGTATTTAAATGTGCTTTTTAAATAATTCAAGGCAATTGCATTATAATATTGTTTTCCATCGTATGATTGAGAAATTTTTAGTTGATCCATTTCACATCGTCCAGTTTTATTTTTATAAATGAAATTTACATATGCTTCACGACTTATAACATCTCCCCATTGATTGCGTTTTAATACCCAATTATCATCGGCAAAAACGTAAATCAGTTCATTTGAATTATATCTCTTTATGACCTCGATAAACTCTTTTTCAACTTTTGGGTCAGACGCCACTCCTTTAGTGAATTTTGGTCTTCCATATGTCCTACAATAACGATCACGTTCATCTTTTTTGATATTGATTTTAGCAGAACCAGTTGCAACTACTTTGTGTTTTAAATCTGAATTATTTTCATCTAATTTACTGTTTTCATAATCAGGAACTAAAAATTCTAATTTTAGGTCATATTTACCATCATTCAAGATTGAAAATACATGAGTGAAAACGGCTACTTTGAATTTGTTCTCACTAAAATCATAATCATTTGCAGGAAGGAGTACTTCCGGTAAAATAGTTCGTGTTTTGAAAAGATCTCCTCCTTCATATCCTGTTTTGTAATAATCATCATAATAAGTGGCAATCAATTCGTCATTGATGTAATAGTTAATTGTTACTCCTGCAGCAAAATAAGAATTCATGTTTACACCTTTTTGTTCTGCAATATAATCGCTCAACGTTTTATCTAAATAAACATTGTAATAAATTGGTTTCGAAAGATCAAATTCATTGACGATGGCACTTTCATCCGAAAAATTTTCATCTATTTTCTTGTTTGCGAAAACAATTTTGCCAACATGCTTTTTGTGAAAGTCAGATTTTGGGGATGATTTTTTACTAGAACTATTGTTACTGTAGTTATAATCGGATGTACTATCATTACTACTTTGCGTATTGGTATTGCTTGAGGTATTGTTAGAGCTGTTTTCTTGTTTGTTACCTAAAACATTATTTCCTACGTTTTTCACTTTGTTCAGTAAATTTTGACCAGATGCAAATTGAGTCGCTATCAAGATCAGTGTTAAGAAAGTTATTTTTTTCATGTTAGTCTATTTTGCTAGTTAATTGTCAGTCTTTGACGGCTAAGTAACAAAATAAACTAAGGGTAATTAAAAAGTTGACTGGTGTTTATGGTGATTGAACGAAAAAGAAAGGCGAGTGGAAAGAATTTTTATGTGAATATAAAAAGCAAAAATACATTCCCATTAGATGAAAATGTATTAGCACTTTTGTTGTCGGTGAGTTTTTACTTTTTTATGAATACATAATCGAAACCATCATAAACTTCATCGTAAAGTCGTAATGTATCACCTGAAACAGTAAACGATTGTGTGCCAAACGAGGCGACATGGTATATGATCATTGTTCGCTCACCTCCAAAAATGCTATTTCTAGTTTCATATCTGAATTTAGATTTTTCCAATTGCTTGTCGTTTTTGTTAAGTGTATATTGACCTTTTTCACTAAACGATATCCAATTCTCTTGACTCAAACCTTGTGCTCCTTGTCCACTAAGTCCACCAGAACTTGAAAGAAATTGCCAAGAACCGAAAATTTTCTTTGCATCTTCGTTTGGTACTTTCAATTTATAGCAACCTGTCAATAGAAATAAAGACAAGAAAAGTAGCGGGAAATACGTTTTCATGTATGAAATTAGTTAATGTTTTTCGGTGTAAATTTAAGTGATTAGTTGATGATTCGGAAACAGTACGAGTTTTTACTGAACAATTACTTGTTTTTCAGCATCTGGTTTTGATTTTAGAAAGGAAATTCCATCTTTTCGAATAGCATGTAAACGAACGGTGTAAATTCCAACATCAGAAAAAAGATGTTCAATGACAGGATCACTCGTAATTGTATCAGGAGAACCGTCGCCGAAGTCCCACAAATAAACGGAAGCCATCTTTGAGCAAGAAGCGTCAAAAACCACAACTGAATCTTTTAAGATTGTTCCGCTTGAGATATTAAAACAAGCTTTTGTTGGTTTGGTGCAAGCGTAAAATCCAACAAGCAGTAATGTAAACGTTGTGAGTTGAATCATTTTTTTCATGAAGAACTGATTTTTCAGTATAACGATTCATAAAGTGATGAGGTTGGTGTGTCTTCAATTTTATACGCTTTTTACTTATTATTGTGCGAATATGACAAACTATCCCCTCAAGATTTTCTCCATTGCTTTACCTTTTGCAAGTTCGTCAATGAGTTTATCCAAGTAACGTGCTTTTTTGGTCAATTCATTATCAATTTCCTCAATTTTGTAACCGCAAATTGTTCCTTTAATCAAATGCGCGTTTGGATTTAATTTAGCACGTTCGAAAAAGGTTTTGAATGTGACTCTTTCGTCGATTAATGCCTGCAGTTGTTGCTCGTTGAAACCAGTTAGCCATTCAATGACAGTATGTAATTCGGCTACCGTTCTTCCTTTTGTTTCCACTTTTTTGACATAATGCGGATAAACAGAACCAAAAATCATATTGGCAATCTTCTCGTTGTGGGCTGCTGTTGGTTTCATAATCATCATTTATTTACTTCTTAAAGATAAACATATTTTAAAAAAAATCGACAAAAGGAACTATGATGTATTGATTTTTAACCAATTGAAAGTTTGATCAAAAATTTTCATTAAACTTGAAACAAATAACATATTGATTCGGAAGATAATTAATGATACTCTTGATCTAGATAAGAAAAGCTCCCTATAACAGCATTTACTCAATAGTGGCGGTTCAGTGGTTAAATCAAGCTTTGTGCTTCTATCAAAGTTTCTGCTTGGTTGAAAGTGTACTGCTTCGTTAACATCATCTTCGAATTATTGCAAAAAAATATTTGTCATCCACAAAAAAGTAAGCTTTCGAAGAAAAAAATAATATATTAGCAAACAAACTAAATTATTGAATCAAAATGGCAAATAAGTATGTGAACTTTATCTCAGATGAACATTTGTTGAAATGTATTGAAAATCTGCATAAATCATATTTGAAAGCCAAAAGCAATATTTCAAAAAAGAGCTTCTATACCAATAAAGTAGATACAATTAAATTAACTTTTGATTCAAAGTTTAATGATATAAATGAAGATGATTTAATTCAATCTGAAATTCTTCGTCAAATTGATAAATCTATAAATAACTCAATAGGAACATTTCACGAACAAATTTTAGGAGGAATAGAAGGTTTTGAAGTTGGAAAATTAAGTGGATTTGACATTAAGGCAACTGACAATACACTTTTTGCTGATATAAAAAACAAACACAACACGATGAATAGTAGTTCTGCTGAAGCACTATTTCAAAAATTAGCTCGATATGCAGATGACTATAAAAAAGCAAAATGTTATTGGGTTCAGATACTCGCAAAAGGAAGTTTTAATGAACATTGGAAAGGAGATATTAACGGAAAAGAATATAGTCACTCAAGAGTTTTTAAAATTTCTGGTGATCAATTCTATGCTTTACTTTCTGGTCAAAATGATGCGCTTTTTCAGTTATACAAATCGTTACCAAAAGCTATTGATGATTATCTGAGATCAGTTGAAAAGGATAAATCTGTTAAAGAAAATTCTGCTTTAGATGAAATTACTTCAGAAACCGAAAAAACTAAACGTACTATTCTGAACCAAATAACTTTTGAAAATTATAGTTATTATTTAGGTTTTGATAAACTGTAGTATTTGTTCAAAAAACTTACAATAGAATAACCAATCTCACAACCTAAATTAACAGGAACAGCATTTCCAATTTGTTTATATTGTTGCGCCATTGGTCCAGCAAACTCCCAATTGTCTGGAAATGTTTGTATTCTTGCATACTCTCGTACTGTAAATGGACGAGTTTCATCAGGATGACATCTTTCAGTTTGTTTTTGAGCTGGACTACAAGTTAAAGTCAAACAAGGTTCGTCCCATCCAATTCGTCTTGCCATTCCTGTTTTTCCACCACCTAAATAAAAACTTGCACCCATAAAGTCTTTTTGAATTTCAATTGGCAAATCTCTCCAATATCCTTTAGGTGGCACTAAATCCAAAACATTTTTTTTGTTTTCTGGATATTTTGCACCTGGTGACTTTGGCACATCAGTGTCAAAAAGTTCTCCTTTTTTTAATGCGTCTTTAAGATTGTAAATTTTCTTATGAGGTTTGGGATATTCATATTTTATTTCGATATCTTTTCGTATTCCTACTAAAATTAAACGTTCTCTTTTTTGCGGAACTTTATAATAAATTGCTTTTAAAACTTCAACTGGAACAACATTATAACCTATTTCATCTAAAATAGAAATCATTCCTTTAAGTGTATTTCCATTATCGTGACTTAAAAGGCCTTTGACATTTTCACCAATACAAATCAATGGATTAACTTCTTTTACAACACGAGCAAATTCGTAAAATAAAGTGCCTCTTGCATCTTCAAAACCTAATCTTTTCCCTGCATAACTAAAAGCTTGACAAGGGAATCCACCCGTAACTACATCAACTTTATTATGATATTCTAAAAAGTTGAAATTTTTAATGTCTCCCTCTAATACATTCCAATTTGGTCGATTTTTTTTTAAGGTTTCACAAGCGTGTTTATCGATTTCATTTAATGCCACACATTTTAAACCAGCTTTTTCCATTCCGACTGCTAAACCTCCAGCACCAGCAAATAATTCTAATACAGTATATTCATTTTCTGGTTCTACAAAATTTGAAATATCATCTTCAATATCTTTATTAAAAAAATCTGCAAACAAAGTTTCAACTTCTTCTCTCCTATAAACTCTATAGTTGCTTATCGGTTCACGAACAGCCGATAATTTCCCTTCTTCATCCCATCGACGAAGTGTTTTAGTACTTTTATTAAGCAATTTCGCTGTTTCTGAAATAGTTAAATATTCTTTCATAACCAAATTGTACAACATTGGACATTGGTTACAAAATAAGATAAAAAAAATGAATAAACCAAAGTAAAAAATAAAATAATTACACCATACATCATCACTCCTTTTTAAAGCCACAATTTTATTAACTTTTCAAAAGATACAAGATTTCTTCTTTGTTCTCAAATCATTATTAATGTCAAAATACAACTGTTTTCTTGTCGTTTATCAACAAAAAATCCCCAACTAATTTTCATTAATCGGGGATTTCGTTTTTAGCTTGTTGGTTTTAATTTCCTGTCACAATAACCCAGTAATATTCGTATGGACTTCCCGGAACTTGGATATATCCAATGCCAGCAATCGTTGCATCGTGGTCGAGAATGATGTTTGCATGTGCGCTACTTTTTAACCATTGTGCAAAGGTTTGTTCGGCAGAAGCATTTCCTGCGGCAATACATTCTCCAGCAACATTTCCACGGTGAAATTTTTTAATGCGATCAAAAGTACTTCCAACAATAATCGTTTCGCCGTTGATATCATCGCTTGTTGCGTGACTGAAATAGCCTTGCGTACCTTGGTCGTATGCGTGATACCTCGAAGCATTAGCGAGCGTTTCGCTCCATTTCAATGCCGGAATTCTTCTGTTTCCTCGCTCGATGTTGATTAATTCCAATAATTTTCGTTCAACCGATTCATCACTCGATTGGATGATTTCCGTTCCTGTTGGTAATCCGTAAAAATGTCCCGGTTTTCTTACGTAATTTGTCGGTGTTTTGGTCGATTTTGGTGTTTCATCAGGCGTTTTAGCCAATAAGTCGTCGTCAATTTCTGTCTTGTACAGTTCACTGAACGAACCAACTTCACTTAATCCTTCTTCCAATTTGAGACTTAAATCGCCCATTGCATTGCGATTGAGTGCAGCAATTAATCTATCCGCTCTGTTTTTTAAAGATAATAAGTGTTCGTCCCACTGTACCAACTTTCGATCTTTTTCGTTGCTGTATTTCTCGAATTTTACAGCACTCGTAACGGAACGATAGAGTTGCAAATACGTTCCTCGCAAAGTTTGAGATTCTTTGCTTTTATCATAATAGATTATTGAATTGAAGTAATACGGAATCGACGCAGTTTTGTCTTTTTTCAAGACTTTTTTTGTCATTTCAGCACACTTATCACGATTTGTTAGGTACAACTTATTCAACTTGTTGTACAGCTTTTCGTTCGCATTTCCGGTAGATGCGCCAACCAAAAATAGCATGGTAAAGAGGAGAGTACGCATAATTGATAGAAATTAAGGATTTAAGATTACAAACGTTGTTGGGCGAAATATATTGTTTGGATCAAAACATTTGTAAAATTGATTGTTTTAATTATTTTTGATGTGTTAACAATTGATTATGAAAGCACTACTACTCATTTCTGGATTATTACTTTCCACAATTAGCGGTACAAATAATACGGATGTTTACATCTGTGTGAGTCCAAATGCAAAGAAGTACCATCAAACTAAAAACTGTTCGGGTTTACAACGTTGTACGCACGAAATTCGAAAAGTAACACTCAAAGAAGCAAAAGATAGGGGATATACGAACTGCTTGTTGGAGAAGTGATCAAACGACAAACAAATCAGATGCAATTCTGTCGGCTTGAAGTTTTCCCGACTTTGTGAGGCGAATAATAGATTCGTTTTGTTCCATCAATTCCAGTTGAATGAGTTCTTGAATCAATGCTTTAAACTCGCTAGGCAAGGGAAGGATGGTATTCAGTTGATCTAGGTTTACTCCGTAAATGGTTCTCAAACCTGTTAGAATGAGTTCGTTGAATTGATCGTTTGGACTCAATGTTTCTTGATCGAACCAGCTATCATTCGATTCAATTAATTTCATGTATTGCTGATTGTTGCGTATGTTCCATGAACGAGAAAAACCGTTGAACGAATGAGCCGAAGGTCCGATTCCCAAATAATGCACGCCTTTCCAGTAGTTCGAATTGTGCTTGGATTCAAATCCTGTTTTGCAGAAATTGGAAATTTCATATTGGTGAAATCCGTTTTTTTCAACTGTTTCCAATAAAATCAAAAACTGCTCAGCTTGTGTGTTTTCTGATGCTGGAACGATTTTACCTGTTTCAACAAATTTGTCCAAAGCAGTTCCTTCTTCGACTGTCAAACAATAAGCTGAAATGTGGTTGACTCCTTTTTGAATCACCTGTTCGATGTGTTTTTTCCATTCTTCGTTTGACAAATCGGGGAGGCCATACATTAAATCTACGGTGATATTTTCAATTCCATTCTGAATAGCAATGTCCAAACAAACCATAGATTCTTCAACCGTATGTGCGCGATTCATCCAAGCCAAATCGGATGCTTTGAATGATTGAAGTCCAATGCTGAGTCGATTCACCCCAATTGCTTTCCAATCTTTCACCTGTTGATCCGAAATATCATCAGGATTTGCTTCCAGTGTAATTTCTGGAGCTGAAGAGACTGTAAATGTCGCATGGATTTTATCTAATAATTGGTGCAATTCCTGATTGGTCAATAAACTTGGTGTTCCACCACCAAAATAGATTGTTTCGATAACTGAATCTGACAAATAAGTACGTTGCATTTCAATTTCACGACACATTGCATCAATCATTCGCTGACGATAGGATTGAAAGGTCGTACTAAAATGGAAATCGCAATACGTACACTTTTGTTTACAAAAAGGAATGTGAATGTAGATTCCAGCCATCAGCTTGCGATCAAACGATGTATTGGTTAACCTCTTCGAAAGAACTTGCGGTCTTATCCCAATTCGCTGTATTTCCTTCTCTCACCAATTGAATTGTCTGAAAACCTGCTTGTTTAGCTGCTTCCAATTCCGCTACAATATCCGATAAGAAAAGTATGTTTTCGCTAGGCAATTGAAGTGTTTGAGCAATCAATTCGTAAGTTTTCCATTCTCTTTTTCCTCCAGTTGTTGTATCGAAATAATGCGAGAAATGCGGAGTTAGGTCGCCAGCTTCTGAATATCCGAAAATCAATTTTTGGGCTGCAACAGATCCACTTGAGAACACACCTGCCTTGATGTTTTTGGCGTTCCAATTTTGCAACATCGGGGCTACATCGTTATAAACGTGACCTTTGATTTCACCAGTTTTGTATCCGGCGTCCCAGATGATTCCTTGAAGCGTTTTCAACGGTGTAATTTTACGATCTGCCAAACTCCATTGTTTCAACTGCTCAACTATCGCTTCGTTGGAATCAAGTATTCTACCGTCTTCATCCAATACGATTTGTTTCACTTGTTCGAATGCTTGTGCAACTTCTGGATTGGAAGTCATTTCCAACAATGAGTTAATACGTTCGTTGAAATAAGGAAATAGCGTTTCTGTTACGAATTTAATCGAACTAGTTGTTCCTTCGATATCCGTTAGAATGTATTTTACTTCGTGTTTCAATGGAATTTTGAAATCGCTGTAATTTTGTTCAACTTTTGATTCTGTATAATGCGGAACCCATCCACTCATATCGATGAAAATACGAATAGCTTTTACAAATGGGCGAGAAGGACCAGCATCGAACCAATGTTTTGTTCCTGCTGGAACGGAGATTAAATCTCCTCTTTCGCACAACAAATTGAAGACAGGTTCAGTTTCTAGATTAAACCAAAACAACCCTTGACCATCAACAAAAAAACGAATTTCATCTTCAGAGTGCGTGTGTTCAGATAAAAATTTATTTCTTACGGCTTCATAATTTTCCATTTCTGGACGCATGTTGATTACATCTGCAGTTTGGTAACCTCCACGTTCCATAAAAGGTTTTAAATCCTTCTCATAAGCTTTCAGAATATCTTCTTGTGTCGCACTGTCGTCAAATACCACGTCACACTGCCATTGATCGAAATACAAATTGCGTTCATTGAAAAACGCTTTAATTTCAACCGGATTGGTGATAACGATATTTTTATCTGGTATCGAAAGAATTGCCATAATTTTAGTCTAAATAAAGCACAAAATTAGTGAAAAGAAACATTGTATTAGTTGATAAATGCTTCAATTAAACTTCCTGGTTTAATCAAATTCTTCAAGTCACTGTATTTAATTGTGAACGATGGAGCTCCCATCACATACGGTCCAATCTCGTATAGATTGTAAAAGAAAGTAAGTCCTTTATCATCAAATTTAAAATTTTTAGACAAGAAGAAATCACCACTTCCGTTTGTGAAATCCCAACCATCGGCACCATTTTCTTTGATGAATTGTTTTCTTCCAATTAAAGTAACGTGTGGAATTGTATTGTCTTGAAACAAGTCTTCTAATTTGATTAAATCGCCCGAAGCAGTATTGAATGTATAGTAATTGCTATAATACATTGGATGCGCAGCTCCATGTCCATAATATTCTTGCCAGATTTGAACTGTAAGAACTTTGTTTTTATTGGTAACAGTTTCCATTCCAATTGTAGCATTAAACCCAGAATCCTCTTCATCAACTGAGTTTATTAAGGCTTCCATGGAAGGATATGGTGTTTCGTTCATGCCAAAATCACTAAGCAATTCTTTTTGGAGTTTTGCATTGATTTTCTGTGTAATTGCTGAAGATTCGAATGTGTATTTCAAGGTTGATACTTCAATACTCGAACAAATTGTATCAAAGAAATTGAAATCAGGGTAGTTTTCCGGATTCTGTTTGATTTTATTGGCTAGGTCACAATTTTCTTTTTTGTAATTAAGCGAGTCAACGTTTGCTATTATTGCGTTGTTTCCCTGATTTGCATTTTGTGAACAAGCAGTAAAAGCATACAGCGTTCCCATTGTTAGAATAGATAAAACTAATTTCATTGGATACATTTTTGGCGGTAAGTTAACTCTGATAAATATTCTAATGTTTCTAAATGACGTTTTGCTTCAAACAAACTTGTTCCCCATGCATATGTACCGTGTTTGCGCATGATGAAACAATGATTGGTCAATAGCTGTTGCTTTTGTTTAATTACTTCTGCAAATGCATGCATGTCTTGTGTATTGTCGAAAATTGGAATGCTCACAGTTGCATCATGCGTTGTTTGTCCTTCAAATCCTTTCTGCACTTCAAATCCTTCAAAATTGATTTCCTTGTCGAAATTCATGGACATCAAAACTGGAAATACCGAGTGACTGTGTAAAATCACACGTGTATTTGGGAACAATTGATAAAGGATGCAATGAATCAATGTTTCGGCAGAAGGTTTTACTCCTGCGTACGCTCCGATTGGTTTTCCCGCAGTATTGACAGTAATAAAGTCATCCGCTGAAAATTGAGATTTATCCACACCGCTTCTCGAAACCCAGATGGTATTGTTATCATCTAAAAATGAATAATTTGTTGATGTTGCCGGCGACCAACCACGATTGTGGTACAAACGGATAGTTGCGGCAAGTTCATTTTTTAATTTGTCTATCGTGCTCATTAATTCTGTATTCTTAGGATAAAGTTAGGATTTTGGATTGATATTTGTTGTAATTTTACCTCAAATTATAAAAACTATTAGAATGAAAAAATTATTGTCAGTTATAGCGGGAATATTATTTATCGCTAACTCTTTTGCTCAAATTAATGAAGGAAAAATTAAATACAATGTTTCTTTTTCAAGTTCAGATCCTGCAATGCAAGCACAATTGTCTATGTTGAACGGTACTTCAATGACAATGCATTTTTCAGCTGATTTCAATCGTGTTGAAATGAATATGGGAATGTTCATGACAACAAAAACGATCATTGATAACAAAACGAAAGCTGGTATTACGTTGATGGACGGAATGATGGGTAAAAAAGCAATGAAAATTGACAATGTTACTGTTCCAGATGAAGATGGAGAAGAAGAAGCAGATATCCAAATCGAAAAAACAAATGACACGAAGAAAATTGCTGGATACAAGTGTACAAAGTATATCTTGACAAGTGAAGATGGTACAGCAAATTACTGGGTGACTACAGAATTGGATATCAACAAAGAAGGTGTTAAATACATGAACAGTAAAGTTGAAGGTTTCCCATTAGAGTTTGAAATGTCTCAACAAGGGATGGTTATGACTTTCACAGCAACAGAAGTATTGAAGTCTTTGAAAGGAATCAACAAAAAAGAAATCTTCAGCATGGAAATTCCGGAAGGATATGAGATGATGAGTGAAGATGATTTGAAGAAAATGGGTGGAATGTAATTCCCGTTTGAATAGCATTAAAAAGGGTTTGCGATTGCAAACCCTTTTTTGTTATTTTGTGTACCATTCGTGCCAAGAAGGACGAATGGTAATTTGTTATTACTGTAATTTGTTCAGAGCACTTCTCAAGTTTTCAATCACAATTTCAATATCGTCAGTAGA
>Ga0079224_100013126_pt1 | contig 11519 bp, 11 predicted proteins | sample Stecom2015_FD_80414 | JGI IMG/M metagenome (GOLD analysis project Ga0079224, IMG submission 80414) | Agricultural soil microbial communities from Utah to study Nitrogen management - Steer compost 2015 | ecosystem: Environmental > Terrestrial > Soil > Agricultural land | place: USA: Utah...
AGAACCCCGGCCGCATCTTCGGCATCCCCGGCCGCATGATCTGGAACGCCCTCTTCTGGACCTTCGACCGCGCGACGTGGCAGTACGACCTGATGGTCATCGCGATCCTCGCCTTCGTCTGGCTCACGCCCCCCGACTGGATCGGCGACCCCATGGCGTCAGGACTCGGGATCTGGGAGATGCTGCGGTGAGTCACGTTCACGGCTCGAGGAACCCGGAAACCCCAGCGCTGTCTTCGACGTCCTACTGAGGTGCCGCGCGTTCGCGCGGTGTCGAGTTACGCACTCACAGTCAGGAGCGTCCACTACATGTCCGTCACACGTTTCGTTCCCGCCGCGCTCGTTGCCGCGGTCGTCCTTCTCCCTGCCTCCGCCTCCGCCCAGCAGATTGGCGCCAAGGCCGGCGTCAACTTCGCTTCACTGAGCAACACCGAAGACTTCATTCCCGAAGACGGACAGCGCATCGGCCTGGCCGCAGGCCTCTTCGTCACGGTGCCGGCGACCGAGCGGCTCTCGTTCCAGATCGAAGGCCTCTATACCGAGAAGGGCGTCACGGGCAGTCTCGAAGAGTTCGGCATCCCGATCGAAGGCAACCTGCGCCTGCAGTATCTCGAAGTGCCGGTGCTCGGTCGCGCGGACTTCGGCACACCCGGTTCCTCGAGCAACTTCTACATTGTCGCGGGCGCGGCACCGGCCTTCAAACTCGACGCGCGACTGAAGCTCGAAGCGCTGGGCGAGGAAGAGACGGTGGACCTGTCGGACGACATGGAGAGCTTCGACTTCGGCCTGGTCGGCGGCGCGGGCCTCGAACTCGGCCGTCTTGGCCTCGAGGCGCGCTACACGCACGGCCTGCTCTCGATCTCGAAGGATGACGCTGACGATGAACCGGTGAAGAACAAGGTCTTCACCGTGTCCGTGTCGTATCGCTTCCGCTGACCCGCCTCGCCCCTACTGCCCGAGCGTAGGGTCGAAACACTCACGACAGCGTGCCTCGTAGGCGTCCGACGCGCCTACGAGCACGCGCTCGCGGCTCGCGACGAGGCGCTGCGTGTGATTGGCGGGGCCGCCGCACACCATGCAGATGGCGAGCGTCTTGGTGATGTACTCGGCAATCGACAGCAGCGCCGGCATGGGCTCGAAGGGCCGGCCCAGATAGTCCTGATCGAGCCCGGCCACGATCACGCGCTTTCCCTGATCGGCCAGGGTGTTGACGACGGCCGGTAGTTCCTGATCGAAGAATTGCGCCTCGTCGATGCCGACGACCTCGGTGTCGGGACGCACCGACTCGAGAATCTCGCGCGAACTGCGCGCGTTGTCGGTGCGGATCTTCATCTCGCTGTGCGAGGTGATGTGGTCGTCGCTGAAGCGGTCGTCGATGGCCGGCTTGAAGATCTGGACCTTCTGCTTCGCAATCTGGGCACGCCGCAGCCGGCGAATCAGCTCTTCGCTCTTGCCGCTGAACATCGACCCGGCGATGACTTCAATCCAGCCGCCGCGGTTCCGCTGCGACACTTCCATCAATTGGCCCGCCCGAGGTACTCACCGCTCTCGGTGTTGACGCGAATGACGTCGCCCGTGTTGACGAACGAGGGCACGTTGACGACCAGGCCCGTCTCGACCGTGGCCGGCTTGATCTGCGCGCTGGCGGTGGCACCTTTGATGCCCGGCGTCGTGTCGGTGACCTTCAGATCGACCGTGACCGGCAGTTCGATGCCGACCGGCTCGACGTCGTAGAACTCGACCGTGATCGTCATGTCGGGCACGAGATAGTTCGCCGAGTCGCCGAGCGCCTCTTCAGTGATGTGGATCTGCTCGAAGTTGGAGGTGTCCATGAAGTAGAAAAGCTCGCCGTCGCGATACAGGTACTGCATCTCCCGCTCATCGAGCGTCGCGCGCTCGACATCGTCTTCCGCGCGGAACTTGTGGTCGGCAAGCGTCTTCGTGCGGATGTTGCGCAGCTTCGACTGCACGAAGCCGCGCTTGTTACCGGGCGTGAAATGCTGCAGATCGAGGACGCGGAACAGATCGTTCCCCATCTTGATCAGCATGCCCTTCTTCATCCGTGTGGCCTGTATTGAACTCATGCAACCGTCGATTATACCTGCTAGGATGGGAATCGTGCCGTGGGATCCCATGCGCGATCTCCTGATCATGCAGGAGCGGCTCGACAGCCTGTTCGGCCGGGCGACGCCGGGCTGGGTGCCGGTCGTCGACCTCTATGAAACGGCCGGCGCCTACGTCGTGGCGGCCGAGCTGCCGGGCATGTCGCGCGACGACTTCCAGATCGACATCGCGGAGCACACCCTGACGCTGCGCGGCCGGCGCACCGATGCCGGCCGGGGGCACCGCTATCAGCAGCTCGAGTGCGGGCTCGGACAGTTCTCGCGGTCGTTCCGGTTCGCCGATGACATCGACCCCGACAGCATCAATGCCGAGTTCCGCGACGGCGTGCTCATCGTGACGGTGCCGAAGAAGGCCGCGGGCGGCCCGCGGCGCATCGAGGTGACCTGAGCCATGCCGCGCCTCTTCGTATCCTCCGGCCTGCTTGTGGCCGGCGTGCTCGCCGGCGTGATCCTCAGCGGCACCCTGAACCGGACCGACACCGGGAACGCGGCGTCGTCCAGTGCCCCGGCCGAAACCGCGGCCGCGGCCCAGCCCCCCGTGGCGCAAGGCTCGGCACCCGACCTCACGATCGCCGCCGAGCGCGCGCTGCGCAGCGTCGCGAACATCTCGTCGACGAGCATCGTCCGCGAGCCGGTCTTCCGCGACTTCTTCGGCCGTGGCTTCGGCTACACGCAGCGGCAGGCCTCGAGCCTGGGCTCGGGCGTCCTCGTCAGCGCCGACGGACACGTGCTCACCAACGCGCACGTGCTTCGCGGCGGCAGCACGCAGATGCCGATTCAGGTGAAGGTCGTCCTCAGCGACAAACGCGAGCGCGAGGCCCGCGTGATCGGTATCGACGACGCCACGGATCTTGCGGTTGTGAAGGTCGAGGGCGACGACCTGACGCCAATCACATGGGGCGATTCGGATCAGCTTCGCGTCGCCGAATGGGTCATGGCCATCGGCAACCCGTTCCAGCTCTCGCAGACAGTGACCATCGGCATCGTGTCGGCGGTGGGGCGCGCAAACCTCGGCCTGGCAAACTACGAGGACTTCATTCAGACCGACGCGGCGATCAATCGGGGCAATTCGGGCGGCGCGCTGGTCAATCGCGCCGGCGAACTGGTCGGCATCAACACCGCCATCTTCAGCGAGACCGGCGGCTATCAGGGTATCGGCTTCGCCGTGCCGAGCAACCTCGCCCGCCGCGTCATGAACGACCTCATCGAGCACGGCATGGTGCGGCGCGGCACGATCGGCTACGTGCGGTTCGAGAACCTCACGCCCGCGGTTGCGGCCGAACTGGGGCTGGAGGCCCGGCGCGGCGCGTTCGTCTGGGAGATCGATCCGCAGTCCCCCGCCTACGAGCGCGGCCTGCGTCCGGGCGACCTGGTCGTCGATTTCAACGGGCAGGCCGTGGCCGACTACGGCCAGGTCACGCGTCTGATCGCCGACGCGCGCGCCGGCAGCAACGTCAGGCTCGGTATCGAGCGCCGCGGTGATCGCATCACGATCGAGATTCCCGTCTCGGCCGTGCAGCCGCGTCGCCGATAGCCACTTCTACCTGCGCACGCGGCGGCCCGACACCGCCGGGTGGCCAACGACACTGCAGCGCCACAACCGCTCTGCCCCGCGCGTGATGCCGATGCGCGGCGTCCACTCGACCCTGGGCACCTGAGCGCCGAACGCCGAGCGCGGGCCGTGGTCGCCCTCGATGCGGAGCGACGCGGCGGTCAGATCCTCGAGATTGTGCCGGAGGTCGATCCCCAGCGCGCGCGTGAGGTTGCCAGGCCCCCGGCACAACTCATCGTCCGTCAATGCCGCCGCGGGACGTCCTGTTCCCCGGGCGCGGCGGCGCCGCATCAACGCGTGCCCCTCGACTGGCGCCAGCGCACGAATCAACACCGCTGCCGGATGGCCTTCCGGTTCGGTCACCGCGTTGACCAGATAGTGAATGCCGTAGTTCAGATAGACGTATGCGATGCCGGGCGGTCCATAGAGCGGGGCGTTGCGCGCCGTCGGGCCGGGCGCCGCGTGACACGCGGGATCGTCTTCACCGATGTACGCCTCGGTTTCGACGATGACGCCTGCGGCGCGCCCGGCGCTCGTCTCGTGCACGAGTACCTTGCCGATCAGATCACGCGCGACCTCGAGCGTGGGACGCGCGTAGAAGGAGCGAGGGAGACTGCGACGCCGCACGTCTATTCGGGCTTCTGGCTTCTGGCTACTGCCTTCCAGCCTTGATTCGCGCGACCGCCGCTTCCGCCGCCGCCGCGACGGCAGGATCGCGATCCTGGCGGGCGGCTTCGAGCGCCGGGAGCACATCGGGGCCGCCGATGAGACCGAGGATGCCCGCGGCGCGGACGCGCATGTCGGCGTCGCGCGATGAGAGCTGCGACACGAGCGCACCCGCCGCCGATGGACCGAGTTCGACGAGATACTCCGCCGCCTGGCCAGCCGAGTCGTTGTCGCCGAGTGCGGCCACGATGTGCTGCAGGTAATCGCGTCCGAGGGTCTGCAGCGCGAACATGTAGGCCAGCTGCACGGCCGGCGCGCGCTCCTTCTGCAGTCGCTGCTCGAGCTGTGGCACGTAGTCGTCGGCACCGACGCGGCCGAGGCCCTCCGCCGACGCCGCACGATGTCCGGGGTCACGCGAGGCCAGGTACTGCCGGAACAGGTCGGCGGTCGAGGGGTCGGCAATCTTCGCCAGCGCGAGCAGCGCGAACGTCGCCTGCGTGTTGCTGCGATAGTGCTCGACCTGCTGCATCAGCGCCGGCACCGCGTTCGTCGAGCGCAACTCCCCGAGCGCGTGCATCGCGTACTGCCGCACCAGCGGACTCGAATCGCCCGTGGCCTTGATCAGCATGTCCTCGGCCTCGCGCACCTTCAGACGGCCGAGCACACGCGCGGTGACCGCTCGCATCGTGGCGTCGTAGTGATCGAGCGTGGCGACCAGTTGCCTGATCTGCGCCGTGTCGAGCGGCGGATGCGCCAGCGCGCCGAGCGCATGCAGGGCCTCGAAGCGCACCCGCTCGTGCCCGTCGTTGATGGCGGTGAGCAGATGCTCGATGACTGCGGCAGGCACAGGCAGCGGCTTGATGCCGGCTTCACCTGCGTCGAACGCCGCCATCCCGAGGCTCTTCGGCCGCGACCGGATGAACCCGCGCCGCGCCTTTGAACCATCGTCCACCATGAAGAACGTCAGCTCGGCCTCGATGGCCGCCAGCTGCACCTTGTCATCGGGATCGGCAATCAGCGGCGCGATGGGCTCGGCGGCTTCGACGTAGCCCGACTCGCGGAGCATGTCGACCGCACGCAGCCGCTCGCGGGCGTCGGGATGCTTCAGCATCCGGACGACGTCCCAGAACTGGGCCTGCTGCAGATTGACGGGATCGCCCGCCAGCAGCGCGCATGCAAGTAAGACGTGAATCATGATCGGCTCTCGACTCCCGGCTCTCGGCTACTGCTCGACGGCCGCCGCCAGCACGTGACGCAGGTAGCGGCCGGTGTGTGACGCGTCGTGGTCCGCAATCTGTTCGGGCGTACCGCTGGCGACGATCGTCCCGCCGGCCTCGCCGCCGTCGGGCCCGAGATCGATGATCCAGTCGGCCCCCTTGATGACGTCGAGATTATGCTCGATCACCAGCAGGCTGTGGCCTGCCGCCAGCAGCTTCCTGAACGCCGTGATCAGCTTGACGATGTCGTCGAAGTGCAACCCGGTCGTCGGTTCGTCGAGAATGTAGAGCACGCGCTCGCCCGACTGTGACGCGAGGTGCGACGCGATCTTGATCCGCTGCGCCTCGCCACCCGACAGCGTCGTCGCCGGCTGTCCGAGGCGGAGGTAGCCGAGACCGATTTCGTCGAGCACCTGCAGCCGGCGCAGCACCTTCGGCGACTGGCCGAAGAAACCCAGCGCTTCGCGCACGGTCATGTCGAGGACCTGATCGATGTTGCGCCCCTTGTAGGTGACCTCGAGCACCTGCGGCTTGAAGCGCTTGCCGTCACACTCGTCGCACGGCACGAATACGTCGGCCAGGAACTGCATCTCGACGCGGACGACGCCCTCGCCTTCGCACGTCTCACAGCGGCCGCCCGGCACGTTGAACGAGAAGTGGCTCGCGGTCAGGCCCCGGGCTTTGGCTTCCTTCGTCTGTGCAAAGAGCTCACGAATGGGATCGAACGCTTTGAGATACGTCACCGGATTCGAGCGCGGCGTGCGCCCGATCGGCTGCTGGTCGACCAGCACGACGTCGGTGATCAGTTCGGCCCCTTCGAGCCGTTCGTGCGCGCCGACGCGGCGATCCCAGTCGCCCTTGAGGCGCTTGAGCGCCGCGTAGATGACGTCGTGCACGAGCGTCGACTTACCCGATCCGCTGACGCCGGTGACGCAGGTGAGCAGACCGAGCGGAATCTCGACGTCGATGTTCTTCAGATTGTGCTCGGACGCCCCGACGATCCTGAGCCGTTGCTGCGTCGGACGCCGGCGTGGCGAAGGCACGGGAATCGCCAGTTCGTCGCGCATGTACTTCGCCGTCAGCGAGCGCTGCTCCTGCAGCAGCTCGTCGAACGTGCCCGAGAACACGATGCGGCCTCCCTGCTCGCCAGCGCCAAGCCCCAGATCGACCACATGGTCGGCCACGCGAATCATGTCGGCGTCGTGCTCGACGACGAGGACGGTGTTGCCCTGGTCGCGCAGCTGCCGGAGGATGGCGATGAGCCGCTCGTTGTCGCGCGGGTGCAGCCCGATCGACGGTTCATCGAGCACATACAGCGTGCCGACGAGCGCCGACCCGAGCGAAGTCGCCAGGTTGATGCGCTGCGACTCGCCGCCCGAGAGCGTGGCCGACAGACGATCCAGCGTCAGATACTCGAGCCCGACGTCGGTGAGGAACGTCAGACGCCGCTCGATCTCGTGCAGCACCTTGCCGGCCACCGCCCGTTCCTTCTCGGTGAGCCCGAGTTCGGCGAAGAACGCGCGCGCCTGCTGCACCGTGAGGGCCGAGACGGCGTCGATGGTGCGGCCGCCCACGCGGACGTCGCGCGCCTCGCGTCGCAGCCGTGTCCCTTCGCATTCACTGCACGTCAGATAGCCGCGATAGCGGCTGAGGAACACGCGGACGTGCACCTTGTACTTCTTGCGCTCGAGCCAGCGGAAGAAGCCGCGGATGCCCGTATAGCCACCCGTGCCGCTCTCGGCCGTATCTCCGTCGACGACCCACGCACGCTCGTCGGCCGTCAACGCGCTCCAGGGTACGTCCAGCCGAACGCCCCGCGCCTTGGCGGCGCGTTTGAGCAGCGCGAGATGTCCGCGGTAGTGGGGCTTGCTCCACGGCTCGATGGCGTTGTCGTTGATCGACTTCGAGGCATCCGGCACGACCAGGTCGAGGTCGAGTTCGATGATGTTGCCGAAGCCGTGACACAGCGGACATGCGCCGAACGGATTGTTGAACGAGAACAGTCGAGGCTGCGGCACCTCGTAGGGGATGCCGCACGTCCGGCACTCGAAGCGCTCGCTGAAGCGATGCACCTCCCCCAACTGCCCGTCGGCATCCACCTCGATGGCGAACGCCGCGCCCGCGCCCTCGTGGTAGGCCGTCTCGATCGAGTCGGTGATGCGCGACCGCGAATGCTCGTCGACACGCACGCGATCGACAATCACGGGCAGGGCGTCGAGGCCGCGCAGCGTGTCGGGCGACGCAGCGGCGGTCTCGATGTCGGTCGCCGCGCCATTGACGAGTACGCGTCCGAACCCGTGCTTACGGAGCGTCGCGAGCAGCGTGACGATGGGATCGGCGGCGGGTTCGGGCAGCAGATCCTGATCGCGCGCGTCGGCATCGGCGTCCGCGTCGGCCTCGGTGGCGGTCTCCTTCGCGCTGGGGGAATCGTCAACGACCGGATGGTCGAAGCCCAGCAGCAGGCGCGTGCCGTCAGGAAGCGCCTGCAGGCGCGCGGCGACGACGTCGGGCGTCTCGCGGATGACCTCTTCGCCACACTGCCGGCAGTACGTGCGACCGACGCGGGCCCAGAGCAGCCGCAGGTAATCGTGAATCTCGGTGGTGGTGCCGACGGTCGAGCGGGGATTGCGGATGCTGTTCTTCTGACGGATGGCGATGGCCGGCGCAATGCCGTCGATACGGTCGACGTCCGGCTTCTCCATGCGCTCGAGGAACTGGCGCGCGTAGGCCGACAGCGACTCGACGTACCGCCGCTGCCCCTCGGCGTAGATGGTGTCGAAGGCCAGCGAGGACTTGCCGGACCCGCTGACCCCCGTGAAGACGACCAGCGCGCGCGGGGGCAGCGTCAGGTCGACATCCTTGAGGTTGTGCGTACGGGCGCCGCGGACGATAAGTGGTTGCACTGCGGGCGTTTCTCTGCGGTTTCTGAACCCACAATGGTACTTCAGCGCCCGCGACCCCGGCAACCTGAGCGTATTGCACCCGGGGCTGGCCTCTGTTACCATCGCGCCGAGTTCGCGAAACCTTCCTCTGCATTCATCCCGAAGCCCGTGACGACGATCGAAGTTTGTTTGTCGGACGCCCTGTTTCCCAGCAGATCCGTTACTGGCCGCGGCCTTGCAACGTGCGGCCTGCGTCCCGGAGTGAATCCGAAAGGCTGAGCGACGACAGCTGGCCGGGGTGGAACCCGGAGACCGAGATACCGCGCCGGGGCGGCCCGGCGGGTCAACATGTGAGGACAGTCAGTGGCAGTGCGTTTGTTCGTCGGTAACATGCCATACGGCGCGACCGAAGCGGATCTTCGGGCGCATTTCGCGCCGGTGGGCGACCCATCGCAGGTGGTCATCCCGGTCGATCGCGAAACGGGACGGCCGCGCGGGTTTGCGTTCGTCGAGTACCTCGAACGCGAGAAGGCCGAAGAAGCCATTCAGCGCTTCAATCAGCAGCCGTTCATGGGCCGTCCGCTCGCGGTGAGCGAGGCGCGTCCGCGGGAGGAACGCGGCCCGCGACCGGGCGGCGGCTTCGGCGGCCCGCGTCCCGGCGGGGGCTTCGGCGGTCCGCGCCCTGGCGGCGGTCCCGGCGGCTTCGGCGGCCCACGACCGGGCGGCTTCGGCGGCGGCCGGCCCGGCCCGGACCCGTCGCGTGAGTCGCGCTTCGGCCCGCCGAAAAAGAAGGCGACCGGCCCAGGCGCGCGCAAACAGGAATACGGCGAGCGCGGTCCGAAGGGACCGATCAAGGAACGCTTCAGCGGCCGCGTCGACGCGCTCTACGATCCCAACGAAGACTGGCGGAACCCGGACGAGGACGATCTCGCGAACCCCTTCGCGAAGAGCCCCGACGACCCGGACGTGTCGGATTTCGTCGAGGACGACGAGGAATAGCGGGGAGACAGGGTGTACACACACGTCAAGGTCGTCGCGGTTCTCTACATCGCCATCGGCGCGCTCAATCTGTTCGCCGCGGCGCTGTTCGCCTTCGCGTTCGGCCTGGCCGGCTCGATCGTCGGCATGTCGGGCGACCCCGACGCTGCGATCGCGATGCCCATCATCGGCATCACCGGCACGGCGCTCGTCGTGTTCCTGCTCCTCCTCTCGCTGCCCACCATCATTACGGGCTGGGGCCTTCTCCGCCGCCGCGAATGGGCGCGCATCGTCGGCATCGTCATCGCCGCGATTCTGCTCTTTCACTTCCCGTTCGGCACGGTGATTGGCGTCTACGGGTTGTGGACGCTGCTCAACTCGGAGACCGCTCGCCTGATGGGCGAAGAATCGCGTCCCGCTGTCTGATCTACCGCGTGTCGTGACACGACTGCGCGTTTCCGCATCCATCGTCGCCGCGGCGCTGCTGCTCGGAACCTCGAGCGGCATCGCCCGGCAGACGCCTGCGCCCTACACCGATTTCCATTTCTACAGCGAGGCCCTGGGGCGCGACATGCCGTACCGGGTGCTCGCGCCGGCGCGCAATCGCGGCGCCGACGGCGGTGCCGACACGGCGCGTCTGCCCGTGCTCTATCTGCTGCACGGACTGGGCGGCACGTTCAGCGACTGGTCGACGCGCACGCGCCTGGCCGAGCATGCCGCCGAGAGCGGCGTGCTGATCGTGATGCCGGAGGGCGCGAACTCCTGGTACGTCAACTGGCACGAGGGCGATCGCGAACGGTGGGAGGACTACATCGTGCGTGACCTTGTCGCGGAGGTCGACGCGCGCTTCCCCACCGACACGCGGCGCGAGGCACGTTTCATAGCGGGATTGTCGATGGGCGGCTATGGGGCGCTGCGGATGGCGCTCGCGCACCCGGAGACGTATGCCCTGGCGGCGAGCCTGAGCGGCGCGTTCGATGTCGCCCGCCGCGAGACCTATGGCTGGGACGACGACATGCGCGCCGCGTTTCTCCGGACGTTCGGCCCCGGCGGCAGCGAGGTACGACGGACGACGGATCTGCTTACTCTGGCCGAGCGCGTCGCGCCGAACGGCTTGCCGTTCCTCTATATCGACTGCGGCGCAGACGATCCGTTCCTGCCAGTGAACCGCCAGTTCGTCGAGACGCTGCAGCGCCGCGGCATCCCCTACGAATACCGCGAGACACCCGGCCGTCACGACTGGCGCTATTGGGATCGGCAGGTCGTCCAAGTGCTGCGCGTGCTCGAGGCCACCGCCTTTGTCTCACCAGCTGACCGCTGAGTCGAGCCCGCCAAGCCCAGTCTCTGCCACCGCTGTGCATGAACTGTTGAAACTTGCGCCGGCGCAAGTTTCCACAGGCAACTGCTGCCGTTTCGGTCAGGTTGCGACTGAGTTGTGGTTGCGACTGAGCTGAGACTATGCCGCCGCGGACAGCGGCGTAAGCCTGAGCGCGAATTCGCGCCGCAGCAACCAGAAGTTCACCAGCGCCTGCAGCACGATTGTTGCGGCCGACAGATACCACAGCCACGTCAGGGTGAACCCGGACACGCTCGCCAGCGCGAAGGCCGGCAGCGCGACGAGCACCAGGCGTCCGAACGACGTCAGCAGCGGCGGCACGCTGTTGCCGAGTGCCTGGAACGTGCTCGACACGACGAACGTGATACCCGAGCCGATGAAGCTGATCGCGACGATGCGCAGATAGTCGGCCCCGACGGCGACGACGGCCGGATCGTCGCTGAAGAACCGCACCATCGGCGCGGGCACAGCCACGGCCAACAACGCGAAAGCGCCCATCACCGCCGCCGCCATTCCGGCCGCGTCGTTGAACGCGCGGCGCACGCGGTCCGGTAGGCCCGCGCCGAAATTCTGGCCGGCGACGGGCGCCACGCCGAAGCCGAGGGCAACGACCGGCATGAAGCCGGCCTGGACAATCCGCAGGCCGATGCCGAAGCCGGCCTGCGCCGCCGCGCCGAATGGTCGCGTGATCGTGTAAATCACGAACAGGTAGACCGCCATCAGCCCGAATTCCGTGCCGGCCGGCAGGCCGATCTTCAGCAGCGAC
>Ga0079224_100013127_pt1 | contig 11519 bp, 7 predicted proteins | sample Stecom2015_FD_80414 | JGI IMG/M metagenome (GOLD analysis project Ga0079224, IMG submission 80414) | Agricultural soil microbial communities from Utah to study Nitrogen management - Steer compost 2015 | ecosystem: Environmental > Terrestrial > Soil > Agricultural land | place: USA: Utah...
CGTGAAGGCGTCGATCTGGTAGAGCGGCAGCTTCATCTTCACCCTTCGCTCCCAAACTTTGTCGGTTACCTGGGCAGAAGCCATCGGGCGTATCTGCAGGCAGATTTCCGCCCTCTGTCCCTATCACGCAGCTGCGGGACGCGCTTTGCAATCGAAAACGAGGAATCTCCGCACACCCACTCCCGACGAGGGTGGAGCGCAGCACCTCCTCTCTCCTCGACAGGAAGTGCCTGGCAACGCTGAAGGCCAATTGAAAATGGTCCCGCACATCACTGTGCGGGACCATCTATAGGCGAGCTTTCGCTCCAGTTTACGCTTTTGGCTTTGTTCCATGGATGGAACAGAGCCGACCGTGATAGGCCTTTTTATGCTACCATAACGGGTGGAGATCACAATAGCCTTTTTGAGAAGGCATATGACCGGAGCCAGAGCAATGGATTGGGTTCTAGGCATAGATGTAGGGACCAACTCGATCGGGTGGGCAGCATTCGAGGCCGGTGAACAGACGAAGCCGATCCGTTTGCTATCCGGGGGAGTTCGCCTTTTCGACTGGGGACGCGAAAGCCAGAACGCGGTTTCCCTGATGAAATCACGGGGAGAGAAGCGCCGTGGCCGCCGTCGCCTCCGGGCCGCTCGCTGGCGCAGGGACCGCTTGTGCCAGGTGCTCACGAGGTTGGGCGCAGCACCCAGCGATCCTGGACCGCCGGAAGTTTGGCGCCTGCGCGCACGAGCCGCGTCCGAACCCTTGAGCGGCAGCGATGTCGGGCGCGTGCTCCTGCACATGGCCCGGCACCGCGGCTTTCGCGGGTCGATACTGCGCCCCATTGAACCGGCAAGTGACGAAGCGAATGAACAGAACCGCTGGAACGATGCCGAACGCGACCTGCGTTTTGCCATGGCCCAGGGCGGCCACCTGACGGTCGGCGAGCTATTGGCCAAAAGGGCTCTCGAGGGCAAGGCGGTGCGCGCGCGCCGCGGCGAAGGGGCCGCCCCCACCCGTGCGCTCATTGCCGAAGAGTTCGACAGGATCCGCTCGGTCCAGCAGGCTGCGCTCGAATGGACCGAAGAAGACTGGGCAACCATCAGGGACCTGATCCTTGAGCAGCGCCCTTTGCGGCCTCCGATAGCTGGCCGCTGCTCGGTCTTTCCGGAAAGCGACGAAAGGATGCCGCTGATTCGACCGCTGGCACAGCGGTTCCGCATCCTCCAGACCCTTTGCAATCTGCGCCTCCGGGAAGAGCCCAACGCAGCGGCGCGCATGCTGACAACCGAAGAGTTTGAAGTACTCCTCGACATTCTGGACAAGGGCGGCGCCCATTCCTGGGCAAGTCTCCGCCGCGCCATCGGCATAAGGACGCGGGGTGCGCACTTCACCATCGAGCGGGAAAGGGCGGTGGGCGCGAAAAAGGCGGATTCGCGTGAGGTGAAGGGGTGCCTGGCCGCCTCCCTTTTGGGCCCGGTCATTCCATCCTGGCAGGACCTTTCGCTGGAGGAGCGGGACCGCCTCGTGGCACGGCTGCTTCAGCATCGTGCAAATCGAAGGGCACTGCTGGAATTCTTGTCTGCAGAACCCTGGCCGGAAGAAGTCCGGGCCGCAATCGCCGACGCGGTGCAGTTCGAACTGACAACCGAGCGGCTGAGCCTCGGCGAGAAGGCCGTGTCCCTGATCGTGCCGGAACTGAAACCTGGGGTTCCGTCACACGAAGCCTTCGAACGTGGCGTGGGGCTCCACCACAGCGACCGGCGCCCGCGGGAACTTCTTGATCGCCTACCCTACTACGGCAAGCTCCTGCCCGGCCGCGTGTCGGGTGGCACCGGCAATCCGAAGGACGACGACTGCAAGCGCTATGGCACGGTCAACAACGTCACGGTTCACATCGCGCTCAACGAACTGTGCAAGGTCGTCAATGCCCTCCTCCACCGCTATGGCCGCCCCCGGCGCATCGTCATCGAAACGGCTCGCGAGCTGAAGGCCAACACGCGGCGCCTGCAGGAAATTGCCGCGGAACAGGCACGCAGGGAGCGAGAGAACAAGGACATTCTCAAACAAATTGCGGAGATGCCCCGCGACCGGGGCTTTCAGATCAGCCGCCGAGAGCGTCTTCTGCGCATGCGCCTTGCGCGACGGCAGGAATACATCTGTCCCTACACCGGCATCGTAATCGGCCAGTCCGACGTGCTCTCTGCAGCCTACCAGATCGATCACGTCATCCCCCGCCGCAGAGGGGGAACCGACGCCTTCGACAATCTCGTCCTCTGTGCGGAAAGCGCCAATCGGGAAAAGGGCAACCAGACCCCCTACGAGGCCTGGGGTGAAACGCCGGCCTGGCACGCCATTGAACACTTCCTCTCGCGGATCGAGAAACGGCATCCCGGCCTCGCCTGGCGTTTTGCCCCGGATGCCATGGCGCGCATAGAGCGCCAGGCAGATGACGGAGACGGCTGGCTTCCGCGGCAGATGACCGATACCAGCTACATTGCCCGCACCGCGATGGAGTATCTCGGACACGTTGCGCCAGACGTCGTTGCAACGCGCGGCCAGCTTACCGGTTACCTGCGGGCTCATTGGGACTTTCCGAAGGAACGCCTCGACCACCGGCATCACTTCGTGGATGCGGCCATCATCGCGGTAACGGACCGCTCCATCATCAACCAGCTTAGCCGTTATCAAGCCCGCCGCGGCGGCTTGCCGCCTCCCAGCGAGGCAGAGATCGAGATCCCCTATCCGGGCTTCACGGAAGAGGTGGAGCGCTGCTACGAGAGCATTTGGCCATCGCGTCGACCGGACCATTCACTGTCCGGACCATCTGGGCAACTGCACCGCGAAACCCCGCTTGCGCAGGTGCGGCAGGACGATGGAACCATCCGCCTGGCCACCCGGATTCCGGTGCGAGATCTTCTAACCTCGAACGGTGCCCCCCTTGCCGATGACAAGCTTCTCGCTGCCCTGGACAGGTTCCGCAGTCAGCGCTTCCGCAGAAGATTTGAGGCGGAAATCGAGAAGCTGCGTGCCGCCGAGCCAGGCTTGGGCCTCGGCAGAGCTGCCCTGAAGGTCGCAGAAGATCCGCAGTGGGGCCCGTCCGGCATTCGGGCGATCTCCTGCTGGTTCAACGAGAAGCGCTATGAGCCACAGGCGATTTACACCGTCCCCCGCAGCCAGGGATCACCGGCCGCGCACCGCGCAGCCATAGATCCCAATGCCAATGCCTGGGCCGAGATCCGCCAGGACCACAGGGGCCGCTGGAAGGTCAGGGTCGTGCCAAAAATTGAGGCGGCGCGCATCGCTCCACCCGATCCGGCTTCGGATTCCGACCTTGTCATGCTGCTGCGGAGCGGCGACCTCGTTGCCTGGGAAACACCGGGTGGACGAGAAGTGGGTTACTTAAAAGTGATGAAGAGCAATGGCGGGCTATTCTTCTGGCCATTGCGCCTCGCAGCAAACATGAAAGCAGCTCCTCTTTCGCTGAATGTACCAATCAAGCAACGGGACGGCATCTACTTCTCGGGAGAAGGGCTTCGAAAAAGTTGCGCCCGCCCGGTCACCGTCTCCGTTCTGGGGCGTTTGCGCGATCCCGGCCCCGGCTGGGCGGAGGCCTTCCAATGAGCGTCGTTGAGGTCCGCTCCACCGGGGCGAGCGTCGCCCTGAACGGCCATCGCCTTGCGGTGCGGGTGCCCGAGCGGCCTCCAGCCTATTTCCATGCCGACGATCTCGATCTCTTGATCGCAGAGGTTCCCGCCGTCCACTTCACGGGTGCCGCTCTCGGCAAGCTTGCAGAGAGCGGGATTACGGTCCTGCTTTGCGATGGACGCCATCTTCCGGTCGGCTTCGTCGTACCTGCGGCAACCGGCGGCGTCTTCGACCCCCGACGGGCCAGAAGGCAGGCTTCCTTGCCCGAACGCACCCGCGACCGTCTCTGGAAGAGCATCATCCAGTGCAAGATTCTGCGCCAGGCAGAACATCTAAAAAGGGCTGGCCTCGCCTTTGACCGGCTGCTTCAGCTCGCCCGCGAGGTTCAACCCGGCGATCCGGAGAATCGGGAGGCTACTGCCGCAAGAATCTATTGGCAAAGGCTCTATGGCCGGGACTTCAGAAGGCGCGGCGACGATCCGCGCGTGAGCGCATTGAACTGGGGATACGCCGTGCTGCGGGCCATGGTTTCACGCTCCCTCGTAGCTTCGGGGCTTCATCCCGCGATTGGCTTGAAGCACATGGCGCCGAACAACCCCTTCAACCTCGCCGATGACCTGATGGAACCCTTCCGCCCTCTGGTCGACGCCGCGGTAAGGACGATAGAACCGGAAGCTGGCGACCCCTCGCTTTGGAAAAGCGCCCTCTCGGAAATTGGCGAAAGACCCGTTCTTCTACCAGAAGGGGTCTTTCGTCTCCGCTCGGCTATCACGAGGATGGCATCCTCCTTTGCACAGGTGATCGACGCGGGCAAAGGCAAGATACTACTTCCACAGGCTTTCCCCGGAGAAGAGGATGCCGGACGGCTGGAGAGCGATGTGGTTGATGGTCCTCTATGACCTGCCGGTTGTGGAGAAGGAGGAGCGTCGGCAGGCCACGCGGTTCCACAAGTTCCTGCTCGATCAGGGCTTCACGATGCTGCACTACTCCGTTTACCTCCGCTATTGCGGCAGCCTGGAAAAGGCGCTGGCACAAGAAAGGCGCATCGAGAAGGCCCTGCCATCGCGCGGAAGCATTCACGTCATGCGGATGACGGATCGGCAGCTTCAGACCATGCGACACTGGTACCGTGGCCGCTATGCAGGCGCCTCGGCGTCAACACCCGCCCAATACCAGCTTCTTTGAGTGAGTGACGATGTCAGAAAAAAGCCCTGCCGGCCCTTATTTTTCAGGCACTTGGCAGGGCTTCTAGCCTATCACGGTCGGCTCTGTCCGGGCCACAAAGGCTCATGATCGCCGCCTAAAAAAGCGGCCCGGCGCAGGGCCGGGCCGAGGGGGCGGGAGCTTTCGCCCGTGGAGGAAGGGTCAGAAGACGCGGGCGCCCTGGCCGAACTCGGGATAGGCCTCCAGGCCCAGTTCCGCCCGGTCGAGGCCCAGTTCCTCCGCCTCTTCGGACACCCGCAGGCCGATCGTGATTTTGAGCAGGAACCAGAGGAGCGAGGAGACTGTGCCCACGAAGAGGCCCACCGCGAGGATGCCGGTGAGCTGCACCAGCAGGTCACCCTCGCCGAAGAGGGCGACTGCCAGGGTGCCCCAGATGCCGGCGAAGAGGTGGACCGGCACGGCGCCCACCACGTCGTCGACCTTCAGCCGGTCGAGCAGCGGCACGCTGACCACCACGATGAGCCCGCCGACCGCGCCGATGACCACTGCGAGCAGGGGGCTGGCGATGTCCGGCCCGGCGGTGATGGAGACCAGCCCGGCGAGCGCTCCGTTGAGGGTCATGCTGAGATCCACCTTGCCGTAGCACAGGCCGGTGAGGACCATGGCCGTCACCACCCCCGCAGCCGCCGCCAGGTTGGTGTTCGCGAAGACCTGGGAGATTTCGACCAGCACCGCGGCGCTGTCCAGGGAGAGCGCGGAGGCGCCATTGAAGCCGAACCAGCCCATCCAGAGGATGAAGGTGCCGAGGGTGGCGAGGGGCAGGTTGGCCCCCGGGATCGGGTTGACCTTGCCGTCGGGGCCATACTTGCCCCGGCGCGCGCCGATGATGATCGCGCCGGTCAGCGCCGCCCAGCCGCCGACGGAATGCACGATCGTGGAGCCGGCATAGTCCGAAAAGCCCATCGCATCGAGCCAGCCTCCGCCCCAGCTCCAGGCCCCCTGAATGGGATAGATCACCCCGGTCAAGAGGACGACGAAGATGAGGAAGGGCTTGAGGCGCACCCTTTCGGCGACGGTGCCGGAGACGATGGAGGCCGCGGTCGCGACGAAGACCATCTGGAAGAACCAGTCGGAAAGGCGCGTGTAGCCGGTGGCCAGCACGCTTTCCAGGGCGTCCTCGTCACCTGCCCGCAGCGCAAGTTCCGCTTCGCTCGCGCCATGGAAGAAGGTGAGCGTGCCGATCCAGCCGGAAACGTCGAGGTACATGAGGTTGTAGCCGACCAGGAAGTACATGAGGCCGGCCACTGCGTAGATGGCCATGTTCTTGAGGCAGATGGCCGAGGTGTTCTTGCTGCGGACCAGGCCGGCCTCGAGCATCGAGAAACCCGCCGCCATCCACATCACGAGAACCCCAGCGAAGAGAAAGAGGAAAGAGTTGAGGATGAAGGCGGTTTCGGCCGAGAGGCCGGAAGCGGCGGGCGCTGGCCCGGCCTCCTGTGCCAAGGCAGCCGCCGCGGGGGCGAACAGAAGCAGCAGGCTGACTGCCCCCAATGCAAGAGTGCGAAGCATCGTTCTTTCCTTTCAAGGAGAGGTCAGATTGCCTGGGCGTCCACTTCGCCCGTGCGGATGCGCAGCGCCTTCGCCACCTCGAGGACGAAGATCTTGCCGTCACCGATGCGGCCGCTGCCGGCCGCGTGGCGGATCGCTTCCACCGCAGGCTCGACAACCTCGTCCTGAACCGCGAGCTCGATCTTCACCTTGGGCAGGTAGGTCACCGCATACTCGGCACCCCGGTAGATCTCGCTCTGTCCGCGCTGGCGCACGTAGCCCTTGACCTCGCTGACCGTCATTCCTTCGATCCCGCTGGCGGCGAGTGCCTCCCGCACCTCCTCCAGCTTGAAGGGCTTGATGATCGCCATGATCAACTTCATCAGCCGTCTCCCTCTTGCCGATGGCGGGGGCACCTCGCCCTCCGCCCGCCCGCAGCTCTTCCACGGGCCTTCGCATAAGGAGATTCAAGTTCCGTGCCAAAGGGCGGGCCGCCGCCGCCGGAGCTAAGGGAAAAGGGTAGCCGGAAGCTCCTGCCCAAAGCTTGAGCAGCCAGCCTTCTCTGCCTGCAGAATGGGCAGCGGAAGCAGGCGTGGGAGCTGCTGGACAAGCCGCCTGCTCAAGGCGATGCTGTCGCCCATGGTCACTCCCAGCAATGCAGGCTCCAAGAGCAGGAGCTACGACGTCATCCTCTCGGGCGGAGGCCTGGTCGGCCTCAGCCTGGCAATTGCCCTGGCGGATGCCGGCTTGGAGGTCGCGGTCGTCGACCGGCTGGACCCCGCGACCGTCGTCGACGAACCCTTTGACGGCAGGGCCTCGGCCATCGCCCGCGGTTCCCAGCATGTCCTGGCGGCGACGGGCGTCTGGCAGCACGTAGGGAGCGAGGCCGCCCCCATCCTCGACATCCGGGTCAGCGACGGGAAGGTCGGACGCCCGCCTTCCCGCCTCTTCGTCCACTTCGACGCCGACGAGTTCGGCGAGGGCCCCATGGGCTGGATCGTCGAGAACCGAATCATGCGGCGGGCGCTGCATGCGCGGGCGAGGGAGTTGCCGAATCTGACGCTCTTCGCGCCCGCGAGTCTGGAGAGGGCCGAACGCCGAGAAGAAGCCGCCTTTGCCCTTCTGTCCAATGGGCAAAGTCTCAAGGCACCGCTGCTGATCGCGGCCGAGGGTCGCAACTCGCCGCTGCGCCAGAGCGCCGGGATTGCCGTCACCCGCTGGGACTATCCCCAATCGGGAATCGTCTGCACGCTCTATCACGAGTACGACCACGCCGGCACCGCCCACGAGCACTTCCTGCCCGCGGGCCCCTTCGCCGTGCTGCCGCTCACCGACGACGAAAGGGGGCGCCACCGCTCCTCCATCGTCTGGACCGAGAAGCGGGAGATGGTCGAAACCTTCATGGCGCTGGACGACGTCGCCTTCGCGGCCGAGGTGCAGCGCCGCTTCGGCGACGGGCTGGGCAAGATCACGGTCGAAGGCTATCGCTGGAGCTATCCCCTCTCCCTGATGCATGCCGAGCGCTACTACGCGCGGCGGCTGGCCCTGGTGGGCGATACCGCCCACGGGGTCCATCCCATCGCCGGCCAGGGCTTCAACCTGGGGCTGCGCGACGTGGCCGCCCTGGCCGAGTGCATCGTCGAGGCACGCCGCCTCGGCCTCGACATCGGCAGCGAGCCGGTACTGGCGCGCTATCAGCGCTGGCGACGCTTCGACAACGTCCTCATGCTGACCGCGACAGACAGCCTCAATCGCCTCTTCTCCAACGACCTGCCGCCGATAAGGCTGGCCCGAAACCTGGGGATGGAGGCGGTGAACCGCATCGGCCCCGCCCGGCGCTTCTTCATGCGCCACGCCATGGGCCTGGTCGGCGACCTGCCGCGCCTGGTGCGGGGGGAGCGGCTGTAGGCAGTGCGCGGATAGCGCTTTTGGACGGCCGCTGCGACGAAGTCCTGTCGAAGGCCGGGGGCTCCCGCAAGCGGGCCGGCAGCCCCTTTGCCAGTAGTGCGAGTCCCTTTGCCGCCGGGTCTGCCGCTCTGCCGCGGCTACAAGAGAAACCGGGTCGCCAGGCCCAGGAAGACAAAGAAGCCGAGCACGTCGGTCGTCGTCGTCAGGAAGGGGCCTGCCGCCACGGCCGGGTCGAACCCCAGACGATCGAGTGAAATCGGGATGAGCGTCCCCGCCAGCCCGGCCCAGGCCATGTTGAAGATCATCGCCGCCGCCAGCACCAGGGCCAGATCCAGCCTGCCGAACCAGAGCCCGGCGATGGAGCCCATGATGGCGGCGAAGACGAGGCCATTGGCCAGGCCGACCAGCATCTCCTTGCCGACGACCTTCATGGTATTGCGCGGCGTAAGGGCCCTGGTCGCCAGAGCGCGCACCGTCACCGTCACGACCTGCATGCCCGCATTACCGCCCATGGCGGCGACGATGGGCATCAGGATGGCCAGCGCCACGATTTCCTCGATCGTGCCGGCGAAGCGGGAGATGACGAAGGAGGCGATGATCGTATTGAAGAGGGTGACGATCAGCCAGCGGATGCGCCGCACGGCGGTGGCGAAGGCACCTTCGCTGATGTCGGCATCGGCGACGCCCCCCAGCTTCAAGAGGTCTTCCTCGGTCTCCTCCTCGACCACGTCCAGAACGTCGTCGATGGTGATCACGCCGACCAGCCGCCCCGCGTCATCCACCACGGGTGCGGAGAGGAGCGAGTAGCGCTTGAAAAGCCAGGCAACCTCCTCCTGATCCGTGGTGACGGGGATCGTCCGGAACTCCTCATCCATCAGGGTGAGAATGCGGACCGGCCGGGTGTGGCGCATCACGCGAGAGAGCGGCAGCTTGCCGATCGGACGATAGCGTGGATCGACGACATAGAGATCATAGAAGTCGTAGGGCATCTCCTTGCGGTGAGAGCGCATGTAGTCGATGGTCTCGCCGACGGTCCAGATGGAGGGGACCACCACCATCTCGCGCTGCATCAACCGGCCGGCGGACTCCTCCGGATAGGTCAGCCCCTCCTGCAGCAGGCGCCGGATCGTGATCGGCATCCGCGCCAAGATCTGGGTCCGCAGCTCCTCGTCCAGATCCTCGAAGAAGGCCAGCGCGTCGTCGCTTTCCAGCAGCTGGAGGATATTGGCGACCACCTGGGGGCCCAGCACCGCGGCGACCTCGTCGCGCAGACCTTCATCCAGGTAGCTGAGCGTCTCGGGCTCCAGGCTCTTGCCGATCAGCTCCAGAAGCTGCCGCCGCTCCCCCGGCTCGAGTGCTTCCAGCAAGTCCGCCGCATCGGCCGGGTGGAGGTTCTCCACGACCGCGTTGATGCGCTCGACGTCGCGCTCGGCCAGGGCCTCCTCGATTTCCCGAAAGAAGGCCTCGCCCAGAGCTGGCAGCTCGGCCTCTTCCTGCCGCCGCGCCTCGGCAGGCGTCATTCGGAGGCCGCTCCTGCCTTATCGGTCAGAGGGACGGGGGCGCGGCTCTGCGCGTCCACCGCCGCGATGGCACAGAGATTGATCACTCCCCGCGCCGTGATGGAAGGCGTGGCGATATGGGCCGGACAGGCCGTTCCCAGCAAGAGCGGCCCCACGGAAAGGCCCTCGGCCATGACCTTCAGCAGGTTGAAGGAGATGTTGGCGGCATCGAGTGTCGGCATGATCAGCAGATTGGCCGCCCCCTTGAGTTTGGAATTGGGAAAGATGCGGTTACGGATCTCTTCGGAAAGCGCCGCGTCTGCATGCATCTCTCCCTCCACTTCCAGGTCGGGATAGTTTTCATGCAGCAGGCGGACCGCCTCGCGCATCTTCAGCGCGGCCGGGTGCCTGTGGCTACCGAAGTTCGAGTGGGAGAGCAAGGCGATCTTCGGCGAAATGCCGAAGCGCTGCACCGCCGCCGCCGCATGGACGGTCATCTCGACCACCTCTTCGACAGAAGGATCGTGGTTCACGTAGGTATCGGCGATAAAGAAGGTGCCCTTGGAGGTGATCAGCAGGCTCAGTGCCGAATAGCCTCTCACCCCCTCCGCCTTGCCGATGATGTCGTCGATATGGCGCAGGTGATCGAGATAACGCCCCTCCACGCCGCAGATCAGGGCATCGGCATCCCCGCGCCGCACTGCCAGGGCGCCAATGACCGTCGAGTCGGTGCGGATGACCGTGCGCGCCTGGTCGGGCGACACGCCCTTGCGCTCCATGAGGCTGTGGTAGAGCCGCCAATAGTCGCCATAGCGCGGGTCGGAGAGCGGATTGACGACCTCGAAGTCCTCTTCCATGCGCAGGCGCAGGCCCAGGCGCTTGATCCTGTCGGAGATCACCTCGGGCCGGCCGCAGACGATTGGCGTCGCCAGACCTTCGTCCACCACCACCTGCACCGCGCGCAATACCCGCTCGGCCTCGCCTTCCGCGAAAAAGACACGCTTGCGGTCGTTCTTCGCCTGCTCGAAGACCGGCTTCATCACCAGGCCCGAGCGGAAGACGAACTCGTGGAGGCGCTGGCGGTAGGCCGCGAGATCCTCGATGGGACGCGTGGCCACCCCGCTCTTCATGGCCGCCTCGGCGACGGCGGGCGCAATCTCCAGGATCAAGCGCGGATCAAAGGGCCGCGGGATGAGATACTCGCGGCCGAAGGGGGCGCTCTCTCCCCCATAGGCCTGGATCACGACTTCCGACACCTCGGTGCGCGCCAGCCGCGCCAGCGCCCGCACGGCCGCGATCTTCATTTCCTCGTTGATTTCGGTCGCGCCCACATCGAGCGCTCCGCGGAAGATGAAGGGAAAACAGAGGACGTTGTTCACCTGGTTGGGATAGTCGGAACGCCCCGTTGCGATGATTGCATCCGGACGCGCCTCCCGGGCCACCTCCGGCATGATCTCCGGCTCCGGATTGGCCAGCGCCAGGATCACGGGATCACGGGCCATGCGCTTGACCATCTCGGGCTTCAGCACGTTGGGCGCGGAGACCCCTAGGAAGACGTCGGCATCATCGATGACCTCCTCCAAGGAGCGGGCGCTCGTCGGCTGCGCATAGCGTGCCTTCCAGGGGTCCATCAGGACCTCGCGGCCTTCGTAGATCAGCCCCTCGATATCGGCGACATAGATGTTCTCGCGCCTCGCGCCCTGCTCTACCAGCAGGTCCAGGCAGGCAATGGCCGCCGCGCCGGCGCCGGAGCAGACGACCTTCACCTCGGA
>Ga0079224_100013128_pt1 | contig 11518 bp, 6 predicted proteins | sample Stecom2015_FD_80414 | JGI IMG/M metagenome (GOLD analysis project Ga0079224, IMG submission 80414) | Agricultural soil microbial communities from Utah to study Nitrogen management - Steer compost 2015 | ecosystem: Environmental > Terrestrial > Soil > Agricultural land | place: USA: Utah...
GGGGATGAACCACGTCCTCAAGGAGGCGCCGGCGGACCGCATGGCGAACGTGGCGACGTACGGCGATCCGTCGCTCCCCGTCGTGCCCCGCCTGATCGAGGAGGTCGCCTCCTTCATCCTAGGGTCTTAGGGCAGCGGGTGCGAGGGGCCCGGGGCCGCACGCGCGTGCGGCGGCGTCGAGGCTCGGTCCGCCCGGTGCGACGGCTCAGAGATCGATCCCCGCCACCTTCAGCGCACCGAAGACGCCGTAGCCCGCGTCGATCACCGCCCGGCCGGGGCTACGCCGGCACGGGGCGGGGGAGGAGCGGCGGGATCGGGCAGTCCAACGCCGCGGCGATGGCGCGGAGGAGCTCGGCCTCGCCGGGCTGGACGACGCCGTCCGCGGTGACGGCGGCGGCGCAGGCCTCCAGCACGCGGCGCCGGATGCCCGGCGAGCCTGCACGGAGGCGGCCGAGGGCGCGGTCCACGGCGACGAGCGAGGTGTCGGCCTCGCCCCTGAGGTGGAGCGGGCCGACCGTCCCGGGGAGCGTGGCCGCGGCGGCGGCGAAGGCGGCCGCACCGGCGTCCGCCCTGGCCGCGCCGGCCCGGGCGACCGCCGTGAGGACCACCTCGAGCTCGGCGCGGAGCGGCGGGAGCGAGTGGACCGTCTCGGCCACGGCCCGGGACGGCGACGTGTCGAACTGACGGAGGAGGCCGTGGTAGACGGCGTACTCGAAGAAGTCGATCCTTCCATCGGCGCGGATCAGCGCCCGGACGGCGGGGAGGAGGGCGCTGACGCGGTCGGCCGGGAGCGTCCCGAGGGTCGGGAGCGCGAGCTCGAGGAGGAGGAGCCTCGTCGCCGCGCTCTCCGCCTGGAGTCGCTGCAGGAGCGCGAAGGTCCGGACGAGGACCGGTTCGCCGCCGAATCCGTGGATCGCCTCCAGCGATCGGGGCGGCAGCAGCGCCGGGAACATCGCCCGGACCCGCGCCGGGAGCAGAGAGGCGAGCATCGCCGGGAAGGCTGCCGAGTCCGCGTCGACGTTTCCGCCGGCGGGTCCGGCCATCGCGTCGTCGACGGCTGCGGCCAGGATCCCGCCCGTGCTCTCCGCATGGCCGGGAACGCCGCCTGTGGCCATGCTCTCAGATCCCCCGCCGCCTGCGGCCACGCTCCCTGATCCCACGCCTCCCGCCGCCACGCCCCCGCCGACCGTCCCGTCCGCACCGCGGCCCGGGGCGCAGAGGAGGAGTGCGAAGAGGAGCGCCGGCGCGCCCTCGGGGCTCCTCGCCGCGGCCTCGAGGTCCCCGGGCAGGCTCTCCATGAGGCGGGCGGCGTACTCTACGTGGTCCGCCGTCGGCGCCCCGACGGAGGAGAGGAGCGATGCCGCGCCGATCGGGCCCGGCGCCGCCGCCACGTCGCGCACCGGGTGCGCCGCGCCGGGCCACCGCTCCGGCGGCGCGGCCGCGGGGAGCGGCTCGAACCGCCCGTCGAAGGACGGGTCGATCCGGCGGATCCGGTCAACGAGGGGCGGGTGTGTCGAAAGGAGCGCGGCGCGGGAGCGGCGGGCGTGGCTGGCGAAGAGCTGGTGGCTCGCCTCGAGGGCGTGCGCGGCGACGAGGCTCGAGCCGGCCGCGGCGCCGCCGATCTTCTTCAGCGCGCCCGCGATCCCGTGGGGATTGCGCGTGAACTGGACGGCCGCGGCGTCGGCGAGGTACTCGCGCTGACGGGAGATCGCGGCCTGGATCAGCCGGCCGAAGAAGACGCCGATGTACCCGACGACGATGAGGACGAGCCCGACCAGCGCGAGCTGCGCCCCGTCACCTTTCTTCCTCCGCCTCGATCCGCCGTTCGAGCTGAAGCGCAGCAGTTCGCGCCCAATCACGGTCAGGAGCAGGATCCCGAACAGGAGCCCCATGATCCGGATGTTGAGGCGCATGTCGCCGTTCAGGATGTGGCTGAACTCGTGGGCGATGACGCCCTGGAGCTCGTCGCGGCTGAGGTGGTCGAGGGCACCGCGGGTCACGGCGACCGCGGCGTCGTGGAGCGTGTGCCCGGCCGCGAACGCGTTGATCCCGCGCTCGGCGTCGAGGACGTAGATCGCGGGGACCGGCGTTCCGGACGCGATCGCCATCTCTTCGACGACGTTGATGAGGCGCCGCTCGCCGGGGTCGGCCGTGTCCGGCGCGACTCGCCGGCCGCCGAGCAGCTCGGCGACCGCGGGCCCGCCCCGCCGGAGCTGGACCGTCCGGTACGTGCTCCCGCAGGCGACGATGGTGAGGACGACGCCGGCGACGCCGAGGAAGAGGCCGGGGTGGACGAGCCGTTCCGCCCCGAGCCCGGCCATGAAGTGGACGGGCAGGTAGATCGCGACGATGATCGCGAGGACCGCGGCGGCGAAGAGCGCGACCAGGAGGCGGGTCCGTTTCCGGGCGCCGTCCTGGGCCTCGAAGAAGTCCACGGTAACCCGTGCCGGCCGGCGTGGGACCGTGTCAGCCGGAGAAGGAGACGCGAGGCGCCGCGCGCTCGGCCGCGTCCTCGATGAGGAGGAAGGTCGCCTCCTCGAAGCCGAACGGACCGGCGATCAGGTTCGCGGGGAAGCTCTCCCGCGCGGTGTTGTACTGCGCGACCGCGTCGTTGTAGCTCTGCCGCGCGAAGGCGATCCGGTTCTCGGTCGAGGTCAGCTCTTCGGTGAGCTGCATCATGTTCTGGTTCGCCTTGAGGTCCGGGTACGCCTCGGAGAGCGCGAAGAAGCGGGTCAGCACGCCACGGAGCGCCTGTTCGGCGCCGGCCAGCCCCTGGATCGCGGCGGAGTCGGTCGGATTGGCGGCGGCCTGCTGCCCGGCCGACGCCGCCGCGTTGCGGGCCGCGATGACCGCCTCCAGCGTCTCCCGCTCGTGCTGCATGTAGGCGCGCGCGGTCTCGACCAAGTTCGGGATCAGATCGTAACGCCGCTTGAGCTGCACGTCGATCTGCGAGAACGCATTCTTGAACCGGTTCCGGAGCGCGACCAGACGGTTGTAGAGCGCGACCAGGTAGAACCCGACCACGGCCAGGACGATCAGAAGGACGATCGCGGTCATGGACCCCATCCTTTGAGGGTGCGGAGCGGCTGCCTTAACGCTATCTTACCTCGCCCGACGACGCCGCGCGAGTGGCCCGGTCCCAGACGTCGACCGGCCGGACGTCGTTGCGCAGCGCGTCGTCGTCGACCCAGTAGTACGGCCCGAAGGGCGTGTTCGTCGGCCAGACTTCGTTCAGGGTGTCGGCCTCGTACAGGACGCCGCCCTTCATGACGTAGCGCATGTCGAGCGAGTTCCGGATGTCCTCGAGCGGGTTCGAGTCGAGCACGATCAGGTCGGCCAGCTTCCCGGGCTCGAGCGTGCCGAGGTCCTCGGCGACGCCGAGGAAGTGCGCGCCGTGGCGGCTGGCCACGTCGAGCGCGCCGTAGGGCCCGAGCGCGGCGGCGGTCATCCAGAGCTCCCAGTGCGCGGCGAGGGCGTGGTGTTCGCCGTGCGAGCCGAGCGCGCCCCAGCCGCCGGCCTGGATGATGTCCTTGAGCCCCTCGGCGAGGAGGGGGTAGCTGTAGTCGGTGTCGGGCCGGAGCGTGCGCCGGCGGAGGTGGCCGGCCAGCATCCGCCACGGCATCCAGCGCCGCTGCTTCTCGTCGCGCCAGACGTCGGACGCGGCGAAGAAGTGTTCGATGTTCCAGGGCCCCGGCCCGGCGACGACGAAGGTCGGGACGTAGACGGCGCCGGCCTGGCCGAAGAAGGCCGCGACGTCGCGGTAGATCGGGACGTAGCTCAGCGGGTGCTCCCACCCGGTCTGGCCGTCCATGATCATCCCGAGGTTGTAGAAGAGGTCGCCGCCCTCGGCCGTGACCATGAGCCCGTGCTTGCGGGCCGCGTGGGAGACCCACTGCCGCTGGTCGCGACGGGGCTGCATGTACTGCTTGAGGGAGACGGCGCCCCACGACTTGAGGCGGACGACTTCGTTCTCCGCGACCTCGTAGCTCGAGAGGTCGTTCTGCCGCGCGCCGTCGCCGCGGTAGAGCGGGTCGCCGCTGCTGAAGGTCCTCGGCCCGATCGCCTCGCCGGCTTCGATCAGCTCCGCGGTCGGGAAGATGTTCTGCGACCACATCGAGTTGTCGAGGCTGGTCGTCACGCCGTAGGCAAGGTAGATCGCGGCCTCGTAGTCGCGGCGCGGGCGGTGGCCCTGGTGCTCGCGATAATGGTGCGAGTGCATGTCGATGAAGCCGGGGACGATCGTCGTTCCGCTCACGTCGATCACCCGGTCGACGCCGGCGGTCTCGCACGCGCCGACGCAGCGGATCCGGCTCCCTTCGACGACGATCGTGCCGCGCTCGATGACGGAGTCCGGCCCGAGGGTGACGATGCGTGCGCCGGTCAGCGCGATGCTGCCCGACGGGACGCGCCGGGGCACGAGGAGCCGGACTTCGACGGTGTCGGCCGTCCGGTCCTCGACATCGTAGGCGAAGTAGCGGTTCCCGCTGCCGAACTCGACGGTCCGGGCGTCGCGCCAGCGGGCGAAGAGCCCGCCCTCGGTGCTGAGGCGCCGGACCGGGAGCCGGCCCCGCCGCTTCCTGAGGTCGACGGGCGAGTCGCCGGAACCGAGCCACGGCATCGCGGTCAGATAGACGTTGTCGCCTTCCTGGAACGCGACCCAGCGTCCGTCGGGCGAGGGCACGATCTCGTCCGCGGCGGGGAAGGTCAGGTGCACCCGCCGATCGCCGCCGTCGGGCGCGACGGAGACGAGCGCGGTCACGTTCTGACGCCCCTCCTGGCGGAGTTCACGGAAGAAGATGCGCCCCTCCGGGCCGTACGACGGCTGGAGGATCGAGCGTCTCGCCATCGAGCCGGGGCTCGTCCCGGCCGGGAGCGCGACACGGGTCACGACGGTGGGCTCGCCGCCGTCGGCGGGGATCCGGACCAGGTCCCACCACGGGTTGTGGGTGAGCGTCCGGCCGCGGGCCGTCGCGCCGGATCCGCGTACGACGGCGAGCTCGCGTCCGTCCGGGCTCCAGGCCGGGTGCGCGTACTCGCCCGGCGAGCGGGTCAGGCGCTGGGGCCGGCCGCCGGCGGCGGGCGCTTTCCAGACGTGTCCGCCGAGCGTGTCGTCCCAAGTCGTGAAGGCGATCCATTTCCCGTCCGGCGACCACGCGGGCGCGAACTCGAGCGGCTCGAACGACGCGGGCGTGAGCCGCCGCGGCGGCGCGCTCCGGACGGCGACGTCGGGCTCGCCGCCGCCGGTGAGGTCGGTCACCCAGATCCGGCCGACCGCCTGGAACGCGAGGCGCTTGCCGTCGGGCGAAGCGGTGTGCCAGCGGAGGAAGCGGGCCTCGAACGGGCCGTCCTCGATGCGGAACGGCCGGTACGCCATCTCGGAGATGGTGCGGCGCACGCGCGCGGAGAAGGGGATCGTCTCGACCCGGCCGGTCGCGACATCGACGCGCCGGATCTTGCCGCCCTGCCAGAGGACGATCGAGCGGCCGTCGCGCGCCCAGCTGTACCCCGGCAGCGTGCGCAGGCTCTTCGAGCCGCTCTCGATCGCGACGGCGATCGGGTCCATGACGATCCGTTCCTCGCCGGTCTCCAGATCGCGCAGCCAGAGCGCGGTCCGTGGGCCGTAGCGGTGGCCGCGGAACTCGATCGTCCCGTCCGGGATCTGGCGGCCGAAGGCGAGCCAACGCCCGTCGGGCGAGATCTCGGGCGCGAAGGCGCCGCCGCTCGGGACCCGGCCCGCCGCGCTGCTGCTCGAGCCGCCCGCGGTGATGTCGATCGCCTCGCCGGTCCGCAGCTCGAGGCGCCGGATCTGGTAGCCGCCGGCGAGCGCGTCGCCGCCCGCCCGGACCTGGTAGTAGACGTAGCGGCCGTCGGCCGAAACGGACGGCCAGGATGCGGCGCGGTCGGCGACGAGTTCGACGCCCTGCCCGCCCTCCCGGTGGTACATCCAGAGCCCGCTCCCGCCCTGGCCGCCCTCGCCCGTGAAGTCGCGGCGGACGATGATGTACTCGCCGTCCGGCGTCCACGCGGGCATCGAGGCCCGCACGTTCGGATCGGTGAAGACCGGGCGGGGTTCGGAGCCATCCGCGCGCATGATCCAGAGGTTGCTCTGGCCGCGCCGGTCCGAGATGAACGCGATCCAGCGGCCGTCCGGCGAGTAGCGCGGGTGGTAGTTCACCGCGACGCCGCTCTCCTGCGTCAGCACCTCGGCCTCGCCGCCGTCGGCCGGGACGCGGTAGATGTGGCCCAGCAGGTCGAACGCGATCCATTTCCCGTCCGGCGAGAGGTCGACGGAGAGCCACGTCCCCTCGTCCGTCGTGAAATCGATCTCGCGCGTCTCGCCGCGCGCCAGGGTGACGTCCCAGTCCCGTGACTCCTGGGCCGTGGCCGGCACGGTCGCGGCGACGGTCAACACCAGCGCCGCCAGCACGGCGCGCGTACATTCGGTCCTCACGTCGGATTCACTCCTTTCGTCGCCTGGACGAGCTTCGCCCGGCCCGGGCCGGCTCAATGGTAGAAGAACGAGTACTCCATCGACGCATCGCGCATGATCCGGGTCTCGTCGAAGACCTCGGTGTCATCGAGCCGGACGCGCATCCGGACCTTCGCGTCGTGTTGGGAGTCCGGGTTGATGACCCGGAAGAGGATCTGGTATCTCGGCGCGAGCGGGACCGTACGCTCGACCGGGAGCTCGATCTCGGCGGTGTCCGCCTCGATCAGGACGATCCACTCCTCGCCGTTCAGTTCGTCGTACTCGATCCCCCAGTTCGTCGACGTCACGAGGAGGAGCGGGACGGGACTCGAGCCGGTGACCTCGATGTGCGCGTTCGTGGCGTACTTGGTCCTGGGGTCGGTCACGGTATTACAGGCCGTGGAGAAAAGTGTTAAGATGAGCGCGGCCGACGCGATACCGGCCTGTGACCAGCCCTTACGAACTCGTTCATCCATGAGACCCTCCAACGCTGGATCGCTCTGCTGCATTGTGATGGTAGCGGCCGTCGCGGGGTGCCGGCAAGCGGAGCCCGTCGCCAGTCGGATCGGCGAGCCGCTCCCCGGGCTGACGGCCGAGGAGCTGGGCCGTTTCCACGCCGGCCGCGCGCTCTTCAACAAGGTCTTCACACCGGAAGAAGGGCTCGGCCCACTCTTCAACGAGAACCAGTGCAGCGCGTGCCACACCCTGCCCGCCATCGGCGGGACGGGCGAACAGTTCGTCACGCGCGCGAGCCGCTTCACGCCGCCGGACCGCTGCGACCCGCTGACGGAGGCCGGCGGTGAGAACGTGCGGATCCAGGCGACGCCGCTCCTGCGGGCGCACGGGATCGAGCGGCAGCCGTTCCCGGCCGAGGCGACGGAGAGCGTGAGCTTCAACGTTCCGTTCATCTTCGGGATGGGGCTGATCGAGGCGATCCCGGAAGAGGAGATCCTCTCGCGCGCGGACCCGGACGACCGGGACGGCGACGGGATCTCCGGTCGGCCGGGCCGCGACGCCGCGGGCCGGTTCGCGCGCTTCGGCCGGAAGGCGGACCAGGCCACGCTGCGCGCCTTCGTCGAGAGCGCCGCGCACCTCGAGATGGGGCTGACCACGCCGACCCACCCCGATGAAGGCACGATCGCCGGCGCGCCGTTCCCGCCGGGCGTCGACCCTGCGCCGGACCCGGAGCTGAGCGAGACCGCGATCGAGCTCCTTACCGACTTCGTCCGCTTCCTCGCCCCGCCCGAGCGGCGGCTCGGCGTGACGGACGAGGAGCGGCGCGCGATAGAGAGAGGCGAGGCGCTGTTCGACGCGATCGGGTGCGCAGCGTGCCACACGCCGTCGATGACGACGGGGCGCAGCCCGATCGCGGCGCTGGACCGCAAGCGTATCCATCTCTACTCGGACCTGCTCCTCCACGACATGGGGCCCGAGCTGGCGTCGGTCTGTGCGCCCGGCGCGAGCCCGACCGAGCACCGGACCGAGCCGCTCATGGGACTCGGCCACAGGAGCACCTACCTGCACGACGGCCGCGCCGGGACCCTGGACGAAGCGATCCTCCTGCACGGCGGCGAGGCCGCGCCGGCCCGTGAGCGGTTCCGCGCGTTGAACGAACTCGAACGGCACGACCTGATCCGGTTCCTCCGGTCGCTGTGACCCAGGACCGACCGCTGTGACGCTCGACCGGTCGCTCCGGGGCCCATCGCTCCGATCCCCGACCGGTCGCTCCCATCCCCAGAAGGGAAGGGGTGCGGCGATCGATCGCCGCACCCCTTGGGTTCCTGCCTGAAGGTACCGCCCGCCCCGACTACTTGCGGATGTTCGGGTTGCCCACGTACTCCGCGATCGGGAGCGGGAAGCACTCGGCCGTCCCGTACTCGCCGAGGTTGGGGTTCGGGTGCGTGCCCTTCGGGAAGAAGTCGCCCACGCCCTGCGCCTTCCAGCGGCGCAGGTCGCCCAGACGGAACCCGCCCATGAACAGGTCGCGCAGGCGCTGCTCACGGAGTTCCGCCATCAGCTCGTCACCCGAGAGGTTGACCGGCGGCTGGTTGCCGACCGCACGACGGGCGTTGACGAACTCGAGCGTCGTGCCCTCCGGGCCGACCCCGTCGGGGCCCGCGGCCTCGTAGTAGTTGTGCATCGCGTCGAGGTACGAGCCCAGCCGGACGTCGGTGTCGTTCTCGTAGAGGATCGGCCGCTTGTTCGGATCCGGGTCGGTCTGCAGCCCGCCCGTGTAGCCGCTGAACGAGAGCGACTGGTACGGCGTGTACAGGATCGTACGCGCGTCGTGCCCGACGCGGGGCGCAGGATTGAACTGGACCCTGGGATCGGTCTGCGCCTCCGGCGGGATCGGTTCGCCGTACGTGCCGAACGCGCTCAGCACGCGCGGGTGGACGCCCATGTTGTGGTTCCCACCCCGGACCTGCGCGGCGAAGAAGTTCGACATCACCTGGTCCTTGTACTCGACCCACCAGACGAAGTCGCTCGGGACCTTCTCCGCCGCGGCCATGACCTTGGCCTTGTCGCCGGCCGCGGTCGCCGCGCGGGCCAGACCGACGTAGGCCAGGTTCAGCACGTCCTCCGCCCCCGGGCCCGCCGCCTGCGCGACGTTGATCGCGGATTCGAACCTCGAGATCGCGATCTCGGCCAGCTCCTGGGGCGTGTAGATCTTCTCGCCGACGTCGATCGTCGCCTCGCACATGATCTCCGCCATGAGCGTGTAGGCGTAGCCGGCGTAGGCGAGGACGAGCGCCTTCCTCCGGTCCTTCGTGGGCTCGTCGAGGAGCGTGTCGAACCGGCTGGAGATGCTGTCGCCCATGAACCGCATCCGGCTCAGGGCGCGGAACATGTCGTTCGCGGGGCCGACGTTGTACGGCAGCCGCCGCACGCCGAGTTCCTGCGTCGAGGGCCAGTTGATCCCGGTCGTGTGCTCGTCGGTGAGCATGCTCGACGTCCAGAGGACCGGGTCGAGGTAGACGGCGTTGAACTGACCGATGACGCTGTTGGCCAGGACCTCGACCAGCGTCTTGTCATCGAGCTGGTCCTCGCGGATGGCCGCGGGGTTGTTCGCCTCGAGGAGCGAGTCGACCGCATCGCAGCCGCCGGTCGCGAGCGCGGCGACTGCGACGAGGATCGCGCCTCCGTGGCGAAGCGCCTTGTATCTGGACATGATGGTCTGTCTCCTCATTGGTGTTCGCCGCCATCAGAACCGGACGTTGAGCGAGGCGACCCAGCGCCGCTGCATCGGGATCGCGCCGTAGTCCGACGTGGTGAACGACGCGTCGCCCGTGAACGCGACCTCGGGATCCGCATTGCCCTTGTACTTCGTCGCGATCCAGAGATTGCGGCCCGAGAGCGTCAAGGCGGCGTACGAGAGGCCGACTCGCTGGCTGTACCGGGACGGGATCGAGTACGTCAGCGAGATCTCGCGCAGCTTGACGAAGTCCGCAGGCATGATGTAGCGCTTCGTCTGCTGGCTGCGGAGCAGGCCGAGCTCGTACTTGCCCCAGGACTCGTACTCGGGGTGCGAAGGATCGAGGCGCGGATCGTTCCGCTCCTTGCTGTTCAGGTCGGTCCGGGTCCGAACCGAGCAGATCGCGCACCACTGGTAGTGACCGCCCTGGTAGTCCAGGAAGACGTAGAGCTGCAGGTTGTTGAAGAGCCGGATCGTGTTCGTCAGCCCGATGAGACGGGTCGGGAAGGGCGATCCGACGAACTCCTCCTTACAGTTCTGCCGCTGGTCCGGCTCCCAGCTCTCGCACTCCTCGAGGAGCGCGACGCCGTCGGAGCCGAGGATCGGACGGCCCTGCTCGTCACGCTTCACGTCGATCGACCAGTAGCCGCCGAGCGGGTAGCCTTCGCGGTGGCGCTGCACCGAGAGGAAGTCGCCGAACCGGGATTCGGTCAGCGTCGGGTTGCCCTGCGCGTCCTTCCCGAAGGAGACCAGCTTGTTGGAGTTGGTCGAGATCGAGGCGATGACGTCCCAGACGACGTTCTGGCGGCGGACCGGCGTGCTGGTGATCGCCAGCTCGATCCCCTTGTTGTTGATCTCGCCGACGTTGATCAGGTGGCTGCCCGTCCACCCGCTGGAGGGCGGGTCGGAGACGCTGATCAACGCGTCACGCGTGGTCTTGTTGTAGAAGGTGAAGTCGAGCCCGACCTTGCCGCCCAGAATCGAGCTCTCGAAGCCGAGCTCGATCTCGTCGCCCGTCTCGGCCTTCAGGTTCGGGTTGCCGTACGCACTCGGCGAGATCCGGTTGACGGCCTGGTCGCCGATCACGGCGCGGCCGGCGCTGTAGGTCCGGTCCGCGGAGAAGGGAGAGGGCGCGTTCCCGGCCCGGCCCCACGCGGTGCGGAGCTTCATCTCGTCGATCCAGGAGACGTTGAAGAAGTCCTCCTCGGAGATGACCCACGCGAGGGACGCCTTGGGGTAGACGACGATCGAGAACTCCTGGCCGAAGGCCGAGTTGTCATCGAAGCGTACGGCCACCGTACCGAAGATGCGGTTCTGCCAGCCGAGCTGCTCCTGGAGGTAGAAGCCGAGAGAGGTCTGCTCGGAGAAGCTCTGCGACGCGTTCCGGTTCGCGGCCGAGCTGACCAGATTCATCGAGTTGGCGACGAACCCGGTGCCGGAGATCCCGTGCGTCTGGGACTTCCGGCGGGTCAACTGCATCCCGGCCGAGAACTCGGTGTTCAGGTCCGCGTTGATGTCGTAGAGGAGCTTGCCGGAGTAGTCGAGCGACCAGAGCCAGACCCGGTTGGTCGAGATGTTGACCGAGCCGCCGGCGCTGTTGCCGCTGTAGAGGATCCCGCCGGTCTGGTCGATCTGGTTACCCGTGATGTTGTCGAGCTCGCGGCGGTCGAGACCCAGCGTCAGCCGGTTCTGCCACCACGGGAAGGGGTTGTACTGCGCCGTCGTGGAGAGCGTGAGCCGCTCCTGCTCCATGGTGCGGGCGTACTTGTTGCTGAACTCCGGGTGGTAGTTCTTGAAGCCCGGGAGGTACTGGCCCGCGAGCCCGCCCGCCTCGCCGCGGTACGCGTTCCGCAGGA
>Ga0079224_100013130_pt1 | contig 11518 bp, 11 predicted proteins | sample Stecom2015_FD_80414 | JGI IMG/M metagenome (GOLD analysis project Ga0079224, IMG submission 80414) | Agricultural soil microbial communities from Utah to study Nitrogen management - Steer compost 2015 | ecosystem: Environmental > Terrestrial > Soil > Agricultural land | place: USA: Utah...
GCGCGGTGGGGCAGCGAGTCCTTTCAAGCCTCGAAAGAGGCAAACGACCATTAGCTACACCCCACCGCTCTGGGCATCCAGGGCATCAACCCCAGACACCTACAAACTTAGGGAACCACCATGAGAGACGCGGTGATCGTCGAAGCCGTCCGCACGCCGATCGGCAAGGGCAAGCCGAACGGGGCCCTGCACGAAGTGCATCCGGTCGATCTGCTCGCGCACAGCCTGCGCGCGGTGGTGGACCGCAGCGGCATCGACCCGGCGCTGATCGACGACGTGATCGGCGGCGTGGTGACCCAGGTCGGCGAACAGGGCGCCAACGTGACCCGACGCGCCGCGCTGGCCGCCGGATACCCGGAGTCGGTGCCCGCCACCACGGTGGACCGGCAGTGCGGCAGCAGCCAGCAGGCCATCCACTTCGCGGCGCAGGGCGTGATCGCGGGCGCCTACGACATCGTGGTCGCGGCGGGCGTGGAGTCGATGGGACGGATTCCCATGGGTTCCAACCTGATCGGGACCGACGACATCTCCGGCGCCGGGTTCGCCGAGCGCTATCCCGACGGCCTGGTCTCGCAGGGCATCAGCGCCGAACTGATCGCGGCGCGCTGGGGGCTGAGCCGTGCCCGGCTCGACGAGTTCGCGTTGGCCAGCCACGAGAAGGCGGCGCGGGCGACCAAGAACGGGCTGTTCACCCGGGAACTGGCGCCGATCGCGGGACTGGAGACCGACGAGGGCATCCGCGTCGGCGGCACGCTGGAGACGCTGGGCGCGCTGCGACCCGCCTACTACGACCCGGCGATGGCCGAGCGCTTCCCGGAGATCGGCTGGCGCGTCACCGCGGCCTCGGCCAGCCAGATCAGCGACGGCAGCGCGGCGGTGCTGATCATGACCGGCGAGCGGGCGGCGCGACTGGGACTGACGCCGCTGGCGCGGGTGCACAGCTTCGCCGTGGCGGGCGACGACCCGCTGCTCATGCTGACCGGCGTCATCCCCGCCACCGGAAAGGTGCTGCGGCGCGCCGGACTCGAGCTGTCCGACATCGACCTCGTGGAGATCAACGAGGCGTTCGCGCCGGTCGTGCTGGCCTGGGCCGAGGAGACCGGGGCCGACCTCGGAAAGGTGAACGTCAACGGCGGGGCCATCGCCCTCGGCCACCCGCTCGGCGCGTCGGGAGCGCGGCTGGCGACCACGCTGGTGCACGCCATGCGCGAGCGCGGCGCGCGATTCGGATTGCAGACGATGTGCGAGGCGGGCGGATTGGCCAACGCCACCATCTACGAGCGGATCTGAGCGGCGACGGTCGGCAACTGCCGGGGCCGCCCGGATCGCTCACGCCTTGCGTCGCGATGGACGGGCGACAGGGAGCACGTGACCGGCGGCCCCTCGGCGGCCTACTGTGGCTGGATGAGCCTGCCCGCAGAACCGGTCGTCTATGCCGTTCCGATGCGCACGCGGTTCCGCGGCATCACGGTGCGCGAGGGGATGGTGATTCCCGGCGCGAAGGGGTGGGGCGAGTTCTGCCCGTTCCCCGAATACGACGACCGCGAGGCCGCGTCCTGGCTGGCCACCGCGCTGGAGCAGGCCGAACAGGGCTGGCCGGAGCCGGTGCGGCAGTGGATTCCGGTGAACTGCATCGTGCCCGCCGTCGACGCCGGACGCGCGCGCCGGATGGTGCTGGACTCCGGGTGCCGCACGGCCAAGGTCAAGGTGGCCGACCACCCCGGATCACTCGGCGAGGATCTGGAGCGGGTGGCCGCCGTTCGAGACGCGCTCGGCCCCGCGGGCTCGGTGCGGGTGGACGCCAACGCCGGCTGGGATGTGGACACCGCCGTCGCGCACATCGTCGAACTCGATCGGGCGGCGGGCGGTTTGCAGTACGTGGAGCAGCCGTGCCCGACGGTGGAGGAGCTCGCGGCGGTGCGCAGGAAGGTGGACGTGCCGATCGCGGCCGACGAGTCGATCCGCCGGGCCGAGGACCCGCTGCGGGTCGCGGTGGCCGAAGCGGCCGACATCGCGGTGATCAAGTGCACACCGCTGGGCGGGGTGCGCCGCGCGCTGCGGGTGGCCGAGGCGGCCGGGCTGCCGGTGGTGGTGTCCTCGGCGCTGGAGACCGGGGTGGGGCTGGGTGCGCAGCTCGCGCTGGCCGGGGCGCTGCCCGAGCTGGACTTCGCGTGCGGACTCGGCACGGCGGCCCTGCTCGAGGGCGATCTGGTGCGCGAGCCGATGCTGCCGGTCGACGGCTATCTGCCGGTCCCGACGCGCCCGCGCGACCCCGACCCGGTGCTGCTGGAGAAGTACCGCCACCCCGACCCGGAGCGGGTGGCGTGGTGGCAGGACCGCTACCGCCGCGTCCGCGAACTGGTCGAGGACTGACCATCCGGTCCGGCGGCGCCGCTCAGCCGATGCGAGCGCCGCAGTCGAGGAGGGTGGCGCGCAGCAGCAGCGCCGCCTCCGGGCCGATGACCCCGTCGGTCAATTCGAGGTAGCGGGAACAGAATTCGGGGCCGTGCGGGGGCAGCGGGCCGGAATCGGGGGCCAGGTGGTGGGCGAGTTCGTGCAGGATCACCAGTTCGCGTAGAGCCCAGGCGGTGTCGCCGGTGTGCAGGGGAACGGCCAGTTCCGCGCGGGCGGGGTCGTAGTGCGCGGCGGCGGCGCCCGCGCGGGAGCGGACGCGGACCGGGACGGCGGCGCGATCCCACCGGGCGCGGACCCAGTTGAGGGCCAGGACACGATCGGCGTAGTGCTGGACGGACTCGACGGAGGCGAAACGGCGCTCGACCGGGAGGGTCAGCAGGGAGCCGTGGAATTCCACCGTGCGGTGACCGGCCTCGTCGGCGCGGTCGAACATGCCGCGGACCAGCTGTTCGGCGTCGTAGACGCGAGCGCGCTGGGCGTCGCGCGCGGCGTTCATTCGCGACCTCCCGGCCCGGGCGCCAACGCGCCTCTGGCCCCGCCCAATTCGGGGTTCGGCCCCAGCCGCGCGACCCGGCCCGCGCGGTCACCGGCCTTGCGCGCGGCGGCGGAGTGTCCGGTGGTGGCGGCGGGACCGCGCCAGGTGCCGCGCGCCTCGGAGGTGCGGGTGTAGAAGTCGGCGAGTTCGATCTCCTTGTTCCGCAACGCCACAGCGGTGCCTGTCCCCACACCGGCCTCCGCCGCACCGGACACACCAGCACCGGACACACCAGCACCGGACCCGGCTTCCTCGGCGACGGCCTCGGCCTCGACCGTGGACTTGACCTCGGCGAGCCTGCGGCCGATCCGCTCGGCGAAGGCCAGCTGGAAGTTCAGCCGGGCGGTCACCGCGGCGGCGGGGACGCGGACCCGGCGGCGGAGCACCGCGCCGCCGCGGCGCTCGGTGACGATCTTGTCCACCGTGGCCTCCCGGTAGGCGCCGGACTTGATGTAGTGGTCGCCCGCGCGCACCATCTGCACCAGCAGGCTCGAGTACAGCGCCTCGCACAGGTCGATGTCGGCGGCGAAGCCGTAGGCGTAGACCTGGGTGGAGGTGCGGGCGACGTCGCAGCGGACGTTGTTGGCGTGCGCGATGGCGACGAACAGCGCGACATAGGTGCGCAGACCCTTGCGGCCCTGTTCGCCGATCGGGATGATCCGCTGGACCGGGGCGACCCGCCGCTCCCGGCCCGCCATGTGCGCGCGGGCCACCGCCAGATCGATGGACGAACGGGTGGCCAGGCGCTGGGCGGCGGCGAGGAATGCCTCGGCCTCGTGCTCGTTGTCGGTGGCCTCGGCCTTGCGCAGCAGCCCGCCGATGCGGGTCAGCATCCGCTCGGGAACCTGGTTCGGCGCACTCATCGCGAGCCAGCCTAGCCGCGCGCCCCGACAGCGCCCGGCGCCCGCGCCCCGGGTCCGCGAGCGGCCCGAATCCCGAGCATGATCGGACGCGGGCAGAGCGCACCATGTATCTTGCGTGTTGCACCGGCCTCGGTGTGCTGCCGCTCACGTCGTAACCCGCAGACGTCGTTGATTTTTTGGAGAGTGTCCGCGATGGCTTGGAAAAAGGTGTCGTCCCTACGTTCATCGGTCGTGCCGCGCGCCGCGATGGTCGCCGCGTCGGCCGCGCTGCTGACGGCCACCTTCGCCACCGCCTGCTCCAGCGACAGCGGCGGCAGCCCCACCAGCGAGAACCTCGAGGGCCGCGGCCCGATCACCTACGTCGAGGGCAAGGACACCACCGAGACTGGCGTGGTCAAGCAGCTCATCGAGCGCTGGAACGCCTCGCACCCGGACGAGCAGGTGACCTTCAAGGAGCAGTCCAACGACGCCTCCCAGCAGTACGACGACCTGGTCGAGCACATGCGCTCCCAGCAGTCGGACTACGACGTCATCGCCCTCGACGTGCCGTGGACCGCGGAGTTCGCGGCCAAGGGCTGGATCCAGCCGCTGAAGGACAGCTTCTCGATCGACACCTCGACGCTGCTGTCGCCCACCGTGGCCAGCGCCACCTACAACAACACCCTCTACGCCGCGCCGCGCAACACCAACGGCGGCCTGCTGTTCTACCGCTCCGACCTGGTGCCAGAGCCGCCGAAGACCTGGAACGAGATGCTCGGCATGTGCCAGATCGCCCGGGACAACGGCATCGGCTGCTACGCCGGTCAGTTCGCCCCCTACGAGGGCCTGACCGTGAACACCTCCGAGGTCATCAACGCCTTCGGCGGCAGCTTCGTCGGCCCCGACGGCAAGACCGCGACCGTGGACAGCCCGCAGGCCCGCGCCGGCCTGAGCACCCTGGTCGACGCCTACAACAACGGCGACATCCCGAAGGAAGCCATCACTTTCAAGGAGCCGGAGGCGGCCAACGCCTTCACCCAGGGCAACCTGCTGTTCATGCGTGGCTGGCCGTCCACCTTCGGTGACGCGAGCGGCGAGGGTTCGCTGGTCAAGGACAACTTCGGGGTCGCCCCGCTGCCGGGTGAGAACGGTATCGGCGCCTCCACCCTCGGCGGCTACAACGCCGCGATCAGCTCCTTCTCCAAGCACAAGGCCACCGCACTCGACTTCCTGCGCTTCCTGATCAGCGAGGACGCCCAGCACATCGTCGCCTAGGGCGCCCTGCCGTCGGTGCGCGCCTCGCTCTACGACGAGCCCGCCCTGATCGCCAAGATGCCGTACCTGCCCGCGCTCAAGGAGTCCATCGCCGGCGCGGTGCCGCGCCCGGTGACCCCGTTCTACCCGGCGGTGTCGAAGGCCATCCAGGACAACGCCTATGCTGCCCTGACCGGAGCAAAGTCCGTCGACGCCGCGATCGTCGACATGCAGAAGGGCATCGAGACCGCCGGTTCGTAGGCGGTGACGCGCACGGACCCGACCAGCCCGTAGGAGAAGAGAGAAACGGTGTCGGTTCCCCCGAACGCGGCCCCACCCCTGTCGAAGGACGAATCCGTCGCGCCCCGGCGCGGGTTCCTCGCCGGGCTGGGAGCCGAACTGCGCGCCTCACGACGGGCGTGGCTGCTGGTCACGCCCGTCCTGCTGGCCCTTGCCGTGGTCATCGGTTATCCGGTGGTGCGCGCGCTGTACATGTCCTTCCAGAAGGATGCCGGGCTCGATCCGAGCACCGGGATGTTCGTCGAGGGCGGCAGCGCGGGCTTCGACAACTACCTGCACTGGTTGTTGCAGCAGTGCACGCTGCCGACCGGCGAGACCATCGCCTGCCCGACCGGCAACCTGGGGTCGCAGTTCTGGACCGCCATCGGCATCACGGTCTTCTTCGCCGTCGTCACGGTCTCGCTGGAGGCCGTGCTCGGCCTGATCATGGCCGTGGTCATGAGCAAGAGCTTCACCGGACGGGCGCTGCTGCGCGCGGCGGTGCTCATCCCGTGGGCCATCCCCACCGCCGTCACGGCGCGGCTGTGGGAGTTCATGTTCCAGTACGACGGCGTGGTGAACCGGGTGCTCGGCACCCACATCCTGTGGACCTCCGACCCGTGGGCGGCCCGGTTCGCGGTGATCGTGGCCGATGTGTGGAAGACGACGCCGTTCATGGCGTTGCTCATCCTGGCGGGTCTGCAGGTGATCCCGAACGACGTGTACGAGGCCGCCAAGGTCGACGGCGCCACCGCATGGCAGCGGTTCACCCAGATCACCCTGCCGCTGCTCAAGCCCGCGCTGATGGTGGCGATCCTGTTCCGCACCATGGACGCGCTGCGCATGTACGACCTGCCCGCCATCCTGACGCTGAACAACCCGGACACCAGGACGCTGTCGATCCTGGTGGTCGACCAGGTCCGGCAGGGCCCCAACAGCGCGGCGGCCCTGTCGACCATCACGTTCCTGCTGATATTCGCCGTGGCGTTCGTGATGGTGAAGTTCCTGGGCGCCAACGCGGTGCGGACCCAGGAAGCTCAGCGAGAGGCGCACTGACATGGCCACCACGACCGCCGCCGCCCCCGAGGCGGGGAAGAAGAAGCCGAACGTCGACCCGGTGCCGTGGACCAAGCGGATCGCGGGCCTGCGGATCTACCTGGGCGCGCTGATCGTGCTGTTGTGGGGTCTCGGCCCGTTCTACTGGATGGCGGTCACCGCCTTCCGCGACCCGGCCTACACCTTCGACAACACCCCGTGGCCGACGCACGTCACGCTGGAGAACTTCCGCAACGCCTTCGACACCAGCCGGGGCAACGACTTCGGCCGGGCGATGCTCAACAGCGTGATCATCGGCTCGATCACCACGGTGATCGCGCTGGTGATCGGCGTGTTCGCCGCCTACGCGCTGGCGCGGCTGGTGTTCAAGGGCAAGTACATCGTGGCCGGGCTGATCCTCAGCGCCTCGATGTTCCCGGTCGTCGTGCTGGTGACCCCGCTGTTCCAGCTGTTCACCAGCCTCGGCTGGATCGGCCAGTACCAGGCGATGATCATCCCGAACATCTCCTTCGTGCTGCCGATGACGGTCTACATCCTCGCCTCGTTCTTCACCGAGCTGCCCTGGGAGCTGGAGGAGGCCGCGCGCATCGACGGCGCGACCAAGGGGCAGGCCTTCCGGCTGGTGATGCTGCCGCTGGCCGCGCCCGCGGTGTTCACCACCGCCATCCTGGCGTTCATCGCCGCGGTCAACGAGTACCTGCTCGCCCGGTTGCTCTCCGGTGACAAGACCGAGCCGGTCACCGTCGCCATCGCCCGCTTCTCCGGCAACGACCCGCTGGTGCAGCCGTACGCGGCGATCATGGCGGCGGGCACCTTGGTGACGATTCCGCTGGTCATCATGGTGCTGCTGTTCCAGCGCCGGATCATCTCCGGCCTGACCGCGGGCGGCGTCAAGAGCTGATCCGCCACGAGAGCCCCCGGCAACTGCGATAGCTGTGCTGTTGCCGCCCGGCCGAACGTGTCGAGCCACCCTGTAAAGTGCAGGGTGGCTCGATCGTTTTCGTGAGGGACCGACGCTCCGAAGGGAGAAACTCGTGGGCGCGTTCGGCAGGCGAGGGGGGCAGCGCGAGGCCGGAGGCGAGACCGACAGACCGCCGCACGCCACGCTCGCGGGCTGGCGTCAGTCCCAGCGGGACCAGGCCGATCGGGAGGGCGATCCGGCGGCGCGCTCCGAAGACGGGGAGCCCGCGCCCGGCGACAGACGCACGGGCGGCCTGCGCCGGCTGGCGCTGGCGCTGTTCGTCATCTTCGTCGGCGTCCCCGCCCTGCTGTTCGCGCTGGTGTACTGGCGCTCGGAGATCCCCGACCCGTCCGCGGTGCGGACCAATCAGATCGCCACCATCACCGCCTCCGACGGCACCACCGTCATCGCGACCATCGTCCCGCCGGAGGGCAACCGGACCCCGGTGCCGCTGAGCGAGGTCCCCCAGCACGTGCGCGACGCCGTGCTCTCCGCCGAGGATCGCGGCTTCTACTCCAATCCCGGTTTCTCCACCTCCGGCTTCCTGCGCGCGGCCCGCGACAACCTGCTCGGCCGGGAGGACGCGGGCGGCGGCTCCACCATCACCCAGCAGTACGTGAAGAACGCGTTCGTCGGCTCCGAGCGCACGGTCAGCCGCAAGATGCGCGAGCTGGTCATCGCCACCAAGATGGCCAGGCAGTGGACCAAGGACGAGATCCTCGCCGCCTACCTCAACACCATCTACTACGGGCGCGGCGCCTACGGCATCGCCGCCGCCTCGCGCGCCTACTTCGGCAAGCCGCCCGCCGAGCTGACCCTGGCCGAGGGCGCTGTTCTGGCCGCGGTGATCCGCACCCCGTCGATCCTCGACCCGGAAACCCACCTCGACGAGCTGAAGGCGCGCTGGCAGTACGTCGTCGACGGCATGGTGACCATGGGGGTGCTCGCCCCCGGAGACCGGGACGCGGTGCGCTTCCCCGAGATCGCGCCGCTGGCCGACGTGCCGGAGGACAGCGCCGCCCGTGGCCCGGAGGGACTGATCCGCACCCAGGTGCTGAAGGAACTGCGCGAGTACGGGATCAGCGATCTCGAGATCGACACCGGCGCGCTGCAGATCACCACCACCATCGACGTGCGGGCCCAGCAGGCGGCCATGGCGGCGGTGCGCTCGCGGCTGAGCGGGCAGCCGCCGGAACTGCGCGCCGCGGTGGTCTCCGTCGACCCGCGCTGGGGCTCGGTGCGGGCCTACTACGGCGGCGAGGACGGCACCGGTTACGACTTCGCGCAGGCGCCGTTGCAGACCGGCTCGTCGTTCAAGGTGTTCGCCGCGATCGCCGCCCAGCAGCAGAGCATCCCGCTGACCAAGGTGATCGACTCCGCGCCGGTCACCGACCACGGTGTGACCATCACCAATGTCGACAACGAGAGCTGCGGGCAGTGCTCGATCGCCGAGGCGCTCAAACGCTCGCTCAACACCAGCTTCTACCGGCTCACCCTGTCGATGATGAACGGCGCGCAGGCCATCGCCGACGCCGCGCACCAGGCGGGCATTCCCGAGCGCATCCCCGGCCTCGAGCACGAGACGCTGACCGAGTTCGGCGGCCCGCCCTACAACGGGATCGTGCTCGGCCAGTACCAGGTCCGCCCGATCGACATGGCTTCGGCCTATGCCACCATCGCCGCCTCCGGGATGTACCACAAGCCGTACTTCGTGCAGCGGGTGGTGACCGGCGACGGCCGGGTGCTGCTGGACCGCGCGGGCCCGGACGGGCCGATCGGTGAGAAGCTGCCAGAGCCGGAACAGCGCATCGACCCCGAGATCGCGAACAAGACGGTGCAGGCGATGCTGCCGATCCCCGCCTACTCCAACGGCAACGCGCTGGCGGGCGGTCGGCCCGCGGGCGCCAAGACCGGCACCACCCAGCTCGGCGACACCGGGGAGAACAAGGACGCCTGGATGGTCGGCTTCACCCCGCAGCTGTCGACCGCGGTGTGGGTGGGCACCGAGCAGTCGCTGCCGCTGCGCACCGCCGGCGGGGCCCGCATCTACGGTTCCGGCCTGCCCGCGCAGATCTGGAAGGCGACCATGGACGGCGGGCTGGAGGGCGAGCCGATCGAGCAGTTCCCGCAACCGGAGCCGTCCTGGGACGGCCAGATCATCGCTCCGCAGGGCAACGGCAACGGCGGCGGCGCGCGCGACAACGGCAATCCGTACGACATCCTCAACCCGCCGCAGACCCAGCAGCCGCAGGGGCCGGTCATCGTCTTCCCGACCGCGGAGGCGCCCGCACCCGCCCCCGCCCCCGTGCCCGCGCCGGTTCCGCAGGAGCCCGCACCCGCGCCGGCACCGGCACCGGCGCCCGCACCGGCACCGCCGCCGCGCGAGATCGAGATCTTCCCCGGCATCACCGTCCCGTTGCCCGGGTGAGCGCCGCCGATCCGCGCCGACGAGGGCCGCGGTCCCGCCGCGCGCCCGGGCGGTCGTCACCGACCCCGGCCCTGGCGACGATCAGCGGCGGGGACCGCTGTCCCGGTCCGCCGGCCGGACCACGGACGGCCCCGGCAGCAGCCGCGACGCGCGAGCCGCTCGCCGACCGCCTGTCCACCCGGGACGGCGGGACGTGGCAGCATCGGAGGCGATGGCCGGGGTCGGCGCCCGCCGCGCACGGAAATGCGCAAGGATGGGCGCCACGAGCGACCACGGCCGCCGCGTGCGGCCGCCCAGCAGCGCCGCCGATGAGAACACACGAGATTTAGGGGCTACGCCGGTGGATTTCATAGTCGTTGACCGTCCCGAGACGCTGGTGGCGGGCACAGTTCTACGCAGCCCGGCACTCGCGGTGGAAGGACCGCGACGAGTGAAGGTGGAGCAGGCCTGGAAGAAAAAGCTGTCCAGGCGACTACCCGGCCGTCCGACCACCGCCTACGTCGATCACGTCCCGGAGATCAACTCGTATCTGACCCACATCGTCGGCTACCGGTGCGAGAGCATCGACGATCTCCTGCCCGGCGACGTGCTGGCCCGAGTGCCCGGCGGGCGGTACGCCAGATTCACGGCCACCGGCGACAACCTCGGCGATACCATCGTCTCCGTTTGGCGGGGGGTCTGGGATGCCGAGACGGCGGGCCGGATCGTGCGCTCCTACACCGGAGATGTGGAGCAGTATCCCGACGCCCACACCGTGGAAGTCTTCGTGTCGCTGGCCGAAGAACCGAACGACGGGTAGGAACGCACTGTGGATTTCGAGATCGTCACCCTGGACGAGAGCCTGGTCGCCGGCCTGACCATTCCGCTGGCGGGCCGCGAGGTCACCGCGCGCGACCTCGACCTGGTGAACTTCACCTGGGACCGCTACCTGGCCAGGGAGAAGCCGGTGCCGAGGGTGGCCGCCTACGTGGAGCAGGACGACCACGCGGTCGCCGTGCTCGGCTACGAGATCGCCGGGCTCGACGAGCTCGATCCCGGCGACGTGCTCACCCGCATCCCGCGGGGCCGCTACGCCCGGTTCGTCGTCTCCGACAAGCCCTACGACCTGCTGCGCACCGCGTGGGCGCAGGTCGCCAAGGCGGAGGCGACCGGGGTGATCACCCGCTCGCACCGGGCGGAGGTGGAGCGCTACACCGGGCCGACCTCGGTCGAGGTGTACGTCTCCCTGGACTGATCCGGCGCGAAAGACGAAGAGCCGGAACCCGATCCGGGTTCCGGCTCTCGCTTGCGCGCGGTCAGTCCGCGTCGATGATGAACGCCTCGAGCTGCGCGCGGGCGACGTCGTCCGGCAGCTGCTGCGGCGGCGACTTCATCAGGTAGGCCGAGGCCGGGATGACCGGTCCGCCGATGCCGCGATCCTTGGCGATCTTGGCCGCGCGCACCGCGTCGATGATGATGCCCGCCGAGTTCGGCGAGTCCCACACCTCGAGCTTGTACTCCAGGTTCAGCGGCACGTCGCCGAAGGCACGGCCTTCGAGGCGGACGTAGGCCCACTTGCGGTCGTCGAGCCAGCCGACGTGGTCGGACGGGCCGATGTGCACGTCGTTGGCGCCCAGTTCCTTCTTCAGGTTGCTGGTGACGGCCTGGGTCTTGGAGATCTTCTTCGACTCCAGGCGCTCACGCTCGAGCATGTTCTTGAAGTCCATGTTGCCGCCGACGTTGAGCTGCATGGTGCGGTCGAGCTGCAC
>Ga0079224_100013131_pt1 | contig 11518 bp, 12 predicted proteins | sample Stecom2015_FD_80414 | JGI IMG/M metagenome (GOLD analysis project Ga0079224, IMG submission 80414) | Agricultural soil microbial communities from Utah to study Nitrogen management - Steer compost 2015 | ecosystem: Environmental > Terrestrial > Soil > Agricultural land | place: USA: Utah...
CCGCTTGGGGCAAACGGTTTACCGTTCTGCACAGGGAATTTTCCGTGCTACACAAGACGCCCTCCGTTTTGCTCAGCGTTATAAATTGGGCATCATGCTGATCCTTTCGGTGCTGACCTTTATAGCTTCGGGCGATGTGCTGCGGATGGTGGACGTGACGGCAGCACCGATCGACCTGGGTATTCTGGCGGTGCTGCCGCTCTCGGCCATCACGGTGATCAGCTTCCTGATGCTGACCGAATGGCTCATCGCCTGGCAATGGCCGGTATTGGACGCATACCAACGTAATTTTCTGGAAAAAACATTTAAACATCTTCTATCATGGCAAAAGGCATTAATCTATTTCTCATTCTATTTAGCGCTCTTGTATTCGTTCATCAGCGTGACAAAGGCGTTTTTGTAGGGGCTGGAGGTTACGCAGACTCGGCTGTAGCTTACGTGAAACCGGTTGATTCTTACGTGAACCCCGTTGGAGCTTACGTGAACGGCGTTGATGAGGCGGGGCTCTCCGTTCGTGACCGCCTGCGGGAGATCTACATGGCGGAGGTGGGTGTTCGTGAGCTGAGCGGCCGTAACGACGGTGAGCGGGTGGCGGAATACCTCCGCTATACGGATCTGGGCGAAGGTTATGCCTGGTGCGCGTCTTTTGTGTCCTGGGTATATGGTCAGGCGGGCTTTCCGGAGCCCCGCACGGCTTGGTCGCCGGCGTTGTTCCCTGCGAAGAGGGTGATATGGGAGAAGGGGCGTGTTCTGGAAAAGAGCCAAATGGCGCGACCTCCTGAACCACAATCAGGCGCTCGCGGTACCAGCTTTCTGCTGACCAACAAAGAAAGTGCCGCAGAGCAAGCTAAAGATAACACTTTCTTTCCAAAAAAGGGCGACGTGTTCGGTATTTACTTTAACTCGGTGGAGCGAATCGCGCATGCGGGCTTTGTGGACGAGTGGGGTGATAAGTATGTTGTGACGGTGGAGGGAAATACCAACGAAGCGGGGAGCCGGGAGGGTGATGGGGTTTATAGGAAAAGGCGGTTGATCTCGAGTATTTATCGGGTTGCTTCTTGGTTGTGATTGGCGTTGAGGATGGTTGGTATTGAGGATAGTTAGTGTTGAGGATAGTTTTATTTCTACGCTGCTTTTTGTTTCGATAAGCTCGCAAAAAAAGGCGTTGAAATTAAAACCATCCTCGCCTAGAAACGGACAGCCGAAGGGACACACACGAACATTCGAACGGAAGGACAAAATGGAAGACATTCGGAAAGAATGAACGGACAACCAAGCGGGAATACCCGAAAAGTCAAGGGGCAAATAAGGGGGAACGACAGGTTGGTTAGGCGAACGAACTTAGATAGCGAACCTTGGCTTTGCGAACGCAGTGAAGCAAAACGCAGAGAGCTATCAAGTTTGTGAGCAAAAGGCCTATCAAGTTTGTGGTCGACAGATGTAAACAATAGTAGAAATGCAAGGGGTAAAATAAGGGGAAAATGAAAAATACGACGAAAATACGGGTTTTAGGAATGATGGCGTTGGGATTAGCGGTGATGGTGGGTGCGTGTGGGGCAATGAGGAAAGTGAAGGTTGGGGAGCAGGGTGAGCGGTCTGTGGAGCTGGAGGAAAGGTTGGTTATGAACGAGGATTTGCGGTTCGGTTCGAGGTGGTTGTCGGGTCGATGGGATACAAGCGAGGGGTGGATGTTGGCACTGGTGGAGTCGGATTCGGTGATCGCTTTTGATCCGAAGGCTGGATTTGAGCTGCAGGGCGGTCGGGTGCTGTACCAGCAAAGGGACAAGGAGACTTCTGGCGGTCTTTCGGCCGGTAGGGAGTCTCTTGAGTCACAAAGAGATTCGCTTTCGGAATCTGCGATGCAGGCGGGAGAGGGCAGGAGCTCTACGGTAGTTGACAAGGAAAGGGAGGCGACGTCAGGTTGGGCATGGTCCTGGGTATTGCTCGTGGGAGCGATAGGGATTAGTTTATTGGTTTTACGAAAATTTAAATGGAGTTTGAAATGAAAGATATCACGAGATTACATTTGATAGAAATGGAACTGGACATGGCGGGTGAGTTGACATTGGCGAATTTACTGGCTTATCATCAGGCGGTGTATTTTTACAACCTGTTTGAGAAATATTTTAACCGTCATGATACTATTTGTACTTGCGGCTACTGGACGGAAGAACCGGAAGGGGACATGATGGTGAATTAGGTAGGGGAGGGGATTTGTTCACGTGCGGCAGGGGTGACCAGTATTTTATAGGCCATATTTTATCTTTAGTTCCTCGAAAACGAGGTTGGCTGACTGGCAATTTTCCAACGGTATGTTATTCTGCGACAAAAGAAACTGCTTTTGTTCTTCAGTTAGTTCAAATTCATTCTCTTTTGATTCATAGGTAGCCCCGATAAGTTCGAGTACTTCGAGGAAAAAAGAAGTTTTGTCTTCTGGAACCGATACCTTAAATGTTGTCATACTCAAACTTAGCAATAAATATTCCAAATATCGAAAAAGGATATTTTGGGCTATAGAGATCGTTTGTAAGATTTTTGTATACCTTGTTTTTATACAAATAAACAAAAGCCCATATTTGGAATTGTAACACCAACCTAACCTAAAAGTTGATGCTATGATTAACCGATTAATGTATACTAAAACAAGTTCGTCTACTCTCTATCCCGATTTAACTATCTACATCTATGAGCACATCCCGGAAGTATCTGCCCTGAAAATGCAGTGCCACCTGATCGCCGTGGTCAAAGGTCCTGAATAACAATTTTCCTGAATTTCTTTTCACGCAATTGAGGCTGTCTGTGGAGCCGCAGGGTGAGGGCAAAGGCCACTCGCTAAATAATGTTTATACAGTGAACGTATTCTGTTCGCACGAGCGGACGGCAAGTTATATGCAGATAAGTTGTTCGCGCGATCGGACGGCAAGTTTATATGCAGAAGATAACAATTTTTCTAACGGTTTTTTGCATTGCAATGAGCCAGCCCGTTGCTATTGTACTTACATTGTACTTACACAGAACAAAGGCAGGGTTATTAGTTATACGTAAATACGTAAATGTAGATCAGTACACAGAAAGCGCCTGAGTAGGATGTAAAAGAAATTTCCGTTAAGCTATTTGAGGCTGCTTGTGAAGCCGTAGGGAGAGGGCAATTGCCACTCACTAAATAATGTTTATATGCGAAAAAGAGGTCGTTTTCTTGTAAGTGTATAATGATAGACAACTGGACTTACTTGGTAGACAACTCTGGATGAGCCGATAATACACAACACTAGAGTCTCGCCAGTTCATCAAATACACAAAAAAGAGAAAGAGCCTTGCAATTCCAGAAAACACATTATACACAAATGTAAGTAGCTTCCTTCTTTCGAAATTCTAACGTATAGACCATTTACACAAAATATAAACCTCATCTATCAAAACAATTTTCAAAACACCGGAAACCGAATATGAAAAAGGACACGATTATACTGACACGAAAGATCCAGATCTTCATCGATTGCGATGATAAGGAGAAGCGGTCGGAATATTACGCAAAACTATTTGAATGGCAGGATATGGTATTCCGTGGTGCGAACCTGGTGATGACCCATCAGTTCATTCAGGAGCAGATGAAAGACTTGATCTATCTGACGGACGATGTCAAGGTGAAACTTGCCGACGGTAAAAAGGATCCGGAGGGGATATTGAAGACCTCCAGGATGAATACGACCTATCAGGTTCTGTCTCGTTACTTTAAAGGTAAATTGAACTCGGATATCATGTCATCTCTAAACAAGATGTTGATCGGGAATTTTAATGCGGAGAGGAAGGAGTATTGGAAAGGGGAAAAATCGTTGCGGAACTATAAGAAAGGGATGCCCATACCTTTTTCCGGAAACAGGGTTAAGTTGAGTAATGATGAGAAGGGCCGTGAATTTAAGTTCACGCTTTTTTTCGGGCCCTCCGAAAATGAAAATCGAAGACGAGCAGTTTACGGTACGGATTCCTCCATTTTCTAATCTTGGTCTGCTTAGGCATCGTTTTATACCAGGAGATATTGAATGGTTCGAGAATGCCGTGACTTTTATCCATTACGATTTTAAAACCGAAAGCGCAGAAGTAATCTATAAATGGGAATCAGAGCGATACAGAATGTACGACGTTGATAGACGGGAAACATTTTTGAACCCTTCTATTGAATATATCGATGGACGTCCAATCGAAGACGGCTTGTTAATAGCGGCCTTTAATCTCAGAACCTTTGCGGCTAAAACATCTACGGCTTACCTAAATAATAAGGATTTCAACCCACTGACGATCCTGGGCGTCTGGGTGAAAGGGTAGGGGTGACAGGGTGTCGTTAGCCAACTCCTGCAATCCATACAACGAAATCGACTTCGGATCCGAGTTTGAGCTTTTTTCTAATTCGATACTTGCGGTTTTCAACTGATCTCAGCGTATAATTTCGGTATAAAGCAATCTCCTTGGTAGAAAAGTTCAATTTTGTACATGCACAAATTTCAATTTCAGGGTTGTTTAACGCAGGGTCTGCATAGCTGCTTACCGTTCTAGCGAAACCAGGGAAGGCTTCGTGAAACTTAACCATAAAAGACGGATCATTTGTTTTAACCAGATGATTCAGTTCTTTGATCTTTTCTATCGAGACTTCGTTGGGTTCGTTGTATGTTTCTTCCTTGTGATCGTTAGGTCTTTCAGGTGTTATCTCTTTTAGAATGACACCTGAGGGAGATTGTGGCTCATCAGCGGTCGGTCTCGCGCCACGACCCATAAACGTAAGTGTGTTTTGGTTATCTGAACTTGCAGGCTGGCTTTTTTTCTTGAATACCCACACGACGGAGACGCAAGACAAAAATGCTATCACCATGAATATAGCCACTATTCCGGTCTCACGCGATGAATCGCTAGCAACAATGTTCTGGCGTTGATCGGTGAGCGCCTCTTCCACTAAACTGATGCTCTTGATTTGTGTGTTATCCAGCGTTTCTTTGAGACTGGCATACTGTTGCAGATACTGATTTGCTTGCTGGCTTTCACCCATAGCAAATTCTGTGTTATAAAGATGATAGTAAATAACGCCCTGACAATATTCGTTGTTTTCATTTTTGGCATAGGCCAGAGCGTACTCAAACCACTTCTTTGACATCGCATAATCTTCCCGTAAGAGATGCAGTTTCGCAAAATTTAAAATCGCATAATAATCGTCTGTAAGGGCATCGTTTGGATCAATGAATGAAGTAGAAGTGGTAAGGTAATGCATCGCTGAATCTAATTCGTCATTTTCCATAAATGCCGAAGCGTAATAAGAGTTGCCAGTGATCTGAGCACTTCGATACTTCGGGCTCGTAGGCCTAACATCCATGAAATACTGGTATGCTCTGGTTAGATCGGATATTTTGGCATCAGAATGTTCGGTTGTGTGCGAATGGACCGCGGAGTGGTAGCCGAGTTGAAGATTTCTCTCGTCTGGCGCTTTTATCTTTAACGCGCTAGCATAAGCTTCTTCGAGTATTTCCTTGGCTTGTTCAACAAACCCTAGCTGGGTATATACAAAGGCACGTAAGCTAAGTATAAAAGACAATTTCGCGTGGTCGTTGATCTTCCTGGCTAATTTAGTAGCACTGCCGAATGAAGCGAGTAATTCGGCTCTCTCCCCAACCCGGTTAAGGAGATGTATACGTTCGAATTCGGCGACTAGACGTAGAGAATCTAAACTACTGTTTTCTAGCGATATAAGTATTTCATCATAGCCAGAGATGGCACGTTCACTATCATGGAGGCTGTCTACACAAAAGCGTGCATATCTCAGCTGGGTCATTACCTTTTCGAGGTCAACAGCCGCATAGCAAAGAGAAAAAAACACTGTAAAAATTATCGTAGAAAAATATTTCATCAGCAATTTATTTATGAAAGAAAAATTGGGAGCTTCAACGTAAAGATTGTATAAGAGGTTATTCTCGGCGATTAACGCCTTTTACGCACTGTAACTGGTAAGTAAAGAGAAACCTCCTATAGTCTGGGAGAGCGTAATGATCTTAATTTATTGTTGGAGGTGAAATCTTGTCTATAAGTGTCAAGTGTTTATTCATCTTTATCAGCGTGCCTTGTCTTCGTCTTCCGAACATATGAAAATGATATACTAGAGTTCGTTGAGTCTTTGTATTTAATTGTAATACAATTTGTTTGCAGTGAAGCCATCATCTGAAAAAGTATTGATAGTTTAATATCTGGTTTGTCTTTCTCAAATATAATGCTTTCACTTCTTCATGTAAAGTTACAGATTAATTTGAGTATTTATGAGTATATAAAACGCCAGTTGAGTATTTGTGAGTAATAATACTGTTGTTATCTGCGATTAGATTTGTTGAATATAAGTTAAAACTATGCCAATTCTTTATTTAGAAGAACTATGAAGCGGCGAAAGGTTTGTTCGTTCGTGTGGTAACTGTATTGCGCCCTTTCGATGCGTTATTGAGTATATATGAGTAATGAAAAATCCGTTTTGAGTAATCTTAAGTAATATTAATGTTATGTTATACGATTAGATTTGTCGTGTAATTAAAACAAAACCTATACTTAAAATACAAATTATGAACTTAAACAGAAAAGCGAATAGCTTTCTTATTGGATGTTTCGGATTGTTTTTATGTTATTCATTTCCTGCGTCTTCTTTCGCACAGGATTCCCAGAGCAATTCACCAATACAAATAAAACGTGATACCACGGTAGTTGAGGCTCATGGAAAATATCCAGTGATAACTAATTTATTTTGGGATAACTGGTTTGTTGGTGTTGGCGCAGGAGCACAGATGTATTTTGGCGACCACAACAGACAAATGAAGTTCGGAGATCGAATCACACCAAATTTTGAACTTTACGTTGGAAAGTGGTTTTCTCCCGGGATTGGCGTCCGTGCGGGGCTGGCAGGTCTTAAAGCCGTAGGGGCCACTCAAAACCGAGCATACACAACAGGTGAGATATACGATGCTTCTCAGAACTTAGAGAAACAAGAATTCAAATATTATCACATCCATGCCGACGTGCTTTTTAACCTAACAAATATCTTTAGCGGTTATCAGAAAGAACGTTTTTATACGATCAGTCCTTATGCCGGATTAGGTTGGATGCAGGTAACAGACGAGCCAAAGGACGATGATGTAACGGCCAGCGTAGGTGTATTTAATACTTTTCGTTTAGGTAATGCAGTCGACCTGACGCTTGATGTACGCGGGGCAGCTGTTAAGGATCGCTTGGATGGGGAAGAAGGCGGAAGAAAAGGTGAAGGAATTTTATCTGCAGCTGTGGGGTTAGTATATAAGTTTGAAAAACGTGATTGGGAGAAACCAATGACCACCACCATCACTTACGACGAAGAGCAGTTAAATGCTCTTCGTGATCGTGTGAATGCTTTAGAACAAGACAACGAGGCATTGAGGAAGCAGTTAGCTGATGCAAAATCATCAACAATTACCGATGTTCAGGTAAAAGACAGAATTCTTGCTGCGCCAATTCTAGTAACATTCCCAATTAACAAAGCAACTGTTAGTAATGAAGCACGGGTTAACCTGGGATTCTTCGCTGATGTTATTAAAGAAGGCAATCCCGAAGTTGTGTACAAGTTGACAGGTTACGCTGATAAAGGAACTGGAACGCCTGCAATCAACAATCGTTTAAGTAAGGCTCGCGCCGAAGCTATATATGATGTGCTTGTTAACGAATTCGGTGTTTCTCCATCGCAATTGGAAGTATCACACGAAGGTGGCGTTGAAAATATGTTCTATGATGATCCGCGCTTAAGCAGAGCCGTAATCACGATCGCTAAATAATTAGAAAACTTAAGAAATCTGATCAAAATGAAAAACGATAAAATAAAATATGAAGCTCCAACTATTGACATAGTGGAGGTCGAATTAGAGCAGGGTATCGCTGCCGCGTCTATAACCGTGTCTGGTGGTGATGGGACTACACCTTATCAACCTCAGGTCGAAGATTGGCAGGATAACGGATTTGATACTCAAAACGAGGACTTTTAATTATAAACACCATATTAAATTAAGTAAAATGAAAGTATATAATAAAAGACATAATCCGAAGTTCGTTCTAACAGTGTTAGCGTTATGCGCAACAACGTTAATCGTAGGTTGTTCAAAAAAGGATGAGCCCAAAGACCTTTTCGGTGATGGTACTAAATTAATCGTAAATGTTATGGGCATAACGGATCTGACAGAGGTTGAGGCCAGCAAGCTGAAAGCTAGTGCTGCGGATATGCCCACGATTAAGGGTGGCGAAATCATGCCGAAGGAAATGATTAATTTCGAGGCTTTCGATGCACAGGTATCCCTTACCAAAGATGAATTGAAGAAAAGACCTGTATCGATAGGTGAGAGTGTAACAAGCAATTTGGGTTCAGGTCAATTAATGGCAGCTGCAATGGAGTCGGGAGTTACCTACCGCTTGGTAATCTATGATGCATCTGACAATACAGTCGTAAGTTCAACCGAACTGGTTTCAGGAACTCCGGGTGAGGTTAACATCAAGAAAGGTGGGACGTATAATTGGTATGCCGTGTCATATAATAACACAGAAAGTATTCCACATCCAGATGAAACCAATCCTGTTATCAATGTACCAGAGGGTTCGGATTTGCTGTATGCTTCGGGCGACATAACGGTAGATATTAATGCCCCCGACGGAAATGTACCATTAGGGATTGTTTTTGCTCATAAGTTTTCTCGTATCGGGTTAGAACTGAATACGATGGGTATGTTTGCAGATATGAATTCGGTAGGCGTGGTCGTAAACGGTGCTACCGGAACGGCAGGAACATTTGATCTGCTAGGCAATTCGTTTACGAGCTCTTCCTCAGATCCGATTACGGTTGACTTTAGTAATTTTGAAAATGTAGATCCCCTTTATGGTGATCGTAAAATCGCCTATATCTATTCATCTGTCGAAACTTCAACGAATTTAAGCGTATCAATTAATGCGTTGGATATTCAGTTGGACAATGGAGCAAACCGTGTTTTCACAAATTTAGCGGCGAGTCCGGTGAACTTTAATTTCACCTTAACACCTCAACTTGGAGCTACCTATACGGCTCGTATGAATTTCGTTGAATCTCCGTTGACTTTAGACGGTGTACAATGGGCAAGACAGAATTTGTATTACGTTGGCGGCCATAACCCGTACCGCTTCCACCATACGTATGCGCATACTCAACAAAGAAATAGCTATTTCTCTTTCCGGGGAATGGTACCTCAGAACTTCGGTTCTGATTCGAATGATGGCGACCCTTGTGCTTTGGTATATCCGGAGGGCGTTTGGCGTCAGGCGGGAAGAGCTGATTTTCAATCTTTGACAGGAAACGGCGCTATACTGTTCCCTACACCAGGACAACCGGCGACTTACGGTACTGAGGGCGGATTAGGGTATTTAGAATATCAGGGTTCAACTGGTGTTGGAGCTCCATACCCAAGTAATAATTTACGCTTCAACATGAACGGCGGTGGTTTGTCTTTGGGCTTAGTAGACGGATTGGTTCAGATAGATCTTTTTTCTTATGGAAACGAAGCATTAGTATGGAGTCATGATCCGGCTGTAGACCTAGGTATAGCTTGGATAGGTGCCTATGCTTACGAAGGGCTCCAATCGGATCAGACAACAGTGATCGATGCAGTACAAGTAGGTCTGCTTGGCATCGGTGTAGTAGAATCCAGCTTTAAAAACGTTCGTTGCGTTCGGAATTAAGAATTAATTTAATGCAAGGCGGGTTTAACAATAATGAGATGCTGGAATAGCCATAGATCAATTGTAGTGAGCGCAGTGATCCTGCTCTTTCTCTGGGCCTGTAAGAAGGATATCCCTATAAAACCAGAGAAACCAGAACGCTCACAAGAGCAGCTTGTAAAAGATAGTGTGTACTATTTTTACAAGCTGTACTCGTTATGGAGCGATGGGGTACTCCCTACAGGAGATGCGGCCGTTGCATTCTCTGATAAATATGAATCACCATGGGATGTGTTAAATGCATTGAAAGGTGCGACGCCATTTCATTTGGGCTATCAATCGGGCATTGACCGTTTTTCGTATGTAGAAGATATCCGGAACGGAGACCAGTCTGAGCTCCGAATGGGCACAGATAGTGGATTTGGTATCTTCTTGTCGATCGGTTCTGTTTCCGAAGACAAAGCCTATCCTGTTGTGTATTTTGTAGAAGGTGGCTCTCCAGCAGATCAGAAGGGAATTGTTAGGTCGGATGTCATATTACAGATCGATGGCTATGGCGATTTGGGAATAGAAGTTGAATGCGGACCAAGGAGCTGTGAGGTAGTTGACCCCGACCAGTATCAAAGGCTGATCGACAATCTGCTTGCTGCGATGGCACAAAATCAAATGAAACTTACGCTGCTTCATGCAGACGGTAGTGAATCGACAGCGAACTTGTCATCCTCTCATTACAAAGTAAATCCGATAATTAAGCATGAGGTATATTCATACCCTTCAAAAAATATAGGTTATCTGGCTTTATCATCCTTTGAAGACGTTGCTGAAGGAACGACTAATCGTCAGGAATTTGAGAATGTCTTTTCGGATTTCGAACAACAGCACGTCACCGATTTGGTGTTAGATCTTCGCTATAATACGGGTGGGTTCGTAACGGCCGCTGAGTATTTGGCGAATAAAGTGATCAGTAATACGAGCGACAAGTCTTTAATGTACAGTTATGAACTAAATGAATACCTCCTTGAACACTCGGATAGGGCGGAAGGCTCTTTCGAAAATGTTTACTTCAAACGTAATAATAGTTTAAATCTGGGAACAGTTTATTTCTTGGTGACAGATATTACGGCATCGGCTTCGGAATTATTGATTAATGTGTTGAAGCCTTATATGAATGTGGTAATCATTGCAGAGAATGAGAGCACGTATGGTAAGCCTGTGGGATTCTTCAAACAAGATATTATGAACCATACCAGTCTGTGGGTTGCCTCTTTTAAGTTGGTTAACGCCGACGGTGCAACCGACTATTGGGATGGGATTTCAGCAGATATGACAAATGTAACCGATTATATCTTCAGAGACTTCGGCGATGTTGATGAACCGATGTTGGCTGTTGCTATAAACGATGCTGTTGGAGCTTCGACAAGAACCGGTATTCAGGCGCGAACTTTTCAGGTTGAGCGACCTATAAAGCAAAAGTTGGGGACTGTTAATGCAGTAGGAAGAAAGGAGATGCTATGAAGCTATTAGACCAAATCAAGTTCATTCCATTTCTATTTGCAGTAGCAGTTACTGCGGCTGGATGCCAGCTTGCTGGTGAATCATCAGAATCCCCCGATGGTAAGAATCAACTAACTTCACGTGTAGATCACGTGGCAGATGCTGAAATTGTGTTGCTGCACTATTGGGATGATTTTGATTTTACGGATACAGCTATGGTGATGAACCCCGAGATTGGGGAGCAGAAGTTCGTTGATTTTATCGCTGCTTTTCCTGAAGTTCCGGATACCGTGCGCAGAGA
>Ga0079224_100013132_pt1 | contig 11518 bp, 10 predicted proteins | sample Stecom2015_FD_80414 | JGI IMG/M metagenome (GOLD analysis project Ga0079224, IMG submission 80414) | Agricultural soil microbial communities from Utah to study Nitrogen management - Steer compost 2015 | ecosystem: Environmental > Terrestrial > Soil > Agricultural land | place: USA: Utah...
TCAGCGCAACCTACCTCTTCTTCGTCGTCGGCCTGCTGGGCTTTCATGCATTGCTGGTGTTCGCGCCTGCGCGCGTCGGGGAACATAGCGGCCAGGTCTTCTACGTCTGGTTCAGTGTCTTCAACCTGTTCGCGACGATGCTGTTCTGGGCGCTGATGGTCGACCGCTTCTCGCTGGAGCAGAGCAAGCGGCTGTTCGGCGTCATCGCGGTCGGGGGCACGCTGGGGGCGATCTTCGGTCCGTGGCTCGCGAGCGTGCTGGCAAGGCCGCTCGGGACGCCGGCCCTGTTGCTGGTCGCGGCTGCCTTCCTCGTGCTCGCGCTCGCCGCCGCCTGGTGGCTGACCCGCCTGCCCATCGACCCGGACGCGGGGGGCCGGGCCGGCGGATCGCCGCCCGACGAGCATGCGGTGATCGGCGGCAGCGCATGGGAAGGCTTCCGGGCGGTGGCCCGATCCCGCTATCTTCTTTCGATCTGTGCGTACGTGCTGATCCTCGCGGTGATGGCCACCTTCATCTACTTCACGCGCCTGCAGATGGTGGCCGCCCTGGGCACCGATCTCGACATGCGCACGACGGTGTTCGCGCGCATCGACATGGCCACGCAGATAGCGACGCTGGCGCTGCAGGCGGTGGTGGCGGGGCACCTGATGAAGCGGCTCGGTACCTCGGTGACACTGGCGCTGCTGCCGGCGACCGCCGCGCTGGGCTTCCTCGGCCTGGCGATCGTCGGTTCGATCGCCGCGCTGGTCGTGTTCGAGGCGACGTTTCGCGCGGTGCAGCGCGGCATCATGCGGCCCGCGCGCGAAACCCTGTTCACCGTCGTGACCCGGGCCGAGCGCTACAAGGCGAAGGCTTTCATCGATACCCTCGTCTACCGTACCGGCGACGTCGTCGGGGCGCAGACCGAGGGCCTGCTGGGGCGGCTCGGGATGGGGCTGGCGGCACTGGCGTCCTTCGCAGTGCCGCTGGCGCTGGTGTGGATGGCGCTCGGCCTGTGGTTGGGGCGTGCCCAGCAAGCGCGGGCGCGCGATGCCCGCCCAACGTAAGGAGAACGGACATGACGACACGACGACAATGCTTGCAGGCAACCGCGGCCGCCGCCAGCATGATGGCTCTCGGTTCGCACGCGGTGTTCGCCGCCGAAGCCGCCAGGGCAGGGCTCATCACCCGCGAAATTCCCGGTACCCGCGAACGGCTTCCGGTGGTCGGCCTGGGTAGCTCGGCGAGCTTCTCGCGGGCCGCGCGCAGCGAGGACGTGACCGCTCTGCGCGAGGTGCTCGCACGCCTGGTGGAACTCGGCGGCACGGTGTTCGATACCGCGCCGTCCTACGGTGCGTCCGAGGAGGTAGCGGGCCGCATTGCCCAGGAGCTCGGCATCGCGCAACGCCTGTTCTGGGCCACCAAGCTCAATGTCGCGTCGCGCGCTGGCGGGACGGCCGATCCGGCGGCCGCCCGGGCCCAGCTCGAGACCTCGTTCCAGCGGATCGGCAAGCCTGCGATCGATCTCGTCCAGGTCCACAACATGGGCGACCTCGCGACGCAGCTGCCCATCCTCAGGGCAGCGAAGGCCGAGGGGCGGCTGCGCTACATCGGCGTGACCACCACCTTCGAGAGCCAGTACGACGACCTGGTCCAGCTCATGCGCACCGAGCCGCTCGATTTCATCGGCACGAACTACGCGATCGACGACCGCCATGCGGAGCAGACGATACTGCCGCTGGCGCACGACAAGGGAATCGCGGTGCTCGTCTACGCGCCCTTCGGACGCACTCGCCTCTGGAAGCGCGTCGAGGGTCGCGAACTGCCGGCCTGGGCGAGCGAGTTCGATGCGAACTCCTGGGGACAGTTCTTCCTCAAGTATGTTGCGAGCCATCCGGGGGTCACGTCGATCACACCGGCCACCAGTCGCCCGAAGCACATGGCGGACAACATGGGCGCCGCGACCGGCCGCCTGCCGGACGAAGCCATGCGCAAGCGGATGATCGCGCTGGTGGAATCGCTACCGGCCGCCTGATCGCGTCGGTCTACTTGCCGATTTCGGAACGCCCAACGGCGTGCGCGTGCTGCTTGTGCGGCTGCCGCCGCGAGCCTATGCTCGCTGGATCGGAGCGGGAAAGCGTTGAGGCAAGCCATGTCCGCAGTGCCGGTCCTCCAGCCATCTTCCGTGCCCGGGCGAGCCCGCGGCTTCCTGTCGGGCGCGAGCGAGATCGATGACGCCCCCGTCGATATACGGGGCGAGTTGCCCACCTGGCTGGCGGGCACCTTGCTGCTCAATGGCCCGGCCCTGTGGGAGTTGCCCGGCGGGCGACTCGAACACTGGTTCGACGGCTACGGCATGTGGCACGCCTTGCGCATCGGCGGCAGCGGCGTGCGCTACCGAAGCCGTTTCTGCGTCAGCGAATCGCTGCGCCGCAGCCGCGAGGCGGGCGCTCCGGTGTTCGGCGAATTCGGCACGGCCAACCCGGCGAACTTCTTCACCCGGCTCAGGGGGCCGCAGGTAACCGACAATCCGTCCGTCGTGATGTCGCGCCATGGCGATCGCTGGTTGTCCGTGACCGAGTCACCATTCCTCACCTACTTCGACCCGACCAGCCTCGAGACACGGCAGCGACTCGGACTCGGCCACGCCGGTGAGGCCATGCACCTCATGAGCGCGCATGGTTTCACCCTGCCCGACGGCAGCTACCTGAACGTGGGAACCGAACTGGGCCCCAAGTGCACCATCAAGGTATTCCGCCTGGCACCGGGCGCGGTGAAGCCGACGGTGATCGCCCGGATCAAGGTGCCCAAGGCCGGCTACATGCACGCCATTGCGCTTGCGCCCGGCCATGCGCTGGTCTGGGAGACGGCCTTGCGGGCGAATGCCCTGGCGTTTCGCTTCGGGAGCAGGTCCTATGCCAACAATTTCGGCTGGGAACCGGGGCGCGGGTCGTCGATCCATGCGGTGGCGCTCGATTCGGGCGCGCTGCGCAGCTGGCGCGTTCCTCCCATGATGGCCTTCCACGCGACCCAGGCCTGGGCGGACGGCGGCGATCTCGTGCTCGAGATGCCCATCTACGACGATCGCCAGGTCTTCGAGGACCTGCGCATCGATGACCGCCGCGCCAACCGCCCGCTACGAAGCGAAGTGCGCCATGTTCGCTATCGCCTGCGCGAAGGGCGAAGCGAAGCCGAGCCGGAGGACATTGCCGGCGCCGCCATCGAACTGCCGCAGGTCCACCCGGCGCGCATCGGGCAGGCGCGGGCGCGCGTCTGCTGGGGTGCTGGCAACGGGGAGCATGGCGAGTTCCTCGATCGCACCCATCGGGTCGATCTCGACAGCGGCGAGACCAGGACCTGGCAACGCGTCGATGCAACCCAGCTCGAGCCGCTCTTCGTGCCCCGGCCCGGTGGCAGTGATGACGATGATGGCGTGCTGCTCGTGCCGACCCTGGCCGATGGCGACGAGACGACCGTGATCGGCGTGATCGATGCCCGGTCGATGGATTGCCTCGCGGAACTGCGTACGCCACAGATCGTGCCCTTCGGCTTCCATGCGGCCTTCGATCCGGCGCGGGCGTAGCGCCGCGGCCACGAGCCCGCGAAGTCGCGGTCGCGCGAATGCCACGCTAGCGGCGTTGCGGGTCGCGTAGCGCGGTGCCTTTACCGAGAAGACGAAGTCATCCCGGGTTTCGTCGCCCCGCGCGAGGCGCAGCCGGACTCACGCCTGGGGCCTGAACCGGTACCAGAGCGTATAGGCCCAGCAGGCCGCGCAGAACGAGAAGGCCCACTCCATGAAGGAAAACACCGTGAGCACCGCCACCGGCGCCATCCACAGGCTGCTGCCCGCCAGCCAGAGCCCGACGCTGATCGCACTGGCGATGAACAGGATCTTGCCGGCGAACAGCTTGGCGCCGGCATTCTCCTTCGGTCCCGCCTTGTCGATGCGTTGCATCAGCCACAGCGAGCTGCGGTGGATCGGGCAGCGGTAGTGGCCGATGAAACCCCGAATAAGGCCGGCGACCACCAGCAGGAGCATCAGCCAGGGCAGCCTGAAACCGAGCGCGGCGATGCACACGAGGAAGGTGATGGCCGCGTCCAGGCGGATGGCATTGGCGTGGACCGGCGGAACGTCGAATCGAAGCATGCGTATCTCTCCCGCGGGCCGGCCCGATGGACGGAATCGCCCCGGATCACCCGTTTGGAGAATTATCCGCTGGCGCGAACCTGCAGGGCATGATCGGGATCAAGGTCGGGCCGCTCGGTGAGCCCGGCCGCGGTGGCCGGATCAGCCGTCCCGGCCGTCGAGGCGGGCGCTCGTGAGCCAGGGCCCGAAGCGAAAGAGGTACAGGGCGAAGGCCGCGCACCAGGCGATCGCCGCGCAGGCGATGGTGTGGACCAGCCATTGCGGCGCGACCAGTGGCACCAGTACGCGCAATGCAGCGGCCGCCATCACCAGGCCATAGGCGGCGACCTCCACCCGGGATGCCTGCAACGGCCGGCCCGTGTGGCCGCGCGCCGTGCGGGTCATCATGCCGATGATCAGGCCCGTGGTGGCGCCGATGGCAAGCGCATGGACGCCGGGCGACGAAGCCAGCCAGCCGACCTGGGACAGCGCGAGCAGGCCGAAGCCGAGCGGGATCCAGGCATAGGACGCGTGCAGGATCCAGAGTATCGGACGCCGCCAGGTGCTCGCGGGCCGCCACTGCCACTGCCGGGCCAGGTTCAGCCCGGCGGCGGTTGCGAGCACGACGGCGGTGGCCGACCCGGGCGGGGCGAAGACCCAGAGGCCGACGGCCAGCGCGGTCGAGGCCAGGGTGGCCTGCTCGAGCCGGCGACGCACGCGCACCTCGAGGCCGGGCGTCGCGTTGGCGGTGAACAGCGGGACGACGCGCCCGGCGATCACGCACTCGATCATCACGATCAGTCCGAGGCCGGCATGAAGCGCGCGGAGCGGCGAGATGTCGAGGATGCCCGTTGCGGCGAGGTGGAAGCCAAGGTTGGCGAGCGCGAGCAGCGCGAGGATGCCCACCAGCGGCAGGTTGCGCCGGTTGCCCGCGCGCATCAGCAACTCGCCGAAAACGAAGGCGATGATCGGCAGCAGGGCGAGGTCGAGGACGGCGTATACCGGGTAGGGCGCGGCGAAGGCCGCGAAACGCGCGGCGAGCCAGAGGCTGGCGAGCGCGCCGAGCAGCGCGCCACGCGGCGTCGCAAGCCCTGTCCATGCCTGGCCGGCGGTCAGGAGGAAGCCGATGACGACGGCCGCGGCGAAGCCGAAGAGCATTTCATGGGCATGCCAGAGCATCGGCGCGATGGCCAGGTCTGGCGTGAACCAGCCCAGGAACATCGCGATCCATAGCGGAATCGCCAATAGCGCGAAGCCGGCGGCGCCGAGGTAGAACGGCCGGAAGCCGAGCCGCAGCAGCGGCCAGCCGTGCGCGGTCGCGGGCTGCCTGGCGGGGGAATGCGCCGCCGGGATTGCCGTGGCGCTGGCGATGGTTCGGGGGCTGGCGGGCATCGGCTCGGCGTTGAAGATGTACGGTGCATACATGTTAAGAGTATGATCGCCCGAAAGCAATACGCGCCTGCGTGTGGGCTATTACCGGTTTGACCAGCGAGGACCCAAGCCATGCAGACCCCGGAATTCTTCGAGGCCGTTCCCCCCATCATCGTCGTTGACCCGCTCGCCGAGTTCCTCGGCGCCGCCGCCGACGGCCTGCTCGAATACCGCTATGTCGATGTCGTGAAAGCGGCCGGCCATTCCTGCCCGACGGTGGCCGGCGCCTGGCTGATGACCCGCAAGGCGCTCGGCCATCTCTATCCGGACTCACTGCCACGGCGCGGCGAGATCCGGGTCGAACTGCGCCGCTCGCTCGACGACGGGGTGAACGGCGTGGTCGGGGCGGTTGCCGGCTTCATCACCGGCGCGGCCAACGAAGGCGGCTTCAAGGGACTCGGTGCCCGCTTCTCGCGCCAGGGCCTGCTGCGCTTCGGGGTACCGATGGCGGGCGATATCCGCTTCACGCGCCTCGATACCGGCGCGACGATCGAACTCGCCCATCGCCCGCAGGCGGTGCCGCGGCCGAAGGCGCTCGCCGATGTCATGCCCCCGCCGTCGCCCGAAGGCGACCCAGCGCGGCGCCGGGCCTTCGCGATAGCATGGCAGGACTGGGTGCGAACCCTGCTGCTCGATCATGCCGACGACCCCGCCCTGATCGAAGTGACTGGCTGAGGGCGGAGCCGATCGACCATCGATACGAGGAGTTCCCGATGTCCGACCCCTACGCTTCCTACCAGCGGCTGAAGTTCGATCGGCCGCACCCCGGCGTGCTGCGCGTCGTCCTTTCCTCGCCCCTCAAGCTCGGCGCGATGGACGCCCTGATGCACAAGGAAGTCTCGGAGATATGGGACGTCGTCGCGGCCGACGACTCGGTCGGCGCGGTATTGCTCACGGGCGAAGGGCGGTCGTTCTCCGCCGGCGGCGACCTCAACCACGAGGCCAGGGTCTGCGAGGACCACGAGCTTCGCATGGCGACGATGAACGAAGCCCGGCGTCTCGTCTACGGCATGCTCGACTGTCCCAAGCCGATCGTGAGCGCGGCACGCGGCTGGGCGGTCGGCGCCGGCCTCGCGTGCCTGATCATGGCCGATGTGTCGATCGTCGCCCGCGACGCGAAGTTCTCCGATGGCCACCTGAAGATCGGCATCGCGGCGGGCGATCACGCGGCGATCATCTGGCCGCTGTTGTGCGGCATGGCCAAGGCCAAGTACTTCCTGCTCACCGCCGAGACCTTCACCGGCGAAGAAGCCGAGCGCATGAATCTCGTCTCGATGGCGCTCGACGATGCCGAGGTCGAGGGCAAGGCGCTCGAGATCGCGGCGCGACTGGCCGACGGTCCCCGCAGTGCGATCAGCTGGACCAAGCAGGCGCTCAACGGCTGGATCCGCCAGGCGGGGCCGATCTTCGAGCAATCGCTCGCGATGGAGATGATCGGCATTGGCGGGCCTGAAGGCCGGGAGGGCATCAACGCCTTCCTCGAGAAGCGCAAGCCCGATTTCGCCCGTACCCGCTCCGGGTCCTAGATGCCGTTGAGCTGCGCCCAGCCGGTCCACATGATCTGGATGCCGACGCATAGCAGCAGGAACGCCATCAGGCGGGTGAGGACCATGACCCCGACCTCGCCGAGCCAGGCGAGCACCCGGGCGGAGTTGGCGAAGATCACGTAGAGAGTGAGCGCGACGATCGTCGCGCCGATCGCGGCGGCGACCGATTGGGCGAGGAAGGAAACCGGCGTCGAGGGAATCTGCGCGCCGAGCGCGATCGCGGCTGCGATCGTGCCCGGTCCGGTGGTCAGCGGGAACGTGATCGGGAACAGGGTGCGCCGGACCACCTCGGCGGTCGGCATCTCGGATGCTTCTGCCGCGGCCGCCGCATGCACATCGTCGTCATCATTGCTCTGGAGCATCCGCCAGGCGGTGGCCGCGACCAGCAGGCCGCCGCCGACGCGCACCACCGGCAGCGATATCCCGAACAGCGCCAGCACGTAGGAGCCCGTCAGGATCGACACCATGATGATGATCCAGCTGTTGACGGCGATCTGGCGCGCGAGCTGGCTGGCGAGGTTGCGGTTCGAGCCCAGGCTGGCGGCGAAGATCGGTGCGATGCCCAGGGGGTTGATGATCGGCAGGAGGGTCGCCGGCACGAGCACTACGGACTGCACCAACGTTATCAGTATGGATTCCATGGCCTTCCCCGACGCCACGCGTCGGGCCTCAGTCTAGCTTGAACCCGCCGCTCGCCGCCGGCGACGGCGGCAGTCGACGAGCGGACATGCTTGCCCGGCCCGGGAGCCTGGGCGATCATCTCCGCCCGGGTGCAGCTACCCGCAAGGCCCGTTGGCGGAAACGAAATGGCAGGATCGACCGAAATCAACGCGGGTAGCGGTTCCGCGCGGCGCATCGCGACGATCGTGCTGGTGGCCTTGCTGGCGCTCGCCTCCTGGTCCACTCCGCTCGACTCGGCCGCCGGCGAGCAGGTCGATTCGGTCCTCACCCGGGCCCTGGTCACCTTTGCGACTGCGCGGGGGATCAATGCGGTCATCTCGGTACTGCAGAGCGGCCAGGTCGGCGCCCAGGTGGGCGTCGGAATGAGCGTCAAGCCGGGCGAGCTCCTCGACCCGGTCAACGATCTCATCGAGACCTTCGCCGACGTGATGCTGGCGGTCACGGTCGCCCTCGGCGTCCACAAGATCCTGCTCGCGATCGGCGCCTACTGGGTGGTTCCGCTGGCCCTGTCGGCCTGCGCCGCCCTGCTGCTCATCGCCGGCCTGCGCGGCGGTCCCCCGCGTTGGCTGTCGCAGGCCTTCGTCCTGCTGGTGCTGTTGCGCTTCGCGGTGCCGGTCGCCACCGTGGGCTCCGACATGCTGTTCACGCGCTTTCTCGAACCCGGCTACGAGAGTTCGCAGCAGGCGCTCGATGCGATCGAGGGGCGCAGCGCCGAAGTGGCCGGCCAGCAGGCGCCAGACGAGTCCGATGACAGCCTGCTGGCGAAGCTGCGCCGCATGTACTCGGAAGGCACGGGCCTGCAGGAACGTGCCGAGGCGATCGGGGAGGCGGCCGGCCGGATCGCCGAACACACCAGCAACCTGATCGTCGTGTTCGTGCTGCAAACGATCGCATTCCCGGTCGTGCTGCTCTGGCTACTCTGGCAGGTGGCGCGCCGCCTCGTGGAGCCGCCCTCGGCCTGACCATCCGGTCGCGTCAGAGACGCTCGGCCCCGAAGGTGTTGCACTGCTCGATCTGGCCGGTCTGCGCGCCGATCCGGAACCAGCGCACCCGTTGCTCGGAGCTGCCGTGGGTGAACGCATCGGGCACGACCATGCCCTGGGTGCGCTTCATGATGTTGTCGTCGCCGACGGCCGCCGCCGCCCGCATGGCTTCCTCGATGTCGCCCGACTCGAGCCAGCCCTTGGCCTGCTGCGAGTGGTTCGTCCAGATGCCGGCGAAGCAATCGGCCTGCAGTTCGAGTCGAATCGAAAGCTGGTTGTAGTCGCGCTCGCCGACCTGGCGGCGGGCGGCGTCCATCTTGGCCATCGTGCCGACGAGATTCTGGACATGGTGGCCGACCTCGTGCGCGATCACGTAGGCTTCGGCGAGATCGCCGCTGGCGCCGAAGCGCTGGCGCAGCGTCTGGTAGAAGCTCAGGTCGACGTAGACGGTCTGGTCGGAGGGGCAGTAGAACGGGCCCGCCGCCGCGTCGCCCATGCCGCAGGCGGTGCGGGTCGAACCACTGTAGAGCACCAGCCTGGGAGCCTGGTAGCGGGCGCCAGCCTTGGAGAACACCGCGTTCCAGGTGTCCTCGGTACTGGCCAGCACCACCGAGACGAACTGGCCCATCTCGTCCTGTGCCGGCGCGCCGGCCTGGCCGCCCTGTTGCTGGCTGACCACCGAGCCGCCCGGGGCGCCTTCAGGCGAACCACCGTCGACGATGCCCAGCAGCGACAGCGGGTTGATGCCGAACAGCCAGGCGACGATCAGGCCGATCACGATGGTGCCCAGGCCGATCCCGCCACCGCGACGGGTGCCGCCGGGAATCCGCATGCCGCCCAGGCCGCCGAGGCCACCACCACCACGGCCGCGTCGATCCTCGACGTTCCTACTCTGTCGCTCTCCGCGCCACCGCATGGCTTGCTCCCGGCCGATTCTCGTTCTTTCCAGTTGGGATTCTGCCCTGATCAGGACGGTGATGCAGCGCTGGCGGGCCCTGGAGCGGCTGGCGCCCCGTTTCGCCCGCCGGGGACGGCCTGTCACTGATCATTCGTACAGTATCGGGCGCGGAAAACCACGATTCATGCGCCTTGTCATGGATTTGCGGTTGCGTCAACGCCTCAAAGGCGGACAATACTGGTTTTTACCCAGCTTACGTGGCCCTTTCGCCCCGCGCAGCCGCAGGCGCGCCAAGCGGGCCGGTCCACGCCAAGTCCAACGGATTCATATCGCATTGACCACGTTTTCCGATTTCGGGCTCGCCGAGCCGATTCGCCGTGCCGTCGCCGAACTCGGCTACGTCACTCCCACGCCGATCCAGGAGCAGGCCATTCCGGTCGTGCTGCAGAACCGCGACGTCATGGGCGCCGCCCAGACGGGCACCGGCAAGACAGCCGGGTTCGCCCTGCCGATCCTGCAGCGCCTGATGCGCCACGCCAATACCAGCGCGTCGCCCGCGCGCCATCCGGTGCGCTCCCTGATCCTCGCGCCCACGCGCGAGCTCGCCGACCAGATCTACACCAACGTCCGGGACTACGCCAAGTACAGCGGCCTGCGTTCGGCCGTCGTGTTCGGCGGGGTCGACATCAAGCCGCAGATCGCCGCGCTGCGCCAGGGCTGTGAAGTGCTCATCGCGACGCCGGGCCGCCTGCTCGACCATGTAGGCCAGAAGACCGTCAACCTGTCGCAGGTCGAGGTGCTGGTGCTGGACGAAGCCGACCGGATGCTCGACATGGGCTTCCTGCCCGACATCCAGCGCATCATCCAGTTGCTGCCGAAGCAGCGCCAGAACCTCATGTTTTCGGCGACCTTCTCCGGCGAGATCCGCAAGCTCGCCGAAAGCTTCCTGAACGATCCCCAGCTGATCGAGGTCGCGCGGCGCAACGCCACCGCCGAGAACGTCGAGCAGCGCGTCTACCGGGTCGCCGATGCCGACGCCAAGCGCGGCGCCGTCGCCCGCCTGATCCGCGACCACGCGCTCGAGCAGGTCATCGTCTTCAGCAACACCAAGATCGGCGCCGGCCGGCTCGCCCGCCAGCTCGAGCGCGACGGCCTCAACGCCGCCGCGATCCATGGCGACAAGTCCCAGCAGGACCGCCTCGCGACACTCGAGGGCTTCAAGCGCGGCGAGATCAAGGTGCTGGTCGCGACCGACGTCGCCGCCCGCGGCCTCGACATCGCCGAACTGCCCGCGGTCATCAACTACGACCTGCCGTACTCGCCCGAGGACTACATCCACCGCATCGGCCGCACCGGCCGGGCCGGTGCGAGCGGCATGGCCTTGTCGCTCATGCTCGAGAGCGACGCCCGACTGCTCGGCGCCATCGAAAGCCTGATCAAGCGCAAGCTCGAGCCCATTTCGCTCGATATCCCGCGCCAGCCGCGCGAGGGCCGTCCCCGGCGCGACCTGCCCGAAGCCAGGCCGCGGCGCGACCGGCCGGCCCGGCGCGAGGCAGGCTCGACGGTGGGCCAGTCGGCCGACCCCTTCTTCTACAAGCCGTACGAGCCCGCGTCACCCCAGGCCGCCGAGCCCGAGTCGACCGGGCGGGCGGATCCCGCCGCGCCGGCTCGCACCTCGCGTTGGCAACGCCCGGACGCCCGGCGTCCCGCTGCGCCGGTCGCGGCCCTCCTCGGCGGCCTGCGTCGCGCCAGCTGAGTCGACCGGGGGTTCCAGCGCGATGAGGCGCCGCCTCGTCATTGCGCTGCCGGCACTCCTGGCGGCCGGTGGCCGGGCCGGCGCCGGACTGGCCGCGCGTGCCGGCACGCTGCTAGA
>Ga0079224_100013133_pt1 | contig 11517 bp, 6 predicted proteins | sample Stecom2015_FD_80414 | JGI IMG/M metagenome (GOLD analysis project Ga0079224, IMG submission 80414) | Agricultural soil microbial communities from Utah to study Nitrogen management - Steer compost 2015 | ecosystem: Environmental > Terrestrial > Soil > Agricultural land | place: USA: Utah...
CCCGCCGGACGCTCCCCCGGGCGCAGCCAGAACGGGCGCGGGGGCCCGGCCTGCCCCCCGCCCCGGCTCCCCCACCGTCGCAGATCCCGCATGACCCGTTCGAAAGGCCCCAGGGTGACGGCTCCCCCCACTACCGCGCAGGAACACGATCCCACTGCACTGCGGCACCGGCTCGTCGATCAGCTCCTCGCGGCCGGCCACGTCCGCACCGCCAGTGTCGAGGCCGCCCTGCGCAGGGTTCCCCGCCATGCTTTCGCACCGGACGTGCTCGTGCAGACCGCGTACGCCGATGACATCATCCCCACCCGTCACACGCCCGACGGCCGGATCAGCAGCTCCGTCAGCGCACCATGGCTGCAGGCCGTGATGCTCGAAGCGGCCCGCATCCAGCCGGACGACCGTGTCCTGGAGGTTGGCTCTGGCGGTTACAACGCCGCCTTGATCGCCGAACTGGTCGGCCCGACCGGACAGGTCACCACCGTCGACATCGACCCAGACGTCACCGACCGCGCCGCCCGCTTCCTCGCCGCCGCCGGATACGACCGTGTCCGTGTCTTCACCGCGGACGCCGAGTATCTGCCCGCCGATGTCGTCCCCGAAGGCGGATTCGACGCGCTGATCGTCACGGTCGACACCTGGGATCTGCCGTGGATCACCATGGTCGCGGAGGGCGGACGCCTCGTCGCCCCGCTACGCCTCCACCAGTACGTTTGGTCCATTGGGTTCACGAAACACGACGGTGCGCTCATCAGTGAGGAGCCACTCACCGTGTGCGGCTTCGTCCCCATGCAAGGCGCCGGCGCATGGGAACCGAATCTACGCACCATCCCAGGCTGCGGCATCCGCCTTGCCTTCGAGGACGGAACGCCCATGCCCGTCGACCAGCTGGCCCCGGCCTTCGGTATGGCGCCCTCAACGGTCCGCACGCACGTCACCGTCGGGGGTGAGGAACCCTTCGACTCCCTCACCCTCTATCTGGCCGGGGCTCTCCCCGGCTTCTGCCGCCTGTCCGTCGACCCGGACCACGACACCGGCCTCGTCAGTCCCCCACCCCCGCACTGGCCCGGCGCGGCCATGGTGCGTGGGAGGTCACTCGCCCGTCTGGCACACGAGCGGATCGGAGACGGCGAAAACGGCAACGGCGCCTACGAGTTCGTCATCCACGGCTACGGACCGGCCGGTCACCTGGCGGCCACAGAAATGGCCGAGCACGTCCGGCACTGGCAGCGCAACCACCGCGCCGCACCCTGCCCGCACATCACGGTCCAGCCCAAGGACGCCACCGTACCGACCGGCGCCTATACCGACGGCCTGCACGTGTTCCATAAGAAACACACGCGGATCAAGATCGACTGGCCCGTCATTCCCGGCGAAGCAGCGCCTGCAGCCCTTGCCGACGCCCAAGACCATGAGCTCTGCTGTCCTGCCCGCTCGCAAAGCGGCCGAGTGGCGACCGTGCCGACCACCGCCGACTACTGGGAGCCGCTCTGGGCCGGCGGACGCCGGTATCGCGAGGTCACCAGCACCGAGGCAGCGATGCTGGCCAACCATGTCGGACCGGGCCACGGACGCCCGGCACTTGACATCGGCACCGGCGAGGGTTCACTCGCCCGCCACCTTCACCAGCTCGGTTACCGCACCATCGGCATCGACTTCGCGCCCAGCGCCATCGCCGCGGCCCGCAACACCCAGCGGGGCAACGGGCCGGCCTGGCACCTGATGGACTTCGTCTCCGACGACCTCAGCGCCCTGCCGGATGCCGCGTATGCGATCGTCACCTGCCGCCTGGTCTACCGGTGGATCGACGACAAGGCGGCCTTCCTCGACCGCGTCCGACAGGTCCTGGCGCCCGGCGGGACCTTCTGGGTCGTCACCGAACTCGCCGGCCGCCGCGAGGAGGACGATCCGTACAGGCACCTCGGGATCACACCCGCCGAGGCCGAAATCCTCACCGCGGGCTGGTCCGTAGTACGCACCGCCGATCTCGACGTGCTGCGCTGCTATGCACTCCGCCCCTGAACTGAGCACGGAGGTCGACGTGTTGGACATCGAGCATCAGACCCGCCTCGCCTGGGACACCTATGGAAAGCACCACCTGGAGCGCGCCACTCCCCTGCCGGAAGTGGAACGGATCAGCTGGGGCCCTGCAGCAAACGGGCCCGGGGACGCCCTCCTCGGGGACGTCGAGGGCCTGCGGGTCCTGGACATCGGCTGCGGCCCTGGTCGGCACGCCGCCCACCTGGCCCGCACCTACGGAGCGCAGGTGGACGGCGTCGATGCTTCCCTCAGCCAAATCGAGCGAGCGCGTGCCCGCTACCGCGATGTACCGGACCTGCGGCTGGTGCACGCCGACGCTGTCGAGTACCTGGGCACGACAGCCCCGTACGACGTGATCTACTCTCTCAGCACCTTCCACTTCCTCGACCCGCACCGGCTCTTGCCCGCCCTGTCGACCGCCGTCAAACCGGGCGGACGGCTGTACTTCACCGTGCTGCACACCAACTCCGATGGCGACGGCCCCACCTCGACCGTCACCCCACGCCCGGAGATCCTGCGCCTGGCCGGCGGCGACGATCTCACGGTGCACATGTGGGTGCTCACACCCGAGTTGTGGGAAGACCTGCTCGTGCACTACGGGTTCCGCGTGCGGGGCATCACCGTCCTCGACGCGCCGGAGAAGAACAACCACGCCTCCTACCGACTGTTCCAGGTCCACCGGCCGGCCCGGATCACCGCCCGTCCCCGCACCGCGAAGCCACCCGTCGCCCACGCGGCCGTCGGCGTCGGGGCAGTGCTGCTCGGACCCCAGGGCCTCCTGCTTGGCCGACACCGGCTGGGCACACGGGAGCTGCCCGGCGGGACCGTAGAGCCGGGCGAGTCACTGCACGAGGCAGTCGTGCGCGAACTCGCCGAGGAGACCGGTCTGTGCGCCGACCCGGCCGACGTCCGTCTTCTCGGCATGTTCCTCGACCAGGTTGGCGACGTCGTCCGCATCACCTTCGGCGCGCTCGTCACCCACTGGCAAGGCGAGCCGGCCGACCAGCCTGGCGAGAGTGTCGGAGACTGGCGCTGGTGGCCGCTGGATGCCCTGCCGCCGGACCTGTTCGAGTGCAGTGCGCAGATCCTCACAGCCTGGCGCCCGGACCTCCCGATCGACCACGCCCCTGCCCGCTTCTCGCCCATCACCGACCCGCACACCCCCGCCTCCGCGCCATCCCAGCCCTGACTGGGGCGGGCCTCGCCCGGTGAACCCCCTATCGCCTCACCCATCGCCGAATCAAGGAGCCGTCCAACGCGGCCACAACATCCTCAACGCCCGCCGCGTCGCCGCCCTCGGCGCTGTGTTCTACCTGGCCCGCATCCACCCGCCCGCCGACGACGCCACCTTCCCACTTTCCCTGCTCAGCCGAGAGGCGATGCGCCGCCTCCGCGACCCTATTGAACTGGCCGACCCCTTGATCGATCCCGTCGACCTCGCGCGCAAACTCCGTTACGTCGAGCGCCGCCGTTGGCAGCAGCGAGTCGGAGAACCGGTGCTGTTCTCCCGCCTCACCGACCCGGTCGAACACGCGGCGTTCGTCGGCAACTTCCTCGTCCCGCTCCACCAGACGATCGGCCGCGGCATCCGCGGTAACGAACCCGTACTGGTGTACCTCTGCGACGCCGCCTTCGCGCCCCGCACCGCCACGCTCGACGAAACCGCCGCCGATACTCCGCGCACGAGCGTGATCGTCGCCGCCCAGCAACTCCTACACGGCTGGCTCACCGATCCAGGCCCGACCGCCAGCGCGGCAGAACGCCTAGACCACGCACTCGCCCACGCCTGCTGGGGCCTGGCCTCCCATCTCCTCGACAACATCGACTGGGGTCACCGCTGATGCCTGCCTACCGCGCCACCCAGGCCACCGTACTCACCTTCGCCCCCGGGGCCAGCTGGCCCGTCACGGGCTACCGCGCGACCTGCCCACCGGGGATGCTCAGCCTTCTCCAAGCAGCCTGGGAAGCCCGCCCGGGCCGCCGAACGCGCAACGGACCCGACCACCTGCCGACCAAGTCACTGAGGGACCTGCTCACCCTTATCGACCCGGACATCACCTCCGTGCACTGGGATCCACGCCATCCGGCCTGGCTCCGCGCGCGTACCGAGATCGACCCGGACCTGCTGCTGATCGCGCTGTCGGCATGGGCCTCCGCTCACGTCGCGCCCGACGTGCCGGACACCGACTGGTACGGCCGTCTTGAAGGCGCCGGCCAGTTCGAATGGATCCCAGAAGACCTCGACCTGGCCCAGCACGGCCTCCACTCCAACGGCACCGCCAACCCCCCACCGCACGTCTTCGAACTCCTGCCCAGCCTCGTCGCCGAACACCTCACCACCACCGAACTCCGGCTCCTGGGCCACCACCGTGATCTCCGCCTCGGCCCCACCCAAGCCGACGGCCGCCGCACCCTGCACCTCGGCCAACCCGAGCTCCTCATCGATGAAGACGGCGCGGCCGGCGCCAGCGTGGACGTCCTCACCTTCCACCTGGAAACCGTCCCCGGCGTCCCCGAAGTCCACCTCCACGTCGACCTGGGTATGACCCGCTTCGCGACGAACGCCGTCGACTACATCCCCCGCCGCGGAAACGGAGACCCCACCGCCAGCGTCCTGCTCTCCGCCAAGGAAGGCTTCATCCACCGCCGCGAACGTCCCATGCTCCTGCAGAGCTCCGTCACCATCCGTCGGCGCGGACAGGACAGCTCCTGGACCTGGCAGCCGGGCGTCGCCAGCATCCTCGCCCGCCTCACCCACCACGAGCCACCCAGCCTCGACGAGCTGCGCAACGCTCCGGGCAACGCCGCTGCTCAGCCCTTCGCTGCCCACCTCGTCCACAGCACTGGCATGACCTACCGCCATCCGGACCAGGACGGCACCCCGCCGACTCGTGCCACCCACGAGCACCCCGTCGGCCACGGCTACCAGCCCCGCGACCATATGGAGGTCCTCACTCAGGTCGCCCGACAGCTGGAGAACAAGTGCCTGGTCCCGCTGACGCCCACGCCCAAGGCGCGGACCCGTGCGAAGACGCGCCTGCCGATGCAGCTGCCCGAATCCCCCACGTACGAGATCGAAGTCTGGGCGTCCTCTGACCGCACCTGGCAATGCCTGCAGACCGCCGCCAGCAAACTCGACCTGGCCCCCGCCACCGCAACAGCGGATCGCACCAGCTTCACCGGGCCGATCAACCTCACCCTCCACCGCCGCGACCCGCAAGACCTCACCGCCGGCCTGCCGCGCTCCACCGAGTCGGACCCAGCAGCCCGGCGGGCCGCCTACGAAGCCAGCGAGGCCGAACGCACCAAACGAATCACCCGTGCATTCCCTCGCCTTGCCCATCCCATCGCCTGCATCGTGGAGATGGAAGGCGCGGCCTACTTCACGCGCACACGCCAACGCGACCCCAAGCCCCTCTTCAAGAAGGTGCTCCCAAGCCTCCGCCGCAACGTCCAGGGACTGCGCCCCATCCCGCCAGCGAACCCCAATCCCAGCAAAGCAACCCTCGCCAAGCGCTTCCCCGGCACCGACTTCTCCACGACCGACATCGAGCGCGCCACTTCCGCTCTCCGGGACGCCCTCCGTCAGGCGGGCCACCTGCCCAAACTCCCCGCCCCACCCGGCGTCGAAGGCCCCTTCGAGCTGATCACCGTATGGCTTGCCCCGGCCGGCGAGCGGATGCTCGTGCCCATGCTGATCCGACAGCACACCCACGAGGAACCCACGGCACAGCTCATGACGACGGCCGGCAGCCCCGCCGAGCACCCCATGCCGCTGACGGCACTGCCGGAAGCCCTCGCGGCTGGACGCGGACGCGTACCCCGTACCGCACGCGCGGCCCTCGCCGACTTCTTCACCAACGCGCTGTCGCTGGACTCCACCGCCAACCGCCTGCTGCTCGTACGCCGCGCCCGGACGAGCGACAAGAACATCTGGCCCTGGCTACAGGACGGCCGCATCACCTTCGACCAGCTCGTGCTGCCGGGCATCGACATCACAGCCCCCAACGCGGACCCAGTCCGCCGCAAGCCTGGCGACCAACCGGGCCTGCGCATCATCCGGCTACGCGAGCGCAGCGACCGCTCTGCGGTACCCAGAGCCTTCGGCATCACCCAGGAGATGGTCAGCGCCAGCGACGACTCCGACGAACTGATCTCTGTCACCCGGCACGGACGATTCTCCGGCCTGGTCGAAGTCGGGGAACGCGCCTTTTGGGGCATTAACCCGCGCTCCGATCAGAATCAGACCCCCCTGACCCTCACCAAGCTCGACCCGGTCCAGACTGCCAACCGGACCTGGACCTGCTCCAACCCCAACTCGCTGGAGATCGTGCCCGCCTTCCTCCAGGACGGCGACAACCCGGCCGACTGGGCCATGTACGTCCATGCTCAGCGACGCCTCCACGCCCACACGACCATCGCGACCACCTGGCCGGCAATCGTTCACCTAGCCGACCTGATGGAGGAATACATCTTCTGACCTCCCCTGCTGGGCCCACCGTTGCTCGGTCACACACAGGCCGGGCACACCAGCACACCACCACGACAAGTGGCCTGCAAACGCGGCGGCGCGGAGGTGTGGCGGGCACCTTCCGCACATGTGCCTTACTCTCAGCCAGTCGCGGCGAGACTTCAGTCAGGTCGCGACTGGCGGTATGAGCACCAGCCCGGATGCGTCTGGAGCCGACTGGGAATCGCCCAGGTCAGATCCGACCTCCTAGCGTCAGGAAGACAGCAAATCCGCAGGCAGTCGCACCGGCGGTGCGGCCTCGTAGAACGACCTCAACGGGGCCGTGACCGTGCTTGTTCGTAGCTCGTCGGACAGCAGGGTCTTGTCGAGTTCCAGCGGGAGATCCGGGCCCGTCGACACGGTTGTGACCAGCCAGCGCAGCAGCGTGCTGTGGGCTACGCGCCGCAACTGGTGCAATTCCTTTGTGTCGGCGTCGCCAGTGTCGTCACCGTGGGCGTACTTCGAGCGGCGCCCATAGGCCCTGCCCACGACCTGAGCGACCGCGAGCCTGTGGCTGTCGGTCATCCACAGAGCCGCGGCGCGCTGTTTCACCTTGCGGCTGAGATCGGCTTGTTCCTCATCCGCCAGGAGCGCCTCCAAGGCGATTACATAGTGCAGTGTGACCTCATCGGCATCGTCCTCCCAGACGAAGTCGTTGCCGTAGGTCCGGTGTGCGGCACGGACCAGGTGCTCGCTCGCTCGTTGCAGACGCCTGGCACGCATCTTGGCCCTCTTGCTCTTCTGGTCAGCACCCGCCAGCACCGTGCTGACCAGCCCGTCCACGGCTGTTGCGAACGCGTTCAACCGTGGCAGGTCCATCCTGGTCACCCGCCACAGGCCGGTGTCACGCCTCTCGTACTCGATCTCTCTACCCGTGTCGTCGACGTGGATGTCGGGGACCACGGGCACGGTGCCAGCGTGGAGGTCTGCTCGGCGTTCTCGTTCGACGATGTACCAGGCGTTCATACGGAGCATGTCGCTGCTCCACAACAGCAAGGTCAGCAGCGGTCGCCAGTGCAGCAGTTCGGGCCGGGTGTGCATCCCCATCAGAGGGAAGCGGTGGCCATTGGCCAACACCCTGTCATTCACCGTGCGTTGGAGGACGAGCGCCCCCTCCAGAACGCTGTCGGCAGCGGGCACTTCCTCAACTGAGCCGGTAATAGAGTGCAGCGGCGGGCGCAGGTGTCGCAGTTCGTCACGCCGGAGAGTGCGGAGGGTGTACTCACCGAGCGAGATGTCTGTGCCGGCCGGGGCCTGGCCATCGAGGAGCAGCCAGTCTTCAGAGGCCGGCCGGGGCGCAGTGCAAAAAGTAGAGAAGCGCGCCGCCACCTGATCATCGTCGATGTCCGCACCGTGGCCGACGGCGTGGGCCACTCGGCTCAGCCCGCTCAGGTACAGCAGAGTTTCATCCCGCAGGCTACCGTCCGCGGCATACAAGTCGTCGCGCTTTTCCGGCGGGGCCAGCGCGGCCACACAGTCCCTCACGCATGGCCAGGCCGGGAGGCCGGAGAGGGGCCGCCAGTCCGACTCGTGTGTTCCCAGTGCGCTGGCCTCGCGTACCTGAGTCAGCCACCTCGTCAACTCAACTCGCAGTTCCGAGGTTTGGTCCATCTGCATCTGGCCGACTGTAGCGGGGTGCACCCGTGGAGCAGGATGGTTCCCAAGCACTAGTCTGGTGCACACCTCAACCACGCAACCTACGGCACCAGTGAGTAGCCCTCGCCGACCCGCCTGGGTCGGCAGTCGCCTTGGTGGTGAGAAACAGCGCTCGGGCGGAAGCCGGGTCGATGCTCGGCCGACCATTCGGATGGCGGGCGTTGACATTCGGCTGGTCAAGCCGTCCGGGCCAGGGCCAGGTAGGCGAGGGAGGCGGGCGCGCCCTGACGTTAGCGCATCCCCTCCCGCACGTTGAGGAGTGTATTCGGCCTAGGCTGGCGTCAGGTCCGTCAACGCGCCCTGAAGGGCCGCCCCGGGCACCGGTGCCGCCTCAGCAACCTTCCGGAGGTCTTCACCGGTCAAGTACCGGTAGCTCTGCGGTGGATGGAACGGTCCCGAGGCTCGCAGCGCGGCCAGCGGTACCGGGTCCTCGAAGGTGATCGGTTCCTTGAGCAACAGACCGCTGGCCTGAGTCGCTCCACTCATGTACTCGTCGTACTCGCGACGACTGATCCCGGCACTCGTGCGGCTGGCCGACCAGACCTCCCGTGGGGAGGCCACTTGCACGGAAGCGATCCGAGCCATGCCCACGATGGCCATCGTGGGCGCGGTCGCATAGAGGAGTACTGGAGTTCCGGGCGGGACGGCGACGCGCTGCCGGCGGACCTCGACCGTCTTGGTTCCGGCCAGGATCGCCGTGGCGAACCGAGGGTGGACGGACAGCAGCATCGCGCGCTCCGGATCACTCACGTCTTTCGGTGCCCCTCTTCGTACATGGCCTGGAACAGTGCGTTGCTGATCTTTGACAGCTGCATCGGCGGTACCCACCGTAGCCCCAGTCCCTTGGCCAACGCGATCACTCGTGCATGCGTCACCTGTACGGGAAAGATCTCCGTGTCCGAAAACCTCAACGCCATGGCCTTGCCCGACACATCGGCTGCGGCACGCACTTCGGCATGACCATATACGCCCAGGTGTTCGAATTGCGAGAAGAGGGTGTCGGGATCGTCGATGACCACCTCGTCGAGGCGCGAGCAGCCGATGACCATCTTGCCCTGCTGCCCGGAAGCCCCCTCGCTGACGTACCACAGGATCCGGGCGGGAACGCTCTCTCCGCGGTGTCCGGACGAGCGGTAGTAGACATGCTCGCGGCTGATGCCCAGTACGTCGTCACGGGGAACGAGCATGGCCGGAACGTCGAAGAGCTCCGTGGACCAGCGCGGCTTGATGGGCGCGATGAAGGAGGGAAGGGCCGTGTCGATCAGTTTGGCCGGCCACCACACCCGCTCGGCCACGCTCGCGATCTCGGGCGACACACGATCATCCAGCCGTGGCGTCGACCGCCTCATCCGCCCCGCGATCTCCGCAGCCTTCTCCGAGACCGCCTCAGCAGGTCCGCAAACGTCGACCAGAAGTGCGGTGAAGCCGCTCTCGTCCTCGGTGAAGCCGTCGGCGCCGGCAGCCGCCATAGCCGTCGGAGACAGGAACGGATCGGTGATACGGACCGCCTGCGCCCCTCGCTCCCGGCCAAGTCGCTTGAGCATGAACAGCAGTTGCCGTGCAAGTGTCTCCTCCAGCGGGTGCGACGCCGTACGGAGGAACGCGACGTTCAACGTGCGGCCGTCCATCGCCCAGACGTAAAGGGCCACCGGGTGCCCTTCTCCATCCCGGAGCAACTCCCTGCGCCACAGCACCCCGTCATTGGCGAGGCTTTTCAGCCGCTCCGCGAAGCCCGTTCCACGGTCGCCCTCGGCCTGGTCGAAGAAGGCGACCAGCTCTCCTTCACCGCCTGGCGCGATCTCCTCGGCGGAGAAGGCAGTGCCCATGAGATCCGCAGGACGGTACACCTGGGCCTGGCGCAATTCGTCCACATGCAGCGTGACCACCGCCGGGGAGACGACCTTGACCCGTGCGACGTCCCAGGCGATGTCCGCTAGAGCCGCCAGTGCGGGATCGCGCGTCACCAGCACCTGGAGCCCGGTACACGACGTCTCGGCCACGTAGCGCAAGCGGGCACGCTGCCGATCATCGAGGGGAACAGCAGGCAGCTCCTTCCTCGCTGCCGCGGCCAGCTCCTCCAAGCGGATGGCCACGGCAGCGCTGTCGGGAGACAGTGACCGCAACTCGGCAAGCCCCGCACGCTGATGATTGCGCGCCTCACGCTCCTCGACATCACGCACATCGTGCAGAAGCTGCGGAGTGAACGCGAGCTCGATCAGGTCGGCGAGCCATCCTGCCGCGAGAGCACGCGACTCCTCAACGGCGCGTTCCGTTCCCGCACCGCGCAGCCCGGCGAACACGCCATGATCGACGGTCACCACCAGAAGCGCATCACTCTGAGCCTCGGCGAACAGATCCTCGTGTCCCAGATCGAGCCACCACGTGTCCAGCGTCTCCTTGTCCTTGCCCCGCCCCAGGCTCTCACCCTTGGGAACAAAACCCAGCGCTGTCCACATGCCGCTGAGCCCGTAGTCGCGCCGGCACTTGGCACGGATACCGAGCCGATGAGCGTGCCGCGCGCGGATCGCGTCGATCAGCTCACGAGCGACACCCTTACCTTGGTGTTCCTCAGCCACACACAAATGAGCCAGCCGCACATACAGACTCCGCTTGGGCAGCCCGAAGAGCGCGTAGCCGACGACCTCTTCGTCATCCACGGCCACCAGCAGGCCGCCGTCCTCGGCGTGCTTACGGTAGGCAGGAGGCGTGAGCAGCCCCAGATACTTCGTATACCGGTTACCCAAAGCGATAACCGCGTCCAGCAGCTCCGACTGTTCCGCAGACACCGGCAGCACTCTGATCGCCATGTTCCCCCTCCGGTTCCCTCAACCGACAATGCCCCAGGACGGCATACTGCCCAACAGCGTCAGTGGCGAGCCACTGATTGATCAAAACCGGCTAACTGGCAGGAACCCATCCGCTCTTGTTTCGTTCACCGCCGCCATGGCCGACTCGCCAGCAGGTCAGGGAGGCCGAGCCGACGGCAACGGTGATGACGCCGACCGCACGGACATAGACACGGTCCACGTCACTCCCGCTCGTTCGAGCGACTTGTTCGAACCAACCGTCGCTGAGGAACGAAACTGACAACATGCCGCCGTCGTACGTCAACCTCAAGTTGAAGGCGGGCCATTGGAACGGCAGGTCAATGAACGGCAACTGTCGGTACTGCAGTGGGTGGAAGACGGGTGCCCTGCAGGCGTCTGGGAGACCAGCTCCTACAAGACCACCTGTCAGGCACTGCAGAACCGGGGCCTGGTCACGGTCTCCCGGAAGGGAGGCCAGTGGAGCGTAGCCCTTACGAGTGCAGGCCG
>Ga0079224_100013134_pt1 | contig 11516 bp, 7 predicted proteins | sample Stecom2015_FD_80414 | JGI IMG/M metagenome (GOLD analysis project Ga0079224, IMG submission 80414) | Agricultural soil microbial communities from Utah to study Nitrogen management - Steer compost 2015 | ecosystem: Environmental > Terrestrial > Soil > Agricultural land | place: USA: Utah...
AGCCAGACCTTCACCATTAGTCTAGCGAATGGCTGGGGAGGATACCTCCCTACTCCTGAACAACATGTACTGGGAGGATATGAAACCTGGTTTTCAGTCAACAAAGTTGAAAAGACCGCTTCACGTAAAATTGTAGATGAATTGATTTCTTTATTTTCCAGAATGAATTAGGACTTTAACCCATGATAAACATGAACTTCTTCTCGAAAACAATAATTAGCCTTTTGAGTCTTTTCTTGTGGATGATGTTGCCACCGATCATAACCTATGCGAAAGAAGATCGACTGGTTTTAGACAATCTAAGGACATATTCCTCCAATTTGTTTTTTTTAGCAGTGCCTGAAACCCTATTGATTCATGAGAACTACCAGTCCCTACTGCAAGAGTTAGAGGCGAGTAGATGTGATACCTCTCAGACAGGAGGACCACCTAACGAATTTGAGATCTTGTTTGACGGAACCAATTTAGACAAGTGGACGGGCAACACCACTGACTATGTAGTTGAGGACGGTGTACTTGTTATTTATCCCGACCGGGGAGGAAAAGGAGACCTGTTTACGAAAGAGGAATTCAGTGATTTTATTTTCCAATTTGAGTTCCAATTGACCCCAGGTGCAAATAATGGTTTAGGAATAAGGGCGCCGCTTGAGGGCGTCGCCGCATTCGATGGGATTGAGCTACAGATTATTGACAATACGGCTGAAAAGTACCGAAACATTGAAGATTATCAGCGTCACGGATCGGTATATGGGGTGATACCAGCCAAGACGGGCTTCCTTAAGCCTGTAGGGCAATGGAACTATCAAGAAGTGGTCGTAAAAGGGAGCTGGATCAAAGTGGTACTCAATGGGACAGTGATTTTAGATGGAGATATTGAGGCAGCCAGCAAGAACGGAACCCTTGATGGCAAAGCGCATCCAGGCTTGAAACGCAAAAAGGGCCACATCGGCTTCTTAGGTCACGGCGATGTCGTAAGGTTTAAGAATATAAAAGTAAGAAACCTAGCTGGGGAAAATTAGAGAATTTTGGGGATGGAAATTACAGGAAGGGTTGTTTCAATATTACTATTGTTTGCTGTATACTTTTGCCCTGAAGAACTGTATGGGCAAGATCATGAAATATTTGCAGGTGTAGCTCAGGTTGACATTACTCCACCCGACGATTATTTCCATTACCGAGGAATAGGCACAGGCGTCCACGATCCATTATATGCGAAAGCCATTGTCTGGGGAAGGGGTGATCAACGCTTTTCTTTGGTTGTATGTGACCTTCTTTGGATTGAGCGCGAACTTTCCACCCAAATACGGTCATTGGTCTCCCAAGAAATCCAAATTCCCTCCTCTAGAATAATTGTAGCGGGAACACATTCCCACACGGGTCCTGCCTATCATTTAAACATGCAAGAATTAAATTCGGCATTGAGACCTGCGTCTTCTATTCCGCCCACAACCTCTGAAGGCATCAGTTATCCAGAATGGCTAGCCAAGTCCATTGCCCGGGCGGTTATCGAGGCCGATAAAGCGTCTACCCAAGTGAACATTCATGCAGGTGTGGTATCAGTAGACAATTTAGCCTTCAACCGCCGATTTATTTTGACGGACGGAACGGTGCGTTTCAATGCCGGAGTGGGTAATCCGGCCATCGTAAAGGCTGCAGGCCCCGTGGATACCGAGATGGGCATTATTTGGATAACTAGGGCATCTGACAACAAGCCCCTGGGGTGTATAAGCAGTTTTGGTCTTCATGCGGACACCTTCGGAGGCACTGAGTTTAGTGCGGATTACCCAGGATTCTTAGCCAGGGCTCTCCGCACGGACTTTGGGGAGGATTTCGTCTCAATTTTCGGTGCTGGGGCTTGTGGTGATATCAACCATGTTGACGTGAAGGGAGGCAAACGACTATCCTCCGCGGAAATAGGCGACAAACTCGCCGTTGCCATCAAGGATGAGGTGGCTGATCTGCAAAAGTTCGATCATGCGGTTTTAGATTCCGATGCAGAATTTGTCTATGCACCTTTGCAACATTTTTCAGACGAAGAACTAGCTTGGGCGTTGCCAGAATCTCAAGACTCTCTCTACAAAGAAAGTGCATTTTTGACCCGACGGAGGGCCGTCAAAATCCGTTCCTTGCATAGGATGCAAAGCACGGGGGAAGCCATTCCGCCTACCATTGGGAAGGGGCCATGGACGATTCCCTTGGAGGTGCAGGTTTTCAGAATTGGCGATGATGTGGCCATCGTCGGTTTACCAGGTGAAATATTTACAGAACTCAGCATGGCGATAAAGAAGGCTTCTCCCTTTAAAACGACGCTTGTGGTGGAGCTTACCAATAGTCATATTGCTTATGTACCCACTGAAAAAGCTTTTCGGCAGGGAAGTTATGAAACCATCAACTCTCGAGTCGCGCCTGGAGGAGGCGAACTGATGGTGGAAGCTGCTATTAATTTGCTTACCATGATGAAGAGTGATGAGGCACAATAAGCAATTTCTTCGTCAACGGGGAAGGTAGTGCAAGGATAATTTGTACCCTACCAAACTTTGATTATAATACCTTTAGATGCCAAAGACAAGCCCTAAGGAGAGCTGCGTGAATAATAGCGGGGCGGCTGCGAATAGTATTTTGGGGTAAATATGCCATTGAATGGTAAGCATCCGAACAAAAATCATTGAAGGGCGATCTTTAAACCAGCGTTTAATGGCAAAAATGGCTTTCTTGTAAGATAGTATCAGGAATGTACAAAAAAGTAGTAGATGGCCTACCTTCGGAAATGTAGCTTTGGGAAATCGATAATTGGGAGTTGATAAGCGTATTAACCCCTTCCGTTCATTCTGAATGAGGGTTACGCAATCAGGAGGACAAATTGAATGGTCAGTAGGTGACCTTTATGACGTCTATTTATTACAAGCAACTACGAGAAATACCAATGACTAAGGCTATAACACGTTATCTTGAGGCGTTGCAAAAAAATGCAGCCAAAATTAAATGGATACTTGGTGCAATGTTGTTGATAAACAGCAGTAACGTTTTTTCCCAAGGAACGCCTGAAAAAAGTGGGAAGGTATTCAAAGCCGGTGCCGCAGTAAGTAACATCACTCCTAAGGTCGGAACTTCTATCAATGGTAACATGCAAGATGTGGCCGTCCGCAATGTTCATGATGATACTTTCGCCAAATCCATTGTATTGGATGATGGGGAGAACCGATTGGCTTTTGTGGTTTCGGATTTATGCATGGTGTATAGGGAGCAGTTGGATGAAGCAAAGCGGCGTGCACATGAATTCACGGGTATCCCGGTTGAAAATATGTTGATATCGGCTACACACACGCATTCTGCTGGAACCGCCTGTTCTGTTTTTCAGAGTGATCCCGATCCCGAATATTTGAAGTTTCTTAGCGAGAGAATAGGGGATGCGGTTATCCGGGCCAATGAAAACCGTGCTCCCGCGCGAATTGGATGGGGAGTGGGGCACGAGCCTTCGCAGGTATTTAACAGAAGATGGAAAATGAAGCCTGGGATCGTGTCTACCAATCCATTTGGAGGAAATGATGCGGTGAGGATGAATCCGGGCGTTGGCAACCCCGACATGTTGGAGCCGGCGGGACCCACTGATCCGGAAGTCCCTGTCATTTTTATCCAGTCGTTGGATGGATTCCCCATCGCTTTACTTGCCAATTATTCTCTACACTATGTAGGAGGAACCGGGTCTGGAGAAGTGTCGGCGGACTATTATGGGATGTTTGCGAAAAGGATGAACGAACTTTTGGCTACAGATATGCAGCACCCTTCTTTTGTGGCGATTATGTCTAATGGCACAAGCGGAGACATCAATAACATTAATTTTCGGGGAGGACAGAATAAGCCTACTGAACCTTATGGCCAAATGAAGCTGGTTGCCAACATGGTGGCAGCAGAAGTGTATAAAGTGATCCAAAACATTCAATACAAAGATTGGGTTGAATTGGACGCCAAGCAAAAGGAAATTACTGTAGGGGTAAGAAAGCCGTCGCAAGAAGAAGTGAAAAGAGCAAAACAGATTATGTCCGGAGTCTCTGGGCCCGTGATGCAGACAAGGGATGAAATTTACGCGAGGGAAACAGTTTTAATGGATGATTTTCCGGCCACCAAGCAACTTATCATTCAGACCCTACGCATCGGCGAGCTAGCAATTGCTGCCATTCCAGCTGAGGTCTTTGTCGAAATCGGTCTCGAAATTAAAGAAAAAAGTCCGTTTAAACCCACCTTCAGTATTTCTCTGGCAAACGGTTATAACGGATATCTTCCTACACCAGAACAACATATACTGGGCGGTTATGAGACATGGAGGGCACGGTCCAGTTATATGGAAGAGAATGCATCTATTAAAATCACAGACACCATATTTGGGTTGTTGGAGGAATTAAGATGAGGTCGATTTTGAGAGGAGACGATCTTTAAAAAGAGGTAAAAAAACAAAAAGAAACATATGAGAAAGACAGCGTTTATTATTATAGTAACCTTTACCCTTCAACTGAATCTAGGTATTCTTGGCACAGCACAAACTGTCAAAGGGTATAATGATGCTGAGTACAAGGCAGGAAAAACTACCGCCTTGTTTAACGGAAAGGACCTTCACGGCTGGTATGTTTTTTTGAAAGATAGGGGAAGGGATAATGATCCTTTAAATGTCTTTACGGTTCAAGACGGGATGATCCGCATTACAGGAGAGGAATGGGGATGTATTACCACCAAAAAAGAATACAAAAACTATAAAATTGCTTTAGAATTTAAGTGGGGAGGGGAAACTTATGGGACGAGAGCCGATAAGGCTAGGGATAGCGGCTTGTTGGTCCATTCGAAGGGAAAAGATGGGGCTTATTCTGGAATATGGATGAATTCTATCGAAGTTCAAATCATTGAGGGAGGTACAGGAGATTTTATTGTCGTGGGCGATGGCACTGACAAGTTTCAAATCTCTAGCCCTGTGGCAAAAGCGATGCAGGGCTCAAGTCATGTGTTTCAACCGGGTGGCGAATTGGCAACCATCAATAAAGGCAGAATTAATTGGTGGGGCCGTGATCCGGGCTGGAAGGATGCTATTGATTTTAGAGGTTCTAAGGATGTTGAAAAGCCGGTTGGCGAATGGAATCTACTGGAGTGTATCGTGGTAGGGGATGATGTTACGGTTTTTTTAAACGGAGTTCTTGTTAACCATGCTACAAATGTTCAACCTAAAAAAGGGCGTCTGCAGATCCAAGCGGAAGGTGCGGAAATGTGGGTTAGAAAAGCAGAGTTGACCTCGCTGTCAAGGATGAAATAATAGGCTACTCATAACCACTAGCTCCAGAGGGACCTGTCACCATGGCGTGTCTCTTTGGAACTATAGGTTTTCTAATGTTCTAAAGTTTCCTTTTTTTACTTGCTGATATTTCGCCGGTATTCGACAGGAGTCATTTTCTTGATTTTTTTAAACTGTCTGTTGAAATTGGCCAGATTATTAAAGCCGCATTCATAAGCTATTTCGGAAACTATTTTTTTTGTGGAGCTAAGCAACTGACAGGCATGTCCGATTCTGACCCGGTTCAAATATTCGACAAATGTGAGCCTGTGATGTTCCTTGAAAAAATTACAGAAGGTGGTCACAGCCATATTCGCTTGAGCGGCTACTTCCGGCAAAGTGATGTTATGATGGGAGTTTCTGACGATATATTCAGTAATAATATTAAATCTGTCCGGGCCGTGAAACTGAGTGCCCTTCTGATACCCCGGGCTAGCCAATAGATCAAACTCGTTGTTATTGGCCAACACATCAAAGATGTTGAACAAGCCCGCCAAACGCTGGATACCGTTCATATGTACCATCTCCTTCATCAAGGCTGTGATTTTAAGGCGCGCCTCTCCCTTAATGACCATTCCGCGGTTGGACAGATTGAGAAAGGTTTTGAAGGGATGCATTTCAGGAATCTCCAAGAACCCTTCCCCAATAAAGATTTCTTCAAATTGGATGACGATAGCTTCAGCCAGATCATCGGTTTCAGAGCTATAATATTCTGTATTGTTGATCCAAAGATGCGGAACCATAGATCCAATAAAAACCAGGTCGCCCTCTTCAAAATATCCGATGTGATCTCCCACCATTCTGCGGCCTTTGCTCCTGGTGACCAGTACCAACTCATACTCCGGATGATAATGCCAAGGACAAGGAAAAAATTTCCCCCTTTCTATAAATACAATAAACGACTTATCAAAATCCCTCGGCAGACGCTGCTCAATCGCCTTCATTTCTGGTCTCGATTCTTGTTAGGTATTGGATCGTGGTTCTTAAAGATAATTTAAATTTTTAAATTCGAAAAATAGTATCAGTAATGTAAATAAAAGTAGCAGAAATGGAGTATCCAAAGCGGTACTTTTGAACATACCTATTAACTGGGGAATGGACAGAAAAATGCTCAAAAAAATGATGTCCTGACCTTGAAGTTACTGTCTATGGTCCAACGATAACCCTATTTTGTGGACATTTAGTTAAGTAAAGTGTATTCTACAGAAATTCATGCGAAAATTTAAATTGTACTTCCAAAGGCAAAAACGCATTGCTCTTTTTTTTACTAGTATATCTTTGTTGTCTGGGTGCAGCGGTTCCGGTGGAGAAAATGTCTCCGAAGGGAAGGAGGTTGAATTCAGACTGCAGGACTTTCCAGTCAACTCCGCGCTCTATGTGTATGAAGATTCCGTTGGCCTCAAGCAATCCATGGCAAGCCTCCGGCTGGAACCTGGCTTACGGATCGAGCTGGTAGCTGCGGAACCGTTAACCGTGGATCCTGTGGCCTTTGCTTTTGATGAAGATAAAGCACTATATGTAGTAGAAAACCGGGGATATCCGGATCCTGCTGAAGGAGGGACACCGACCCGTCTGGGGAGGATTGCAAGACTGGAAGACCGTGACGGGGATGGAAGGTTTGATCATAGATCAGAATTCGTCACTGGATTGACTTATCCCAACGGTATTTTGCCTTGGGATGGAGGTGTTTTTGTGACCTGCGCCCCAGACATTTATTACTTCAAGGATACGGATGGTGACGGCGTCGCGGATATACAAAAAGTTGTATTAACAGGTTTCAACAGTGACAAGACTGCCCAGATTAGAGTGAGCCACCCTATCTTAGGCTTAGATGGTTGGGTCTATGTCACCAGTGGCTTGAATGGGGGAGAGGTGCGTTCTCCTGAGCACCCAAATCGTCCTGCTGTATCTTTTGCGCCTAGCGATGGACGGTTTCATCCAGAGACCTTTGAGTTTCAGATGACCGGAGGCCGTAGCCAGTTTGGGCTCGCTTTTGATCCATTTGGGAGACGTTTTGGAACCTCCAACCGGCATCCGATGCAACATATTGTAATGGAGCCGAAGTACCTCAAGCGGAATCCTCACCTATTGTTTAACGAATCCACTGAAAATGTTGCCAAGGCGGAAGCAGAGGCGGTTGTGTTCCCAGTAAGTAACGCTGTTACCTCTGCAGATTTTATCCCCAAATTAATAGGGTTGTCCCATAAGGGTACTTTTACCTCCGCCTGTGGCTTATTGGTGTACCAAGGAACCGGCTTGGGGCATGAGCATGTGGGAAACGCCTTTATCTGCGAACCTGCTCAGAATCTTGTGCAAAGACAAATCGTAGAACCGGATGGCGTGACGTTTAAATCACATTTGCCTTACGAAGGGCGGGAATTTCTTTCCTCCACCGACACTTGGTTTAATCCTGTATTTCTGGGAGAGGGGCCCGAAGGCGCACTTTATCTTGCGGACATGCACCGAAAAGTGATAGACCACCCTTCCTATGTACCCGAGGAAGCTCGGGAGGGCTTGGATTTTGAGAGCGGTAAAGACAAAGGACGGATCTACCGTATCGTGAGCGAGGACTTTGAACAAGGCAAAGTGACGATCGACTATCCGGTTAGTTCTTCTTCGGAATCCCCTGCCTTGGTTCAAGCATTAGCTTCCAGAGAGGAATGGGTAAGGGCAACGGCACATCGGCTGTTGTTGCAACGGAAGGGAGGGGTCGAAGTCAAATCCTTAGAAGAAGTTGCAGTAAATGCAGCCCTGCCGGAGAGCCGGGTGAGGGCCTTATGGTTGCTCCGATCTTTTAATCAGTTGAGTCCCGAGCTACTGGAAATAACAATGCAAGACCCACACGCCGGAGTACGCGAACAGGCTATTTTGTCGGGAGCTTCTCTTTGGAACGGCAATCAAGCGCTCTTGCCCCTTCTGGTTCAAGCTTCGGAAGACGGGGAAATGAGGGTGAGATTTGCGGCCGCCTTGATGCTGGGAGACCTTCAGCAGACGGACGCAGGACAAGCTTTAGCCCGGGTCGCTGCCGAAAGCGGAGAGGACAGGTGGATCCGGGCAGCCGTTTTGAGTGGGATCGGAAATCGCTTGCCGGAATTCTTGGAAATGTTCAGGGCGAGCCCGTCACCGGATCAAGATGCCTTTCCGCCGGTAATGCAGGACTTGGGGCGACTGCTCGGAAATGCCGCCTCCCTTCGGGACAGCCAGAAATTGTTTAGAGATGTGGTACAAGACGATGGTGAACTGAGTTGGAGAATTGCGACAGCATTGGGATTGATCGAAGGATTTAGCGGAAGATCCAATATGGATGTGCCACAGAAAAGCCCACTTGAAGTTCTATGGGGCGCAGGGACATCTGAGGAAGCTCAGCGACAGCTTCATGCTTTCGTTGAGGAGACCACCGAAGCGGCCTTGAACGAAAACCAAAACCTTCGGTCACGGACGAATGCCACTACATTATTGGGCTATGCCCCTTATGAACACGTGGCTGAACCACTCCGGGAACTGCTCGACGCCAAGAACGCTCCAGAGATACAACTTGCTTCTGTATCGGCCTTGGCCCGACTGGGCGATGCTCGCGGAGGCGAGCTGCTTACATCCCAAAAAGTATGGACACAGTACACGCCACGGGTAAAGGCTGCCGCCATACAAGCTCTGGTGTCGAACCCGGTTTTCGTGCAGAGATTGTTTTCGGCGATTGAGCAGGGCACTATAGGGCCGGCTGAGATTTCTTCTACCCACCGGCAGCGGCTTCTTAATGATAAAGATAAGAAAGTAAGCGAACGGGCAGAAAGCCTCTTTAAAGACCTCGAAGGAGGCGGCCGAATGCAAGTCTATCAGGCATATCGGGAGGTATTGGACCTGGCGGCAGATGCATCTTTGGGAAAGGCTGTATTTCAAATCCATTGCTCGGCCTGCCATACCTATGCAGGAGAAGGAGGAAAGGTAGGGCCGGATCTGACAGGGGTAAACAACCAACCCAGTGACGCTTTGTTACTGCATACGCTGGTACCGAATTACGAAGTTTTACCTTCCTACCAATCCGTGGCTATTGAAACCAACGATGGGAGGTCGCTTACCGGTTACTTGGTGTCAGAGACAGACAACAGTTTGACGTTGAGAACCGCTTTTGGTACAGAGGAAGCCGTGTTGCGGAGCAACGTCGTATCTGTTCATCATTCAGGACTTTCCCTGATGCCTGATGGGCTGGAACAAAGCATGACCAAAGAAGAACTTGCCCATTTGATTGCTTATCTGAAGCAAGGGAATTAGCAGAGGGTAATTCTATCATTTGATACGCATTTTACTTTATTGATTTACTTTCTTTATTTTAGAAAAAAATTAAAGGAAAAAACCAAATTATTTGAACTATGACAAACCAAACTAACCCTGTAAAAATCCTTGTTGTGGGATGCGGGAATATGGGATCCTCCCACGCATTGGCATATCATCAATTGGACGGCTTTGAAATATGCGGTCTCGTGTCTACCGGAAAGAGCAAGGAAGTGTTGAACGAAAAATTGGGCGGAGGCTACACCTTGTATGATAATTATGAGGAAGCCCTTGAAAGTACCCGCCCTGATGCGGTTTGCATTTCCACATACCCCGATACGCATGAGACTTATGCAATCAAGGCCTTTGAAAAGGGTTGCCATGTGTTTATTGAAAAGCCCCTCGCCGATACAGTTGAGGGTTCGGTAAGGGTACGGGATGCCGCCAATAAAGCTGGTAAAAAGCTGGTGGTAGGCTACATTCTAAGGCACCATCCTTCTTGGGAGCGTTTTATTGAAGTAAGCCAGACACTTGGGAAACCATTGGTGATGCGAATGAACCTGAATCAACAAAGTCAAACAGAAATGTGGACTTTGCACCGGAACCTGATGAAAAGCTTGAGTCCGATTGTGGATTGTGGAGTACACTATATTGACGTGATGTGTCAAATGACCCGGTCCAAACCGGTGCAGGTTTACGCCATTGGTGCTAAGCTGACGGATGAAATTCCTGATGATAATTACAACTACGGGCAGTTGCAGATCCGGTTTGAAGACGGTTCTGTCGGTTGGTATGAGGCCGGATGGGGACCAATGATCAGCGAAACCGCCTTTTTTGTAAAGGATGTTTTTGGACCGAAAGGATCAGTATCCATTGTTGCCAAGGAAGCAGGAGGAGCGGGTAAATCCGATTCTATCGAAGCCCATACCAAAACGGAATCCTTGTTGGTACATCATGCCGACTTGGATGAAAAAGACCGCTTTGCAAAAGAGGATGAGTGGATCGATTTAACCGATGAGCCCGATCACAATGAACTTTGCAAAAGAGAACAACAATATTTTCTTAGATCCATACGCGAGGATATTGATTTGAGCGACCACATGGAAGACGCGATCAACAGTCTCCGCATTGCTTTTGCCTGCGATGAATCCGTCCGGACGGGACAGGTAGTAAAATTGTAGTTGGAACTTGGCTGTGGTGTGATAGGTATCGGAACGCAAGTACCAGATACAAGTAGCGCCAAACAAAGAGAGACAAGAACCTTGAATTGAAATTAGTACGGATGTAATATTTCCATTTTCTGTCGGCTGCGGGCGTCGACTGTCAACCGTGGGCCATTTAAATACCTTTTATGTCTAACCAAAATAACCAGATCAAGACCAGTGCAATCCCGGTAGGGGTTGTTGGTCTTGGCTTGATGGGTTGTAGTATTACCACGTGTCTTCTTATTGCGGGTCATCCTGTAGTGGCCGTGGCACCGATCAGCAGCGATCTATTGCATGCCGACAAGCGTATTCGTGAACATTTGACAAAGTCTCAAGAGAATGGGCTTGTGGCCCATGGCCCTGAGCATTATTTAAAGAATCTTTTAATAACGGAAGACTACTCCGGTCTCGGGAACAGCCAACTGGTCATCGAGTGTACCATTGAAAACAAGGAAATCAAAGCTTCTGTTTATCAAAAAATTGAGGAGGTAATATCACCTGAGGTACTGCTCACCAGCAATACATCCGCTATTCCCATCAGCACTTTACAACAACTGACCAAGCATCCCAAACGTTTTTTTGGTTTGCATTGGGCTGAGCCCTCTCACACCACCAGGTTTTTGGAGATCATATGTGGTGGACAGAGCGAGGTGGCCCGAGGAGAATACCTCTACCAACTGTCCCACTTTTGGAATAAGGAACCTATTTTGGTGAGGAAGGATATTCCC
>Ga0079224_100013136_pt1 | contig 11515 bp, 10 predicted proteins | sample Stecom2015_FD_80414 | JGI IMG/M metagenome (GOLD analysis project Ga0079224, IMG submission 80414) | Agricultural soil microbial communities from Utah to study Nitrogen management - Steer compost 2015 | ecosystem: Environmental > Terrestrial > Soil > Agricultural land | place: USA: Utah...
CAGTTGGCTCATGGCGATGGCCGCGGCCAGGTCGTGTCCGGCGATGTCGCCGATGGCGAGCATGACGGCGCCGTCCACCGTGAAGGCGTCGTACCAGTCGCCGCCCACCTCGGCGGAGGTGGGGCTGCTCCGGTAGCGGCCGGCGAGGCAGAGGCCGGGAACCTCCGGCAGGCGGCCGAGCAGGCTGTGCTGCAGGGCCGACGCGACGTGTTTGGTGCGTTGGAACTCGGCCACGGCGTCGACGACCGGCTGGATGCGGTCGAGCATGCCCGTGAGCAGGGCGACGTCGTCCCGGTCGAGCGGTTCACGCTCCCCGCAGACGGCCGCGGTCAGTACGGCGGCCACCGATCCCTCGACGGTCAGGGGCGCCACGACGACGCTGTTGACCCGGTTGGCGCGGAGCCAGCGCACGGTGTCGGAGGGGAAGAGGTCCGCGGGCGGCCGCCCCGGCGGAAACGTCCGGTGGACCGGTCGGGCGAACACGTCGCGGGCGGCGGAGCGGTTCCACGGGGGCGGCGGGGGCGTGAGGGCGAGGTCCTCCCGCCCAGTCCAGGCGACGCGTTCGACGTCGGACCGCGGGCCCGTGCCGCCCACCTCGGTGCCCGGCACGAGGTGGGCGGCGCAGGCGTCGGCCAGCTCCGGCACGACCACGCGGACGAGCGCGGTGAGCACGTCGTCGATGCGGGTGGCGTCGGAGATGGCGGCGGAGGCGCGGGTGGACAGGTCCCCGCGGCGCTGCTCGCGCCACCGCCGCTCGACGTCGGTGCAGATCCCCGTCCACTCGACCACGGTCCCGTCCTCGCGGACCGGTACAGCGTGGACGTGGAAGCGCCGGTAGGTGCCGTCGTGCATCCGCACCCGGAAGGTGTGTTCGAAGAGGTCGGTGTCCTGGGTGACCGCCGTGACCCAGGCCGCCTCCAGTCCCGGTCGGTCGTCGGGGGCCACAGCGTCCAGCCAACCGTGGCCCAGGTACTCCTCCGGTTGCTGCCCGGTGATCTCCTGCCAGCCCCGGCTCCACCGGACGGAACCGTCGGCGGGGGAGGCGGTCCACTCGACCAGCGCCCCGGCCCGGACCAGGGTGGAGTAGCGCTGGAGGGCCTGTCTGCGCTGTGCGGCGTCGACCCGGTCGGTGACGTCCAGCATCATCGACAGTACGGCGGGCGCCCCGTCCTCCATCGTGACCGGGAAGATGCTGATACTGAAGTAGCGCTCCTGGCGTCCGGTGTCGGGATAGTCGACGGTGATGGGCGCCTCCGCGAGGACCGCCGGCTCACCCGTGTCCATGACCTGACCGGTCAGCAGGTCGTACCCGGACTGGGCCAGGTCGCCGAAGGTCTGGAGGAAGGGCCTGCCCAGCGGGCGGGAGCCGAACATGGCCCGGTAGGCGGCGTTGACGTAGAGAAGGCGGTGGTCGGGGCCGTGCACCACCGCTATCCCGACGGGAGCGTTGTCCAGCATCCCCAGCGGCAGGGCGCCGAGTCGGGCCCCGCCGCCGACAGCTGTCGAGGCTTCTTCCGCACTGTCCACCGGTACCGGAACCGTCTTGAGTCGAACTTCCCACCGCACCGCCGCACCGGCACGGTGGAAGCAGGGTCTCAGGAACGGGGGACGAGGTCCAGGATCGCGGCTTCGGGGCGGCAGCAGAAGCGGACCGGGGCGTAGGGCGAGGTGCCCAGGCCTCCCGACACGTGCAGCCAGGACGCCCCGTTGCGGCTCAGCCCCCAGGCGCGGGCGCGGTCGATGCCGCAGTTGGTGACGAGGGTGCCGTAGAACGGCAGGCAGACCTGGCCGCCGTGGGTGTGCCCGGCGAGCAGCAGTTCGTACCCGTCGGCGGTGAACCGGTCGAGGTTGCGCGGCTCGGGCGAGTGCATGACGCCGATGCGCAGATCGGCGTCGGGGTCGGCGCGGCCCGCCACCTTCTCGTAGCGGTCCAGACCGATGTGGGAGTCGTGCACCCCGGCCACCGCGATCCGCAGGCCCCCCGCCTCGACGCCGCCCTTCCGGTTGTTGAGGTCCAGCCAGCCCGCATCGCTCATGGCCGCTCCGAGTTCCCGCCACGGCAGGTCGGGGACCTTGCGCTTGGAGTAGTCGGTCCTGCTGCTGCGCCACAGGTAGCGGAGCGGGTTCTTCAACTGCGGCGAGAACAGGTCGTTGGAGCCGTAGACGAACAGGCCGGGCCGGTCCAGCAGCGGTCCGAGCGCGTCGATGAACGGGCCCACCGCGTCGGGATGGGCCAGGGAGTCGCCGGTGTTGACCACCAGGTCGGGTTCGTGGGCGTCGAGTCCGCGGATCCAGTCGATGAGCAGGCGGCGGCCCGGCGTCAGGTGCGCGTCGGACAGGTGGAGCACCCGCAGGCGGCCGCTGCCCGGGGCGAGGACCGGGATCTCGTAGCGGCGCAACCGGAACCAGTTGCGTTCCACCACCGAGGCGTACGTGAGGCCCGCGACGCCGAGGGCGCCCGCGACCGCCACCGCTGTACCGACACCGCGCGCTATCCTGCCCGCTCTGTTCATCACCGCCGAAGCTGCCATGTGACGATGGTGTCAGACTCTCGGCGGTGCCCGGTCCCGCTCGGGGAGGACCACGGGCCGCGGCACCGGCGGGCGCCGCGGCGGCGACATCGGAGAAAACTCCTGGGGATCCGGGGGACGGGAACTCTATCATCCCTTGCATGGCCGAACTCAAGACCCGCCTGCAAGCCGACCTCACCGCCGCGATGAAGGCACGGGACCAGGTGCGGACCCGGACCCTGCGCATGGTGCTCACCGCGATCTCCAACGAGGAGGTGGCGGGCGATTCCGCCCGCGAACTCAGCGACGACGACGTCATCAGGGTGATCACCCGGGAAGCCAAGAAGCGCCGCGAGGCCGCCGACGCCTTCGAGCAGGGCGGACGCGCCGACAAGGCCGCCGACGAGCGGGCCGAGGGGGAGGTGCTGGCCGCCTACCTGCCCGCCCCGTTGAGCGACGAGGAGCTGGCCACACTGGTCCGGGAGGCGATCGCGGAGGCCGGGGTGAGCGACGTCAAGGGCATGGGCAGGGTCATGAAGATCCTCACCCCCAGAACGGCCGGACGCGCCGACGGCCGTCGGGTGGCCGACGAGGTGCGCAGCCAGCTGTCCTGACCGGACGGGGAGCCGCGGCCCGGAGCGGGCCCGCCGGCCGGACGGACGGAAACACCGAGAGGCCCCCGGGAGGTGTCCCGGGGGCCTCTCGACGGGGTCGGGGCTAGAACAGGCCCCACCGGTTGTCGAAACCGGGGAGGTCCCAGCCGCTGTCGGGAAGACCGCCGCCTCCGCCGTCGGAGCCGCGGCTCAGGAAGACGTTGACGACCGACCCCTCGGGCAGCCGGGAACCCGCCCCCGGTTCCACGACGGCCACCGCGCCCTCGGGCTGATCGGAGGGCAGCCGCAGGTCGGACACGTTCGCCCGGTAGCCGGCGGACTCGATCGCGGCCACCGCCTCCCCCTGCGACATTCCGACCACGTTCGGCACACCGCCCCGGTGGGCGGCGGGGTTGGCGTCGGTGTCGTCGTCCTCCCGACGCGGCGGGGCCGGTTCGCTGGTGGACCCGAACCTCGCGGGAGACCTTGCGAAGCTCTTCGCGTCCAGCTTCTTCACCGCCTCCACCATGGTGTCCCGCCAGATGGGACCGGGGATGGTCGCGCCGTAGACCACCGGGTAGTAGCGCCCGGCCAGGGTGATGTTGCGCAGCGGGTACTGGTTCGGGCCGCGCGGGTCGCCGACGAACACCGCGCCGGCCAGGTTCGGGGTGTAGCCCGCGAACCAGGCGCTGGCCGAGTTGTCGGTGGTCCCGGTCTTGCCCGCCACCGGGCGTCCGATGCCCAGGCCCGAGGCGGTGCCGCCCTTGAAGGTCTGCTGGAGCAGGTAGTTCACACCGTCGGCGACGTCCTGGTCGAGACGGCGCTCGCACTCCGGTTCCAGCTCGATGGTCTGGCCCGACTGGCGGTCGACGATCTTGGTGATCGCCATCGGCTTGCAGTAGATGCCGCGGGAGGCGAAGGTCGCGTACGCGCCGGCCACGTTCAGCGGGGAGACCTCCTCGCTGCCCAGGGTGAAGGAGTTGTTCCCCTGGGTGCGGGGGTTGTCGTAGCTCTGGCCGTCGGCGCGGGTGACGCCGAGGTTCTCGGCCATCTTGATCACGTCGCACAGGCCGACGCGCTTCTGCAGCTGCGCGAAGTAGGTGTTCACCGAGCCCTTGGTGCCCGACACCATGTTGTGCGTCGCCGAGCCGCCGCTCTCGCTGGAGTTGCTCACCGTCCACGGGGCGAGGTTGCCGCCGTTGCAGGCCTTCTGGCCGGTGATGGTGATCGTGCTGCCCGAGGAGAAGGACGTGCTGTAGGGCAGGCCCTCGTCCAGGGCGGCGGCCAGGGTGATGGCCTTGAACGTCGAACCGGCCTGGAAGCCCGTGCTGCCGCCGCGGTCGGCGTTGGCCGTGAAGTTGATGGAGGTCTCGCCGATCTTGCTCTCGTCGGGACCGTAGTTGCGGCTCTGCGCCATGACCCGGATCGCCCCGGTGCCCGGTTCCAGGAAGACCTCGGCGGCGACCTTGCGGGACTCGTTCTCCCGCGGCACCCACTTGTCCACGGCCTTCTGGCCGGCCCGCTGCATGTCGGGGTCGAGTGTGGTGTGGATCTCCAGTCCCGCGGTGCGCAGCCAGCGGGCGCGTTCGGTCTCGTTCTCCCCGAACTCCTCGCTCTTCTCGATCTCCTGGATCACGTAGTCGCAGAAGAACGGCTGCTTGCTGGGCACGCACCCGTTGCTGGGCGTGGTGATGTCGAGTTCCAGCTCCTCGGCCTTGGCCTTCTCGGCCTCCTCGGCGGTGATCACTCCGGTGTCCACCATCCGGTCGAGCACCACGTCGCGGCGCTCCTGGGCCTGGTCGGGGTTGAGGCGCGGGTTGTACAGCTCGGGGTAGCGGACCAGGCCCGCGAGGGTGGCGGCCTGGCCCAGTGTCAGCTCGCTGGCGCTGACGCTGAAGAAGTGCTGGGCCGCGGACTCCGCGCCGTAGGCGCCGTCACCGAAGTAGGCGATGTTCAGGTAGCCCTCGAGGATCTCGTCCTTGCTCATCCGCTGTTCCAGCGCGATGGCGTAGCGCAGTTCGCGGACCTTGCGACCCAGGGTCGTCTCGCGGGCCTCCTCCTGCTCGGCCTGGGAGGTGGCGCTCTCGATGAGCACGTTCTTGACGTACTGCTGGGTGATGGAGGAGCCGCCCTGGGTGCGTCCGGCGATGGTGCGCAGGGCCGCGCGGAAGGTGCCCATGATGTCGAGGCCGCCGTGCTCGTAGAACCGGCTGTCCTCGATCGCGATGATCGCCTCCTGCATGATCGGTGCGATCTGGTCGAGTTCGACGAGTTCCCGGTTCTGGTCGTAGACCTCGGCGATCACGCCGCCCTCGGCGTCGTAGATGATCGAGCGTTGCGGCGGCGGCGGGGTCTCCAACTCACTGGGCATGTTGAGGAAGCCGGTCGCCACGTTGCGGGCGGTGATGCCGATACCGCCGAGTACAGGAGCGACGAGTGCGGCCACCAGCACCCCGGCAGCGACCGAGACCCCGAACAACTGACCGAGTTTCTGCAGCAATGTCCCTTGACCCACCCGTCCAGATTACGTTCGGAAGCGAGAAAACAGCGGCGAACCGCCGTGGGCTCCGCATCGTCGTCGGTTTCGGCCATCTGCGAGCCCTGCCCCCCATCTTTCCATGATCAGGGACTTGCGTGGGGTACGCCGCCCACTAGCGTTTTGTTACTCTCTGTAGTCATTAGGTGACTAGTTTTCAAGCCTTTAATGGTCCACCTGGGCTATACCAGAAATGGGCCCAATGGGGACTGTTGACTTCCGGGCGCGGACCGTAATTTCTTTACCAGCGGAGATGCAAGAGACGGTACATCTCCTACGGGCCCCGCACCCCGTCACCTTCTGAGCCAACCCGGTGTGCCCGCAGGGCCGTCTCTGTTCCTCCGTCCCGCCGACGTCCGCGCCCTTCGGCGGGAACACGCCACAACACGACACATGATGATCTTGGGAGTGGGGCACATGTGGAGCACAGACTGGGCCTCGCGGGCCGCGTGTCGGGAGATCGACCCCGATTCGCTGTTCGTGCAGGGAGCTGCCCAGAACCGAGCCAAACTCATCTGCCGGGGATGTCCTGTTCGTACGGAATGCCTGGCCGATGCGTTGGACAACCGGATTGAGTTCGGGGTCTGGGGAGGGATGACCGAACGCGAACGGAGGGCACTGCTGCGGCGCCGCCCCGAGGTGACCTCGTGGCGGGCGCTGCTGGAGGACGCGCGGCAGCGCTACCAGCAGGCCGGGACCACCAGGGACGAGCTCGTCACCGGTTGACCGGACCACGGGCAGGGAGGAAGCCCGTGGGCGACCCGCGGCCCCGGCAGCCGTAGCGGAGACCTCGGAGGGCGGTTTCCGCAACGACACCGCAGGGGCCGCGGACGAGCCGTCCGACAGGCGGGGCCGCCCGGCCCCGCAGGGTACGCCCGCCCGGGACAGCGGGAGGATACTGGGCGGGCCGTTCCCCTTCCGGGCGGCCGACGCGGGCGGGACCCGGCGGCCACCGGGAGGGCGGGCGCCCGAACACCGCGGCGGGGCCGACCTCCTCAGGACACGGGACCGGGATCGCCGAGGACCCGACCGATCTCGCGGAGGGCATCCAGGTCGTGGACGTCCTCCGCGAGGGCCGGGACCTCCACCACCCCGACCTCGGGATGCGCCGCCGTGAACCGTTCCCACAGCCGCCGCTCCCGATCCCGCAGCCGGACCCGCCCGGCGTGCAGCCGCAGCGCCGCAGCGGCCAGCGGGTGGCCACCGGAGGCCTCCAGCGCCTCCGCGGCCGCGGTCCCCCGCTCGGCCGACAGCTCCGGGACGAGGACACGCTGGGTGCGGTTGAGGACCAGGCCGGCCAGCGGCATCCGCTCCGCACGGAGCCGGTCCACGAAATAGGAGGCCTCCCGCAGCGCGTCGTGCTCCGGCACGGCCACCACGACGAACGCGGTGCCCTCCGCCTGCAGGACCCGGTAGGTCTGGTCGGCCCGCTCCTGGAACCCCCCGAACACCGCGTCGAACATCCCCACGAAGGACTGCACGTCCCGGAGCAGCTGCGCGCCCAGAATCTTGGTGACCACCCCGGTGACCAGGCCGAACCCCGCGCCGAGCAGCCGGAACGCGCCGTTGCGGGCCGGAGCGCCCAGAAACTTCACCAGCCGCCCGTCCAGGAACCTGCCGAGCCGCTTCGGCGCGTCCAGGAAGTCCAGCGCGGAACGGCTCGGCGGGGTGTCCACGACGATCAGGTCCCACTCCTCGGACCGCCGCAACTGCCCCAGCTTCTCCATCGCCATGTACTCCTGCGTGCCCGAGAAACTGGAGGACAGGGACTGGTAGAAGGGATTGTCCAGGATCTGCGCCGCACGTTCGGGATCCGCGTTCGCCACCACGGTCTCGTCGAAGGTGCGCTTCATGTCGAGCATCATGGCGTGCAGCGACCCGCCGCCGTCCGCGACACCCGCGACCGGGCGCGGAGTGTTGTCCAGTTCGGTCAACCCCAGCGACTGGGCGAGACGGCGGGCCGGATCCACGGTGATCACCACGGTGTGCCGACCGCGTTCGGCGGCGCGCAGCGCCAGTGCCGCGGCGGTCGTGGTCTTGCCGACGCCGCCGGAACCGCAGCACACCACGATCCTGGTGGCGGGATCGTCCAGCAGCGCGTCCACGTCGAGGACGGGAGGGCGCCCGGTACTCACACGGCCCCCTGGGCGCGCAGCGATCCGGCCAGCCGATGCAGCCCCGGAAGGTCCACACCCTCCTCCAGGAAAGCGACGTCGTAGCAGGGCCGTTCGGCGGCGGCCAGCCGCTTCCGCGCCTCCGCGGCCATCCGCACCTGCCGGGCGTGCTCCACCACCTCCCCGGACAGCTCCCGGGCCAGCCGCTCGTGGTCGGGCAGGCCGGCCGCCCGCAGGCCGCGGGCGAGCACGGCGACGTCGACCACGCCGTCGGCCGCCGCGGCCAGCACGGCCTCCTCCAAAAGCACGGGCCGGACCATGTTCACCAGGATTCCCCCCACTTCCAGTCCCGCCTCGCGCGCCTCCGCGATGCCGTCCAGGCACTCCTGCACCGGCATCTCCTCCAGCAGGGCCACGAAGTGCACCACCGTCTCGGGAGAACGGATGACCTCCATGACCCGGTCGGCGTGGTCGCGCACCGGCCCCACCCGGGCCAGCCCCGAGACCTCGGCGGTGACGTTCAGAAACCGTGTGACGCGACCGGTCGGCGGGGCGTCCAGCACCACGGCGTCGTAGACGTGCGGCCCCTGAGCGCCGCGCCGCCCCCCGCGGGCGGAAGCGGTCCGGCGCCGGACCGCTTCGGTGACCTTGCCGGTCAGCAGCACGTCGCGCGCGCCCGGCGCGATCGCGGTGGCGAAGTCCACCGCGCCGAGCCGCCGGAGTGCGCCGCCGGCGCGGCGCAGCCCGTAGAACATCTCCAGGTACTCCAGGAACGCCTCCTCGGCGTCCACGGCCAACGCGTGGACCTCGCCGCCGCCCTCGGTGACGGCGACCGAGCGCTCCTCGTAGGACAACGGCGGAACGCCGAAGAGGGGGGCGATGCCCTGGCGTCCCTCGACCTCCACCAGCAGCACCCTGCCGCCCTCCGCGGCCAGTGCCAGGGCCAGCGCGGCGGCGACGGTCGTCTTGCCGGTGCCCCCCTTTCCGGTGACGACGTGGAGGCGGACCCCGTCCCAATCGCGATCGCGTGAGCTCACCCCACGGAGTCTATGCAGCGCGGTGTCCTCCCCCGGAGCCGCCGTCGGCCGCGACGAGGACGCGGGGCGGCGACGGGCCCGCCGCCGTGGGAACCGTCGGGGCGGCCGCTATAAGGTGGCGCCATGACGAAGTGGGAGTACGCGACCGTGCCGCTGTTGTCGCACGCGACCAAGCAGATTCTGGACAACTGGGGTGAGGACGGCTGGGAGCTCGTCACGGTGATCCCCGGTCCCACCATCGGCGACGATCCGCGCAACCAGCAGCTGGTCGCCTACCTGAAGCGCGAGAAGCGATGACGGCGGCGACCCCCGAGGAGCGGCTGGCCGGCCTGGGGCACACCCTGCCCCAGGTCGTCCCGCCGGTGGCCGCCTACCTGCCGACCGTGCGCAGCGGGAACCACGTGTACGTCTCCGGACAGCTCCCGGTGGTCGACGGCGAACTCGGTGCGACCGGCAAGGTGGGCGCCGACGTCACCCCGGAGCGGGCCAGGGAGCTGGCCGTGGTGTGCGCGCTGAACGCCCTCGCCGCGATCAAGGCCGAGGTGGGCGAGCTGTCCCGGGTCAGGCGCGTGGTCAAGATCGTGGGGTTCGTGGCCAGCGACCCCTCCTTCACCGGCCAGCCGCAGGTCGTCAACGGGGCCAGTGAGCTGTTCGGCGAGGTGTTCGGCGAGGCGGGCAGGCACGCCCGCAGCGCGGTGGGCGTGGCCGTGCTGCCGCTGGACGCCCCGGTCGAGGTCGAGGTGATCGTCGAGGTCGAGTAGCGCGACCGTGGCCAGAGCATCCCACCGCCCCCGGGGAGGAGCCCCATGTCAGTGAACCGTCCAGAATGCCGGCGGGAGGGGGAGCGGACCCCCCTGACCGCCACGCCGACCGCCAAGGAGACGACCCTCCCAGAAGGGGAGGTCGTCCGCCATCTCGGCGTCGGTGAGATCACCCCCCGGATGCGGGACGTCCTGGCCGGGCGGATCACCCCCGTGGAGCCCCGGGACGCCGCGACGGTGCTGCTGGTGCGCCGGGCGGACCCGGGACTGGAGGTGTACCTGCTGCGACGGGTCCCCTCGATGCGGTTCGCCCCGGGCATGTACGTCTTCCCCGGGGGGTCGGTGGATCCGCGCGACCGCGACCACGGTATCCGCTGGGCCGGTCCTTCCCCCCGGGAGTGGGCCCGCACGCTCGGCGTGGACGAGGCCTCGGCGCGCGCCCTGGTGTGCGCGGCGGTGCGCGAGACCTTCGAGGAGTCCGGGGTCCTGCTGGCGGGCCCCTCCGCCACCGAGGTGGTCGCCGACACCCGGGGCGACGACTGGGAGGAGGACCGCCGGGCGCTCGTCGACCACTCGCTGTCCCTCGCCGAACTCCTGGACCGGCGGAACCTCGTCCTCCGCGCGGACCTGCTGCGCCCGTGGTCGCGGTGGATCACCCCGGTCATGGAGCCGCGCCGCTACGACACCCGGTTCTTCGTCGCGGTGCTGCCCGAGGGGCAGCAGACCCGCGACGTCGGAGGGGAGGCCGACCACGTCGCCTGGATGGCTCCGGACGAGGCGGTCCGCCGGTGGCGGGCGGGGGAGCTGGCGATGCTGCCGCCCACGGTGGCCAACCTCAACGGCCTCATCGGATGTGCCACCCCCGAGGAGGTCCTGGAGGTCGAACGCGAGATCATTCCGGTCCAGCCCGAGTTCCGGGAGTCCGCGGGGGGAATCACACTGATCGTTCCCGATGGTGTCGACTACCCGCTCTGACCGCCCCCCTTGTCGGGCATGTCGCGAAATGAGGTGCGATGAGGATCGACGGTTCCGGGACCCTGCGCGCGAGCTGCGTTCTGTGCCCGAATCCCGGCCCGATGACGCTCGACGGAACCAACACGTGGGTGCTGCGGGAACCCGGAGCCCGCAGCGTACTGGTGGTGGACCCCGGCCCCGACCACGAACGGCACCTGGAACGGGTGGCGCGGATGGTCCAGGAGCAGGGGTCGCAGGTGACGCAGACCCTCCTCACCCACGGACACGCCGACCACTCCGAGGGAGCACGCTACTTCTCCGAACTGACCGGGTCGCAGGTGCGCGCCGTCGACCCCGAGCACCGGATCAGCGGGGACGGACTCGCCGACGGGGAGGTCATCGAGGCGGACGGACTGCAGGTGCGGGTGCTGCACACCCCCGGACACACCGCCGACTCGGTGAGCTTCCACCTGCCCGCCGACGACGTCATCATCACCGGCGACACCGTCCTGGGCCGGGGCACCGCGGTGATCGTCGACGAGGACGGCGGTGACCTCGGCGACTACCTGAAGTCCCTCACCCGGCTGCGCGACCTGGTGGCCAGCGCGGACATCCGCGCGCTGCTCCCGGCCCACGGCCCCGTCTGCACCGAGCCGCTGCTGAAGCTGAACCACTACATCCAGCACCGCGAGGAACGGCTGGGACAGATCGGCGACGCCGTGGCCGCCGGAGCCGACTCCCTGGACGAGATCGTGGCCAGGGTGTACGCGGACGTCGACGAGGCGATACGGTTCGCGGCCGAGGAGTCGGTCCGCGCCCAGCTGCGCTACCTGATCAGACGCGGGGACGTGCCACCGGAGATCCTGCCGGAGTGACCGCGCTGGCGGCCGTCGGCGCCGTGCCCCGAGACGGACCGGGGCCTGCCCGACAGCGGGCCCGGACATGGGGGCGGTGCGAAAGCCCTCCCCCACGGCGGGTCCGGCCGCCTCCGGAAAACGGCGGCCGGACCG
>Ga0079224_100013137_pt1 | contig 11515 bp, 9 predicted proteins | sample Stecom2015_FD_80414 | JGI IMG/M metagenome (GOLD analysis project Ga0079224, IMG submission 80414) | Agricultural soil microbial communities from Utah to study Nitrogen management - Steer compost 2015 | ecosystem: Environmental > Terrestrial > Soil > Agricultural land | place: USA: Utah...
CGAGGAGATCCGGCGCGACACCTACCAGCGGAGCAAGGGCATCACCGAAGGGCTGCGGCTCGTCAGCGAGCTCAAAGCGGACCAGATCTGGGCGCACATCGGTGCCGGGCGCGGGATGAACGCGGGGCAGGCCCGGCACGAGCAGGACGCCATCGCCGACCGCCGCAACCGCATCGCACACCGGGCCGACCTCGGAGACGACGGGGAGCGCACCCCGATGTCCGCCGCGGACGTCGATCACGCCATCCAGTGGATCGCCTACGTCGCCGAGCGGATCACCGAGCTCTTCCCACAGGCCGAGGACGGTGGCGAGCTTCCGGTTCCGCAGGCCGCCTGGCTGGTCCGCTCCGGGCAGAACGGGGAGCGGGACCGGTGGGCCCTGGAAGGGAACCGGGTCGGCAGCGGGTTCATCGAGGTGCCGGACCTCTCCGCGGTGGACAGCCGGGAGCGGATGCGCGAGGTCGTCGAAGAGTCCTACGCCGGCAGTGCGGCCGGGCGGATCACCAACTTCGCGGGGCAGCTCTGGGCCTTCCGCGGCAAGATCTCCGTCGGAGACCTGGTGGTGCTGCCGCTGAAGCGCAAGTCCCAACTGGCCATCGGCCGCGTCACCGGAGACTACGCCTACGACGCCGACGCGCCGGAGGACAGGCGCCACTACCGGAGGGTCGAGTGGCTGCGCACCGACGTCCCGCGCAAGCGGGTCCAGCAGGACCTGCTCAATTCGCTCGGCGCCTTCATGACCGTCTGCGAGCTCTGGAAGAACGACGCAGCATGGCGCCTCGCCGAGATCGCCCGCACCGGTGAGGACCCGGGGCCGCGCACCGAGGAGGGCTGAGCCGGCTCCGAACGCCGTGTGCGGTTCGCTGAACCCGCCGCCGGACGGAGCTTTGAGGCCCGGGGTTCGTGCAAGGGCCTGCCCTCACTTCCGGGACCACCGGTAGAGCGGTGGCAGAGCCGGGTGATGCGGGCCCTCCTGTGCTGGCAGAGAGGGTATGGAACGTACATATCTCATCTAAAGTGAAAAAGTGCTCCAGGGGGCGCGTTTCAAGTGCTTTTTCCTCTTGGTTTTCGGTGCGATTTTCAGGCCGGAGGGTTCGCTAGAATCGGGGGGCTCTCCAGGGTCGGGTTCGCTGCTCCGGTGGGCGCTTCTTGATTTTCCCGTGGGTGGTTGGAAGGCCGGAGATGGCGACGGAGCACTTCGAGCGGTTCGCTGAAAACATCGCTTACGCTCGGAGAATGATCGTAGGCGGTCGTGCGATCGCCGAGCTCCGCGGCGCGGAAGCGGACTTCGGAGACCTGTCCGAAGCCGATCCCGGAGATCTGTTCCGGGCGGCCTGGCTGCAGGCGGTCTCCGCACTGGACCACTGGCTGCACATGGAGATCCTGGACCATGCCGTGGCCCTGGTCGCGGCCTCCCGCCGGCCTCTGCCGGACAGACTGGAAAAACTCCGTTTCCCGTACGCGGCGCTCGAAGAGATGGCGGGGGATTCCACGGCGACGGTGTTCAGCGAGTACGTCCGGGAGGAGATCCGCCGGGACACCTACCAGCGCAGCAAAGGCATCAGTGAAGGGCTGCGCCTGGTCACGGATCTCAAATCGGACGAGATCTGGGCGCGCATCGGCGAAGGCCGGAAAATGACGGCCAATGCGGCCCGGCGGCAGCAGGACGCCATCGCCGACCGTCGCAACCGCATCGCGCACCGGGCCGACCTCGATGACGGCGGGGAGCGCACCCCGATGTCCGCGAAAGAGGCGAAGCACACCGTGCATTGGATCGCCTACGTCGCCGACCGGATCGCCGGGCTCCTCCAGCAGAGCATGAGGGGAGTGCGGGAGTCGGTGCCGAAGCAGGCGTGGGTCTTCCGCTCCGGCCGCTGCGGAAGGGGGGAGCGCTGGCCGCTGGAAGGTAACGCGCTGGAAGGCCTGTCCGCCGAGGTGCCCGACCTGTCCGAGGTGGACGGCCCAGAGCGCATGCGGAAGGTCGTCGAAGGGATGTGCCCCGGAAGCCCGGCCGACCGCATCGATGACCTCACGGCCCGGCTCTGGACCTTCCGTAGGAAGATCGCCGTCGGCGATCTCGTCGTGCTGCCGGTGGAGGGTGGGGCCCGCATCGCCATCGGCCGGGTCGTCGGCGACTACGTTTACGATCCCGATGCGGCGGAGGAGCGGCGCCACCACCGGAGGGTCGAGTGGCTGTGCACCGATGTCCCGGCCGGACGGCTGCGGCCGGACCTGCTCGCTTCGCTCGATTCCGCCGAGGCCATCTGCAGGGTATGGGGAGAACACGCCATGCGGAGGTTCATGGAGGTGGGCCGGACGGGCGAGGATCCCGGAGCGCGCCCGGCGCGGAAGCCGAAGCGGCGCCGCGGTCCGTCACCTTCGGGTCTGGGTCCTCTCGGACGCGAGCTTTTCTCAGATCGCGAGGCCCCGAAGGAGGGGCGGGAGGAATAGCCGTCCAGGCATCGGATCAGGTGCTGTGCTCTCCTCGCGGCTCTCCTCGCGGTCTGAACTGAAAACGCGCCTTCTGCGCGTGAGGGAGCCGACTCGGTCAGCAACGTACGGCCAGGGGTACGGAACTGACAGACTGGGACCCATGCAGGACAACCGGTTCTCGCTCACCCGTGTGCGTTTGAGGCACTACAGGAGCATCGCCAAGGCTGATGTCCGCGTGGGCCCTCTCCTCATCCTCGTGGGTCCCAACGGATCAGGGAAGAGCAACTTTCTCGATGCGCTGCTGCTGGTCTCCGAAGCGCTGCAGACCTCGCTGGACCAGGCGATGAGAAGCCGCGGCGGGGTGGGTGAGGTGCGGCGGAGGTCGACCGGGCATCCCACCAACTTCGCCATCGACCTGGAGTTTCGAGGCCCGGCTTACTCGGGGGCGTACGGCTTCGAAGTCGCGGCGGTCAAAGGGGGCGGGTTCCGGATCTCCCGTGAGGAGTGCTCGGTGCACTCCACCCGCGAGGGAGAACAGTCCTGGCATGGCGGCTTCGAAGTCCGCAATGGCGAGTTGGTCAAGCAATCGGAGCCGGTCATGCCACCGGTCAGCGATCAGCGCCTCTACCTTGTCTCCGCGGCCGGGTTGGACGTCTTCCGCCCGGTGTTCGAAGGGTTCTCCGGGATCAGCGTGTTCAATCTCAACCCGGACGCCATGAGCGAGCCGCAGACCCCTGATGCGGGGGATTTCCTGCGCAGGGACGGCTCCAACGTCGCCAGCGTGCTGCACCGTCTGGAGCGCAGCGCGGCCGGGAGTCGGGACAAGGAGCGAATCGAGAACTACCTGCAGCAGATCGTCCCCGGCATGCACGGGGTGTCCCGGTCGGATCTGGGGAACTGGGAGACTCTGGAGTTCTCCCAGGACGTCCCGGGGGCCAAGAACCCCTGGAGGTTCCCGGCGCAATCGGTCTCCGACGGTACCCTCCGCGCACTGGGGGTGCTGGTGGCCCTCTTCGCCGACACCGGCCGTACGCTCAGCACGGTCGGCATCGAAGAGCCGGAGAGCGCCCTGCATCCGGCGGCGGCGGGGGTGCTGCTCGACGCCCTGCGTGACGCCAGCGAGCGCCGTCAGGTGATCGTCACCAGCCACAGCCCCGATCTTCTCGACCGTGACGACTTCGAGCTCTCCGAACTTCGCGCGGTCCGCTCTGAATCGGGGAAGACGGTGATCGGGCAACTGGACTCGGCCGGCACCCTTGCGCTGAAGGAGAAGCTCTACACCCCGGGCGAGCTGCTACGCAACGACCAGCTTCTTCCCGACCCCGTGGCCGACCCCCTGCCCTTCGGAGGCGAGTGATGCAGTCGGTCACGGTGGCCCCCATCGTCGAGGGGCACGGTGAGGTCAGTGCGGCCCGCATCCTTCTCAGGCGCATCGCTGCCGAACGCCTCGGCTTGCAGGCGGATATCGCTCATCCGTTCCGGCTGGACTCGGCGAAGATGCGCAAATCCGACGAGCTCAGCAGGGCGATCCGTTTCCAGGCGGAGCGTGTGCAGGGAACGGGCGGCGTCCTGATCTTGAGGGACGGCGATGACAGCGATGTGACCTGCCCGGTCGCGTTGGCCGAGGAGCTTGCACCTGCGCCGGGAGAGGCTTCCGTCCGGGTGGAGGTGGTGATCGCCTGTCGTGAATACGAGGCGTGGTTCCTCGCGGCACTGGAATCGCTCCGGGCACACAGTGCGGTCCAGGACGACGCGGTCGCACCGGACGACCCCGAGGCGTTCCGTGACGCGAAGAGTCGTCTCCAGGGCTTCATGACCGAGACGTACAAGGAGACCCTGCACCAGGCGAAGTTCTCCGCTCTCATCGATCTGGAGAAGGCGGAGAAGCGGAGCCGCTCCTTCCGGCGCATGGTGCACGCCGTTCAACTGCTCTCCGAAGCGCGGTGACGAATACGGGGCGGAGCCGCCCCGCCCTATGAGAAGCCGCGCAGCGGAGAAGACGGTGGGCGGGTTCGCCCTGTTTTCGGCCTGACGGTATGGTCACCTCACGCTCTGCAGTGAAAAGCGCCGTCCGGGTGAGCGTGAGGAGGCCGGCCCTGCCGTTGAACCGCAACGTCCACCAGGGGCATTTCGGTGAGGCGTTCATCCGCGTCCTCGGCGCCGCCGCGGGCTTGACCGCGGCCAAGCAGGACCTCGACGTGACCGGTGTCGACCTGATGCTGTGCGAGCCCACCGACGGCGGCGGGGTCCGCTATCCCAGCGTCGAGGTCCAGGTGAAGTCCTGGTGCGATCCCCGGGGGACCGATTCCCACTGGCTCTACGACGGGCTCACCGAGGTGCAGTTCAACAGGCTGGCCGGGGGAGGGTTCCGCATCCCGCGCTACCTGTTCGTGGTGATCGTCCCCCGGGAGAGCGAGCTCTACGGCCTCGCCGGCGAGGGGCATCTGCTCCTCAACCACGCCGCGTACTGGACCTCGCTCGCGGGTTTCGACCCGGTCGCGGAGCCGGGTGATTCCCGGCGGCGGAGGGTAGAGATCCCCAAAGCGAACCTGCTGACCACGCAGACCCTGCGCCGTCTTCTGCTCGACTCCGCCGCGGAGGAGGGGCGATGACCGACATTCCCGTACCGCCGCTCCCCGCTCCGGCCCCCGGCCGCCTGGCGGAGTACATGCGTGCGCGCGGGTGGCGCGCCCTGCCCGAGATGTGGCGGGGGGCCGAGATCTGGCAGGCGCCGGACCGCGCCGGCGACGAGGTGCTGCTGCCGCCGCGCATCGTCTACCGCGACGATGAGGACCTGGTGCGCAGGGCGCTCCAGACGGTCGCCAAGGCGGAGCGGCGGGACGTGGCCGCCGTCCTCCGAGACATCTCCCGGCCCCTGGTCGACCGGCAGGTCTTCCGTACTTACCCGGACACCCCTTCGGGGACCGTTCCGCTGCTCTCCGGCTGCGATGCGGTCGGCGGGATCCGCAGCGCCTTCACCGTTGCGGCGCGCAGCGTGCTCCACCGGGAGGGCGCCGTTCTCTCCGGGGGGAGGAATTCCCGAGCGGTCGAGGCGTTCCTCTCCCGAATCCGGCTCGGCCCCACCGAGGCGGGGAGCTACATACTCACCACCGAGGTGCCCGTCACCCCGCCCGAGTCGGACATGCTCTTCGACCTCGGGGGAGACCAGACCGGCAGGAGCGTGGTGCGATTCCTGCGGCAGGGGACCGCCGCCGCCGGGAAGGCGGTCCGCGCCTCCTCGGCTGACCGGAACGACTCCTCGGCGTTCGACGCGGCCTTCGAGGACGGGGTGACCGGTCGGCTGTGCGACGCTCTGGCGAACTTCGCGGGCCATGCGGCCGACCGCCCCTTCGAGATCTCCTTCGACTGGGCGCCGGCCCGCCCGATGGAACCCGTCGACGAGGACCGGGTCGCATTCTCCCCGGACGCCGGACGCATCCTCAAACGCGCCGCCGAGTACCTGCGTGTCCTGGAGAACCAGGGAACGGTGACGCTCCGGGGGCGGATCATCGCGCTGGAGCGGGATTCACTCCACCATGCGGGCTATGCCCGGGTTCGCGGGCTGCTCGTGACAGACCGCGGAGCGGGGCAGCGCACCCTCCGGGTCCGCCTGGACCCGATCCGCTACGAGCAGGCGCTGGACGCCCACGCCAGGGGCGCGGAGATCACCGTGGAAGGGCGGATCAGCACCACGGGCAACCGCAGGGAACTGGTCCCCGACACCACCGACTTCGGATAACGGCGCCTCTGCTGAGCTCCTGATCCTCCCCTCTCCGCGATGATCTTGACGTTCCGGGCCTGTCAATGCGCGTTGACAGGCCCGGAACGTCAAGATCATCGCGGTGTTCGGCCGCTGCTGGAAGCCGCGGCATCACCGTGGGGTTCCCGGCTCTGGTTCTTAACCGGCCTGGGGGCGCCTCTGTTCTTCCGTTGATCTCGGACTGATCGCCCGGTCCCGCCCCGCGGGCCGGATCGGGTGATCGCACGCATATGCCCGCAGCCTCCAGAAGGGCAACGCGTTAACAGGTTCTTGGTCAAGTTATGTGTGTTGACAGTACTTTCATGTTGTAGTTTGATGTTCACGCTGGCGGTCGCTCCCTGCCCCGCTCATTCAGCGGAGCCGGCCTGTCCGGCGATCCATCCCTCTGCCTGGAGAAACGGAAGACCCATGCACAACGACACGAAGCGAAGCGGGCGCGGCTGGCTGTACGGCTGCCTCGGCTGCGGGGGCGCCCTGCTGCTCCTTCTGGTGGTCCTGGTCGGCTGCGGTGCGCTCCTCGCCGGCGGCGAGGGCGGGTCGTCCGGGTCCTCCGGCGGCGGGAAGGCGGAGAACGAGGACAAGGCCGGCGACGGTTCCGGGGGCTCCTCCGAAGAACCCGCGGAGGAGGAGCCGGGGGCCATCGGCATGGGCGAGACCGGAACCGTGGCGGACTGGACCGTGACGGTCGAGGGGATCGAGACCGCCGCGACCTACGGCGACCAGTTCATGGAGGAGACCGCGCAGGGCGAATTCAAGATCGTCTCGCTCACCGTGGCCAACGAGGGCGATGAGGCGACCTACTTCGACACCTCGGCGGTGTCGCTGCGCGACGCGGACGGCAAGGAGTACTCCAGCCAGACCACCCTCAGCGAGTCCGACCTGTTCCTGGAGCAGATCAACCCCGGCAACTCCGCCTCCGGCGAGGCCGTGGTGGACGTCCCGGCCGGAACCGAGATCACCCAGGTGGTCATCGAGGACGCGTGGTCGTTCACGTCCGAACCGCTCGTCGTCGAGGTCGGCTGACCGTCCCGGAGCGGTCCCTTCCTCTCTTCTGATGTTCCGGCCGGCGGCGGGGCTCCCCGTGCTCCCGGGCCCCGCGGCCACTACCCGGAGCAGTGCCGGCAGAAGCAGTACAGCAGAAGCAGTACCGACACCGGAGGTGCGCATGGAATCCCCGATGGAGATCGCGACGACCGCAGCCAACGCGATCGTCGGCGCGATGGCGACCGGCGCCTGGACGTATGTGAGCGGGCGCTGCACCGAGCTCTTCGCGAAGTACCTGCCGGACAAGAGCGACGATGTGCTCTTCCGGCTCGACTCCTACGAGCGGTTGGTGGCGCGGGCCGACCCCGCCGCCCGGGACGAGGCGCGACGGGAAGTCGCCGCGGTGACCGCCCGAGAACTGGCTGCCCTCGCCGGGCACTCGGAGACCGCCGCGGCGTCCGTACGCGCTCTGGGGGAGGAGGCCGCCGGCCACCCCGACGGAAGCGTGGCCATCCAGAGGCTCACCTTCAACAACATCAAGGCCGGCGGGGACTTCTACGGCAGCGGCGGCGACATCAACATCAGGAAGGAGAAGTGAGTGAGCGAGCAGATGATCGGCCGGGAGTCCGCGGACGCGCTCGTCGGCACCCCGGAGACCCCTGGGGAGGAACCCGCCGGCAACGCGCGGCCGGATGCGCCTGCGGTGCGGGTGACGTTCAGCGGTGTACAGGCCGGTGGGGACTTCACATACGCCGAGGGCGACGTGAACCTGACCAGGTACGAGGTCCAGGACGAGTACCTGCGGCCGCATCCGCTCACCCGGGAGAGCGTTATCACCGACGAACTCTTCGCGGGCGAGGTGAAGCAGCCTGCCGACGGGTGCGGGATCATCGTCCTCCTCGGCGACCGGGACACCGGGCGTCGCACCTCGGGGATCAAGCTCCTCGCGGAGTGCCCCAGGGTGAACCGCCTGTTCGAGCTCTACCCCGACTGGGACAGGCCCAACGTGGCACAGATCCCCTGCGAGCCCGGCACCGGTTACCTGCTCGACCTCACCGGGGCGCAGAGCAGTCTGGACGAGATCTTCCACCGGCGGCTGGCCGAGTACGCGGCGGCGGCGCGGGACGCCGGTTCGCTGCTGGTCGTCATCGCCGACGCCCAGGTGTGGGGGAACGGGGTCGCCACGGGGACGGCCTCGGCCATCGAGGTGCGGACGCATGAACGACCGGATGCTCTGGAGGTCGCCCGCCGGAGGATCGCGGCGGAAGAAGAGGAGAAGGAGGGGCGTTCGGTCTGGCTGGATGAGGGGGAGAGCGGTTTCGCCGGCCTCATCCAGCGGGAATCCTCGCCTGAGCGCGCCCTCGAGCTGGCCGAGATCATCCTGGCGGCGAGTGGTCCGTGGGACACCAGCGGCCTGGACCGGTTCCACGGCTGGGAGAAGAAGATCCAGAGCTGGTTCGGTGAGGAGGGCGAAGACCAGGTCGATCCCCGGGCAGTGCGGATCGCGGCGGCCTTCCTTGACAGGGAGCCCGCCAGGACCGTTCTCGATGCCGCAGACGAGCTGCTGAAGGACGGCCGGCTCCATTGGCCTGCCCGCAAGGGCGGCCTGCTCGCCGCACCTGATGACGAGACGAGGTGCGGCAAGGCCGATCTGAAGTATGCGGACGGGGCCGCCTCGATCACCGGTGATCGCCCTGGTATCGACCAGGCCCTGGTCCGCCATCTGTGGGCCAAGCGGGAACAGCTCGTGCCGGTCATCACCGCCTGGCTGGCCCGGATCAGTGCCCCCGGGGGTACCGCGGCCGGTTCGCTGCCGAGGCTGGCCGAAGTACTCACCGACCTCGCGGTGGTGCAGGGGCCGGACGACGTGCTCGAGCTGGTCGTCGGCTGGCTGAAAAGCGGAAGCAGGAATCATGCGCGGCTCGCCGCCGAGGTCGTCGACCGGCTCGCCGTCGACCCGCGGTTCGGTGCGAAGGTACGTGAGGAGCTCACCAAGTGGGCCAAGGGGAGCAGCACCCCTGAGCGCCAGCGCGCCGTCGCCGACGCCTGCCGGGGGCGGTTCGGCCAGGCGTATCCGCGGGTCGCCCTGACTCGGCTGCGGTACGTCCTCGACAGCGCTGGGAGCAAGGAGGTGCGGGAGGCCGCGATCGGAGCCCTGTCCGAACTCGCGGTGCGGGAGGACGAACCGCTGGCCGTGCTCAAGGCGGTCGTGGAGTGGGCGGAGGCCGGGGCAGGCCACCGGCCCAGCGGGGAGGCCTTCCTCGCGCTGTTCACGGCCGCGGTACCGGAAGAGGGCACTGACCCGGCGCGGTTCCTGCTCGGATTGACGGGGAGCAAGGGAGAGGCGGCCTGCAAGCTGCTCATCCGCGGAGGGGTGGCCTGCTGGCGGAGCGAGGCGCTCGAGGCCGCGACCACGGAGCTGCTCTTCTCCTGGCGGGGGGCCGCGGAGGAAGGCCGTCTCCCCGAGGACGCGGTGGTCACGATCGTCTCGGCGGCGATCAGGGAGAAGGGGGGACTGGGAGAACCTGCGGTCCGGCAGGTCCTCGGTGTCCGTGACCCGGTCGGGAGCCGGATTCTGGGAGAGGTCACCGCCGCTGTCTGGCCGGAGGCGTTCGCACCGGAGCGGGCTGCGACCGGGGGAGAGGCATAACCCGATGGGATGGTTCCGCCGCCGGCGCGGCGGGTCCGGTGGCGCCGGGCGGGGCGGCTTTCCGTGGAGCTTCCCCGCCCGATTCGAGAGCGCCGATCCGGGCCTGTACTTCGACGCCGAGATCTCCTACCGGTGGAGCCTCGCCCCCGACGGGGAAGGGGCCGCCCCGCTGCACCCCGACGCGGTGGCGCGGAGTCTGCTCCGGAACACGGCCAAGACCGGGGTCGCGGATTACCCGCTGCTGGACGCGGCGGACGCGGAGGACGCGGCCAACCGGCGGCTGTCGGAGGAGATCCGGGACGGGCGGCTGACCGTGGCCGGACGCGTCCGGCTCACCGTCCCACCCGAAGCAGAGCACCAGGCCCGGGACCGTTCCGCAGCGGCCGCCCGACTGCGGACCAGGGAGGCGGCCGAGACCGCGCGGATCGAGGTGATGCGGGACCGGCTGCTCTCACCCGGGATGGGCCTGCTGTGGTGGCTCGACCGGCATGCCGATCTCTCGTCACCGGACGGGACCCTGAAGGAAAGGCTCGAATCCGCGATCGGCGCGTTCCAGAGGCTCACCGACGAGCTGCGGAAGGAGACCGCGGAGGCGGACCCCGACGAGGTGGTGCGGCTCCGCGCCCGCTTCGATGACCTTCTCTCGGTCTTCGAGGACCCGGAACACCTCTGGATCGCCGAAGAGAGCCTGGAGAAGATCACCGCCATCATCAAGGCGAACGGATCGGGAGAACGGTGATCGGTGTTGATCCTGGTGCTCTTGTCGTCTCAACCGGCCTCAAGGCAGCAGCGACGTTGAGAACAACACGGAAAGAGAGCGGTCAAGACGATTCGGAGGTGGGCGGCGCCGGTGGGGCGGCCGGGGGTGGCGTGACCGGTGGCGTCGGTTCCGGGCGGTGCGAGGGTGCGCTTCTCGAGTTTCCCTCGTATGGGCTCCATTACCATCATATGCCTAAAAATGGACATTTCCTTCCTTTTTGGTCATGAATCTCGCCCAGGCGGGAGCCGAGCGATAGAGCCCCGAGAACCAGGGCCCCTGTCGCCGTTCAAGTGCTTCCGATGCCCTTTCCGTGCGTCTCTACCGTGAAACGGATGGTCGTTCCCCCGTGAGCAAGCACTTCCCCACAAGCCTGACCGCCGCTCGCGTCCTGCTGTTCGCGTTCACCGGAGTCTCCCTCCTCAGCGGCGGGAACAACCTCTTCCACACGGGCTTCTCCTCCGTGGCCGCGGTCGCGCCGACCTTCCTGTTCATCCTGGCCCCCGGAGCCGTGTCCTTCCTGCTCGCGCTCTTCCTGCCACGCGGCGGCCCGGTCGTTTTCTGGCTGCTCGTCGCCGTGTGCGTGTTCTGGACCTTCTCGGCACTCGGCAACGTCGGCAAGGACCCCGCCTGGATACTGCATATCTGCTGGCCGCTCCTGCTCGCCGTCTTCACCACCCGCAAGGCCTCCCGCAGCTACCTCCTCCGCCGCGACCGGGGGAGAGAGGAGAGAGGACGCTTTCCCGGAGCAGGCCCATTGACCACGCAGGGGCGCGATCAGCCCAGCAGCGCCTCCGGGCGCAGGCCCCGGATGGAGGCGTCGAGGACCTGGGCGGTGTGCGCGACGGCGATCGGGCGGCCGGTGCGTTCCAGGGACGAGGCGATCTGCAGGGTGCAGCCGGGGTTGCCGGCGATGAGCAGGTCGGCTCCG
>Ga0079224_100013139_pt1 | contig 11514 bp, 8 predicted proteins | sample Stecom2015_FD_80414 | JGI IMG/M metagenome (GOLD analysis project Ga0079224, IMG submission 80414) | Agricultural soil microbial communities from Utah to study Nitrogen management - Steer compost 2015 | ecosystem: Environmental > Terrestrial > Soil > Agricultural land | place: USA: Utah...
ATCGAGGTCGGCGGTGACGACGTCACGCAGATCGAGGTGACTGGGCTGCGTCGCCGGATCGGGTACGTCATCCAGGCTGGTGGCCTCTTCCCGCACATGACCGTGGCCGACAACGTCGGGATTGTGCCCACCCTGCTGGGGTGGGACAAGAAGCGCATCGCACGTCGCAGTGACGAGCTCCTCGAGATGGTCGGACTCGACCCGGCCACGTACCGGGCGCAGTATCCGCAGCAGCTCTCCGGCGGACAGCAGCAGCGGGTCGGCGTCGCGCGGGCACTTGCCGCCGACCCGCCGGTGCTGCTCATGGACGAGCCGTTTGGTGCCGTGGACCCGATTGCGCGGGCGACGTTGCAGGACGAGCTGCTGCGCATCCAGGCCGACCTCCACAAGACGATCGTGTTCGTCACGCACGACATCGATGAAGCCGTCAAGCTCGGTGACCGTATTGCCGTGCTCCAGGACGGGGCCCGAATCGCTCAATTCGACCGGCCGGAGCGCCTGCTCAACGCGCCCGCCGACGAGTTCGTCGAACGGTTCGTCGGTGCCGGCGCGCACATCCGCGGCCTCAGCCTTCGCCGGATCGACGAGATCCCGCTGGATCCTCCCGTCGATCAGGCGCACGACCTGCTGGCCCTGCGCGCCGACGAGAGTCTGCACACCGCCCTCGACCGGTTGTTGATCGCGCCGGATCGTCCGCTGCTCGTCACGGACGGTGCCGGCGGCGTGCTCGGGTCGCTCACCATGGCGACTCTGCTGTCGGCGGTGGAACGCGGCCACCAGGGATCGCATCCGACGGCGGGGGACCGGTCCTCGTGAGCGCTGACGCCATGACGGCCGAACCGACGCGTCCACCGCGGTCCCGGGGCGTAGGCGCGAGGTGGACGAACTACGCCGTTCGCCCGACGGCGCTGGCTGTGCTCTGTGCACTGACGGCCGCGTGGGTCGCGACTCGCGACCTCGATTCCATCGAAGCGCGTGTGTTGACGGCCGGGAACCTCTCCGGTGCGCTCGTCGAACATCTGCGACTGAGCCTGGTGGCCTTCGGCATCGTCCTCGCCATCGCGGTCCCGGTCGGCATTCTCGTCACCCGACGCCGCGCGCGTTGGCTCATTCCCGTGGTGACCGCCCTGGGCAACCTCGGGCAGGCGGTGCCCAAAGTGGGTCTCCTCGTCGTGCTGGCGATCCTGTTCGGGTTGGGCTTCGGCGTCGCCGTCGCCGGCCTGGTCATCGGTGCCACCCTCGTGGTGCTGACCAATACCGTCACCGCACTGCTCAGCATCGATCCCGCCCGACTGGAGGCGGCGCACGGCGTCGGCATGAGCCCGTGGACCGTACTCGTGCGCATCGAACTCCCGCTCGCGGTGCCTGTCATCGCCGCCGGGGCTCGTACCGCCCTGACCCTGATCGTCTCGTACGGCGTCATCGCGATCTTCGTCGACGCGGGCGGCCTCGGAGGGATCCTGCTCACCGGCATCGACGTCTCGCGCACCTCGGTCATCCTCGTCGGTGCCGTCATGAGCGTGACCCTCGCCCTGATGGCCGACTGGGTCGGCTGGATCGCCGAAGACCTGCTCACGCCTCGCGGCCTCTCGGTCCGCTGACCACTGCCCACCGGAAAGAAGGAAGCACTCATGCGTTCACGTTCCCGTCTCACCCTGGCGACCGCGGTCACGGCAAGCCTGCTGCTCACGGCGTGCAGCGACACGGGCGGGGGTGACGGCGAGGGCCCGCTCGCAGGCGCCGACCTCACCATCGGCTCGAAGAGCTTCGCGGAGAGCATCATTCTCGGTCACATGACGATGCTCGCGCTGGAGAACGCCGGGGCGAACGTGGAGGACCAGACCGGCATCGAGTCCAGCGCCAACGTACGCACGGCGCTGACCTCAGGCGACATCGATCTCTACTGGGAGTACACCGGAACCGGGTGGATCACCTACCTGGGCGAGACCGAGCCGATCGCCGACCCGCAGCAGCAGTTCGACGCCGTCGCAGAGGCCGACCTCGAGGAGAACGGGGTGGCGTGGCTGGCGCGCTCACCGATCAACAACGCCTACGCTCTGGCAGCGAGCACGGAGACGGCGCAGGATCTCGGGCTGTCCTCCATGTCCGATCTGACCGCACTGCTTCAGGACAATCCGGAGGCGCTCACGTTGTGCGTGGAGTCCGAGTTCGCCGCCCGGGACGACGGGCTGCCCGGCGTGCTCGAGACGTACGACCTCCAGGACCTGCCGGACGGGAACATCAGCACCGTCGGCGAGGCCATCATCTATACCGAGCTGCGCGACGGCGGGACCTGCAACGTCGGCGAGGTCTTCGCCACCGACGCCCGCGTCGCTGCGTTCGACCTCACAGTGCTCGAGGACGACCGGAGCTTCTTCCCCATCTACAACGCCTCCCCGACGGTGCGGGCAGAGACGGACGAGGAGTATCCGGAGATCGCCGAGATCCTCACGCCGATCGCCGAGGCGCTGGACAACGAGACCATGGCCGAACTGAACGCGCAAGTCGACATCGAAGGCCGGTCGGCTGACGACGTGGCCGAAGAGTGGCTGACAGATCAAGGGTTCCTCGACTGAAGCGTGGCCCTGACAGCGACCGGGCGGCCGACCCGGCCGGTGCATCTGGCATGCTGGGCGTAAGCGCTTTCACCCAGCTGAGGAGCACGCCGATGACGAAGTCGTCCGTCCGCCGCTACGCCGTCGCCGGGACCGGCCACCGCGCCGGGATGTACGTCCGCGCCATGATCGGCGATCACGCGGATGTCGCCGACCTCGTCGCCTGGTGCGACACCAATCCGGGCCGGATCGATTTCTACGACGGCGTCATCGCCGAGGCCGGACTCGGGCCACTGCCGCGGTACACACCGGACCGGTTGGAGGAGATGATCCGAGAGGAGTCGGTGGACGCCGTCGTCGTCACCTCCCCGGACCACACTCACGCCGACGTGGTCTCCCGCGCCCTGCTGGCCGGTGCCGACGTCGTGGTCGAGAAGCCCCTGACGATCGACGCCGAGGGGTGCCGTCGCATCACCGAGGCCGTGGACCGCAGCGGCCGAGACCTCGTGATGACGTTCAACTACCGCTACTCGCCCCGGAACTCCTCGCTCAAGGAGGTCATCGCCTCCGGGGAGATCGGCGAGGTCACGTCGGTGCACTTCGAGTGGGCGCTGGACACGGTGCACGGGGCGGACTACTTCCGGCGGTGGCACCGGGACAAGGCCGGATCCGGCGGCCTGCTCGTCCACAAGTCCTCGCACCACTTCGACCTCGTCAACTGGTGGCTCGCCGACACCCCGACCCGGGTCTACGCGCGCGGCCGGCGCGCCTTCTACGGCGACGACGGCGCCGGTCGCGCCGAGGCGGGCCCGCGGCCGGCCCGCGGACGTGAGGCGATGCCGGGGGACCGGTGGTCGCTGGACATGTCGCGCGACGAGTCGTTGCGCCGCCTGTACCTGGAGTCCGAGCAGCATGACGGGTACCTGCGCGACCAGGACGTCTTCGCGCCCGGTGTCACCATCGAGGACAACATGGCGGTCCTCGTGGACTACCGCCGCGGCGCGCTGCTGACCTACTCCCTCAACGCGCACGCGCCGTGGGAGGGATATCGCGTCACCGTGAACGGTACGCGTGGTCGCGCCGAGCTCGAGGTGGTCGAGCGCGGGTCGGTCGAGGTCGACGCCCAAGGCCGGTCGGTGCTCGACCCGAGCGCCCGAGAGGCGCAGGATGCCGACGCGGTTCGCCCGAAGGGGGAGCGGCTCGTGGTCCAGCGGCACTGGGAGCGCGCCCGTGAGGTGGAGATTCCGATGGGCGTCGGCTCCCACGGCGGTGGCGACGCGATCCTCCTGAACGACATCTTCCACGGCCCGTCCGAAGATCCGCTGGGCCGCCCGGCCGGATACGTCGACGGGGTCCGCGCCGTCGCCGTCGGCATCGCTGCCAACGCCTCGATCAGCACCGGCGATCCGGTGGAGGTCGAGCAGCTCGGGCTCGGCGTCGAGCTGTAGCCCACCGAGAGCGGACATCTGCGTCAAAGGCGGATGTTCAGACAACCGCTTTTGACGCAGGTTTCCGCTCTCGGCGGTGGGGTGGTGGGGGCGGAGGTGCGCTCAGAGGCGAGCGGCGACCTCGGCCGCCTCATCGTCCGTGAGGCGGCCGTCGGCGATGAAGATCCGGAACCGGCGCGAGATCGACGTCGCCGGCGCGAGCTGGACCGGCTCGGACCACGCCAGCGACGATCCGAATCCTGGGTAGCCCGCCACTCGGACGAACCACGGGTCGCCGTCGCCGCTGGTGATCACGAGGGTGACGTCGCCCTCCGCCGTCGTCGCGGACCAGGCGAGCCACGGCGCCACGGTGCCGTGCACCGCTTCCTCTCCCCGGGCCTGCGCGGTGCGCACATCGACGTCGGAGCACGCCGGCAGACGCCAGAAGAAGCCGCCGTAGCCACCGCCGACCCGGCCGTTCGAGCCGGGTGAGCCGAGGGCGAGCGTGTCGGCGGTGGCGTTCGTCAGCGCCGACGTCCACCCGAGCCGCCAGCCGCGCTCCTCCGGGCTCCACGTGAGGGTGCGGATCTCGGTCAGCAGGACCGAGCCGTCGTGCCCGCGCCACGCGAGCTCGGCCTCCATGTACCCGCCGTCGCGATGCTCACCGTGCTCGTCACCGGACTCGGTCGGATGCGCCTGTCCGGGCGTGGCGCGCCACTGCTCGTGGGTGATGCGCCCGTGGTCGTCGCGCCACATGTATCCGCTGCCGCGCACGTACGTCCGGCCGCCCCAGAGGTTGTGGCCGCCGACGTCCTGAACCGCCATCCCGACCCCGGCGTGCCAGGTGTGGTCCGCCGGAGCGACGGCGCTGACCAGCACGCCCGCGGTGGTCCGTACCGGGTGCAGGTGCGGACGGGGACTGTCGAGCGCTGACGTCCCGGCGCCGTCCACGTACCGCGCCACCTCGGGTGCACCGGTCGTCTCACTCAGGCGCAGCGTGGCGAGCGTGCTGTGCCGAGGTGCCCACGGCGCACCGAGCGTGGTGAAGGTGCGCAGCGACTCCGCCACACGTTCACACCACGCCTCGACGTCGTCGACGACGACGTGCCGACCCACCTCGTCCTCGTGCCAGGTCGTCAACCGGGCGGGGATCGTCGCCGGTTCCGGTGCCGTGCGCACCGCCTCCATCACCCGCATGAACGCCCCCGCGTGCGTGAGCGGGCTCGCCGGCTCGGCCGTGTCGCCGCGCAGGTGCGCCACGAGGTCGGCCAACGCACCCGTGGACGTCGCGGTGAGCGAGCGGGACCCGCGCGCGGTGGAGATCTCGATCCGGTCGGTCTTGTACCAGTACACGATGCGGCCCGCCGAACCGTGCACGATCACCCGCGGCTCGGAGTGCGCCGCCGCGCAGAGCGTCAGGCCGACGGCAACCGGGAGGCCGGTCGCGGTGATGACGCGGATCGAGGACGTGTCGTCCGCCTCGATGTCGTTGGCCCGGAAGAGTTCGGCCTCGACAGCCGCCACGTCCTCGGCGCGGCGCGCTCCGGCCAGCCGCAACGCGGCCTGGACGGCATGAGCGAGCGGGTTGGTGACCACGCCGTCCACGACGTCGACGCTGTCCAGACGCCGCCGACCCGCCCACGGCGCCCGTGCGAAGTAGCTCGTCGCGCGAACCCAGGTCCCGACCGCCCCGACGCCGCGGACCTCCCCGATCTCACCGGCCGCGACTGCGGCAGAGATCGCGTCGTAGGCACTCGAGCCGTCGGCCTGGAATCCGACCTGGACCACCCGGCCGGTCTCCTGCGCGACGGCGATCAGGCTCTCGTACTCCGCGAGGGACGCCGTCGGGGGCTTTTCCAGGAGGAGGTGGCACCCGGCCCGCATGGCCTCTTCGGCGAGCGGTGCGTGGGTGGGGATCGGACTCGCGATCACCACGATGTCCGGCCGCTGCTCGGCGAGCAGATCGGTCAAGGACGCGTACTGCGGTGCCCGGCCGAGCATCTCGAGGACCTCACCGGCGGCCGGTCGCGGATCGACGACGGCCGTCAGGACCGCCGCGGCGGTCAGGTCCTGCAGGGCGCGCAGGTGGAAGGCGCCGAAGCCCATGGCGCCGACGACGGCGACGCGAAGCCGGCCGTCACCGTCGTCCGTCGCCCGCATGCGGTAAGCGTTTCCCGGTCGGCCGCTCCTGTCAAGCGGCGATGGTTCCGGACTGCATCCGTCGCTTTCGTCCAATCCCAGTAAGCGTTTCCGCCTGGGTGGCCGCGGTTCCGTGACCCGCCGGTCGTGTGGGCTCGGGTCGCTCGCCTCCGTAAGTGCCCGCTTCGGCCGGAAACGGCATCCTGACCTGCCCTGTCGACGACTGCACCAAGTCGGTCCGGAAGATGCTTGACGTGGCGCCAGGGCGTGGTCATAGTGGAAACGCTTTCCTTCGGGCGGGGTGCGGCGCACCCGGCCATCAACGACGATCAGCCGAGGAGGACGCATGAAGCGCTCCCCCGCCACCCCACGGAGTGGTTCGCGGCGGTGTACCCGGCCGGGGGTCGAGGCCCGTCGGAGCAGGACGGCCCCGCGATGACGGCGCTCGCGGAGCTCTCCCGCCTGAGGAACGGGAAGGGGCGGCGGTCGCCGGCACCGTCCGAACGTGGCGACGGCAAGGCGGCGGTCTTCTTCCTGGCGCCGTGGTTCGTGGGGCTCTTCCTCATCACGGCGGGCCCGCTGGTGGCGTCGCTCTACCTGTCCTTCACCGACTACGACCTGCTGACCGATCCGGGGTGGATCGGCCTGGAGAACTACCGGGCGATGCTCGACGACCCGCGCCTGATGAACTCGCTGCGGGTGACCTTCACCTACGTGGGCGTCTCGGTTCCCCTCCAGCTCGTCCTGGCGCTCCTGCTCGCCGTGGTCCTGGATCGCGGGCTGCGCGGTCTGGCGCTGTACCGCTCGGTGTTCTACCTGCCTTCGTTGCTCGGCGCCTCGGTTGCGATCGCCATCCTGTGGCGTCAGGTCTTCGGGACGAACGGACTGATCAACCAGGTTCTCGCGCTGTTCGGTATCCAGGGGCAGGGCTGGGTCTCGCACCCGGACTACGCGCTCGGCACCCTGATCATCCTCAACGTGTGGACCTTCGGCGCGCCCATGATCATCTTCCTGGCCGGCCTGCGCCAGATTCCGTCGATGTACTACGAGGCGGCCGCTATCGACGGTGCGGGAAAGCTCCGCCAGTTCTTCTCCATCACGATCCCGCTGCTGACGCCGATCATCTTCTTCAACCTCGTCCTGCAGATCATCGGAGCGTTCCAGGCCTTCACTCAGGCATTTGTGGTCTCGGGTGGAACGGGCGGCCCGGCCGATTCGACGCTGTTCTACACGCTGTACCTGTACCAGCAGGGATTCCGCAGCTTCGACATGGGGTACGCCTCCGCCATGGCGTGGGTCCTGCTGGTCATCATCGCCGCGCTGACGGCGATCAACTTCTTCGCCTCGAAGTATTGGGTTTTCTACAATGACTGACCCCATCACCCGCGAGGCGACGCCGGAGAAGTCGCCGGCCACGCGCGAGAGCCGCGGCGAGAGCCTGAGTGAGATCGCGGCCTCGATGCCGGGCAGGCCGCCGTCGCGGTGGGTCTGGCTACGCTCCGGGGTCAAGCACCTCATCCTCGTCGCGGCGGGGTTCGGGATGCTCTACCCGTTGCTGTGGATGCTCGCGTCCTCGTTCAAGCCGAACGATCTCATCTTCCGCGAACCCGGCCTGATCCCCTCCGCCCTGGACCTGTCGAACTACGCGAGCGGGTGGACAGCGCTGCTGCACCCGTTCTCGCACTACCTGCTCAATTCGGCGATCATCGTGCTCGGCGCGGTGCTGGGAAACCTCATCTCCTGCGCGATGGCCGCCTACGCGTTCGCGCGGCTGAACTTCCGCTTCCGCGGACTGTGGTTCGCGATCATGCTCATTTCGATCATGCTCCCGATCCACGTGATCATCGTCCCGCAGTACGTGCTCTTCTCCGAACTCGGGTGGATCAACACCTTCTTGCCCCTCGTGGTGCCGAAGTTCCTCGCCACGGACGCCTTCTTCGTCTTTCTCATGGTCCAGTTCTTCCGGGGCATTCCGCGTGAGCTCGACGAGGCCGCTCGAATCGACGGCGCGGGACACGGCCGGATCTTCTTCCAGGTCATGCTGCCGCTCTCGCTTCCGGCGCTGGCGACGACGGCCATCTTCACCTTCATCTGGACCTGGAACGACTTCTTCTCCCAACTGATCTTCCTCACCCAGCCCGACAACTACACCGTGCCGATCGCCCTGAACACGTTCGTGGACTCCACCGGGCAGTCGTCATGGGGAGCGCTCTTCGCCATGTCGATCGTTTCCCTCATCCCGGTGTTCTTCGTCTTCCTCTTCGGTCAGAAGTACCTCGTGAAGGGGATTGCGACCACCGGCATCAAATAGCTCTCACGGCACCTGGTGCCCCTGAACCGACGTTCCCTCCACCCGACCCCCAATCCCGACCTTCGCGAGAAGGACGGCGACGACCACCGTGCGGCGCCCGCTCGACGGCGTGGCGGCAGGCGTCCCTCGGCACCAACACATAGCCACGCATCACCGGACAGAGAGGTCTTGGAGATCATGAGCCGAACCGTGCGACGCCTCGTCCCGGCCGCCGGGGCCGCGTTGGCCCTGGCCGTCACCGCGGCCTGCGGGCAGTCAGAGAACATGGCCGAGCAGGCCGCAGACGGCGACGGCGCCCAGGGGGAAGGCGGCGACGAGCAGATCACCCTGCGCTACGCCTGGTGGGGCTCGGACTTTCGCCACGAGGCCAACCAGGAACTCATCGAGATGTTCGAGGAGGAACACCCGAACATCGACATCGTCCCCGACTTCACGGACTGGTCCTCGTACTGGGACAAGCTGGCCACCGCCGTCGCCGGTGGGGACACGCCGGACATCATGCACCAGGAAGAGCGCTACCTCCGCGAGTACTCCAGTCGCGGTGTGCTCGCTGACCTCTCCCAGTACGACATCGCGACCGACGCGATCGATGACACCATCCTCGCCAGCGGCGAGGCCGACGGCGGACTCTACGGCCTCGTCAACGGCGTCAACGTGTACTCGGTCCTGGCCAACCCGCGGGTGTTCGAGGACGCCGGGGTTGAGATGCCTGACGACACGACGTGGAGCTGGGAGGAGTACCAGGAGGCGATGACCGCCGTCGGCAACAGCGGCGAGGACGTCTACGGCCTGGTCGATCACGGGTCCAACGAGGCCGGGTTCAACGTCTTCGCCCGGCAGCACGGCCAGTCGCTGTACACGGCCGACGGTGAGCTCGGATACGAGGACGAGCTCCTCGTCGAGTACTGGAACATCGCGCTCAACCTGCAGGCCAGCGGCGGCCAGACTCCGGCGAGCCTGAGCAGCGAACAGGTCGACGCCGCACCCGAGGTCACGCTGTTCGGTCAGGGACAGGCCGCTGTCGGCATCTGGTGGTCGAACCAGCTCGCCACCCTGGAGGACGCCTCCGGCGAATCGCTCGAACTCCTGCGTTGGCCCGGCGAGAGCACCGAGGAACGACCCGGCATGTATTACAAGCCCGGCATGTACGTCTCGATGTCCGCGACCACCGAGCACCCCGAGGAAGCCGCGATGTTCATCGACTGGATGAACAACTCCGTCGAAGCCGGCGAGGTCATTCTCGCCGACCGCGGCCTTCCGGCGAACCTGGACGTGCGCGAGCAGATCACGCCGATGCTGCCCGAGCCGGACCAGCGGGGTGCCGAGTTCCTGGCAGACCTCGAGGACGAGATCGTCGACAGTCCGCCGGTCCCGCCCGTGGGCTCGGGGGAGACCCAGGACATCCTCAAGCGGTACAACTCCGAGGTCCTGTTCGGACGGCTGACGCCCGAGGAGGCCGCTGCCCAGTTCCGGGAGGAGGTCGAGGCCGCCATCGGCTGAGGCGGCGCCCGGTCGACCTCGGCCGCTGAGCCCTCACCAAGTACCAACCAAGGCCCTACGGCACGTAGAGGGACGCTCGCCCGTCCCTAGTACGCGCCGTAGGGCTTTGCTTGTGTCCCTGGCGAGAGTTCGCGGATCCACCGGCGCGCCGGACTTCTCCTCCCTCACGTCCGACACACCCGCACCGGTGTCGTCGAGGCGCGATTCTGGCCCGTCCCCGGCGATGCACTCAGGGCATGTCGGCATACCCTATCGGTGTTGGACCGGTATTGCGTGCTGACTCTAGCTTGGCGGCGGTAGCGACGTTGCGCCGAGGGCAGGTCGAGCGTGCGGCGTCATGGCCGGCGACTTCGAGACTCGAGGAAGAGGAGACGATGACCGTCATCACCGGTGTGTCGACACGTGTGTTCCGAGTGCCGTTCGAGCGGCTGATCGGGGATGCGAATGACCCCGTGGGCCGCAAAACCACCTTGCAGATGGTTGTTGAGCTGAGCACTGACGATGGATTGACGGGTCTTGCGATCGGTCACCCGCCGGCGCGGCCCATCGTCCACAGCTTCGGTGAACTGCTCGTCGGCGAGGATCCGGCAGGGGTGAAGTCCTTGTGGCAACGTATGGTCGACAAAGCCTTCAAGGGTGGCACGGAAGGCATCGTCAAAGAGGCGATCTGTCACTTGGACGTGGCCCTCTGGGACCTCAAGGCAAAGGCCAACGGCGAGCCGCTGTGGAAGACCCTCGGCGCCGACACCCCCAAGGTCCGTGCATACGCCAGTGGTATCGACACGCCGCTCAGCGACGATGAGATCCGTGCGTTCTACGGTGCGATGTCAGCGCGCGGAATCAACCTGGGGAAGCTGAAGGTCGGGCGCGACCAGGAAGCTGATGTTCGACGCCTTGAGGTCATGCGCGAGGCGTTGGAGGCGAGCGGAAAGAGGCCGGAACTCGCCATCGACTCGAACGAGTACTGGACGGCGAAGGAAGCGATCGGCCGCATTCGCGAGATCGAACGAACCACACCGCTCATGTGGGTCGAGGAACCAGCTCGCCGGTGGGATATCCCCGGCCTGCGCAAAGTGTCGCAAGCGGTGACGGCGCCGGTTGCGACAGGGGAGAACCTGAATGGCGTTCCTGAGTTCCTGCCGCTCATCCAGGGAGAAGCCGTCGACATTGTCCAGGTCGGGCAGTACACGAGCGGCATCACCGGCGCACTACGTGTCGCAGAGCTTGCAGCGGCCCACGAGCTTCCGGTCGCGACGATGAATTGTCCGGGCGACTTCATGGCTCACATCGGCACTGTCGTCGATGACCACCTCGGCGTCGAACTCGTCTGGGGCGGTATGGGGCGCCTCGTCGAGAATCACCAGACGGTCGAAGACGGGTGGATCACCCTTCCCCAACGGCCGGGGCTTGGCATGGAGCTACGGGACGACATCAGCGAGTTCGAGGTTGCCGACGTCCCTCCATCTTCCGCTGTCTCTACCCCCGGGCGACGCCGGAGGAACTCGTGGAGCGACTACTCGGGACAGCCCCGCTAGCCAGTACCGGCAATCACATCAGATGTTCGCGACAAGGAGGTCACGAT
>Ga0079224_100013141_pt1 | contig 11514 bp, 6 predicted proteins | sample Stecom2015_FD_80414 | JGI IMG/M metagenome (GOLD analysis project Ga0079224, IMG submission 80414) | Agricultural soil microbial communities from Utah to study Nitrogen management - Steer compost 2015 | ecosystem: Environmental > Terrestrial > Soil > Agricultural land | place: USA: Utah...
CCCCGCGGACGGGGCCCCCGCCGAGGAGGCCGGGGAAGAGCGTCCGGAACCCGTCGAGCGGCGCAACCGGAACCGGCTGCACCGCGCCGGAATCCACAACATCTGGCACTACGACGACCAGGTCTTCGACTTCGCCGACGGGCGGCTGCTGCTGCGCGGCCGCAACGGCGCCGGCAAGTCCAAGGCGCTGGAGATGCTGCTGCCGTTCCTGCTCGACGGGGACGCCCGGCGGCTGGACACCACCGGGACCGGCCGCACCGGCTTCCGCTGGCTGATGGCCGACGGACGCACCGCCGCCCCCGCCCACCCGGACGCCGCCGCGGACCGGGAGGGCCCCGGCGCCGAGGAGTCCCCGGACGAGGAGGTCCGGATCGGCTACCTGTGGGTGGAGTTCGCCCAGGACGGCGAGGACGCCCCGACGACCACCCTGGGCGCCGCGGTCACCGCCGCGCCCGGCCGGGACGTGCGCTGCACCCACTTCGTCACCGGCCGCCGGGTCGGCACCGACCTGGAGCTGGTCCGCGACGGCCGGCCGATGCCCGTCGAGCGGCTCCGCGCCGAGGTCGGCGCGGAGAACTGCTACGACACCGCCGGCCCCTACCGGGCCCGGGTGATGCGCGACCTGTTCGGCCTGGACGACCCGGTCCGCTACCGCAACCTGGTGCACCTGCTGTACCGGCTGCGCCGCCCCACCATCGGCGAGCGGCTGGAGGCCGGCGAATTGGTCTCGGTGCTCGCCGAGGCGCTGCCGCCGATGGACGAGTCGGTGCTGGACCAGGTCGCCCGGAACGTCGCCGACCTGGAGGAGGCCCGGGGCCGGCTGGAGGCGCTGCGCGGCGCCCGCGGGCACGTCGAGGAGTTCCTCACCGACTACCGCGGCTACCTGCACCGGGTGCTCGGCGAGCGGGCCGCCGAGGTCCGCACCGGACTGGACGAGCACGCCCGCCGCGCCGCCGAGGCCGAGCGCCTGGAGGAGGAGCTCGACCGGCTGGTCACCGAGGAGAGCACGGTCCAGGAGGAGCGCGACCGGGCCCGGCGCACCCGGGACACCGCCGGCTCCGACGCCGCGACGCTGACCGCCGCCGGCGAGGCCGCCCCCACCGCCACCGACCACGAGCTGCAGGCCCGCTACGCCGCGGTGACCGCCTACATCCGCGCGGCGGAGGCCGCCTGGACCGCCGCCGGGTACGCGCTCACCGCCGAGGAGCGCGCCAAGGAGACCCTGGCCGGCGGCCTGGCCGCGGTGGACGACGCGGTCGCCGCGCTGCGCACCCTGCACGCCGAGGCCGCCGAGGCGGCCCGGGCCGGCGGGATCGACCCCGAGCTGCTCGGCACCGTGCCGCAGCCGGTGCGCACCGTGCTCGCGCCCCGGGAGAGCGTCACCCACGTCGACTTCGAGGGCCTGGAGCGCGCCGTGGAGCGCGACCCGGTGCCCGGCGTGGACCTGGACGCCCTCCGCGGCGGCCTCGCCGACCTGCACGACCGGCTCACCCGCGCGGACGAGGCCGCCGCGGAACGCGCCGAGCTGGCCGAGCGGCTGCGCGCCGCCGCGGCCGAGTGCGCCGGTGCCGAGGAGCGGGAGGCCGCGCTGCGCGGCGAGGCGGAGTCCGCCGACGCCGCACTGGAGCGCGCCCGCGCCCGGGAGCGCGCCGCGGTGGAGGCGGTGCGCGCCGCGGGCGCCTCCTACGCCGCCCGGGTCCGCACCTGGCTCTCCGACCTGCGCGAAGCCGCCCCGGACGCGGACCTGGACGCCGCGGCCGCCGCCCTGGAGGAGCTGGTCGAGCCGCCGCACGACGACGCGCTCGGGCTGCTCGGCCCGGACGTCCCCGCCCGGGTGGCCGAGGCGGCGCACGCCGCCGTCGACCCGCTGCTGCGTGAACTCCGGTCCCGCCGGGACACCGCGCTCGGCGAGGAGCGCGAGCTGGTCACCGAGCTCGACGAGCTCTCCGAGCGCAAGGCCGGCGGCGCCGACCCGGCCCCGCCCGCCCCGCCCTGGGCCGACGCGGTCCGGGACCGCGGCGCCGGCGCGCCGCTGTACGCCCTGGTCGACTTCGCCGACGGCCTCGGCGCCGCCGAGCGCGCCGGCCTGGAGGGCGCCCTGGAGGCCTCCGGCCTGCTCAACGCCTGGATCGCCGCGGACGGCAGCGCGCTGTCCGCCGACACCTCCGACGTGGTGCTCTCCCCGGGCCGGCCGGCGCCCGGCCCCTCGCTGCTCGACGTGCTCACCCCGCTCCCCGAGGGCGCGGAGGAGGACCGCAGCGGGATCGGCCGGGACCGGGTGGAGGCCCTGCTGTCCGGGATCGCCCTGCTGCCCGCGGACGGCGACCCGGGCGCCGAGCCGCGGCACCGCCGCCGCCGCGACGGCGAGCAGGCCGGGCCCGCGTGCGCGGTCGCCCTGGACGGCCGCTGGCGGCTGGGCACCCTCTCCGGCGCGCACCGCAAGGCCGCCGCCGAGCACATCGGCACCGCCGCCCGCGGACGGGCCCGGGACCGGTCGCTGGCCAACGTCGAGCGCCGGATCGACATCGCCGAGGCGCTGCTCGCCGAGGCCGGCGAGCGCCGCGGCGACGCCGAGCGCGCCCAGGACCTGCTGGTCGAGATCTCCAGGGGGCTGCCCGGCCCGGACGGCCTCGCCGCGGCCTGGGCCGCGCTGGAGGGCGCCCGCGAGTGGCTGGCCGGCGCCGCCGCCGAGCAGCGCACCGCCGCCCGGGCCGCCGAAGAGGCCCGCGGCGAGGCCCTGGCGCTGCGCCGCTCGGTGCAGGCTGAGGCGGAGCGGGCCGCGCTGCCCGCCGGCGCCGCGGAGCTGGCCGGCACCGCCGCCGCCCTGGACGGGCTGCGGGTCCGCCTCGCCGCCGCCCTGCGCGACCTGCAGGCGCTGGCCGTCCTGCTGGACCGCTCGCACGGCGACACCGAGCAGTGGCGGCAGGCCCGCGGCGACCGGGTGGTCGCCGAGGACGCCCGCACCGCGGCCATCGGCGACATGATCACCGTCCGCCGCGACATCGAGCTCACCGACCGGGCCCGCGCCGCCGACCCGGACCGGATCGGCGCCGCCGTCGCCGAGGTCCGGGAGCGGATGGAGGCCGCCGCCGACCGCGTCCCCGACCTGGAGCGCTCCGCGCAGCGGGCGCGCGACGAGCGGGTCGCCGCCGAGACCCGGCTGGGCTCGGCCGCCGCGGAGCGGGCCGAGCAGGCCCGCCGGGTGCTGGAGGCCGGCGCCGCGCTGCGCGCCGCGCTCACCGGCGCCGGCGGGGAGCCCGACCCCGACCTGCTGGCCGCCGCCGGGCTGGAGGGCGCCGCCGAGCCGCTGGACCGGCTCCTCGCCGCGGACGCGGCCGAGGAGGACGAGCGGCTGGCCGCCCTGGAGGAGCTGACCGCCGCGGTCCAGGCCGGCCTGGACGCCGCTGAGGAGGGCGCCGGCGAGGAGGTCGACGACAGCGGCATCCTGCGCCGCCGGGAGGCGCTGCACCGGCTGCTGTCCGGCGGGTCCTCGGTCGGGGCCCGCACCGAGCTCACCGAGCACTCCGGGGTGAAGCGGGTCACCGTGCACGACGACGCCGGCGCGCACGACGTCACCGCCTACGCCGCCCGGCTGGCCGAGGCGGAGGCCGAGGCGGAGGAGGCGGCCCTGCTCCGCGAGGAGGAGGCCTACGAGCGGCACCTCCTCGGCGAGCTCGCCGGCCACCTCGCCCGCCAGATCGACGAGGCCCGCGCACTGATCGCCACCATGAACGAGGTGCTCGGCGACGTCACCACCTCCCAAGGGCTGGGGGTGCGCATCGAATGGGGGCTGGCGCCCGACGCAGACGAGGACGTGCGCGCGGTGGTGCCGCTGCTCGCCCGCCCCGCGGAGCGGCGCACCCGGCTGGAGACCACCCGGCTCCGCGACGCGCTGCGCCGCTGCATCGAGGCGATCCGCCGGCTCGACCCCACGGCCACCGGCGGCGCCCAGCTCCGCGCCGCGCTGGACTACCGGTCCTGGTTCGCGTTCACCGTGCACATCACCGACGCGGCCCGCCCGGACCGGGAGCGCCGGCTCAGCCACCGCACCGGCCTCAGCCAGGGCGAGCAGCGGGTCGTCGCCTACCTGGTGCTGTTCGCCGCGGCCGCGGCCCAGTTCGACGCGGTGCAGGCCAACGCGCCCGCCGCGCCCCGGCTCATCCTGCTGGACGACGCCTTCGCCAAGGTCGACGAGCCCACCCACGGCCGGCTGCTGGGCCTGCTGGTCCAGCTCGACCTGGACTTCGTGCTCACCTCCGAGCGGGTGTGGGGCTGCTTCGCCTCGGTGCCGGGGCTGCACATCTACGAGTGCCTGCGGGATCCGGCCGTCCCCGGCATCGCCACCCTGCACTTCAGCTGGGACGGCGCGCGCAGGCGCCTACTCGGAGTGTGACGGGGGAGGTGCCGCTTTCTCCGGGGCTGTCCTAATCTGCTAATTCTGCGGCGACTGATGAGGCGGGTGTGGTGACGACCGTGACGACGGCAGAGGAGACCGCCGGGGACCCCGGAGAGGAGGGCGGCTCCGGCCCGGACTGGACCGTCCGGACCGTGCTGGGCCGCCTGGCGCGCTCCCCGCTCGACGGCGAGGCGCGCCAGTGGGTGCTGGCCTGCCTGCACGGCGAGGAGGCGCTGGAGGGGCTGCGCCGCGGCGAACCCGCCCCCGACCCGGCGGGCCTGCTGCGCGGCGCCGAGGAGCGGCCCGCGCACCGCGACCCGGGCCGCCAGGGCTACCTCTCCCGGATCGAGGTGCAGGGCTTCCGCGGCATCGGCCGCCCCGCCGAGCTGCGGCTGCGCCCCGGGCCGGGGCTGACCGTGGTGGTGGGCCGGAACGGGTCGGGCAAGTCCAGCTTCGCCGAGGCCGCCGAGGCCGCGCTGACCGGGCGCAACATGCGCTGGGACGCGATGCCCGCCGGCTGGCGCGACGGGTGGCGCAACCTGCACTACACCGAGCGCACCGAGGTCAGCGTGGACATCGTGCACGCGGGCGACCCCGCCCCGACCCGGGTGACCCGGTACTGGGCCGGCGACAGCGTCCGCTCCGCCCGCGGCCGGGTGATCGCCCCGGACGGCACCGACGGCCCGCTGCGCTCCCTGGGCTGGGGCCCCGACCTCGAGCGCTACCGGCCGTTCCTGTCCTACGACGAACTCGGCCGGGCGGTGAACGGCCGCGCCGCCGAGCTCTACGACACGATCACCGCGCTGCTCGGCCTGACCGGGATGACCGAGGCCGAGCGGGCGCTGGCCAAGGCCTGCGCCCGGCTGGCCAAGCTGCGCGACCGCCCGCGCAACGACCTGGACCACCTCATCGCCCGGCTGCGCGAGTCCGGCGACCACCGGGCCGCCCGGGCCCTGGAGGTCCTCGGCTCCGGCGAACTCGACCTGGACCGGCTGGCCGCGATCGCCGCGGACGACGGCCCCGCCGACCCGGCCGCCGAACGGGTGCTGCGCCGGCTCCGCCGGCTCGCCGTCCCGGAGCGGGCGCTCCTCACCGACGTGGTCAACGAGCTGCGCGGCGCCGCCATGGAGCTGGCGATGGCCGCCGGCACCAAGGGCGACCGGGCGCGCGGCACCGTGCTGCTGCTCCGCCAGGCGCTGGAGCACCACGAGCGGCACCCCGCCGAGACCGACTGCCCGGCCTGCGGCACCGGCGGCGCGCTGGGCGGGGAGTGGGCGCGCCGGGCGCGCGCCGAGATCGCCCGGCTGGAGCCGGTGGCGGAGAGCGCCTCGGCGGCCTACCGGCGCGTCGAGGCCGCCCGGGACCAGGCCCGGTTCCTGATGGCGCCCCGCCCCTCCTGGCTGCCGGAGGAGAGCGAACTGGGGCGGATCTGGACCGAGTGGGCGGCCGGGGCGGAGATCGCCGACCCGGTGCAGCTGGCCGAGCACATCGAGGGGACCGGCCGGCGGCTGCGCTCGGCCGCGCTCGCCGCCCGCAAGGAGGCGGGCCGCCGGCTGGACGCCCCGGACGACGGCTGGAGCGCACTGGCCGAGATGCTCGCCGCCTGGGTGGAGGACGCGCACGCCGCGGTGGCCGCCCGGGAGCGGCTGGACGCCGCGGAGCAGGCGCTGGAGTGGTTCTCCGGCCTCGCCAAGGAGGTGCGGGACGAGCGGCTCGGCCCGCTGGCCGCGCAGACCGAGCACGTCTGGCACCGGCTCCGCCAGGAGCGCCGGATCGACCTGGAGTCGCTCCGGCTGGTGGGGCGCGGCGCCCGGCGCCGGGTCGAGGTGGACGTCGCGGTGGACGGCGCCGAGGCGGAGCAGAACGCCCCGGGGCTGCTCAGCCAGGGCGAGTTCCAGGCCCTCGCGCTCTCCATCTGCCTGCCGCGCACCCTGGCGGCCGGCAACCCGTTCGGCTTCCTGGTGCTGGACGACCCGGTCCAGGCGATGGACACCGAGACGGTCGAGGGGCTGGCCGGGGTGCTGGCCGAGGTCGGCGCGCACCGCCAGATCATCGTGTTCACGCACGACACCCGGCTGCCCGAGGCGCTGCACCGGCTGGGCCTGCCGGCCGACGTGCGGGGCATCGAGCGGGACGCGACGTCCAACGTCCGGGTGGCCGATCCGGCCGCCTGACCGGGGCGGACGGCCCCCGCCGTTTTCGATTTGGCAGACCACCCCCGAAGGCCTGTATAGTCATGACCAACGCGAAGGGCGGAACCCCGGAAGGGGGGAAGCCGCAGGAGCGTGCCCCTTTAGCTCAGTCGGCAGAGCGTCTCCATGGTAAGGAGAAGGTCTACGGTTCGATTCCGTAAAGGGGCTCCACCACTTGATGAGGTTCCCGACCCACCAGGTGGCCGGGCGCCGGTATGATCGGCGCCCAGGTCCCGGGGCGATATCCTGGAGGCAGGATAGTCCGCTTCGAATGAGGACCGTCGCGGCGGAGTAGCTCAGTCGGTAGAGCAAGCGGCTCATAATCGCTGTGTCGTCGGTTCAAGTCCGGCCTCCGCTACTACCTGCGCGACCCCTGCCCCACATCGACAGGGGTCAACGCGGGTCTTTTTCAGTGTTCAATCGTCACCAGCAGAAAGGCACTCCACGTGGCTGCCACTGACGTGAGGCCGAAGATCACCCTGGCCTGCCAGGAGTGCAAGCACCGCAACTACATCACGCGCAAGAACCGTCGGAACAACCCCGACCGTCTCGCGCTGCAGAAGTACTGCCCGAACTGCCGCCGGCACAACGAGCACCGCGAGACCCGCTAGTCCCCGGCGCACCGCCCGCGGCGGGCGCTCGGATGAGCAAGCAGCGCACATGGCCCAGTGAGCCCCGGCTCGCTGGGCCATACCCATGCGCGGCCCGCGACGGCGGAGCCGGCCGCGCGGACCGACCGCACGGATCGAAAGGGAGTCCATGGCGATCAACCGCGAGCTGCTCGGGCGGGAGTACCCGTCGCCGGAGCCCTATGAGGTGACCCGCGGCAAGATCCGCGAGTTCGCCGAGGCGATCGGCGACGCCAACCCGGTCTACACCGACCCGGAGGCGGCCCGGAAGGCCGGGCACCCCGACGTGGTGGCCCCGCCCACCTTCCCGATCATCCTGAGCATGGCCGGGGCCGGGCAGGCCGTCCTCGACCCGGAGCTGGGCCTGGACTTCTCCATGGTGGTCCACGGGGAGCAGCGGTTCCGCTACAGCCGCCCGGTGCGCGCGGGCGACGAGGTCCGCTCGGTGACCCGGATCACCGAGATCAAGAGCCTGGCCGGCAACGAGCTGGTGACACTGGAGAGCGAGATCTCCGACCTCGGCGGGGAGCACGTGGTGACCGCGGTCAACATGCTCGTCGTCCGGGGCGGGGCCGAGGAACCGGGGAGCGCCGCATGACCGCCACCGTCCGCTACGACGACGTCGAGGCCGGCACCGAGATCGGTGAGCGGACCTTCCCGGTGCGCCGGGTGGACCTGGTCCGCTACGCCGGCGCCTCCGGGGACTTCAACCCGATCCACTGGAACGACCGCACCGCCAAGGCCGTCGGCCTGCCCGGGGTCATCGCGCACGGCATGTTCACCATGGCCGAGGCGGCCCGGCTGGTCACCGACTGGGCCGGCGACCCGGGCGCGGTCGTGGAGTACGGCACCCGGTTCTCCGCCCCGGTGGTGGTGCCCGACGACGACACCGGGGCCGAGATCACCGTCTCCGGGGTGGTCAAGGAGAAGCGCGAGGACAACCTGGTGCTGGTCGCGCTGACCGTGCGCTCCGCGGGGACCCGGGTGCTGGCCCGTCCCACCCTGCTGGTCCGCCTCGCCTAGGCCACCGGGTACCCCCTGCGGCGGTCCCGCCGTTCCCCTGACACAGTCCAACCGTCCGGTCCCCCGCACCGTCCCTGGAGGGCGCCCCATGACCGCTGCTCCCGCCGCCGGAGTCCGGCTGGCCGACCACACCACCCTGGGCCTGGGCGGCCCGGCCGCCCGGTTCACCGCCGCCACCGGCACCGACGAGCTGATCGCCGCGGTGGCCGCCGCGGACGCCGCCGGCGAGCCGCTGCTGGTGCTGGGCGGCGGCAGCAACCTGGTCGTCGCGGACGAGGGGTTCCCCGGCACCGTGGTGCAGGTCGCCACCGCCGGCGTCGCCCGCGAGCCGGGCGGCGCCCCGGGCGCGGTGCGGGTGCGCGCCGAGGCCGGCGTCGAGTGGGACCCGTTCGTGGCGCGCTGCGTCGCCGAGGGCCTCAGCGGTGTGGAGTGCCTCTCCGGGATCCCCGGCCGGGTCGGTTCCACCCCGATCCAGAACGTCGGCGCCTACGGCCAGGAGGTCGCGCAGACCGTCGCCGAGGTGGTCGTCTACGACCGGCGCACCGGCGAGCGCCGCGCGCTGACCGGCGCCGAGTGCGGCTTCTCCTACCGGGACAGCGTGTTCAAGCGGGAGGGCCCCGACCGCGGCCGCTACGTGGTCTGCGAGGTCGTCTTCGAGCTGGAGGAGTCCGGGCTGAGCGCCCCGGTGGCCTACGCCGAGCTGGCCGGCCGGCTCGGCGTGGCGCAGGGCGAGCGGGTTCCGGCGGACCGGGCCCGGGAGGCCGTGCTGGAGTTGCGCCGCGGCAAGGGCATGGTGCTCGACCCGGCCGACCCGGACACCCGCAGCGCCGGCTCGTTCTTCACCAACCCGGTGCTCACCGAGGAGGACTTCGCCGACCTGCGCAAGCGGGTCGCCGAGCGGCTCGGCCCGGACGTCGAGCCGCCGGCCCACCCGGCCGGCGACGGCAGGGTGAAGACCTCGGCGGCCTGGCTCATCGACCGGGCCGGCTTCGCCAAGGGGCACGCCCGGGGCCCGGTGCGCATCTCCACCAAGCACACCCTGGCGCTGACCAACCCCGGCGGCGGCACCACCGCCGACCTGATCGGCCTCGCCCGCGAGGTGCGCTCCGGCGTCGCCGCGGCGTTCGGCGTCACTCTGGTCAACGAACCGGTCATGGTGGGCGTCTCGCTCTGATCCGGCGCGCAGAGCTCCCCGGACCCCCCAATTCGAGCGCCCCCGGCGCACCGGCCCGGCGCCCCGCATTCGCCTCGACCGCGAATGCGGGGCGCCTTTCTCATCTCTCGAATTAGGCGCGCCTAACTCTATTTTTCGGTGAAAGTCGGCGAAATAATCGCCGTATCCATGAATTGCATTCCTGGAAAAGGCGCTGCTACCGTTTTTCTCGTCGAAGGGGAGTAGTCCCCAATCCCTGCGGTCGACACACTGGCCCCCGGCCCGGCCGCAGGAGCCCGCCGAGCCCTCCGTGCTCGCCCGGGCGGACGAGACCTTCGGCCCGGTAGGAGACGCCGGGCCGAAGCGCAGTGCCCGAAAAGGCCGCATCGGTTCCGGCGCCGCCCGCGGGGCGGACAGGTCCGACGACGGCGAAGGGGCAGCAGACGTGGAATTCCTCATGGCACTCGCGGCGGGGACCGGGGTGGTCTTCCTCGCGGAAATGGGCGACAAGACCCAGCTCGTCGCGATGTCGCTGGCCACCCGCTACCGGGCGCGCACCGTCCTGCTCGGCATCACCCTGGCCACCGTCGCGGTGCACGGGCTGAGCGTGCTCATCGCCGAGGCCCTCGGCCTGGCGATCCCCACCGACTGGGTGACCCTCGTCGCCGGCCTGGCCCTCCTCGGCTTCGGCCTGTGGACGCTGCGCGGCGACGAGATGACCGACAAGGACGAGGAGCGCGCGGCCTCCCGGAAGATCCGCTCCGGGCTGCTCACCGTGGCCACCGTCTTCTTCGTCGCCGAGCTCGGCGACAAGACCATGCTGGCCACCATCACCGTCGGCACCCAGTACCACTGGCTGCCGGTCTGGATCGGCTCCACGGCCGGCATGGTCGCCGCCGATGCGCTGGCCATCTGGGTCGGCGCGCTGCTCGGCAAGCGGCTCCCGGAACGGGTGGTGCAGATCGGCGCGGCGGTGCTGTTCTTCCTGGCCGGTGCGGTGATGACCTTCCAGGGCGTGCTCGCGGTGACCCGCTAGCCCGCTCCCCGGGGAGGGGCGGACTCAGCCGGCCTCCGGCTCGGCGGCCAGCCAGGAGTCCACCCCGGCCAGCAGCTCCTTGCGCAGCCACTCCGGGGCGCCGGAGCCGCGGATCGACATCCGGGCCAGCTCGGCCAGCTCGGCGTCGGTGAACCCGAACACGGTCCGGGCGATCTCGTACTGCTCGGCCAGCCGCGGCCCGAACAGCAGCGGGTCGTCGGCGCCGAGCGCGATCGGGGCGCCGCCGTCGAAGAGCCGGCGCAGCGGCACCTGCTCCAGCCTCTCGGCCACGCCCAGGCTCACGTTGGACGACGGGCACACCTCCAGGGTGACGCCCTGGGTGGCGATCCGCTCCACCAGATAGGGGTCGTCCACCGCGCGCACGCCGTGCCCCACCCGGTCGGCGCCCAGCTCGTCCAGGCACTCCCGGACGCTGCGCGCCCCGCCGAGCTCGCCGCCGTGCGGGGCGGAGAGCAGCCCGGCCCGCCTGGCGATCCGGAACGCCCCCTCGAAGTCCAGCGCCCGCCCGCGCCGCTCGTCGTTGTTGAGCCCGAAGGAGACCACGCCCCGCCCGGCGTACTGCTTGGCCAGCCGGGCCAGCGCCTTGGCGTCCAGCGGGTGCCGGGTGCGGTTGGCCGCCACCATGATGCCGATCCGCACCCCGGTCTCGGCCTCGGCGGCGCGCGCCGCGTCCAGCACCAGCTCCAGGGTGGCGGTGAGCCCGTCGAACCGGGAGGCGTAACCGCTCGGGTCGACCTGGATCTCCAGCCAGCCCGACCCGGCCGCGCGCTCGTCCTCGGCGGCCTCGCGGAGCAGCCGGTACATGTCCTCCGGGCGCTGCAGCACCGAGCGGGCGATGTCGTAGAGCCGCTGGAACCGGAACCAGCCGCGCTCGTCGGCGGCGCTGAGCCGGGGCGGCCAGTCCTCCACCAGGGCTTGCGGCAGGTGGACGCCGCGCTCCTCGGCGAGCTCCACCAGTGTGGTGTGCCGCATGGAACCGGTGAAGTGCAGGTGCAGATGGGCCTTGGGCAGCCGGTCGATGGGGCGTTCCATGACCCAATGGTGCCGTATGACGGGCGGGCCCG
>Ga0079224_100013142_pt1 | contig 11514 bp, 10 predicted proteins | sample Stecom2015_FD_80414 | JGI IMG/M metagenome (GOLD analysis project Ga0079224, IMG submission 80414) | Agricultural soil microbial communities from Utah to study Nitrogen management - Steer compost 2015 | ecosystem: Environmental > Terrestrial > Soil > Agricultural land | place: USA: Utah...
CCCGGCGCAGGGTAGCGCGAATGCCTCCGGTTAATCCGGGGAGGATTTCCTGTTTCGTCTCTTGAACGGGGCCGGTCCCGGGACTTAGCCTGCAGGCACCTGCCGCGGACCGGGCTCTCCGGACAACGCGGACCAGCTGTCTGAATTGGCGTTTCTGCGTGCTCCGGCACGCACCGGCCGACTCGGAGGTCGCCATATGACCGAAACAGTGGTTTCGTATGCGCGCGTACCGTCAGGAGAGCAGGAGCCCGGTCGCTTCTGGCACACCTTCTCCGATATGAACACCGTCGTCCAGGGCCCCAAGTTCATCGTCGCCAAGGGCGAGGGCGTGTGGCTGTGGGACGACTCCGGCGACCGCTACCTGGACGGCACCGCGAGCCTGTGGTACTGCAACGTCGGCCACGGCCGCCGGGAGATCGCCGACGCGGTGTACCGGCAGATGACCCAGCTGGAGGCCTACACCGTCTACGGCGACTTCGCCAACGTGCCCGCGCTGCAGCTGAGCGAGCGGCTCGCCGCGCACGCCCCGGTCGCCGACCCGCGGATCATCCTCACCTGCGGCGGCGGCGAGTCCATCGAGACCGCGGCCAAGCTGGCCCGGCGGTACTTCGCGGCGCAGGGGCGGCCCGAGCGGGTGCACCTGATCTCGCGCACCGGCGGCTACCACGGGCTGCACGGTATCGGCACCGGCATCATCGGGATGGACCGGTTCCGCGATGGCTTCGGCCCGCTGGTGGAGGACGCCTCGGTGGTCCCGCACGACTCCGCTGCCGCCCTGGAGGCGGAGATCCTGCGGGTGGGGCCGGAGAAGGTGGCGGCCTTCTTCGCCGAGCCGGTGATCGGCGCGGGCGGGGTGTACCCGCCCACCCCGGAGTACTTCGCCTCGGTGGCCGAGATCTGCCGCCGGCACGGGGTGCTGTTCATCGTGGACAGCGTGATCTGCGGGTTCGCCCGGATGGGCAACTGGTTCGGCATCGAGCGGTTCGGGGTGTGCCCGGACATGATCGTCTTCGCCAAGGGCGTGTCCAGCGGCTACCTGCCGCTGGGCGGGGTGGTCGCGGCCGGCGCGATCGCCGAGCCGTTCTGGGACCGCCCGGGCAACCCGTTCCACCACGGCACCACCTACGCCGGGCACCCGGCCTGCTCCGCGGCGGCCATGGCCAACCTGGACATCCTGGAGCGCGAGGACCTGTTCACCGTCGCGCTGGAGGTGGAGACCTACCTGGACGCGGCCATGCGCACCCTGGAGGACCACCCGCTGGTGCGCGAGGTGCGCTCCGGCACCGGGGTGAAGGCCGCGGTGGAGCTCACCGAGGAGGCCCTGGTCGACCGGGGCATCCGCACCGCGGACGTGTTCGCCGAGGCCCGGGCGCGCGGGGTGATCCTGCGGGCGGTGCCGCGCGCGCTGCTCGTCTCGCCGCCGCTGGTCATCACCTGGGAGCAGATCGAGCACCTGGTGGCCACGCTGCGCGCGGCCCTGGACGCGGTCGCGGCCCGCTGAGCCGGCCCGGCCGTCCACCAGGGCGCCGGGCGGGAACCTGAGACCCGAGACGGAACCCGGGGCGGAGCGCCGCTGAGGCGCCCCGCCCCGGGTTCCGTTCTCCCCGCTCCGGTCCCGCCGCTCCGGGCCGCCCCGTATCCTCGCCGGGGCCCGAGCGCCCGGGCCGGCGCCGGCGCGGGCGCCCGCTGGAACGCCCGCTTCGGCCGGGTCGGCCGGGAACGCACCGACCCGGCGGCGTCCGCGCCGCCCACTCCGTGCGGCCCCGTGCGGAGCGGGGAAGCGCCGCCGGTGCCGGGCGGCCAGGGAGGGCCCGTGGGGGCGGGCCCCGGAACAGAACGCTCCGCGACGATGTTAGTTTTCTAGGAAGATATTTACGTCGGGGCGGAACGGAGAGGCGGGGCGATGGGGGACACACGGGAGGCCGACCACGCGCGGCGGATGCAGGCGCCGACCGACGACGAGCTGATCACCGACTGGGGGCTGCTGGTCGAGGCGTTCAAGGCGGTGTCGCCGCTGCTGCTGGAGGGGGTGCACCCGGACGGCGAGGACATGTCCGGGCCCTGGTTCGAGGTCCTGCTCCGGCTGCAGCGCTCGCCCGGGCACCGGCTGCCGATGAGCGTGCTGGCCCGCGAGGTCAGCCTGAGCAGCGGGGGCTTCACCAAGCTCGCCGACCGGCTGGCGGCCAAGGGGTATCTGACCCGGGAGTCCTGCCCGGAGGACCGGCGCGTGGTCTACGCCGCGCTCACCCCCGCCGGCAGCGAGCTCGCCGGCGAGGTGAAGACCCGCCACGCCGAGCTGCTCCGCAAGCACGTGCTGGACGTGCTGGGCCCCGACGGGATGCGCACCCTGGGCTCCCTGGCGCGGCGGCTGCGGGACAGCGCGCGCGGCTGACCGGCCCATCCTGCCCGCGCGCGGTCCGGGCCGTCCCGATACGCTGGGCCGGCAGCAGAACAGCAGAGGCCTCGGAGGGGCGGCCCAGTGAAACTCTTCGCCAGCGCGGCCGAGATGCGCGCTGTACCCCGGTCGGAGGAGTTCCGCAACGGAGGTGTGTCCCTGTGGTACCGGGACGCCGGCCTCCCCGAGCGCCGCGCGGCGCTGCCGGGCCCGGCCGACTACGACGTGTGCATCGTCGGCGCCGGCTTCACCGGCCTGTGGGCCGCCTACTACCTGCTCAAGGCCGACCCCTCGCTGCGGGTGGCCGTGCTGGAGCGGGAGTTCGCCGGGTTCGGCGCCTCCGGCCGGGGCGGCGGCCTGGTCACCGCCGACTTCCCCGGCTCGCGCGAGCAGCACGCCCGGGAGTACGGCAAGGGCGCGATGATCGCCCTGCAGCGCGCCCTGATGGCCTCGGTCGACGAGATCCTCGGGGTGGTCGGGGACGAGGGCATCGACGCCGGCGCGGTCAAGGGCGGCATGCGGATCACCGCCACCAACCCGGCGCAGAAGGACCGGCTGCACGAGCGGGTGGAGCACCTGCAGGAGTGGGGCTACTGGCCGGAGGACCTGCACCTGGTCGAGCACGGCCACGAGCCCTGGCTGCGGGTGGACGGCCAGCTCGCCGCGGCCTACACCCCGCACGCCGCCCGCCTGGACCCGGCCCGGCTCGCCGCCGGGCTGGCCGAGGCGGTGCAGCGGCTGGGCGCCGACGTCTACGAGGGCACCGAGGTCACCGGGGTCCGGCCGCGGGAGGGCGAGACCCGCCCCGCGGCGCTCACCCCGGCCGGAGAGGTCCGGGCCGACGTCGTGCTGCGGGCCACCGAGGGCTACACCGGCGAGCTCGGCGCGAGCCGGTCCGAATGGGCGGCGGAGGCCTGCGCGATGATCGCCACCGAGCCGCTGCCCGAGCAGGTGTGGGAGCACATCGGCTGGGAGGGCGGCCAGGTGCTGTCCGACGCGGCGCACTCGCCGGTCTTCGCCCAGCGCACCGCGGACGGCCGGATCGCGCTCGGCGGGCGCGGCGCACCGCACCGGATGGGCGCCGGGGCCGCCGTCGGAGCGGCCCCGCCGCAGGCCATCGCCGAGCTGTGGCGGGTGCTGGCGCGGATGTTCCCGGCGGCCGCGGAGGTCCCGGTGGCGCACGCCTGGGCCGGGCCGACCGGGGTGCCCGCGGACCGCCGCCCCCGCATCGGACTGGACACCGCGACCGGTCTGGCCTGGGCCGGCGGCTACTCCGGCAGCGGCGCCGCGCTGGCCAACCTGGCCGGGCGGACCCTGCGCGACCTGGTGCTGGGCGACCGCAGCGACCTGGCCCGGCTGCCCTGGGCCTCCGGCGCCGACGGTGCCGCGCACCCGCTGCGCCGGCTGGGCGGCAAGGTCGCCCACGGCCTGTACCGCGGCGCCGACCGGCGGGAGACCAGCCGGCTGTCCACCACCTCGCGGCTGGCCGCGGTCGCCTCCCGGATCACCGGGCATAGATAATTTATCCAGTAGGTTGCATAAAATTCCAGTCAGGTGCATGATGGTGTCCCATCGGGACCGGACGGCACCTGGACGGGAGTTGCGAGCATGGGGTACACGGCGGCGATCGCCGGAGCCAGCGGCTACGCGGGAGGCGAGCTGCTGCGCATCCTGCTCGGCCACCCGTCGATCGAGATCGGCGCGGTGACCGCGGGCGGCAACGCCGGCAGCCGCCTCGGCGAGCACCAGCCCCACCTGGCCCCGCTCGCCGACCGCGTCCTCGCCGAGACCACCCCCGAGGTGCTCGCCGGCCACGACGTCGTCTTCCTCGCCCTGCCGCACGGCCGCTCCGCCGAGATCGCCACCGCCCTGGGCGACACCGCGCTCATCGTCGACTGCGGCGCCGACTTCCGGCTCACCGACGCCGACGCCTGGCAGCGGTTCTACGGCTCCGAGCACGCCGGCACCTGGCCCTACGGCCTGCCCGAACTGCCCGGCCAGCGCGAGGCGCTGACCGGTGCCCGCCGGGTCGCGGTCCCCGGCTGCCACGTCACCACCGCCACCCTCGCGCTGTTCCCCGCCATCGCCGACGGCCTGGCCTCCGCCGAGGACCTGGTGGTCGTCGCGGTCACCGGGACCTCCGGCGCCGGCCGCTCGCTCAAACCGCACCTGCTCGGCAGCGAGATCATGGGCTCGGTCGCCCCCTACGGCGTGGGCGGCGTGCACCGGCACAACCCGGAGATCGTGCAGAACCTGTCCCGGGTCGCCGGCGGCCCGGTCACCCTCTCCTTCACCCCGGTGCTCGCCCCGATGCCCCGCGGCATCCTGGCCACCTGCACCGCCCGGATCGCCCCCGGCACCGACGCCGCCGCCGTCCGCGCCGCCTACCGGCGACGATTCGAGGCCGAGCCCTTCGTGCACCTGCTGCCCGAGGGGGCCTGGCCCACCACCGGCATGACCCTGGGCGCCAACACGGCCCTGGTCCAGGTCACCGTCGACGAGGCCGCCGGGCGGATGGTCGCCTGCGCCGCACTCGACAACCTGGCCAAGGGGACGGCGGGCGGAGCGGTGCAGAGCGCCAACATCGCGCTCGGCCTCCCCGAGACCGCCGGCCTGCCCGCCGCCGCCGTCGCCCCCTGACCGGCGCGCCCACCGATCTCTTCCCTCGCCTCTCTCCACGCTTGAAAGGCCCTACCGTGAGCGTCACCGCACCCCGCGGTTTCCGTGCCGCCGGCGTCGCAGCCGGCATCAAGGCCGACGGCGCCCGGGACGTCGCCGTCGTCATCAACGACGGGCCGTCCCGCGCCGCCGCCGCCGTCTTCACCCGCAACCGGGTCAAGGCCGCCCCGGTGCTCTGGTCCGAGCAGGTCGCCAAGGGCGGCCGGGTCCGCGCCGTACTGCTCAACTCCGGCGGCGCCAACGCCTGCACCGGCGCCCCCGGATTCGCCGACGCGCACACCACCGCCGAGCGGACCGCCGACGCCCTGGGCGACTCCGCCGCCGAGATCCTGGTCTGCTCCACCGGCCTGATCGGCGAGCGGCTGCCCATGCCCGAACTGCTGGCCGGGGTGGACACCTCCGTCGCCGCGGCCGCCCGGGACGGCGGCCTGGACGCCGCCGACGCGATCCGCACCACCGACAGCGTCGCCAAGATCTCCTTCCGCCGCGGCGACGGCTACACCGTCGGCGGCATGGCCAAGGGCGCCGGCATGCTCGCCCCCGCCCTGGCCACCATGCTCGCCGTGGTCACCACCGACGCCGACCTCACCGCCGAGCAGTGCGACCGGCTGCTGCGCGCCGCCACCGCCGCCTCCTTCGACCGGATCGACGCCGACGGCTGCCTGTCCACCAACGACACCGTGGTGCTGATGGCCTCCGGCGCCTCCGGGACCACCCCCGACGAGGAGGCGTTCGCCGCTCTGCTCGCCGAGGTCTGCGACGACCTCTCCCGGCAGATGATCGCCGACGCCGAGGGCGCCACCAAGTCCATCGCCATCGAGGTGGTCCGCGCCGCCGACGAGGACGACGCCCTGGAGGCGGCCCGGGCGGTGGCCCGCAACAACCTCTTCAAGTGCGCGATGTACGGCGAGGACCCCAACTGGGGGCGGGTGCTGGCCGCCGTCGGCACCACCTCGGCCGCCTTCGAACCGGACCAGATCGACGTCGCCATCAACGGCGTCTGGGTGTGCCGCAAGGGCGGCGTCGGCGAGGACCGCTCCCGGGTCGACCTGACCGGCCGGGACGTCACCGTCACCGTCGACCTGTCCGCCGGCGGCGCCTCGGCCACCGTGTGGACCACCGACCTCACCAACGAATACGTGCACGAGAACTCGGCGTACTCCTCATGAACTCCCGCAAGCAGGCCATGGACAAGGCCGACACCCTGATCGAGGCGCTGCCCTGGATGAGCCGGTTCCACGGGCGCACCGTCGTCGTCAAGTACGGCGGCAACGCCATGACCGATCCCGAGCTGCAGGACCGCTTCGCCGAGACCGTCGTCTTCCTGCGCTACGCCGGGCTCCGCCCGGTCGTGGTGCACGGCGGCGGCCCGCAGATCAAGGCGCACCTGGAGCGGGTCGGCCTGGAGAGCCGGTTCGCCGGCGGCCTGAGGGTCACCGACGAGGCCACCATGGACATCGTCCGGATGGTGCTGGTCGGCCAGGTCAACCGGGACATCGTCGGCCGGATCAACCGGCACGGCCCGTTCGCCGTCGGCATCTCCGGCGAGGACGCCCGGCTGATGACCGCCGAGCGCAAGCCCGCGCTGGTGGACGGCGAACCGGTCGACATCGGCCTGGTCGGCGAGGTCGTCGACGTCGACGCCGGGGTGGTCGCCACGCTGCTCGACGACGGCCGCATCCCGGTCGTCTCCAGCATCGCCCGGGCCGAGGGCGACGGCGAGACCGTGTACAACGTCAACGCCGACACCGCGGCGGCGGCACTGGCGGTCGGACTGGAGGCGAGCAAGCTCATCATGCTCACCGACATCGAGGGCCTCTACGCCGACTACCCGGCCTGCGAGGAGCTGATCAGCAGGCTCACCGCCTCCGAGCTGGAGGCGCTCCTCCCGGAGCTGGCCTCGGGCATGGTCCCCAAGATGGAGGCCTGCCTGCGCGCGGTGCGCGGCGGCGTCCCCCAGGCGCACGTCCTCGACGGCCGCACCCCCAACTCCATGCTCCTGGAAGTCTTCACCAACGACGGCGTCGGCACCATGGTCGTCGCCGAAGCAGACCAGCCCCTCGGAGGCGTCCCGGCATGACCACCGACCCCGTCCCCGGGCCCGCGACCCGGGCCCTGCAGGCCCGGTTCGAAGCGGCCCTGATGCCCAACTACGGCGTACCGCCCCTGGCACTGGCCCGCGGTGAGGGCAGCAGGGTCACCGACGCCGACGGCCGCGACTACCTCGACCTGATCGCCGGCATCGCCGTCTCCGCCCTCGGCCACGGCCACCCCGCGCTGGCCAAGGCCGTCGCCGAGCAGGCCGCGGCGCTCGCGCACACCTCCAACCTGTTCCTGCACGAGCGCGAGGTGGAACTGGCCGAGCGGCTCCAGAGGCTGCTCGGCGCCCCCGACGCCCGGGTCTTCCTGGCCAACTCCGGCACCGAGGCCAACGAGGCCGCGATCAAACTGGCCAAGCGCGCCGCCGGCCCCGGCCGCACCGTCTTCGTCGCCACCGAGAACGGCTTCCACGGCCGCAGCGCCGGCGCCCTCGCCCTCACCGGCAAGGCCGCCATCCGGGAGCCGTTCGGCCCCTACGGCACCGAGGTGCGGTTCGTCCCGCACGGCGACGCCGGCGCGCTGGCCGCCGCCGTCGACGAGACCGTCGCCGCGGTCTTCGTGGAGCCCGCCCAGGGCGAGGCCGGCGTGGTCCTCCCGCCCGCCGGCCACCTGGCCCGGGTCCGGGAGATCTGCGACGCCGCGGGCGCCGCCTTCGTGCTCGACGAGATCCAGAGCGGCATCGGCCGCACCGGCCACTGGTTCGCCCACCAGGCCGAAGGCGTCCGCCCCGACATCCTCACCCTGGCCAAGGGGCTCGGCGGCGGGCTGCCGATCGGCGCCTGCATCGGCTTCAACCGCTACGCGGGCGCCTTCGCCAAGGGCGACCACGGATCCACCTTCGGCGGCAACCCGGTCGCCGCCGCCGCGGCCCTCGCGGTGCTCGACACCATCGAGGCCGACGGCCTGCTGGACAACGCCGCCGCCACCGGCGCGCTGCTCGCCGACGGCATCCGCGCCGCGGGCCACCCGCTGATCGCCGGGGTGCGCGGCACCGGGCTGTGGCTCGGCGTCGCGCTCACCGAAGAGGCCGCCCCCGCCGTGCAGGCCGCGGCCGCCCGGCACGGCTTCCTGGTGAACGCCGTCGCCCCGGCCACCGTCCGGATCGCCCCTCCGCTCATCCTCACCGCAGCCGAAGCCCGGGAGTTCACCGGCGCGCTGCCCGCCATCCTCGACGAGGTGACCGCATGATCCCCGCCGTCCGGCACTTCCTCCGCGACGACGACCTGACCCCCGCCGAGCAGGCGAAGGTCCTCGACCTGGCCGACGCGCTCAAGAAGGACCGGTTCTCCCGGCGCCCGCTTGAGGGCCCGGAGACCGTCGCGGTCATCTTCGACAAGGCCTCCACCCGCACCCGGGTCTCCTTCGCGGTGGGCATCGCCGACCTCGGCGGCCAGCCCCTGGTGATCGACGCCCAGGGCAGCCAGATGGGCCGCGGCGAACCCGTCGCCGACACCGCCCGGGTCCTGGAGCGCCAGGTCGCCGCGATCGTGTGGCGCACCTTCGCCCAGGAGGGCCTGGAGGAGATGGCCCGGTACAGCTCGGTGCCGGTGGTCAACGCCCTCTCCGACACCTACCACCCCTGCCAGATCCTCGCCGACCTGCAGACCGTGCGCGAGCGCAGGGGCCGCACCCAGGGCCTCACCCTCGCCTACTTCGGCGACGGCGCCAACAACATGGCCCACTCCTACCTGCTCGGCGGCGTCACCGCCGGGATGCACGTGCGGATCGCCGCACCGGAGGGCTACCGGCCCGACCCCGAGGTGCTCGCCCGCGCCGAGCGGATCGCCGCCGAGATCGGCGGGTCGGCCACCGTGCTCGGCTCCGCGGACGAGGCCGCCGCCGGCGCCGACGTGCTGGCCACCGACGCCTGGACCTCGATGGGCCAGGAGGCCGAGGCCGCCGAGCGGGTCGCGCCCTTCCTCGGCTTCGCGGTGGACGACGCCCGGCTGGCCGCGGCCGCCGACGACGCGGTCGTACTGCACTGCCTGCCCGCCTACCGCGGCCAGGAGATCACCGCCTCGGTCCTGGACGGCCCGGCCAGCGCGGTCTGGGACGAGGCGGAGAACCGCAGGCACGCGCAGAAGGCCCTGCTCTGCTTCCTGCTGGACGCGTCCCGGGAGGAGAGGCGGCGATGAGCGCGGAGGGCGCCGTCTCGGCCCCGATGACCAAGGCGGCACGGCACGCCCGGATCACCGAGGTGCTGACCCGCAACGACGTCCGCTCCCAGGGGGAGCTGGCCCGGTTGCTCGCCGACGCCGGCGTGCAGGTCGCCCAGGCCACCCTCTCCCGGGACCTGGACGAGCTCGGCGCGGTGAAGCTGCGCACCCCCGACGGCGACCTCATCTACCGGCTGCCCGGCGAGGGCGGCGAGCGGCTGCAGCGGGCCGGCGGCGGCGGTCTGGACCTGGGCGCCTCGGCCGGCTCCCGGCTCACCCGGATCGCCGAGGAGCTGCTGGTGTCGGCGGAGGCCTCGGCCAACATGGTGGTGGTCCGCACCCCGCCGGGGGCCGCCCAGTACCTGGCCTCGGCGATCGACCACACCGACTTCCCGGCCATCCTCGGCACCATCGCCGGGGACGACACCATCCTGGTGGTCTCCCGGGACCCCCAGGGCGGCGAGGAGCTGGCCGCGGCGCTGCTCCGACTGGCCGACCGCAGGACCTGACCCGCGGCGCACCGGCCCGGTGGCACGATGGTGCCGCCCGCCGGCGACCCCGGCGGAGCCCGTCCAGGGCGCCGACCGTCCGCCCCGGCCACCCCCGCTCCGGACCCGGACGCGGCCCCGCACCCCCCTGACGGGCGCGGGGCCGCACGCATCCCGGGACGGCCCGGACCGGAACCACCCGAACACGACAGCAAAGGAACCCCGACCGTGAGCAACCCAGAGGTGACCCGGCTGTGGGGAGGCCGCTTCGCCGGCGGACCCTCCGACGCGCTCGCCCGGCTCTCCCTGAGCACCCACTTCGACTGGCGGCTGGCCCGGCACGACATCGCCGGCTCCAGGGCGCACGCCCGGGTGCTGCGCTCCGCCGGCCTGCTCACCGCCGAAGAGCTGGAGGCCATGCTCGCGGGCCTGGACCGGCTGGAGGCCGACGTCGCCTCCGGCGACTTCACCCCCGTCCTGGAGGACGAGGACGTGCACACCGCGCTGGAGCGCGGCTTCATCGAGCGCGTCGGCCCCGAGCTCGGCGGGCGGCTGCGCGCCGGCCGCTCCCGCAACGACCAGATCGCCACCCTGGTCCGGATGTACCTGCGCGAGGAGGCCCGCGGCATCGCCGGCGAGCTGCTCGACCTCGTCTCCGCCCTGGCCGACCAGGCCGAGGCCAACGCCGCGGTGGCCATGCCCGGCCGCACCCACCTGCAGCACGCCCAGCCGGTGCTGCTCGCCCACCACCTGCTGGCGCACGCCTGGCCGCTGCTGCGCGACGTGGAGCGGCTGCGCGACTGGGACCGGCGCGCCGCGGTGTCGCCCTACGGCTCCGGCGCGCTGGCCGGGTCCTCCCTCGGCCTGGACCCCGGGGCGGTCGCCGCCGACCTCGGCTTCCCGGCCTCCGCGGAGAATTCCATCGACGGCACCGCCGCCCGCGACGTGGTCGCCGAGTTCGGCTTCGCCGCCGCGATGGCCGGGGTGGACCTGTCCCGGATCTCCGAGGAGATCATCCTCTGGGCCACCAAGGAGTTCTCCTTCGTCACCCTGGACGACGCCTACTCCACCGGCTCGTCGATCATGCCGCAGAAGAAGAACCCCGACATCGCCGAACTGGCCCGGGGCAAGTCCGGCCGGCTCATCGGCGACCTGGCCGGGCTGCTCACCACGCTCAAGGGGCTTCCGCTGGCCTACAACCGGGACCTGCAGGAGGACAAGGAGCCGGTGTTCGACGCGGTGGACACCCTGCACCTGCTGCTGCCCGCGTTCACCGGGATGGTCGCCACCCTGCGGTTCAACGGCGAGCGGATGGCCGAGCTGGCCCCGCAGGGCTTCTCGCTGGCCACCGACATCGCCGAGTGGCTGGTCCGCCAGCGGGTGCCGTTCCGCGAGGCGCACGAGATCGCCGGCGCCTGCGTCCGGGCCTGCGAGGAGCGCGGCATCGACCTGCCCGACCTGTCCGACGCCGACTTCGCGGCCATCTCCGAGCACCTCACCCCGCAGGTGCGCGAGGTGCTCACCGTGGAGGGCTCGATGGCCTCCCGCTCCGCCAAGGGCGGCACCGCGCCGGCCCGCGTCGGCGAGCAGCTGGCCCGGGTCCGCGCCCTGGTCGCCGAGCACCGGGCGGACTTCGCCGAGGCCTCCCCGCGGTAGCCGCCCCGGCCGGAAGAGCGGGCGGGCCGGACGGGCCGGA
>Ga0079224_100013143_pt1 | contig 11514 bp, 7 predicted proteins | sample Stecom2015_FD_80414 | JGI IMG/M metagenome (GOLD analysis project Ga0079224, IMG submission 80414) | Agricultural soil microbial communities from Utah to study Nitrogen management - Steer compost 2015 | ecosystem: Environmental > Terrestrial > Soil > Agricultural land | place: USA: Utah...
TCGCGGGCCCCAGCTCTCGCGCGTGACCGCGCTCTACCGGCTGGCCGCCGGCGGCCGCGCCGCGCCGCGCGCGGTCGTCCTGTCGGCCGCCTCGCTGATGCGCCGGGTGGTGCCGCCGGACGAGCTCACCGCGCTCTCGTTCCGCATCGCGCCGGGCGATCAGATCGATCGCGACGCCACCGTGGCGCGGCTGCTCGCCGCCGGCTACCGGCGCGCGCCGGTGGTCGACGACGCCGGCTCGTTCGCGGTGCGCGGCGGCGTCATCGATCTGTTCCCGCCGCTGTACGGCTTCCCGGTCCGCCTCGAGCTCTTCGGCGACGAGGTCGAGTCGGTGCGCGCGTTCGACCCGGCCAGCCAGCGCACGCTGCGTCCGGTCGACGCGGTCATCGTCCACCCGGCGCGCGAGACCATCGCCACCCGCGGCGCCGACCCCCGCGCCCGCATCCTGGCCGCCGCCGACGCCGCCGCCCACCCGTCGTCGGCTACCCGTCGGCTGCTCGAGCAGATCGAGGCGGGCGAGGAGCTGGTCGGCCTCGAGACCCTGACCCCCGCGTTCCACGCCGAGTTGGCGCCGCCTTGCCGCTACCTGCCGGCCGGCGCGGTCTGGCTGCTGGTCGAGCCGGACTCGATCCTGCGCCACGCCGGCGACGAGCTCGAGGAGGCGGAGCTGCGCCACCAGGAGCGCCTCGCCGACCACCGCATCTCCTTTGCGCCCGTCGAACACTACGCCACGGCCGACGAGCTGCGCGAGGCGCTCGCCGCGCCGGCCCGCCGGGTCGAGCTGCGCAGCCTCGAGATCCACGGCGAGGGCGGCCTGCCGGCGGTCCGCTTCGCCGCCGAGGGCAGCGCCGCGCTGCGCGCCGAGCTCGAGCGCGCGCGCCGTCAGAAGGCCGACGAGCTGATGCGGCCGCTGTGCGCCGCCCTCAACCGCTGGCGCGAGGAAGGCTGGCGGGTCGCCATCACCTGCACCAGCGCCGGCCGCGCCGAGCGGCTGACCGCGCTGCTCGCCGCGTACGGCATCCGCGCGCGCACCGGCGAGGTCGACCCGCTGCGCCCGGACCAGCTCGAGCCGGGCGCGCCGCCGCTCCTGGTCCGCGGCCACCTGTCGGCCGGCTTCACCCTGCCGGCGGATCGCGTCGCGGTCCTGTCGGACGAGGACATCTTCGGCGCCCGCCGCGCCGCCTCGCGCCGCCAGCGCCAGGCCGCCCGCCGCGCCCGCGACGCGCTGCTGGGCGGCGTCTCCGACTTCTCCCAGCTCCAGCCGGGCGACTTCGTCGTGCACAAGGTGCACGGCATCGGCCAGTACGGCGGCCTGGTCAAGCTGCCGGTCGCCGGCACGCCGATCGACTTCCTCCACATCACATATGAAGGTGGCCAGCTCTACCTGCCGGTCTACCGGCTCGACGAGGTGCAGCGCTACGTCGGCGCCGAGGGGCAGCGGCCGCGGCTCGACCGGCTGGGCGGCGTCACCTGGGACAAGTCGCGCCGCAAGGCGGCCGCCGAGGTGCGCGCCCTCGCCGAGGAGCTGCTCCAGCTCTACGCCCAGCGCGCCTCGCTGCCCGGCCACCCCTTCCCGCCGGCCGACGCCATGTTCCGCGAGTTCGAGGCCACCTTCCCGTTCGAGGAGACGCCGGACCAGCAGGCGGCCATCGACGACGTCATGGCCGACATGGAGAAGCCGCGCCCGATGGACCGGCTGGTCTGCGGCGACGTCGGCTACGGCAAGACCGAGGTCGCGCTGCGCGCCATGCTGAAGGCGGTGTTCGGCGGCGCCCAGGCCGCGCTGCTCGCCCCGACCACCGTCCTGGTCGAGCAGCACTACCAGACCATGGCGCAGCGCTTCTCCGGCTGGCCGGTGCGGCTGGCCCGGCTGTCCCGCTTCCAGTCGCACAAGGAGCAGCTCGCCGTCGTGCGCGGGCTGGCGGACGGATCGATCGACGCGGTGGTCGGCACCCACCGGCTGCTGTCGAACGACGTCCGCTTCAAGAACCTCGGCCTCATCGTGATCGACGAGGAGCAGCGGTTCGGCGTCGCCCACAAGGAGCGGCTCAAGCGCATGCGCACGCAGATCGACGTGCTCACTCTGACCGCCACGCCGATCCCGCGCACCCTGCACCTGTCGATGACCGGCCTGCGCGACCTGTCGATCATCGCCACCCCGCCGGCCGACCGGCGATCGATCCGCACGCTGGTCGCCCACCCGGAGGACGGCGTTTTGCGCGAGGGGATCCGGCGCGAGCTCGGCCGCGGGGGCCAGGTGTTCTTCGTGGTGCCGCGCATCGGCGGGCTGCCGGCCGGCCGCGCCCGATCTCGCGCGCCCGGGAACCGCGCCGAGCGGCGCGCGCCCGCCGCCGCCCCCTCCGGCCTCGACCGCACGCTCGAGGAGTGGGCGCGCCACCTGCGCGAGCTGGTGCCGGAGGCCAAGATCGCCACCGCCCACGGCCAGATGCCGGCCGACCGCCTCGAGAAGGCGATGGTCGACTTCGTCGCCGGCCGCCAGGACATCCTGGTCTGCACCACCATCGTCGAGAGCGGCCTGGACATCCCGCGCGCCAACACCATGTTCGTCGCGCGCGCCGACAGCTTCGGGCTGGCCCAGCTCTACCAGCTGCGCGGCCGCATCGGGCGCTCGAAGGAGCGCGCCTTCTGCTACCTGCTCCTGCCGGCCGACGGCGCCGCGCTGACCGACGAGGGCCGCCGCCGGCTGGAGGCGCTGCAGAAGTTCAGCGACCTCGGCTCCGGCTTCCTCATCGCCTCCCACGACCTCGAGATCCGCGGCGCCGGCGAGCTGTTCGGCAAGAAGCAGTCCGGCTCGATCGCCTCGGTCGGCTTCGAGACCTACGCCGCGCTGCTCGAGGAGGCGGTCGCCGAGCTCAAGGGGGAGGAGATCCAGCGCGCGCGCGATCCCGAGATCAACGTGGATGTGCCCGGCTTCATCCCGGACGACTACGTGCCGGACACCGGCCAGCGGCTCGATTTGTACAAGCGGCTGGCCGGGGCCGCCGACCAGGACGAGGTGGCCGGCATCCTCGAGGAGATGGTCGACCGCTACGGCCCGGTGCCGGACGAGGTGCAGGTGCTCGGCGACCTCATGGTGCTCAAGGCGCTCGCCCGCCGGCTGCGCGCCCAGAGCCTCGAGCTCACCCGCAGCCGCCTGAGCCTGGCGCTGCCGGAGGACACGCCGCTTCGGCCCGACCGGGTGATGGAGCTGGTCAAGGCGCCGGGATCGCTCTACCGGCTCACTCCCGACATGCGTCTCACCCGGGCGCTCTCGCCCGCCGAGCAGGAGCAACCGGCCGAGGCGGCCCGGCGCTGCTTGCTGGAGCTGTGCGCGTGTGCTACGTGATCGGCGATTTTCCAAGGAGGGAGGCCGACTTGTGACCACCGGGGCGCGGCGAAACGCAACCGTCATCCTCATCGCCCTGGTGGCGGCCGCCCCCGCCTGCCGCACATCCGAGGCGGACGGCCGGGGCCAGGGAGAAGGCGCCGGCAAGGCGGCGGTGGCACCTGGCGATCTCAGTGCCACCCTGGCGGTGATGGACGGGGTCGTCATCACCGTCAAGGACCTGCAGGACGCCATCAACCGGCAGTCGCCGTACGTCCGCTCCCGCTTCAAGTCGCGCGAGGAGAAGCGGCAGTTCCTCGACAACATGGTCCGCTTCGAGGTCCTGGCCGCCGAGGCGACCCGGCGCGGCCTCGACCGCGACCCCGAGGTCGTCCAGACCATGAAGTCGGCGATGATCACCAAGCTCCTCAAGCAGGAGCTCGAGGCCGGGATCGAGCCGGACGACGTCCCCGAGGCGGAGGTCAAGGCGTTCTTCGAGGCCAACCGCGCCGAGTACGAGCGGCCGGAGGAGGTGCGGGTCTCGGCGGTGATCCTCAAGGACCGCCGGCGCGCCGAGGAGGTCGCCCGCCAGGCCAAGGGGGAGCAGGGCCGCAGCAACAAGGGCTTCCGCGAGCTGGTCGCGCGCCACTCGGTGGACGAGGAGACCGCGCTGCGCGGCGGCGACCTGCGCTACTTCCACCGCGGCTCCAAGGAGGTGCCGGCGGAGGTGGTCGAGGCGGCGTTCGCCCTCGAGCGGACCGGCGACGTGGCCGGCCCCATCGCCGCCGGCGGCCGCTTCTACGTCATCAAGCAGACCGGCCGGCGCAAGGCGGTGAGCAAGACCTACGAGCAGGTGGCGCGGCAGATCCGCGCCGAGCTGTTCGAGAAGAAGCGCGAGGCGGCCCAGAAGCAGTTCGTCGAGGGGCTGCGCGCCAGGGCGAAGATCGAGCTCCACGAGGAGAACCTGGCCAAGGTGAAGGTGGAGAGCTCGGGCGGCACGCCGGCCAGCCGGACCCGCCGGGGAGGACACTGATGACGGGCAACCGGACGGTGGAGGCGCGGGTCGTACCGCCCATGGTGCTCCGCGCGGCGCTCGGGATCGCGATCGCCGGCGCCCTGGCGGCGGCCGGGCCGGGCCGGGCGAGCGCGCAGCCGCCGCCGGCGGCGGCGCCTCCCGCGCCGGAGGAGAAGCCGGCCGGGCCGGCCGAGCAGCCGGCCGGGCCGGCCGAGCAGCCGGCCTCGCCGCCCGACGCGAGCGCGCCGGAGGGCGGCGCGGAGGAGAGCGCCCCGGCCCCGGCGAAGCCGACCCGCAGGCCGCACCGCCGCTCCGGCAAGCCGGGCGCCCGCGTGGTGGTCGACCGGGTGGTCGCGGTGGTCAACGACGCGGTCATCCTGCACAGCGAGCTGATGCGCCGGGTGGCGCCGCTCAGCGGCGAGTACGCCGACGTCGCCGAGCCGCGCGAGCGAGAGCGGCGCAAGGCCAAGCTCAAGAGCCAGATCCTCGACGAGATGGTCAACGAGGAGCTCATCATCCAGGCGGCCGAGGAGTCCAAGCTCGAGGTCACCGCCAAGGAGGTGCAGAGCGCCCTCGAGGAGATCAAGAAGCAGAACAAGCTCGACGACAACCAGCTGGCCGAGGCGCTGCGCATGCAGGGCTACAGCATGTCGAGCTACCGCAAGGACGTCCGGCGCCAGATCCTCCGCATGCGCGCCACCAACATGCTGGTGCGCCCACGGGTGACGGTCACCGACGACGACGTCCGCGCCCGCTACGACGCGATGAGCCGCCGGTCGGCCGGCGTCAAGCGGGTCAAGCTGCGCCACATCCTGATCGAGCTGCCGGCCAAGCCGACCGAGGCGCAGGTCGCGGCGGCCAAGCGCGAGGCGGCCGAGATCATCGAGAAGGTGCGCGGCGGCGCCGACTTCGCCCGGCTGGCGGCGGAGCACTCCGACGACGAGGGCACCAAGTACCAGGGCGGCGACCTCAACTGGATCGAGCGCGGGAGCATCGACACCGAGTGGGAGGTGATCGTCTTCGCCATGAACAAGGGCGAGGTGCGGGGGCCGATCACCGGGCCGAGCGGCCTACATGTGTTCCAGGTGACCGACGTCGAGCGCAACGAGCAGAAGCCGTTCGCGGAGATGAAGGAGCAGATCCGCAACGAGCTGTGGCGCAAGGAGATGGAGCGGCAGACCCGGCTGTGGCTTGACGAGCTGCGCGAAAAGGCCCACATCGAGCTCATGCTGTAGCGAGATCGCGCGCTCCGTGCGGGCTGGTCTCACCCCGGAGCGCCGATGACGCGAGGAGCCTCTCATTCTCCAGTCCGCTCGCCACAAGCGAGCGCGCTTCGCGACTACAATCGGGCGAGGAGCCAACACCGGACCTCCTGGGAGGATCTGCTTGCCCGACAATCGCCGTTCAGCGACCCGACACGATGTCTCGATCGCCGTCACCCTCAGGATGGAGGGCGAGGGAGGCGAGAGCTACGAGACCGAGATGAGGAACCTGTCGCTGGGCGGCGCCAGCGTGTCGGTCCAGCGGCGGCTGCCGATGGGCGCCCGCGTGGCGCTGCGCTTCCGGGTGCCGACGCACGATCAGCCGATCGACGTCGGAGCCCAGGTGCGCTGGAGCACCGACGACTCCGCCGGCCTGCAGTTCGATGGGCTGCGGGCCCGCGAGGTATGGTCGCTCAACAAGTTCTTCGAGAAGCTGTAAGCAGGCCGGCGCTGGCGATCGCCGCCGCGCCGGTGCTGGCGCTGGTGCTGGTCGCGGCGACCGGCGGCCAGGCGCGAGCGCAGGAGGCGAGCCCGGCGCGCGGCGCGGCGCCGGCGGGCAAGGCGCGCGGCGCGGCGCCGGCGGGCGCCGATCAGCCGGTCGCGGTCATCGATCTCGCCCCGGGCGACGCGGCGGCGCGCCGCACCCGGCGCGCCGAGCTGGAGGAGGCGCTCGCCGGCATCCAGGGGATCACCGCGATCGACGACGCCGCCCTGCGCGCCGCGCTGGCCGGCGAGCGGCAGAGCGCCCAGGCGGACGCCGGGCGGGTGTCGCTGGCGGCGGCGGCAGCGGCGTTCGGCGCGCCCAACTGCCCGGGCGCGCGCAGCGCGGCCGACACCGCGGTCCTCGAGCTCGCCGCCGCCCAGGCATCCGGCGCCGAGGTGACCGCCGAGCTGCGCCAGGCGCACGTCTACCTGCTCCTGTGCGCCGACCAGGCCGGCGACACCGCGGCGGCGCAGCGGGCGGCGGCCGCGCTGCGCGCGCTCGGCGCGCCGGAGCCGCCGGCCGGCGTTCCGGACGCGGTCTGGTCGCGCTACCCGGCCCTCGACGCCACCGGCGGGCAGCGCCGCTTCCAGCTCGACATCACCAGCCAGCCGGACGGCGCGGCGATCTGGATCGATCACGCGCCGGCCGGCAAGGCGCCGCACACCGCGCTTCTGCCGGAGGGCGAGCACCTGGTGGCGGCGGCGGCCGGCGGCGCGGCGATCGCGCGGCGAGTGACGCTGTCGACCTGGACGACCCAGCTCGCCCTCGCGCTGCCGGCGGCCACGGCGCCCTGGGCCGACATCGAGCGCCAGGTCCGCGGCTGGCGCACCGGCGCGACCCGGCGCACGGCGCCGGCGCTGGGCCGCGTGCTCGCGCGCGCCGGCGTGCGCTACGCGGTGGTCATCGGCGAGCGCGGCGGGCTCGAGGTGTGGCAGCGCAGCGATCGCGGCACGCTGGCCCGGCCGCTCGGGGGCGCGAAGAGCGCGCTCGAGGTCGGCGCGCTGGTGGGCGACGCCGAGCGCGGGCGGCGGCGCGGGCCGGGGATCGATCCCGACGTGCCGCTCCTGCGCGAGACGCAGGAAGAGCGGGCGGCCCGGCGCGAGGCCCGCGAGGGGCCGAGCGCCGAGGAGTGGTGGGTGTACGCCGCGATCGTCGGCGCGGTGGCGGTCGGCGCCGGCATCGTGCTGATCAACGACCTCGGCGACGACCGGCAGCGCATCGAGGTCACGTTCCCGTGAGCACGGTCGGCCGCCATCTGTCTGCCGCCGGCGCCTCGTGGCGGCGCGGGCGCGCCGCGCGCCTCTTGGCCACCGCGCTCGCCGCGATCGCGCTCGTGCCCGTGCTCGCCGGCGGCGCGACCGCGGCGGCGCAGGAGATCCGGCCGGACCGCTCGCCGGATGCGGGCAGCGCGCGCGCCACCGCGCCGCGGCGCCCGGCCGGCCCGCCGCAGATCTCCCTGCCGATCGAGGTGGTGCGCGGCGGCGTCACGGTGCGGGCGGAGCCCGGCATGGAGCGGCTCGCGGGGCAGGTCGCAAAGGAGGCGGCGCCGGCGCTTCAGGCCATCGCCGAGGATCTGCGCGGGCTGCCGATCGTGACCGCGGTCGAGATCCGGCTGGTCAAGCGGGCGGAGGACCTGTCGCGGGCGGCGCCGGGCGGCCGGCGCGTGCCCGAGTGGGCGATCGGGGTCGCCTTCCCCGACGAGGGCGTGGTGGTGGTGGCCTACCGCAACGGCCCGATGCCAGCCGACGTCGGCTCGGTGGTGACCCACGAGCTGGCCCACATGGCGCTCGGCGCCGCGCTCGGCGATCGCGCGCCGCGCTGGCTGCACGAGGGCTTCGCCTACCTGCACTCGTCGGACTTCTCGCTCGATCGCACGCGCACGCTGACCGGGATGGCCTGGTCGGGCGACGTCATCCCGCTGGCGGATCTCGACCGCAGCTTCCCGGCCCAGGAGATCGCCGCCGCGCGCGCCTACGCCCAGAGCTACGACCTGGTCTCCTACCTGGCGCGGCGCGGGCGCAGCGCGGGGCCGGACGACGACGGCAACCGGTGGCCGTTCCGCCGCTTCCTCGCCGCCATCGCCGCCGGCGTGCCGATCGACGACGCGGCGGTCGAGGCCTACTCGGCCGACCTGCGCACCCTGTTCGACGAGTGGCGCGAGAGCCTGCGCCAGCGCTACCTCATGCTGCCGGCCGGACTTTTCGGCATGCTGATCTGGGTCTTCGCCGCGGTGCTGCTCGTGCTCGGCTTTCTGCGCAAGCGACGCCTCGGCCGCCGCACCCTGGCCCGCTGGGCCGAGGAGGAGGAGCGCGCCCGCTCCGAGGAGCCGCCGGCGCCCGGGCCTTTCGCCCCGCCGGCCGGCTGATCGGGCGAGGGCGGGCGCGCGCGGCGGACCGCGGTCGCCTTGGCGGTGCGCGGCAGCCGCTTGACCGCGTACTCGAGCTGGTAGGCGGCGCGCTTGTCGAGCGCGCGGCTGGCGGCGATGACTCGCACCGGCGCGCGCCCCCGCGTGTAGCGCGCGCCGCGCCCGGCGTTGTGCTCGCCGACCCGCCGCTCGACGTCGCGCGCGACGCCGGTGTACAGGGTGCCGTCGCGACACTCGACCAGGTAGACGTACCAGGCGCCGCTCGGCATGCGCGCCATGATAATCGCGGCGGCGGCGGGGCGCGAATCCGCGGCGCGAGCCGGCTGCAGCCGGGCGCCCCGCGCAGCTCACTCCCCGGCGAGGGCGCGCTGGCAGGCTTCGTCGAAGCGGCGCTCGAGCTCCTCGCCGGCCGCGCCGGGCACCGGGCCGAGGCGGCGCCACGAGGCGCGCAGCTCCTCGACCTGATCGGCGGCCGGGACCGTGTCGCGAGCGAGCACGCCGCCGAGGGCGCGATCGGCCAGCGCGGCGCGCAGCCGGGCGGCCATGTCCTCGGCCGAGGTGGGCGAGCCCGACGGCGCCGAGCGCGCCGCGATCTTGGCGGCCAGCTCCTCCGCCTTGCCGACCAGCCGCTCCTTGCGCTTGCGGCTCTGCGCGGGGTCGAGGTCGGTGCCCTTGAACGCATCCGGCTGCGCCTCGACCGCGCGGCGGCACAGGGCGTCCACCCGCCCGCGCAGCTCCGGGTCCGAGGTGCCGGCGCCGCTCTCCCACTCGCGCAGGGCGGCGCGCGCGCGCACCACCTCGGCGGCGAGCTGCGCGGCGTCGATCTCGCCGCCGCCGCTCGCCTGCTCGAGCAGCGCCTCGGCGGCGGCGCACGGCCCCTCCACCTCGCCGCGGCGGCGCGCGGCCAGGCTGGCGCGCGCCTCGTCGCGGCGGGCGTAGACCCGGTCGAGGGCGTCGCCGAAGCGCCGGCTGAGCGCCTCGAACTCGCGCTGCGGCACCGGGCCGGACCGCTTCCACTCGCGGCGCAGATCGCCTAGCTCGCGGACCGCCGCGTCCCAGTCGGCCTCGTCGTCCTGGCCGGCGAGCGCCTCGGCGCGGTCGACCAGCGCCTGCTTGCGCTCGAGGTTGGCCTGCCGCTCGCCGAGGGTGCGCTCGAGGTGCGGCCGGCGCCGCTCGAAGAAGCGATCGCAGGCGCCGCGGAACCGCTTCCAGATCTCGTCGGCCTGCTTGCGCGGCACCGGACCGATCGACTTCCACTCCGCCTGCAGCCGCTTGATCGCCTCCGCCGCCGGCCCCCAGTCGGTGGACTCGGCCAGCTCCTCGGCGCGCTGGCACAGCTCGAGCTTGCGGCGGAGGTTCTCCTTCTGCTCGGTCGCCTGCACGGCGCGGTGCTGCTTGACCCGGTCGTAGACGGCGTCGGTCGCCGCCTTGAACCGCTGCCAGAGGTCCTGCGCCTTCTCGGCCGGCGCCGGACCGACCTCCTTCCAGGCCGCCTGCGCCTCCTTGAGGCGCACGATGAGCTGGCCGCCGTCCGGCCCCTCGAGCAGGGCCTCCACCTTGCGGATCAGCTCCTCCTGCACCGGCACGTTGGCCCAGCGCTTCCACTCCTCCGCCTCGCGCAGCTCGCCGATCTTGATGAAGAGCTGGCGGCGCGCCTCCTGGAACCGCTCGATCGCCCGCCGCTTGTCGCCCGGCGGCAGGACCAGGAGCCTGGGATAGCGCGAATCGGCCTGCTGCAGCTTCTTCTCCGCGGTCTTGAGCTTGAGCTGGTCAGACGCGACCAGCCGCTCCATGTCGGCCGACAGCGCCTCGAGCGCGGCCAGGTTCTCCGCCGGCCCGCCCTCCGCCTTCTTCTCCTTCCGCCCTCGCTTCTCGCCCGCCTTCACCCCCTCGCGCGCGCTCTCGGTCGCCGCCGCGGGCTGGGCCTCCGCCGGGGCCTCGGCCCCGGCCGCGGTCTTCTCCCCGGTCCCGGCCTCCGCGTCGGCCCCGGTCCCCGCGTCGGTCTTGGTCGCGGTCTTGGTCGCGGTCTCGGTCTCGGTCTCGGTCTCGGTCGCGGCCGCGGACGCGGCCTCGGTCGCGGACGCGGACGCGGTCTCGGCCTCGGTCGCGGTTTCGGCCTCGGTCGCGGCCTCGGTCACGGCCTCGGCCCCGGTCACGGCCTCGGTTGCGCCCGTCGCTGCAGCCGACGCCCCCAAAGCCGCCTCCGGCTCGAACTCCACGACCGCTTCTCGCTCGTCGATCCCGGCTGGCGCCATGTCCGCCTCCTGCCTGTCCGGCCGCCTGTCCGGCCGCTCCGGCTCCTCGATGATCGCCGCCACCTCGCCGCGCAGCGCGCCGAGGCGCTTGTTGGCGCGCGACCGCATCGCCTTGCTGCGCGCGCGCGCCGCCACCGCCGCGAGCAGATCCTCGTCCTCGCCGATGCGCTCGATGAGCGCGGCGCCGAGATCGCGCGAATCGATCACCATGGCGAGCGCGCGCAGCGCCTCGCGGTCGCCGATGCGATCGAGCGCGGCCGCCGCGATCTGCGGGTCGCGCGCCTCGCGCACCACCTCGCCGAGGGCGCGCGGATCGCGCAGCTTGTCGAGCGCCCGGCGCCGTAGCTCGTAGCTCGGCGCGCGGCAGGCGAGCTGCCCCAGCGGCCGCTGGTCGTCCTGGCCGGCCAGCCACAGGAGCGCCGCCTCCACGTCGCCCTCGCCGGGCGAGAGCACCCGGGCCACGAACCGCTCGGTCGCCCGCGCCCGCGCGTGCGCCCGCAGCGCCGGGTCAGGCTCGCCGGCGGCCACCTCCGACAGCGCCTCGGCGTCGGTCAGCCGGTCGATGGCGAGCCGGCGCACGCCGGCGTCCTCGTCGGTGCGGGCGATCTCCGCCAGCAGCGCCGCGTCTTCACCGCCGAGCGCTCGCTCCGCCTCGGCGCGCAACGCCGCGTCGCTGTGATTGTGCATCGGCAGGACCAGATCTACTATGGCCATGAGCTCGTCTCTCCGGCCGGCCACTATATGCCACACCCGCAGGTCACGCACACAACCGTGCCCAGCCTTACGCTGCGGTACTCCCTCAGTACCA
>Ga0079224_100013145_pt1 | contig 11513 bp, 8 predicted proteins | sample Stecom2015_FD_80414 | JGI IMG/M metagenome (GOLD analysis project Ga0079224, IMG submission 80414) | Agricultural soil microbial communities from Utah to study Nitrogen management - Steer compost 2015 | ecosystem: Environmental > Terrestrial > Soil > Agricultural land | place: USA: Utah...
CGCGGAGGGCAGCCGGAAGCCGTGCTCGACGAGGTTCAGCTTGCGCGCGCGGTCCCCGTTGTACATGGCGCGGACCTGCGGGATGGTGACGTGGCTCTCGTCCACCACGATCATCCAGTCGTCGCCGTAGTTGAGCTGGAAGTAGTCGAGGAGGCAGTGCGGGCGGGTGCCGGGGTCGCGGCCGTCCATGTGGCGCGAGTAGTTCTCGATGCCGGAGCAGTAGCCCACCTCGCGGATCATCTCGATGTCGAAGAGGGTGCGCTGCTCCAGCCGCTGGGCCTCGACGAGCTTGCCCTCGTTGCGGAGGACGGCCAGCCGCCAGCGCAGCTCCTCCTCGATCCCCGCGATGGCCCGGTCGAGCTGGTCCTTCGGCGTGACGAAGTGCTTGGCCGGGTAGACGGTGAGCGTGTCGCGCTCCTCGGCCAGCACCTCGCCCGTGAGCGGGTTGATGCGGGCGATCTTCTCGACCTCGTCGCCCCAGAAGGAGAGGCGGTAGGCCTGGTCCTCGAAGTACGCCGGGAAGACCTCGACCACGTCGCCGCGGACGCGGAAGGTGCCGGGCTCGAAGGCCACCTCGTTGCGCGTGTAGAAGACGTTGACGAGGCGGAGGAGGAGGTCCTCGCGGTCCACGACGTCGCCGGGGGCGACCTGGACGATCTGGCGCTTGTACTCCTCGGGGTTGCCGAGGCCATAGATGCACGACACGCTCGCCACGATGACGATGTCCTTCCGCCCCGAGACGAGCGCCGAGGTGGCCCGGAGCCGGAGCCGGTCGATCTCCTCGTTGATCGCCATGTCCTTCTCGATGTACGTGTCGGACGCGACGATGTAGGCCTCGGGCTGGTAGTAGTCGTAGTAGGAGATGAAGAACTCGACGGCGTTGTTCGGGAAGAACTGCCGGAACTCGGCGTAGAGCTGGGCCGCGAGGGTCTTGTTGTGCGAGATCACCAGCGCGGGCTGCCCGGCGTTGCGGATGACGTTGGCCATCGTGAACGTCTTGCCCGTGCCCGTTGCGCCGAGGAGGGTCTGGTAGCGGTCGCCCCGGAAGTGGCCTTCGGTCAGTTCGCCGATGGCGCGCGGCTGGTCGCCCGTCGGGCGGAAGGGCGTGTCGAGCGAGAAGGGCGAGTCGATGCGGGTGATCTGTGCCATCTGGTGATTGAGCGATGGGCTGAAGGAGTGATTGGGCAGCCTGCGAGGATAGGTGCGCGAGGTGCCAGCCGTATGTCAGGCCGGGCCTGTATGTTCGGTGAGGCGCTAGCGCAGACGGCACCATGCCCGAATCGGACTTTAACACCCGCAAGGCCGAGGAGATGCGTCGGCGGAGGAAAGCCTTCGCCGTGCGGGTTGTCCATTTCGTAGAGTCGCCACCGCGTTCGACCGCCGGCCAGGCCGTCGGCCGGCAGCTGCTCCGCTCGGCAACGTCGGTGGCAGCGAATGATCGCGCCGCCTGCCGTGCGCGTTCCCGCGCCGAGTTCATCGCCAAGATGAGCATCGTCGTGGAAGAGGCCGGTGAAACCGAGTTCTGGCTCGAGTTGCTCATCGAAGCAGGCCTCGTCGAGGAGCCACGTCTCTGCGATCTCCTGGCCGAGCCCCGCGAACTTGTCAAGATCGGATCCGCCTCGCGCCGAACCGCCCGCGCCAACAGTCGCTAATTCACGCATTCGCTCAATCACCCATTCGCCCCATGCCCTACTGGATCTGGTCGGTCCGGCCCGAGCACTTCCCGGCGTTCGTCCGCACGGGCACGTTCGCCGTGCGCCGCCAGGGACGGAAAGGGCTGGTGCAGATCCGCCCCGGCGACCGGATCTTCGCCTACCTCCCCGGCAGCCGCGTCCTCGCCGGGGCCTTCGAAGCGACGAGCGCGGCGTTCGAGGACGCGACGGCCCTCGTGCCCGGCGGGCACTACCCGCACCGCCTCCGCGTGCGCCCGGTGGCCGTGCTCAGCGAGGAAGCCTGGATCCCGTACGACGCCTTCGCCGACAAGCTGGCCGCGCTCGACGCCTACGGCGAGAAGGAGACGCCCGACCTCCGCTTCCGCGCCATGATGCAGCACGTCGTCCATCCGCTGCCGACGGTGGATGGGCTGATGCTGGACTACCTCGTCCGCACCCGTGCCGAGTCGGACCCCGACCGGCTGATCGCGCTCACCGAGCGGTACAAGCGCCAGCGCACCGAGGCCGAGCAGGGCGTCGCCGAGCCCGCCTCGGTGTATGCGCCGGCGGCTTCGGTTTCCTCCGATTTCGACCGGGCCGGAGCGATGGAGCGGCTCCTCGCCGGCATCGAGGCGCGCGGGTTCGTCTACGAGCCCTGGGAGGTGGCGGCCTACGTGACGGCGCTGCGGACCAAGCCGTTCGTGCTACTGGCGGGCGTGACCGGCGTGGGGAAGTCGAGGTTGCCTGTGCTCGTGGCCGAGGCCACCGGCGGTGCGGCCACCCTGCTGCCCGTCCGGCCCGACTGGACCGACCCGGCCGAGGTGCTCGGCTACACCGACCTCGCCGGTGCCTTCCGCCCGGGCGCGCTGCTCCGCGCCGCACGCGCGGCGGGCGACGACCCCGAACGGTTCCACGCGCTCGTCCTCGACGAGATGAACCTCGCCCGGCCGGAGCATTACCTCGCCGAGGTGCTGAGCCGGATCGAGGCGCGTGCTCCCGCCCCGGAGGGCGGGTGGGCGAGCCCGCCGCTCCTGACCCAGCCGCTCGGCCCCGCCGACGCGGCCTGGAACGCCGTTCGCCTTCCGCCCAACCTCGCCCTCGTCGGCACCGTGAACGTGGACGAGAGCGCGCACGCCTTCAGCCGAAAGGTACTCGACCGCGCCTTCACGCTCGAACTGGCGGCATCCGACCTCACGCAGTGGGAGGCCAAAGCGACGCCACCCGCCTCGGTGGAGCCGTGGCCCGCGTCGGCGTGGTGTCCGCGTGCGGTCCGGCTGAGCGACCTGGCCGCTCTCACCGAGGCGGAGCACGACGCCGTCGAGGTGGCCGTCCGGGCCGTCGCCGAGGCCGACGCGCTGCTGGCGCCGGCCGGGCTGGGCACGGGCTACCGGGCGCGCGACGAGGCGGCGCTGTTCGTGCTCCACGCCCGTGCTGTGCCCGGCGCCTTCCGCGCCCGTGCGGGCGAGCCCGTCGATCCGCTCGACCTCGCGCTGGCGATGAAGCTGCTGCCGCGCCTGGAGGGCAGCCGCCCGGCCGTCCGCACCGCCGTCCTCGCCCTCCTCGGTTGGGCCTGGGACGGCGCGGCGCGGCGCGACGAGGCCGAGGCCCTCGCCCTGCTCGATGGCTGGGAGGACGCCGGGTGCCCCGACGCCCTGCCCGAGGCGCGCTTTCCCCGCATGGCCGCCCGCCTCGCCCGCATGGCCGAGGCGGTGGTGACGGACGGCTACGCGTCGTTCTGGGGCTAGCGGCGGAGGTGCGGGCCGAGGTCGCGCTCCATGTGCCGCTGGAGGCGGGCGTACTCGTCGGCGCACCCCTGCGCGCGGAGGTCCGGGAGGAAGGCGCGGGCGACCGCCGCGTAGCGCTCGGGCTCGGCGCCGTAGAGGGTGCAGACGAGGTTGTAGAAGCGTCGCTCGTCCGGCGAGTGGACGTCCCAGAGCGGGAAGGCGAGGTTCTGTTCCGCCCGCGTGAGCGCCATGTACTGGAAGGAGGCGGCGCCGTCGAAGGCGCGCTGGGAGGCGCCGTTCCTCGTCAGGAGGTAGGCCGCGATGGCGTCGGCGGCGTCTTCCTCCCCGCCGTACGTGGAGAGGTCGTAGGCGTGCACGAGCGCGTGGCCGACCTCGTGCATCACGAAGAACAGCGTCGCGCCGAGGACGGCGTCCTCGAACGCGCCGCCCTCGTAGCGGGCGAAGAGCCGGCTCAGCATCCCGAACATCTCGTCGCAGAAGACGATCTCGCGCTGGTTCGGGTCGTAGAACGCGTTGACCTCGCCGCACGCGCGCCCGACGATGATGGGGACCGTCCGGTCGAGCGTGAGCTGTTCGTTGAGGTCGTTCACCGCCGCCGTCAGCACGCCCGATTCGCGGATGAACTGCCCGGCCGGGGAGATCGAGAACTGCCCGCCCTGCCGGTTGAGCTGGGTGAGGAGCGTGAAGGGCGGGTCGGCCGGCGTAGGCGCGGAGGTGCCGGCCACCGCCGGCACGCCTTCGGGGAGGGACTGGAAATCGAGGCCGTCCTCCTCGGGGCACTCGACGACCAGACACACGACGGGCGTCAGGTCGATCCAGCCGGTGCGGACACCGAGGGCGAAGAGGAGGCCGACGGCGAGGAAGCCGCCGCCGAGGAGGGAGCTACGATGACGCATGGCGAAAGCGGGTAAGGGAGGAGGCCGGGAGTTACGCCGTTTCGCCTCCCCATGCAACCCCGGATGGAGGGGCGCCCGTGCGTCAGGAGCGCACGAGCCCCGCCTCGGCCAGCCGCCGACGCACGGCCTCGACGTGGTCGCGAAAGGCGCGCGCCGTGCCGGGAAGCCGGCCGAGGTCGGTGTAGACGGGGAGGTCGAACACCAGCTCCGAGCTCTCGTCCTCGGCCACCTCGGCGCCGAGGCGGCGCAGCCACGTGGTCATCTTCCCGTTCTCCCGGGCCACGACGCCGCGCAGCGTCCGCACGCCCACCGTCGGGGCCAGCACGTAGAGCACGGCGAGGAGGAGCGAGCCGAGGCCGTGCCCCTGCGCCGTGTCCAGGACGGTGAGCGAGAACTCCGCCACGCCCGGCGCGTCCCGCAGGCGGACGAACCGCGCGACGCCGAAGCCGGGCCTCTCGGGGTGGGTCAGGTCGAGCGCCCCCCAGGCGACGTGATGGACGTGGTCGATCCGGGTGAAGTAGTCGAGCTGGGCGGGGCTCAGGCGCGTGAGCGCCCCCAGAAAGCGAAACCGGCGCGATTCCTCCGACAGCTCCTCGAAGCCGACGGCCAGCCGCTCCCGGTCGCTCGGCAGCACCGGGCGGAGCGCGACGGGCGTGCCGTCGTCCAAGGTGAAGGAGAGGATCGGGGGCAGGTCCGGCAGGGCCACGGCGGCGCGGGGGCGGCGACGGGCGTAGCATACGAACCCGTCTCCCGACTCCGCCCGCACCGCCATGGCCGAGCTCTTCACCCTCACCACGCCCGACGTGCGCCTCGTCTGGAGCGGCCGGCGCGGTAGACCCGCACGGCCGGGCGGCCTGCTCGTCGAAGCACTGGCGGGGGAGGTATTCGTTACCGTGGAGGGGAGGGCCGTCAGTGGGGAGGCGCCTCTCGCGCTGACCGAGGAGACGGCCTACCCGGTGTGGCTCCAGAGCCGGACCGACCAGCCCGTCGCCCTCCGGCACCGCGACCCGGCCGCGGTCCAGGGGCTGACGGCGAGCGACGGCGGGCGGACGGTTCACGGCGTCGTCCGTTTCGGCGCGACGGCCGGGATGAGCCGGTTCGTCGTGGAGATCGGCGGGCGTCCCGAACTCGCCTTCCGGGTCGCCGTTGTCCCTACCAAGGTGACGACGGCCGACCTGGAGGCGATGCAGGCCGAGGTCGAGGCGGACCTCGCCGGTCTGGCGCTGGCGTACTTCGGCGCCGCGGATCAGGAGGTCGGGCCCGCCTCCGCTCGGTACGTGTCGCGCCCCGTCTGGCTCACGCACCTGCGTACGGCCGTGGCGGATCTGGAACGGGCGCTGCACGCCGTCGCCCGGCATCCGCGTGAAGGGCTGGAGCGGCCCGAGGGGCTGGTGCGCGTCGAACGGCTCGCCCGCCCGGATGCTGCCGCCGTGCGTGCCATCGCCCGGGGTGCGGGGACGGGGCCGGTGCAAACGCGGTCCCTCCCGGTGCGTGCGCGGGTTCCTGCGCGCCCGGTCGGGCGTACGCTCGACGTGCCGGAGCACCGGTGGCTCCGGGCGCGTGTCGAGGGGGCCCTTCGCCGGCTCGGCCGCATCCGGCGGGAAGAGGCGACGCTGCCGGACGGCCCGCGCCGACGGGCCGTCCGGGTGGAACTGGACGACCTCGACGGACGCCTGCGGCGGCTCGCCAAGCGGGTTCCGCTCGCCGAGGCGAGCCCGGACGCCCTGCCGGCGCCCGTGCCCCTCGCCCTGCGGACGGCGCCAGGGTACGCCGAGGCCTACTTCGCCCTCCAGCGCCTCGGCCTCGGGCTGGCCCTCGCCGAGGCCGGCGCCCTCGCGACGCCGCGCGACCTGGCCGGCCTCTACGAGACGTGGTGCTACCTCACGCTGGCCCGCACGCTCGCCTCGCTGCGGGGCGTGCCACTCACACCACGCGACGTGTTCACCACGACGGCGCGCGGCGTGCAGCTCCGGCTGCGGCGGGGACGGTCGCACGGGCTCACGTTTCGCACGGGCGACGGCCGCGTCCACCTCGCCTACGAGCCGCGCTTCGGCGGGCCGCCGGGGCTGCTGGCCCAGCGGCCGGACTTCCTGCTCACGGTCGCGAAGCGGGGACAGGCCCCGAGGCTGTACGTCCTCGACGCCAAGTACCGCCGCGATGATGCGACGCCGTACCGGCGGCGCCACGGGGCGCCCGGCCCACCCGAGGACGCCCTCGGCGACCTCCACCGCTACCGGGACGCCATCGTGACGACCGGCCCCGGTGGCATCCGGCGTCCGGTCGAAGCGGCGGTGGCCCTCTACCCCTACCGCGAGGACGAGCCGGAGGCGTTCGCCCGCAGCCGGCTGTGGACCAGCCTCGGGCAGATCGGCGTCGGGGCGATCCCGCTCCTCCCGGAGGCGACGGGGTACCTGGAGCGATGGCTCCGAGGCGTGCTGGGTTAACGCGCCGGGACCGGGCGCGTGGCCCGCGCCGCCGTCGGCACGTTGTCCGTCGCGAGTACGTCCGCGCCCGCGTCGAGGAGCGGGCGGTAGGCGGCCGGGTTCGCCGCCCCGGCCTCGGCGTCGAGGGGGCCGAAGGTTCCGACCTGCACGCGGATGCCCGTCTCGTGCAGCCGCCGTACGACCTCGGGATCGACCGTGCCCACGCCCGCGAAGGCGATCAGCCGGCCGGGGTCGACGGGTGCGGCGAGGAGGGCGTCCGCCTCGGCGGGCGTCGTGGCCGTGGCCGAGTAGACGAAGTCCGGCGCGAGGCGGTAGTAGGCGAGCAGGTCCTCCAGCGTGTAGACGATGACGACGGCGCGGTTCTCGGCGTTGGCTTCGCGGACGGCCGCGACGAGTGCCTCGGGCGAGACGTCCTCTTTGACGTCGAGCATCAGCACGGCCCGGCCCTCGGCCCAGGCGAGGGCCTCGGCCAGCGTCGGGATGCGGAGCGGGACGACCCGCCCCTCGGGGTCCACGAGGCGGAGGCGGCGCAGCTCGGGGAGCGTGTGGGCGGCCAGGGGGCCGGTGCCCGTGGTGGTCCGGTCGAGCGTTTCGTCATGGAGGAGGACGAGCGCACCGTCGGCGGCGTGGCGCACGTCGCACTCGATGAGGGCCGGTGCGTAGTTGAGGGCGTGCTCGAACGTGGCGAGGGCGTTCTCGGGGAAGCCCGGTCCCGGCCCGCCCCGGTGGGCGCTGACGAGGACGGGGGCGCCGGGCTGCCAGCGGAGGTAGGCTGCGAGCGCGTCGGCGTCGGCGAAGGCACGGTAGTGGGTCGAAGAGACCGGGCCGGCCGCCGCCGGCTCCACCTCGAAGGGCGTGAGAGGGCGCGGTGCTCCGCACCCGGCTACGAGCAGCAGCGCGGCGACGATCCAGCGCTTCATGACGCCGCCTCCGCCACGCTGGCCTTGACCCGCCGGAGCACGCCCGCGAACCCCTGCTGCCGCTGCATCCCGAGCAGCGCGGCGATGCCGAGTCGGTGCAGCAGTTCGTCCGGGAGTGCGGCCACCTCCTCGGGTGCCGCTCCGTCGTAGGCGTCCATGATCAGGCCCACCAGCGCCCGCTGCGTCGGGGCGTGCTCCGGGATGTCGGCATGGAGCCGCACCCGGCCATCGGCGACCTCGGCGAAGAGGTACACCTCGGCCTGGCACTCGGGGACGCGGCCGGCGCCCTGCTCCCGGATGCTCCGGTAGTGCTCCGGCAGAGGCGGGAAGCGCCGCGCAAAGTCCAGCAGCAGTTCCAGGCGCATCGCGGGCGGGACGCTCTGGAAGTCGTCGAGGATCGTGCGGAGCCGGTCCGTCATGGGCGCTCAGTCTTCCGGTTCGCCCTTCTCGATCGGCGCGCCCACGAGGTTGCCCCACTCGGTCCAGGACCCGTCGTAGTTCTTGACGTTTGGGAAGCCAAGCAGGTAGCGGAGCACGAACCACGTATGGCTGCTCCGCTCCCCGATGCGGCAGTAGGCGATGGTCGGGTCCTTCGGGTCGAGGCCCTGCTCGGTGAGGTAGATCTCCTCCAGCAGGTCGCGGCTCTTGAAGGTGCCGTCCTCGCGGGCGGCCCGGGCCCAGGGCACGTTGACGGCGCCGGGGATGTGGCCGCCGCGCAGGGCCCCCTCCTGCGGATAGCCCGCCATGTGCGTCACCTCGCCGATGTACTCCTGCGGGCTGCGCACGTCGATGAGAGGCCGGCCGCGCTCCATCTGGCGGACGACCTCGTCGCGGAAGGCGCGGATGGAGAGGTCCGGTTCGGCGGCCTCGTAGTCGGTCGAGGCGAAGGCGGGCACCTCGGTGGTGAGCACGCGGCCCTCGGCGATCCACTTGGCGCGCCCGCCGTTCATGATGCGGCAGTCCGCGTGGCCGAAGAGCTTGAAGACCCAGAAGGCGTAGCAGGCCCACCAGTTGCTCCGGTCGCCGTAGAAGATGACGGTGGTGTCGTTGCGGATGCCGTGCGCGGAGCAGAGCCGCGCGAACGACGCGGCGTCGATGTAGTCCCGGATGTCGGGGTCCTGGAGGTCGGTCTGCCAGTCGATGTGGACGGCGTTGTGGAGGTGGCCGGTGGCGTAGAGGAGGACGTCCTCGTTGGACTCCACGAGGCGGATCGCGTCGGTGTCGGCGAGGTGCTGCGCGACCCAGTCGGTCGAGACGAGCACCTCGGGGTGGGCGTAGTCAGCCATGATGGGCGAGTGAGCGAGGGGAGAGGAGACGCGGGAGAACCGGCGGCCGTCGGAGCGGATCCGGCGTGCAGGGCCGCGGGTGGCCGTGCCGGCAGGCGAGAGGGGGATTCCCGAGGCGAGAGCGGCTCCGATATAATAGCGTCCGAAATCATAGCGTCCGAAATCATGGCGGTAGCGGCCCTGCGCTCCCCCCGAGGGCGGAGAACGTACTCCGGTGAGCGCCGGCCGGCTGCGCGGAGTTTTCGCACCGAGAAGGCCGGACGGAGGCGCAGGGCAGAAATCTGGGGAGTGGTGGCATCAGACGGCCGGGATCCGTAGGTTGGCGGCGAAAACGGCTACAGGGGGCCGGTTTTTTGGCGTGGTATCGGGACCATGGGGATCTCGGATTACCTTGCCGTCCTCGTTGCCGCCCGGCTATATTCGGCCCGCGTGTAACCGTTAACACACCGTTAATCTCGCAGGACGCATCGCACTTGTTACCGCTCACCCCTGCTCATCCGCTGCCCCCGGTTTCCCGGAAGGCGCGCCTTCCGAGGGGAAGGCGCTACCCGGCATCGGTGCGAGCAGGGGCCTCCCCGGTCGGGGAGCGTCCCTTCGAGGGACGGCGAGCAGGGGTGTCGCGTCGTGCGACGGAGATCCGGTCCCGGGGGCACGATTCCCCGGCCAGCACAGTCCGGCCGCTCCATTTCTTCCAGTCTCACACGCGCGTCCCTGACGCATCCCATCGCTAGGCCGCGCCTCTCTCCAACCCCGCGTGCGGCTGGCTCCACACACCACCATCTCGGAGGTAGCATATGTTCCGCAAACTGAGTACGTACGTACTCTTCCTGCTGCTAGGCACGCCCCTCGCGGCGTTGGCGCAGGGTACCGGTACGCTCGCCGGGCGCGTCCTCGACGCGGCAACGGGCGAGGGCCTGCCGGGCGCCAACGTCGTCGTCGAAGGGACGCAGCTCGGCGCTGCGACCGACATCGACGGCAACTACCGCATCATCGGCGTTCCCGTCGGTACGTACAACATCACGGCCCGCTTCGTCGGGTACACCCCGTTCACGAACGAGGGCGTCGACATCAACTCGGGCTACACGCGCGAGCTCAACTTCGAACTGACCGAAGGCATTGAGCTCGGGGAAGTCGTCGTCGAGTACGAGCGCCCGATCATCCAGAATGACGCCATCGGCGTGCCGCGCGTCGTCACGGGTGAGGACATCGAGAACCTGCCGGTCCGCGGCGTGGCCAGCGTCGCCGCCATCCAGGCGGGTGTCGTGTCCAACGAGGGGTCGTCCGACCTCTTCGTGCGTGGCGGCCGTGAGCAGGAAGTCTCCTACTACGTCGACGGCGTGAAGGTGACCAGCGGCGCCGTGGCCGTCAACCAGCAGGCCATCCAGGAGCAGGAGATGCTCATCGGCACGATCCCGGCCCGCTATGGGGACGCCATGTCCGGCGTGATCTCGATCACGACCAAGTCGGGCGGGAACGACTTCTTCGGGTCGGTGGAGGCCATCACCTCCGAAGCGCTCGACGATTACGGCTACAACCTCGGCTCGATCTCGATCGGCGGTCCGCTCCTTCCCGGGCGTGCGCGGTTCTTCCTCTCCGCCTCGGGGCAGTACCTCCGGGACGCGAACCCCTACGGGATCCGCACGCTCCAGCTGGATGAGAGCGCCCTGGCGGCCCTGGAGGCCAACCCGCAGGTGCTCCGCGTGGTCTGCAACGACACGAGCGTGTGCAACGAGGGCGATTTCCAGTTCGTCAACCTGCCCACGGACCTGGCAGGGGCGGCCTCGGCCGAGCTCCTCGCGAACCCGGCTGCCTTCGGCGTCGCGGTGCCCGAGGGCTTCCGGCTCGCTTCGGCGACGCCGATCTTCGCGCCCGAGACCTACACGGCGGATCGGTTTACGGAGATCAACGGGAAGGACAACCCGTACCAGGAGCTGTCCTTCAACGGGAACGTCACGGTCGACCCGGTCCGGACGGTCTCGCTGCGGCTCGGCGGCGTCTACCAGGTCAACAACGGGCGGTCGTACGGCTACACCACGCAGTTCTACAACCCCGGTAACTACCGCCTGGACGACGCCCGGACGATGCGCTTCTACGGCACGCTCCGCCAGCGCCTCTCCGACATCGCCTTCTACCAGCTCCAGGCCGAGTTCCAGAACTACAAGAACGAGGTCTACCCGCAGCGCTTCTCCAGCAACATGGAAGACCTCCTCTTCTACGGGGACATCGACCGCCCGGAGAACGAGGTGGCCAGGCGCTACCTCCGGCTGAACAACGGGGTCTACGAGCCGCTGGCGCAGGACGGCTCCTTCGGGATCGGCAGCGCCTACGGCATCTTCCAGTTACCGGCTGCCGCCACGACCGCCTTCACGAAGCCGGCCTACAGCACGTTCCGGGCCTCCGGTAGCGCCACCACGCAGCTCGCCGTCCACCAGGTGGAGCTCGGCGGCGAGCACGAGCAGCAGCACCGCCGCTTCTCCAACATCACCGCCGGCCAGCTCGCCCGCTTCTACAACGACGGCCACGCCGAGTCCTCGGCGGCGGGCATCCCCGAAGGCGGCGTCACCCGCTAC
>Ga0079224_100013146_pt1 | contig 11513 bp, 11 predicted proteins | sample Stecom2015_FD_80414 | JGI IMG/M metagenome (GOLD analysis project Ga0079224, IMG submission 80414) | Agricultural soil microbial communities from Utah to study Nitrogen management - Steer compost 2015 | ecosystem: Environmental > Terrestrial > Soil > Agricultural land | place: USA: Utah...
CAACGCCGGGGAGCGCCTGGGCCCCTTGTTCACCCTCCAAGGCCGGGAGCAAAAGCCGGTAACCGAAGCGGTGGCCGGCGACATCGTGGGGGCCGCCAAGCTGCAGCACTGCACCACGGGCGACAGCCTGGCCGCCTCGCCCCAGGCGGGGGTCATCCTGCCGCCCATCGAGTTCCCCAAGCCCGTCTTTTCCGTAGCGGTGGAGCCCCGCAGCAAGGCCGACGAGGACAAGATCGGCGCCAGCCTGGCCCGGCTGGCCGAGGAGGATCCCACCTTCCGGGTGGAGCGCAACGTCCAGACCCGGCAGACTTTGCTCTACGGCATGGGGGAGCTGCACCTGGAAATCATTACGGGGCGCCTGAAGCGGAAGTTCGGGGTGGAAGTGGACCTGACCCGCCCCCGGGTGCCCTACTTGGAAACCATTACCCGTACGGCCCAAGCCGAGTACAAGCACAAGAAGCAGTCGGGCGGTCGGGGCCAGTACGGCCACGTGTTCATCCGGCTGGAGCCCCTGCCCCGGGGCGAGGAGTTCGCCTTCGATGAGGAAATCTTCGGGGGCGTCGTGCCCAAGCAGTACATACCGGCGGTGGAAAAGGGCGTCCGGGAGGCCATGGACGACGGCGTCCTGGCCGGCTACCCGGTCACCGATGTGAAGGTGGTGTTGTACGACGGCTCCCACCACAGCGTGGACTCATCGGAAATGGCCTTCAAGATCGCCGCGGCCCAGGCCTTCCGCAAGGGGTTCCACGAGGCGGGCCCCGTCCTTCTGGAGCCCATCGTGAAGGTGGAGGTCTATGGACCCGAGGAATATATGGGTGATATCATGGGAGACCTAAACAAGCGCCGGGGCAAGATCCTGGGCATGGAGTCCCTGGGGGGCACCCAGGTGGTGCGGGCCCACGTGCCCCTGGCGGAGATGTTCATCTACGCCTCGGATTTGCGCTCCATGACCCAGGGCCGGGGTACATATATGATGGAACATTCCCATTACGAAGAGGTGCCGGAACCCATCGCCAGGCAGGTCATTGCGGAACGGGCATCGGCTACGGGCTGACAGGATCCTGGCGGGGGCCGGCCGCAAGGAGGCGTCACGCGGTGGATGACTTCATGGCCCTCTTGGTGGAACCCATGCGCCGGGAACTGGTGTCCATAGGCTTCCAGGAACTGCGCACGGCCGAAGAAGTGGAGCAGTTCATGGCGGAGGCCAAGGGCACTGCCTTGGTGGTGGTGAACTCCATTTGCGGCTGCGCCGGCGGCATCGCCCGGCCCGGCGTGGCTATGGCCCTGCGCCATTCCCGGCGTCCCGATCACCTGGTGACGGTGTTCGCCGGCCAGGACAAGGAGGCTACGGCCAAGGCCAGGGAATATTTCACCGGCTATCCGCCCTCCTCACCTTCCATTGCTCTTTTGCGGGATGGCCGCCTGGTCTACATGATGGAGCGGCATCAGATCGAAGGCCGGGATGCTGAATCTGTAGCCCGGGATCTGGCGGCCGCCTTTGATCAGCACTGTCAAGTCCAGGACTAGCTTGCCCGGAATTTCCCGAGTACCAGCAACTCTTGCAGAGGCAACGAAAAGTGCTATAATGAGCCAGAAGGTCAAAGAAAGTCAAAAAGTCAAGCAAGAGCAAGGTGTTGGGAAGCATGTCTACACGGGCCGATTTCATCGAACGACAACTAAAGAAGATGTTGTCGGAAAGCGGCACCGGCAGGCTGGAGCTGCAACGCAGCCAATTGGCGGAGAAGTTTGAGTGCGTGCCGTCGCAGATTTCCTATGTCCTGGAGACCCGGTTCACCTTTGAGCGGGGCTATTTGGTTGAAAGCAAGCGGGGCAGCGGCGGCTACATCCGCATCGCCCGCATCGTAGACGATTCCAAGGAAGAACTGGTCCGGCGGGTGCGGCAGCGCATCGGCGGCGCCATCGACCAGGACCGGGCCGAAGACTTGCTCACCTGGCTGGAGGAGGAAGGGCACATTACCCAGCGGGAGGCGGCAGCCCTGCGGGTCATTTGCAGCCGGGACACTTTGGCCCTGGAATTGCCCACCCGGGATGTGCTCCGGGCCCGGATCCTGCAGCGGGCCCTGCCCTTGCTCATCGGCCGCGACGACCGGCCGGAGGAGGCGTGACCCATGTTGTGCACCGAGTGCGGCAAGCGCCGGGCGGTCCTGCACGTGACCCGGGTGGTCAACGGTCACAAGACCGAAGTCCACCTGTGCGATCAATGCGCCGCCGAGCAGGGCCATTGGGAAGGCTTCGCCGAGCCCTCCTTTTCCATCCACGACCTGCTGGCCAGCCTGCTGCCCGTGCCCGGCCACGCCGAGCAAAAGCCGGCGGAGCCCGAAAAGGTCTGCCCCGGCTGCGGCTTGACCTACCAGGAGTTCACCCAGTCGGGCCTGCTGGGCTGCCGGGTCTGCTATGACACCTTCGGCGATGTGCTGGAGCCCGTCCTGCGGCGCATCCACGGCGGCACCCGGCATGAAGGGAAGGCGCCTCCCCAGCAGCGGGCCCGGCAGGAGGCCAGGCGCCGGCTGGAGCACCTGCGGGCGGAGTTGAAAAAGGCAGTGGCGGAAGAGCGCTACGAGGATGCGGCCCGCCTTCGGGATCAAATCCGCACCTTGGAGCGCGATGCCGAGGGTAAGGAGTGAGGGCCGTGTCCCAGGACGATGTTTTGCACCTAAGCCGGAGCCTATGGATGGACGGCAGCGGTCCCGCCGCAGACATCGTTTTGTCCAGCAGGGTGCGGCTGGCCCGCAACTTGGCGGCCCACCCCTTCCCCCACCGGGCCGACGGGCCGGCGGCAGAAAAAGTGCTGCAGGCCGCCGCGGGCGCCCAGCCGGTCCTGACGATGCCGGAACGGAGCTACAAGCTGTTCCGCCTGAAGGATATGGACCCCCTGGACCGCATCCTCCTGGCGGAGCGCCACCTGATCAGCCCCAAACTGGCGGACAACGACCGCTGGGGCGGGGCTCTGATCAGCAGCGATCAGGCGGTTTCCATCATGATCAACGAGGAAGACCACCTGCGCATACAAGTTTTGTTCCCGGGCCTGTCCTTGGACAATTGCTGGAAGCTGGCCTCGGAAATCGACGACAAGCTGGCGGAGAAGCTGGATTTCGCCTACGACGAGCAGCGGGGCTATTTGACCGCCTGCCCCACCAACGTGGGCACGGGCCTCCGGGCTTCGGTCATGATGCACCTGCCTGCATTGGTCATGACCAGGGCGTCGGCCCGGGTGCTGGGCACCTTGAGCAAGGTAGGCGTGGCGGTCCGGGGCGTTTATGGTGAAGGCACCGAAGCCCGGGGCAACCTGTTTCAAGTTTCCAACCAGATTACCTTGGGCCAGACCGAGGAGGAGGTATTGCAAAACCTCACCACGGTGGCCAAGCAGATCATCGACCAGGAGCGCAGCGCCCGTGAGCGGCTGTACCGGGAGCGCAAGGTTCATCTGGAAGACCAGATCTGCCGTGCTTACGGCATCTTGACCAATGCACGGATGATCTCGTCGGAAGAAGCCATGAAGCTGCTGAGCCTGGTGCGCCTGGGTATAGACCTGCAGGTGCTGTCCCATGTAAAGCCTGAGGTGGTCAACGAGCTGTTGATCGTCACCCGCCCCGCCCACCTGCAGAAGCTGGAGGGCAAGACCTTGAGTCCCGACTTGAGAGACCAGCGGCGGGCGGCCATATTGCGGGGACGCTTGGCAGGCGGGGCGTAACCTGGTGAAAAGGAGGGAATGACACGATGTTTGGTCGTTACTCGGAACGGGCGCAGCGAGTGATCGTTCTGGCGCAGGAAGAAGCTCGCCGCCTCAACTACAACTACGTGGGCACCGAACATCTGCTCCTGGGCCTCATCCGGGAGGGAACGGGAATTGCCGCCAAGGCCCTCCAGAGCCTGGGCATCAACCTGGATCAGGTCCGGGGCGAAGTGGAAAAGATCATCGGCCGCGGCAACGCACCCATGACGGGTGAGATCGGGTACACCCCCCGGGCCAAGAAAGTGGTCATGGAACTGGCCCCTGAGGAAGCCCGCCTCCTGGGCCACAACTACGTGGGCACCGAGCACATCCTGCTCGGCCTCATCCGGGAGGGCGAGGGGGTGGCCGCCCGGGTGCTGGAGAACATGGGAGCCGACCTGGACAAGGTGCGGCAGCAGGTCATCAAGCTGCTGGGCGGGGGCACCGTGCCCCAGTCCGGTCCTGCCGCCGCCCGGAGCCGGCGCCAGCGCAGCACTACACCCACCCTGGACAATTTCGGCCGGGATCTGACCCAGATGGCCGAGGAGGGCAAGCTGGACCCCGTCATCGGCCGCGAGCAGGAGATCGAGCGGGTCATCCAGATCTTGAGCCGCCGCACCAAGAACAACCCGGTGCTCATCGGCGAGCCGGGGGTGGGCAAGACGGCCATCGTGGAGGGCCTGGCCCAGCGCATCGCGGAGAACAAGGTGCCCGAGATGCTCAAGGACCGCCGGGTCGTATCCCTGGACCTGGGCTCCCTGGTGGCCGGATCCAAGTACCGGGGCGAGTTTGAAGAGCGGCTGAAGAAGGTGATGGACGAGATCCGCCGGGCCGGCAACGTCATCTTGTTCATCGACGAGATGCACACCATCATCGGCGCCGGCGCCGCGGAGGGGGCCATCGACGCCGCCAGCATCCTGAAGCCCGCCCTGGCCCGGGGTGAACTCCAGGCCATCGGCGCCACCACTTTGGACGAGTACCGCAAGCACGTGGAAAAGGACGCCGCCTTGGAGCGCCGCTTCCAGCCCATCATGGTGGAGGAGCCCAAGGTGGAGGAGGCCATCGAAATCCTGAAGGGCCTGCGGGACCGGTACGAAGCCCATCACCGGGTGGAGATCACCGACGAGGCTCTGGTGGCGGCCGTCCGCCTGGCGGACCGCTACATCTCCGACCGGTTCCTGCCCGACAAGGCCATCGACCTGATTGACGAGGCGGCCTCCCGGGCCCGGCTGCAGGCCTACGTCATGCCGCCGGAAATCAAGGAGATTGAAAACCGCCTGGAGGAGATCCGCAAGGAAAAGGAGGCGGCGGTCCAGAGCCAGGAGTTCGAGAAGGCCGCCAACCTCCGGGACCAGGAGCAGCGCATCGCCTTGGAGTTGGAGCGGCAGAAGCAGGAGTGGCAGCAGAACCAGGCGGCCGACAAGATCACCGTCCGGGCCGACGACATCGCTTACATCGTCTCCTCCTGGACGGGCATCCCGGTGCTGAAGCTGGCCGAGGAAGAGTCGGAGCGGCTGCTCAAGCTGGAGGAGATTCTCCACGAGCGCATCGTCGGCCAGGATGAGGCCGTCCGGGCCGTGTCCCGGGCCATTCGCCGGGCCAGGGCCGGCTTGAAGGATCCCCGGCGGCCCATCGGCTCCTTCATCTTCCTGGGCCCCACGGGAGTCGGCAAGACGGAGCTGTCCAAGGCCCTGGCGGAAGCCCTGTTCGGCGACGAGGATGCCATGATCGTGCTGGACATGTCGGAGTACATGGAGCGGCACACCGTCTCCCGCCTGGTGGGCTCGCCCCCCGGATACGTGGGCTACGAGGAAGGCGGCCAGCTGACGGAGCAGGTGCGGCGCCGGCCCTACAGCGTGGTGGTCTTCGACGAAATCGAGAAGGCCCACCCCGAAGTGTTCAACGTGCTGCTGCAGATCCTGGAGGAGGGCCGCTTGACGGAAGCCAAGGGCCGCACCGTGGACTTCCGCAACACGGTCATCATCATGACCTCCAACGTGGGGGCCCAGCTGCTGCGGCGGGACGGCGCCATGGGCTTCAGGCCCGAGCGGGATGACGAAGCCGACTACGTGGCCATGAAAGACAAGATCATGGACGAGGTGAAGCGCACCTTCCGTCCCGAGTTCCTGAACCGGATCGATGAACTGATCGTGTTCCACCAGCTGAACGAGGAGCACCTGCAAGAAATCGTGCAGCTGATGCTGAAGCGGGTCAGCGAGCGCCTGTCCGACTTCGAACTGACCATCGAAGTGGACGAGGCGGCCCGCAAGAAGATCATCGCCGAGGGCACCGATCCCACCTTCGGCGCCCGACCCCTGCGCAGGGCCATCACCCGCATGATCGAGGACCCGCTGTCGGAGCACATGCTGCAGCAGCGGTTCCAGGAGGGCGACGTCATCCTGGTCACCGTAGAAGACGACGAGCTGGTGTTCAAGAAGAAGGAGGCGCGCCAGCCCGTAGGGGCCGCCGAATAACGGACCTGGGAAAGGCGGGAGGAAGGCATGACCAAAACCCGTCGGGTCCATGTCTGCCAGGAGTGCGGTCACCAATCCCGGCGCTGGTACGGCCGGTGCCCGGCCTGCGGCCAGTGGAACACCATGGTGGAAGAAGTGGAAGCCGGCGGCGTCGATGCCGCCGGACGGGGGTACGGCGGGCGTCATCAAGGGTGGCTCACGGGTGACGCCCCCACCCCCGTTTCTGTTTTGGCCGCCGTGGAGGACGAGGACGGCCTCCGCTGGGATGCGGGCTACGGCGAGATCAACCGGGTCTTGGGCGGCGGCTTCGTGCCCGGCTCCCTCGTCTTGCTGGGCGGGGACCCGGGCATCGGCAAATCTACCTTGCTGCTGCAGGTGGCCGCCCGGCTGGCAGCGGCGGGCCGCCCCGTGCTTTACGTGAGCGGCGAGGAATCGGCCGCCCAGATCGGCCGGCGGGCCCAGCGCATCGCCGGCGACGCCGGTGCCTTGGACCGGCTCATGCTCCTGACCGCCGGCGACGTCAGCGTCATCGAAGGCCACATCGCCGCCCAGGCGGCGGGGGGCGCCGCCGTCATCGACTCCATCCAAACGGTCTTTGACCCCGACCTTTCCTCGGCTCCCGGCAGCGTGGCCCAGGTAAGGGAATGCGCGGCCCGTCTCCTGCGGCTGGCCAAGGCCACGGGCACCGTTATTATCCTGGTGGGCCACGTCACCAAGGAAGGGGGCATCGCCGGCCCCCGCACCCTGGAGCATGCCACCGATGTGGTCCTTTACCTGGAGGGGGATCCCCATCATCCCTACCGGCTGCTGCGCAGCGTAAAAAACCGCTACGGCACCACCCGGGAACTGGGGGTGTTCGAGATGGGCGCCGCCGGCCTGGAGGAGGTGCCCGACCCTTCGGGGGCCTTCCTGCGGGGCAGGCCCGAGGGGGCCAGCGGCTCTGTAGTGGTGGCCGGGCTGGAAGGCAGCCGGCCCATCCTGGTGGAGGTGCAGGCCCTGGTGGCCCCCAGCCCTTATCCCCATCCCCGGCGCACGGTGGCGGGACTGCCGGCCAGCCGGGTGGACCTGCTCCTGGCCGTCCTGGAGCGCAGGGCGGGGCTGAACATGGGCGGGCAGGACGTGTATGTCAAGGTGTCGGGCGGCCTGCGCCTGGACGAGCCGGCGGCGGATTTGGGCATCCTCCTGGCCCTGGCTTCGGCCTTGACCGAGCGCCCCGTCCACCCCGGCACGGCGGTGCTGGGAGAGGTGGGCCTGGCCGGGGAGGTGCGGGCCGTGCCCCGGATGGATGACCGCGTGAGGGAAGCTGCCCGCCTGGGCTTTGCCCGGTGCATAGTGCCCCGTGGGGCAGGCGAAGGAAACACCGGTGCTGCCGGGCAGGGCCGGGTGGTGGCCGTAGCCACGGTGCGGGAGGCTATGGAGGCCGCCCTCATGGGGCGCTGACTCAGGAGCCGAGGAAAACGCCTAGGGCATGGAGCTTGCGCTGCTCCTTGCTCATGATGTCGTGGATGTTCAGGTTGGCGGAGCTGCACAGGGCCGCCAGGAAGAAGAGCAGGGAGCCCATCTCGTCTCCGATGGTCTCGCGGCACGTCTCGCACAACTGCCCCTCGATATGGGTGGGCATAAATTGGCGCAGTTCTTCCAAGGTGATGTCGGGCGGGATCTGGGGCTTCCGGGCCACGATGGACACGCAGCCACACGTGGTGGCCGCCTTCAACACGCTCCGGTTGAGGCGGGCGCCCGCTTCCTGCAACTTGCTGACGATATCGAGGACGCTGCGATGCCTGATCAAACAGTGGCTGACGGCGCTCTGGAAATCCAGCAGATCCACCCCGTCGTCTCTCAAATTGCCATTCTTCAAACCGCCACCCCTTTTCGGCATTGAAGCACCCTTAGGAGCGGGAGCCCGATGATTACCGCAATTATAACGACGGATTTCCGTAAATGTCAACGTGAGGCTGCCCCGGGCCTGCGGCGCCGCGGGCAGGACTCCGGCCCGTCTTATTGACACTCCCGAAAACACCATGTTATAATTCGCGTTTCATTGACCGAGGCTTGGCCCTATGTTATTCTAGGTCATGTAGGAATTCGGTGAGGGGGTTCTTATGTTTAAAGTCGGTGACAGGGTAGTCTACCCTATGCACGGGGCCGGCGTGATTCAATCCATCGAAGATCGGGAAGTTCTGGGAGAGCGTCAAACTTACTACATCATGCGCCTGCCCATCGGTGACATGACCGTTATGATTCCCACCGACGGCGCCGAGCAGGTAGGCCTGCGCCCGGTAGTGGACGACAAGGAAATGGACAAAGTGATGGAGGTGCTGGCTTCAGCCCCCACCAGCATGTCCTCCAACTGGAACCGGCGTTACCGGGCCAATACAGAGAAGCTGAAGACCGGCGACATCTTTGAAGTGGCCGAAGTAGTCCGCAACCTGGCCCTGCGGGATCAGGAGAAAGGCCTGTCCACCGGGGAGCGGAAGATGCTGGACAACGCCCGCCAAATTCTGGTGAGCGAACTGGTGTTGTCGCGGAACCTGAAAGAGGAAGAAGCCGTCCAAATTCTTGACCAGGCACTGCAGCAGACTCTGAAGAAGTCTTGAGGAGGACGGTGCCCTTTCCCGTCTCGGCAGCCCCGCATCGCCCCGGGGCGCCTTTTGTTCTCCTTGGTCTGGGGTTCCCCGGGGTATAATGTATAGACGTCCACCGAGATGCGAGTTGCCGGGGATGGCTGGGGCAAGGGAGGAATAGCCCGTGGCGATGGGTACATTGCAAAGGCTCTTTGCCTTGGGCGGATTTCTATTGGGTCTTGTGGCCGCCTATTACAGCCTTGGGCTCCTCAGCGCCGTTTTCCCCGATTCGTGGATCCCTCTGGCGGTTCTAATCGCCGCGCCCCTGGCGGCCGGGGCGTTCTTGTACCTGCTGGCTCCCACCCTGATTTTCCGGACCAGCCAATTCGCCTCCTGGATTGAAGGCCGGCTGAGCCGGGCGCCGGTGCACGACGTGCTCTTCGGCTCCGTCGGCTTGATTCTGGGCTTGGTCATTGCCAATCTTATTCGCGGCTCTCTGGTGGGCATACCCATCGTGGGCACCTTGCTGCCCCTCCTGGCGGCCCTGCTGTTCGGCTACTTGGGCTGGACCGTGGCCGTCAAGAAGCGGGAGGACCTGCTGGCCCTGGTGCAGGGCCTGCGCCCGGCCCGGGGCGACAAGGAGGCCAAGGCGCCGGAGCAGCCCGCCGGCAGCATCAAGCTGCTGGACACCAGCGCCATCATCGACGGCCGCATCGCCGACGTCTGCGAGACGGGCTTCCTGGAAGGCGTTCTGGTGGTACCCGACTTCGTGCTGGACGAACTGCGCCACATCGCCGACTCGTCGGACCCCCTGCGGCGCAACCGGGGCCGGCGGGGCCTGGAAGTGCTGGAGCGGCTCCAGGCCCACGAGCGGGTGCCCGTGAAGATCATGGAGGATCCCGCCAGCGCCGACATGGAGGTGGACCGGCGACTGGTGGAGATGGCCCGCCGCCTGGGGGCCGCGGTGTTCACCACCGACTACAACCTGAACAAAGTAGCCCGTCTCCACGGCGTGGAGACTTTGAACCTGAACGAGCTGGGCAATGCCTTGAAGCCCGTGGTCCTGCCCGGTGAGGAATTGGAGTTGCAGATCATCCGCAACGGCAAGGAGGCGGGCCAGGGCATCGGCTACTTGGACGACGGCACCATGGTGGTGGTCGAAGGCGGTCGCCAGTATGTGGGCAGCGCCTTGAAGGTCATCGTCACCAGCGTCATCCAGACGGCTGCCGGGCGCATGATCTTTGCCCGCCAGCGGGAGAGCCTGGAGCCCAGCACCATGAGCCACGCAAAGGCATAGGCGCGGCAGGGCCGGGGAGTCCCGACCCTTTGCCCGCCGCCGCCGGCGGTCGGCGCCGGCGGCTTTTTCGTGCCGGTAGGACTGTTGAAGATGAAAATGACATGGGCCTTTGTAGTTCCGGCCGCCGGGCAGGGGACCCGCCTGGGGGCCGGCAAGAACAAGATGCTGGTGGAAGTGGGCGGCCGGCCTTTGCTGGCCTGGACCTTGTCGTCCCTGGCCGGCGCCGCCCGGGATCTGTCCCTCCCGGTGACGGAAACGGTCATCGCCGCTGCCCCCGCCGAGATGGAGACCATCAGCCGGGTCATCCTGCCGGCGGTGGCGCCGGCCGGCGCCTTGGGCCGCATCCGGGTGGTGCCCGGCGGCAGCACCCGCCGGCAGTCGGTCAGGGCCGGTCTGACGGCCCTGGGGACCGACCCCCATTTTGTCGCCATCCATGACGGCGCCAGGCCCCAGGTGACCGCCGCCCTCCTGGAACGTCTCACCGGGGCTGCCTATGAGCACGGCGCCGCCATTCCCGTTTTGCCCCCTGCCGATACGGTGAAAAAAGTAGGAGATTCGGGCCTGGTGGTGGAAACACTGCCCCGGGAGGCTGTTCGGCTCGTGCAGACACCCCAGGTGTTCCGAACCGAATTGGCTCTGCAGGCCCACGCCCGGGCCGCCGCCGACGGCTTCGAAGGAACCGACGACGCCGCCTTGGTGGAGCGGCTGGGCATTCCCGTCCACACCGTGCCCGGCGATCCCGGCAACTTGAAGGTCACCACGCCGGAAGACCTGTCCCGGCTGCGGTCCCCGGACTCCTTCCCCCCGCCTGCCATCTGCCGTGTGGGGATGGGCTACGACGTGCACCGCTTCAGCGATGACCCGGCCCGGCCCTTGATTTTGGGCGGGGTTGCCGTCCCCGGCGCCCGGGGCCTGGCAGGCCATTCCGATGCCGACGTCTTGACCCATGCCGTAATGGACGCTATGCTGGGAGCCGTGGCTATGGGTGACATCGGCCGCCACTTCCCCGACACCGACCCTCGCTACGAGGGCGCCGACAGCATGGAACTGCTGCGGCACGTGGCTGGACTGTTGGAGGAGAAGGCAGCCAGGGTCATCAACATCGATGCCGTGGTTGCAGCCGAAGCCCCCCGCCTGGCGCCCTATATTCCCGCCATGGGCGCCAACATAGCCGCTGCAATAGGCCTACCTACTACGGCGGTCAGCATCAAAGCCACTACCGGCGAAGGCTTGGGATTCGTGGGTAGGGGTGAAGGAATTGCTGCCTACGCCGTCTGCAGCATTGTGACAGCCACATAACGAGAACCCTGGTGAAGCATACTGGAGCAAACCGCCATGGTGGCGGTCCGGGTACGCTCCAGCGTGATTCATACGGCTGCAGCCGTAATTTGTTCAGGGGTGATTTTTGTTATGGGGTCTACGCTGGATTCCGGAGACCGAAGTAA
>Ga0079224_100013147_pt1 | contig 11513 bp, 12 predicted proteins | sample Stecom2015_FD_80414 | JGI IMG/M metagenome (GOLD analysis project Ga0079224, IMG submission 80414) | Agricultural soil microbial communities from Utah to study Nitrogen management - Steer compost 2015 | ecosystem: Environmental > Terrestrial > Soil > Agricultural land | place: USA: Utah...
GCCTGTCGCATCGCGGGGGTGAACACCCCGGGCGGCGCAGTGGTCTGCGCTCGCTCATCGCCCTGCGGCATCGCCCATGCCGCAGCGGCCCCCCCGTCCTCCTGCTCCCGGGGTCCGTCGATCGCGTCGATGTGGGAGGACGCCGCGAGCGCGCGCAGCTCCTCCATCGACATCATCTGCGTCGACTCCTGCGCGCTCGCGTCGTCGAGCGGAGCTGCCGGCTCCGGGCGCGTGTTCGCGGCCTCCGCCGCGCTGCCGGTCGGCGCGCTCGCCGCTGCCGTGCCCGGGGGCTGCGACGCGGACGCACCACCGGTCGCGGCCTTCGCCTGGTCGAGGAAGATCTGCGTCGTGAGTGACGGATCCTCCTCGGCGCGCGGCTGCCGGCGCGGGGGCGGATGCTGGGGCGGAGGGGGGATCGACATGATGCGCACATCTTACGACGAGTGACCCCCGCCCCGACTCCCAGCGATTTCGCCGCGGATGCCCCGTGGAGTGTCATCCGTGACTCGAACCACCCCGCCTGCCAGACTGGCCCCATGACGATCCCGTCCCCGGCCGCTCGCATCCCGGCGGGCTTCCCGGTCCTCCGCCCCGTCGCGGGCGCATGTCTGGCCGCGGGCCTCCTCGTGCCCGCAGCAGGGACCGCCGCCACTGCTGCGGATGCCCGGGAGGCAGCGGGATCATCGGATGCGGCCGAGTTCTCCACACCCGCTCAGCGCCCCGCCGTCCAGTTCGACGCACCCCGGCAGCGCACGCCGGCCCCCGCCGACGACGCAGCGCAGTCCTCCTCGTCCTCGCAGTCGGCCGCGGACCAGCAGACTGCCGCGGACCAGCGACCCTCCGCAGACCAGCGAGTCTCTGACCTCACCGACCCCGCGACCGGCCTGGGCCCCCAGACGGCGGCGCAGATCCCGGAGGAGACCGGGCAGCTGCTCGTGGCCTCGGGAGCCGACGAGGACGCGACCGACGCGCACCTCGCGCTGTGGGAGCGCGACGGCGACAGCTGGGTGCGGACGGCGACGATGGACGGCCGCAACGGCGCCAACGGGTGGAAGGAGGACCGCCGGGAGGGCGACCGCACGACTCCGGCCGGCGTCTTCACCCTCAGCGATGCCGGCGGCTACCTCGAGGATCCCGGCTCCGCCCTTCCCTACTACCGCGACGAGGACCTGCGCGGCGGCGCCGAGGCCGTCTACGGGGACGGCTACGCCTCCGTCTTCGACTACGTCATCGCGATCGACTACAACCGGAAGACCGGTGTCGCGCCCACGGAGAACACCCGGCCGCAGGGCTGGGACGCGGGCGGCAAGATCTGGCTGCACGTGGAGCACGGCAGCCCCACGCGCGGATGCATCGCACTGGACGCAGACGACATGCGCCACCTCCTCACCACGCTCGACCCCGACCAGGAGCCCCGCATCGCGATGGGCTCCGAGGAGTTCCTGGCCCAGTGACCCAGCCCCAGCAGACCTCCGCGTCCCCGGGCACACCGCTCACCCAGCTCCTGCCCGTCCACCGTCCGCTGCCACCGGCACCGGGCGAGCCCGCGCTCGTGGAGCTGTGCTCCGACCGGTCGGCCGCTCCGCGCAGGCCCCTGCACGACGCGGACCCGGCCCGCCCGTGGGTGCGCGCCAACATGGTCGCGACCGTCGACGGACAGGTCGTGGGCGGCAGCGGCCTCTCGCGTGCGATCTCGTCACCGGCGGACAAGCGCGTGTTCGGCGTCCTGCGCGCGCTGGCCGACGCGGTCGTCGTGGGCGCCGGCACGATCCGGGCCGAGCGCTACACGCGCCTCCACGCGCGTCCCGCTCACGCGGAACGCCGCCGTTCCCGAGGCCAGGGGCCCGTCCCGCTCCTGACGATCGTCTCCCGCTCGGGTCGGGTCGACCTCGACCGGCTCGACGAGGAGGGCACCGGCCCCGTCGTCGTCCACGCCTCGGCCGCGCACTGCCCCGCGGACCGGATACGCGAGATCCGGGACCGGCTGGGAGCAGACGGCCTCGTGCTGCACGACGTTGAGGTCGCACCGACTGCGGTGCTCGAGGATCTGCGGGCGCGCGGCTGCCGCGAGGTCCTCCACGAGGGCGGACCGCAGCTGCTGGCCGACTGGGTGGCCGCCAGCGCCATCGATGAACTGTGCCTGACCGTCTCCCCGCTGCTGGCCGGCGCGCCCCCCGAGGGATCACCCGCAGGACTGCTGAATGGGAACGGCCCGGCCGACCCGGCCGCACTGGCACTGCTGAGCCTCGTCACGGACGGCGCGACGCTCCTGCAGCGCTGGGGTCTGCCGCTGCCCGACTGACGGGGATCGGCCCCACTCACGCGGCTCTGCCGGCGAAGGCGCTCAGGCGCAGGTGAGATCGAAGCAGGGCTCCACCGCCAGTAGCGGCAGGCCCAGGATCAGGCAGACCAGGCACGCGATTCCCAGCACCAGTGCGGTGATCGCGACCCGGCGCCCGCGCAGCCTCCCCGTCCTCCGGCCGCGGACCACGATGATCGCGGACACGATGGCCCCCAGCAGCGCGAGCGGACCCACGACCGGCAGGGAGTACACGTGGTAGAGGCGCAGGGCGGACAGCTGGACGTGACCGGGCGCTCCCGTCACCAGGGTGAGCCCGGCATACAGGACTCCCAGCGTGCCCATCCCCAGACCCACCGCGGTCGCCAGGGAGGACAGGATGAGACCCAGCACCGCCCAGCCTGTGAGGTCTGCCGACCTCTGATCAGGGACCTGCCCCGGCGTCGTCACGCGCGCTGGTCCACGGCTCTGCGCAGGTCGACCTTCGACTCGAGGAAGCTCGCGACGTCGTCCTCCCAGCGCTCCGGATCGACGTTCCACTCCTTCGTGTGCGCGGCCGTGTCGTACTGCGGCATCGTGACGAGGTCGAACCGCACGCGCGCCAGCGCGTGCGAGGGACCGGACGGGACGAACTGGTCGTCGTCGGAATGGATGAGCAGGACCGGCTTGTCGAGCTCCGCCGCCCGCGTGACCCAGTCGAGCCGCTCGAGGTCGATGGGAGTCTCCAGGCCCGTGATCGAGCGGGCCCACGGGCGCGTGATCATGTCCAGCGTCAGCCGTGCGATGGGCGTGGGCAGGTAGTTGAGGCGCGCCTGGTTGTCCAGCACGTCGTGCCAGTCGACGACGGGCCCGTCCAGCACCAGCGCTGCGATGAAGGAGCGGTTGCGCCCCCGGGAGGCCGCCTGGAACGCGATCGCACCGCCCATCGACCAGCCGAACACGACGACCTGCCGCGCCCCCTGGGAGCGGGCGTGGTCGATCGCGACGTCGACGTCGAACCACTCCGTGTCGCCCAGGCCGTAGCGCGAGCGGTTCCCGTCCCGGACCTCGGCGTCGTTCCGGTAGGACATCGCGATCGAGGGCATGCCGATCGAGTCGAGGACGCGACCGGCCCGCAGCACCTCCGCGCGCGTCGAGCCCCGCCCGTGGACCAGGATCGCCCACGTGTCCAGGGGCTCCTCCGCCGTCGTGGGCAGGAACCACGCGGGCAGGTCGCCCACGTCGGAGGTGAGCACGATGTCCTCGTACGGCAGCTCCAGCTGGGAAGGATGGGTGAAGACCGTGCCCGTCCAGCGGCCGCGCCGCGCGGTCCGCAGGTCACCGGCCATGACGCGCACGATGCGGCGGGCGACGGTCTGCGAGGCCGGGTCGTACTCGAGGATCTCCCCCACCTGCGCGAGCCCCCGACCGCTGTCGAACATGAGGCCGTAGTTCCCGGGCAGGATCGTGTCCTGCGTGACGGGCAGCTGGACGACCAGGTCGTCGTCGAACCCGGAGACGTGGAGGATGTCGAGGTCCTCCGGCTGGTTCTCCGGCACGACGATCCGGCGCGCGAAGTAGGCGGCCAGGCCGGACGAGGCGATGGACACGAGTGCTCCCGCGCCCGCCGCCGCGACACCGGCCACCAGTGCGGCCCGCAGCGCCCTGTCCTTGAGTCCCCGCTCCCGTGACGTGTCCTCACTCATGCCACCCGATCGTACCGGTCGCAGGTGACGCGCCAGGAACACAACGGGAGCCTCCCCGGTTACGCTGGAGAGCCCCCGGGACACCGGAGGACCCCCGCCGTCCAGGAAGGATCGCATCATGGCCGACACCCCGTCCGCACCCGCCACCCGCACCGAGCAGGAGTGGCGCGAGATCCTCACCCCGGACGAGTACCACGTGCTCCGCGAGGCGGGGACGGAGCGCCCCTTCAGCGGCGAGTACGAGAACGATCCCACGCCGGGCGTCTACACGTGCCGCGCGTGCGGTGCGGAGCTGTTCCGCTCGGAGACGAAGTTCGATGCCGCCTGCGGCTGGCCGTCGTTCTACGCCCCACTGGCGGAGGACCGGGTCCGCTACATCAAGGACACGACGATGGGGATGGAGCGGGTCGAGGTCCGCTGCGCGGCATGCGACTCCCACATGGGCCACGTCTTCGGCGGCGAGGGCTTCCCCACGCCCACGGACCTGCGCTACTGCATCAACTCGATCAGCCTCCGGCTCGACGCGGACCAGACCGCGTGATGGGGACGATCGACGCCTCCCCGGCATCCGCGATGCCGACGCCCGCAGCACAGGCGAGGACGGCCTCGGCGGACACCTCCGTCCGCACGCGCACACCGGACGGGTGGATCCTCACCGGCACGGACGGCCTGCGCCCGCAGGAGCTGTACGGGATCCTCCAGCTGCGCAGCCGCGTCTTCGTCGTCGAGCAGGAGTGCCTGTACACGGACATGGACGGACTCGACCTGCTGCCGGGCACCCAGCACCTGCTGCTGCCCGCGGACCAGGACGGGCCCCGCCCCGCCACCGACGCGCACGGCGGCACCAGTGGGCTCAGCTCGGAACCGCTGGCCTACGCCCGGATCCTGCCGCTCGAGGTCGCGGACGGCCCCGCCGCCCGGCCGGGTGCCCGCAGTGTGGGCCGCGTCGTCACGTCACCGGAGGGCCGCGGCCGAGGCCTGGGTCGCCGCCTGCTGGACGAGGTCGTCCGCCTGTTCGGCCACGGGGATCTCACCCTCAACGCGCAGGCTCACCTGAGTGGCTACTACGGTCGGGCCGGCTTCCGCGTGAGCGGACCCGAGTTCCTCGAGGACGGCATCCCCCACCTGCCGATGTACCGGCCGGGCGAGGCGGAGGACGGGGCGGGCCCGTCCTGACGGCACCCTTCCTGCTGGCACTCGGTCCCGCCGTGCACGGCTGACGACCGCCGGACGCACAGCGACGCCCGCCCCACGTCATCGGTGGGGCGGGCGTCGCGCGTCACTCAGCGGCGTCCCGCTCAGCGCCAGCCGGCGAGGATGTCCTCGAGCTCGCGGCGCGGGCCGGTGAAGAACGGGATCTCCTCGCGCACGTGCAGGCGGGCCTTCGTGTCGCGGAGGTCGCGCATGAGGTCGACGATCCGCTCCAGCTGGTCGGCCTCGAACGCGAGGACCCACTCGTAGTCGCCCAGTGCGAACGAGGCGAGCGTGTTCGCCTTGACGTCCTTGTACCCGGCGGCGGCCATACCGTGGTCGCGCAGCATCTGCGAGCGCTCCTCGGGCGGCAGCAGGTACCACTCGTACGAGCGGACGAACGGGTAGACGCAGATGTAGTCGCCGGCCTGATCGTCCGTCAGCAGCGCGGGCAGGTGCGACTTGTTGAACTCCGACGGGCGGTGGACGGCCATGACCGACCAGACCGATTCGAGGACGCCGCCCAGGCGCGAGCGGCGGAGCGCCGCGTAGGCCTCCTGGATGAGTTCCGGGGTGGGCGCGTGCCACCAGAACATGACATCGGCATCCGCGCGGAAGGCGGACACGTCGTAGGTGCCGCGCACCACGAGGCCCTTCGCCTCGATCGGTGCCAGTGCCTCGCGGACCTCCGACGCGACGACCGCGCGGTCGGCATCGCCCAGCTCGTCGACCGACGCGTAGACGGAGTAGGCGACGTAGCGGGACTGGGCGTTCAGCTGCTCGACCTGCTCCGGGGTGGGCTGTGTGTACTCGCTCACGGATTCCTCCTGTGTGTGGATGGTGGCTGTCGGGTGTCGGTCAGGATGTCAGGGCGGCGACGGTGGCGCGGGCCCGTCCAATGCAGGCGGGGATGCCCACGCCGTCCAGGTAGCTGCCAGTGAGGGAGAGGCCGGGGACGGCCGCCGCGGCGGTGTCGATCTCCCGGACGAGGTCCGCGTGCCCCGGCGTGTACTGCGGCAGGGCGCGGTCCCACCGCTTCACCTCGGCATGGAGGAGCTCCCCGTCGTACTCGGTGAGGGCTCGCCATTCGGCCAGCGCACCCGCGATGATCTCGTCGTCGACCAGGCGGGACCATCTCTCGTCGCGGAAGCGGCCCACGCTCATGCGCACCGCCCGCTGTCCCGCGGGCAGCGCCGCCGCGAGCCACGGCCACTTATTCGACGAGTGGGTGGCGGCCTTGACCAGTCCGCCCAGCGGGGCGGGCACCAGCAGGCCGGAGCCCTCCAGCGGGCGCTCGCGGTCCTCGAGGATCGCGGTGATGACCGCAGAGCTCGCATAGTCGATGCGGCCCAGCAGGCTTGCGAGGCGTGCCAGCGGATCCGAGGCCGTCAGCGCGTCCGCGTCGTCGGCCCCCGCCTCCGGGGTCAGCAGGGCATGCGCGGCCCAGGCGGGAGCGGCCAGGAGGACGTGGTCGAACGTCTCCTCCCCCGCGTCCGTGCGCACGGTTCCGCCGGCTGCGACCGAACGGACCGGGGTCCCCGTGCGGATCTCCCCGCCCAGGTCGTGGAGCGCGTCTGCCAGGGAATCGATGAGTCCGTGGATGCCGCCGGACAGCGACAGGAACACCGGGGGTGCCTCGGTGCTGCCCCCACCGCCTGCTCCCGGGATGTCCGCACCGGACGTGCGCGTCCGGGCGGCCACGACCTCGGCGACGGTGTCCAGCACGGAGGTCCCCTGCTGCGCTGCGGGGACGAGGGCGGGGATCGTCGCGGACAGGGACAGGTTCCGGCACTGGCCCGCGTACACGCCGCCCACCAGGGGGTCGACGACACGGTCGACCAGCTCGTCGCCCAGGCGGGCGGCGAGGAAGTCACCACAGGAGACGTTCCCGTCGACCGGTGGGGTGAGGACCTCGGACTGCACGCGGGCGAGGCCGTCGTCGCTCAGGACGCCCCGCAGCACCTCCGGGTCCGCGGGCACACCCATGAGCGTCCCCGCGGGGATCGCGACGGGCCCGGACTCGGTCACGAGGCGCGAGCCGTGGGCGCGGGAGGGGTGCACCGTGTCGAGGCCCAGCTCCTCCAGCAGCGCGGGGGTCTCCGGACGGCGGGCCAGGGAGGCCTCGGCCCCGTCGTCCGCCCCGCCCGGGAGGTGCCCGCCCAGGGTGGTCCCGGACAGGCAGCCCCCCGCGGTGTCCCGCGACTCGAATACGGTGACTCGGACACCGCGCAGGGCGGCCTCGCGGGCGGCGGTGAGCCCGGAGACTCCCCCGCCCACGACGGCGAGCGTGCGAGCGGGCACCGTCAGGCGCTCAGCAGCTGCTGGGAGACCCGGTGGACCTCCTCGACGATGCGGCCCGGAACCTCGGGATCGGTCGCCGGCAGCACGCCGTGGCCCAGGTTGAAGACGTGACCGCCGGGATGCTCGAGTCCGGCCCGCACGATCGCCTCGATGCGGGGACGCAGCACCTCCCACGGCGCGAAGAGCAGGGCCGGATCCAGGTTGCCCTGCAGGGCCTGTCCGGGCTGCACGCGGCGGGAGGCGTCCGCCAGGTCGACGCGGAAGTCGACACCCACGACGTCGCAGCCCACCGTCGCCATGTCGCTCAGCAGCTCTCCGGTCTGCACGCCGAAGTGGAAGGACGGCACGTCGTGGTGCGAGAGCGAGGAGAAGACGGCGGCCGAGTGGGGCAGCACGTGCTCGCGGTAGTCCGCGGCGGACAGGTAGCCGGCCCACGAGTCGAAGAGCTGGAAGGCCTGCGCACCCGCGCTCAGCTGCACGTCGATGAAGGTCGCGGACATCCGTCCCAGCTTCGCCAGGAGGTCGGAGAACAGCTGGGGGTCGCCCAGCATCATGGCCTTCGTCAGCTCGTGATTGCGGCTGGGACCGCCCTCGATGAGATAGCTCGCGACGGTGAACGGCGCACCCGCGAAGCCGATGAGGGCGGTGTCCGGATGGTTCGCGTCGAGGTCCGCACGCGCGCGGGCGATGGACTCGGCGATGTCCGGGATCGCGTCCGGCGTGAGCTCCTCCAGACGCTCCAGGTCCGCCCGGGTGCGCACGGGGTGCTCGATGACCGGCCCGGTGCCCGGCACGATCTCGACAGAGACGCCAGCGGCCTCGAGCGGCACGACGATGTCGGAGAAGAAGATCGCGGCGTCGACGCCGTGGCGGCGGACCGGCTGGAGGGTGATCTCGGAGGCCAGGTCCGGGGTGCGGCAGGCGCCCAGCATGGTGGTGCCCTCGCGCAGCTCGCGGTACTCGGGAAGGGAGCGCCCCGCCTGTCGCATGAACCACACGGGGGTGTGGCTGACGGGTTCCGACTTCGCGGCAGAGACGAGAGTGCTGTTCATGGGCCCAGTCTCGCAGACCGGGCCCGGCGGCGAGAACCGGTCCGGGCGCCCGATACGCGGGGTCTCAGCCCGCGGTCACCCGGCTCCGTTCAGTCCTCGCCGTCCTCTGCCAGCACGTGGAACGCGCGGTTGCGGTAGACGAGGCCGTCACCGGGGTCGCCGCGCCGCACCTCTGTGATCTCCGCCACCACGACGACGGCCTCGCCCAGCTCGACCGTGTGCGTCACGTGTCCGATGAGGGAGGCTGACGCATCCGTGAGAACGGGCGTGCCGTTGGCCAGGTAGTCCCAGCCCTGGTCAGGCGTGAAGCGCGGGGCGCGCGAGTCCGCGAAGGCGCGGGCCAGGTCCGCGTGCGCGGCATTCACGAGGTTGACGCTCAGGGACTCGGCTGCGAGCACCGCGACGGCCGACCGGCTCGAGCGCATGAGCGAGAAGAGGAGTGTCGTGGGCGTGACCGACACGCTCGCCACGCTCGAAGCCGTCATGCCGACCGGACCCGACTCGCTGGCGGCCGCGATGATCGCGATCCCGCCGGGATGGTGCCGGAACGCGGCGCGGAAGTCCGCGCTCAACTCCTCGCGGCTCCTCTGCTCATCCGGCGCGTCCGCCCCGTCCGCCGGGGTGCCCTGTGTCGTCGACGCAGTCATCGTCCTCCGTTCTCTCCGCGCACCGGCCTCGTGCCCGCGCGCGGTCCTCACAGATGAATGCGCGGATCGTGCGGTTCTATTCCTCCGCATCGGCGTGGGTCCTGGGCGGCGGCCCTCACACGCTCTATCGTGGTCGCGTGGCTTCACTGTCCCCCCTCAATCCCGTCCCCGCGGCGTTCGCCCGGATCACGGACGTGCTGTCCGACGTCTCGGATGTGCCGCACGTGTCCGTGTCCGCGATCCGCGCGCCGTCGAAGCTCGCGCCGTTCGCCACTGCGATCGGGGCAGAGGTCCATGCCGATGCCTCGTTCCAGCGCGCGACCGGCGAGGAGATCGACGAGCTCGCGACAGGAAGGATCGTCGTCCTGCACGATCCGGAGGGCCAGGACGAGTGGGAGGGCGACTTCCGCATCGTCTCCTACATCCGCGCGGAGATGGAGCACGACATGGGCAACGAGCCCCTGCTGGGCGCGGTCGCCTGGTCGTGGCTGACCGACGCCCTGAGCGCCCACGACTGCGAGCTGGTCGCCGCGGGCGGCACGACGACGCGGGTCCTGTCAGAGAGCTTCGGCACGCTGGCCGCACGACCGTCGACGATCGACCTGGAGCTGCGCGCGTCGTGGACCCCGGTCCTGGACGAGCCCGAGGACATCGTCGACCACTTCGACGCGTGGGTCGACCTGCTCACGACGGTCGCGGGGCTGCCCCCGCTGCCGGCGGGCGTCACCGCACTGCCGGGGAGGCGCCGGTGAGCTCCTCGGACGCACCCTCATCCCTGCCCCTGCTCGAATCCCCCGCAGACGGCGTCCCAGACGTCATCGACACGCCGCGGGCTCTGCAGAGGGCCGCCGAGGCCCTGGCCGCCGGCACGGGCTCCGTCGCCGTCGACGCCGAGCGGGCCTCGGGCTTCCGCTACGGCCAGCGCGCCTTCCTCGTCCAGCTCCGCCGCGAGGGGACCGGCACCCTCCTCATCGACCCCGAGCCCTTCGACGACCTGCTGCCGCTCAACGGCGCGCTGCGCGGCAGCGAGTGGGTGCTCCACGCGGCCACACAGGACCTTCCGTGCCTGGCAGACCTCGACATGACTCCGGACGCGCTCTTCGACACCGAGCTGGCCGCGCGCTTCCTGGGCTATGAGCGCTTCGGCCTCGCCGCGGTGGTGGGCGAGACCGTCGGCGTGCGCCTCGCGAAGGAGCACTCCGCCGTCGACTGGTCGACCCGTCCCCTGCCCGAATCCTGGCTCTCCTACGCAGCGCTGGACGTCGAGGTCCTCCTCGAGGTCGCGGACCGGCTGGACGCCCAGCTGCACGCCCGCGACCTGGCGGAGTTCGCCCAGCAGGAGTTCGAGCACCTCCTCGACTTCTCGCCCGCCGTCCACGAGGAGCCGTGGCGCCGCATGCACGGACTGGGCACGCTGCGGAACCCGCGCCAACTGGCCCGCGCCCGGGAGGTCTGGGAAGCCCGCGACCGGATCGCCCGCGACGCAGACGCAGCCCCCAGCCGCATCATCAAGGATCGCGACATCGTCGCGCTCGCGCGGCACCGCGTGCGCACGGCGGACGACGTGTTCCGCGCCCTGGGCACCGGACGGCTCACCCGCAGACACGCCCAGCGGTGGGCCGACGCGATGCAGCGAGCGGACTCGCTGCCGGACGACGACCTGCCCCGCAGGCCCCGCTCCTCCTCGAACGGCCCCAAGCTGGACCGCGCCCTGGTGAAGGAGCGCACCCAGGTGCTCAAGCAGGCGATGTACGACCTGTCGGAGGAGACTGGGATCCCGCACGACCTCCTGCTGCAGCCCGCGCTCGTCCGCTCCGCGGCCGCACTCCAGGATCCCGGGGATCCGGACGCGCTCCACGCGTTCCTGCAGGAGCAGGGAGCCCGGCCGTGGCAGCTCGAGCTCTCCGTCACTCCCCTGGTGCGCGCCGCCCGCTCGATGGGCGCCTGAGCCTCACTGCGGCAGGCGCGCGGTGATCTGCTGCGTCATCGCCTCGACCGTGAGCCCTGCGATCTCAAGGACCTCGTTGCGCGTGCCCTGCGGCAGGAACTGATCCGGCACGCCCAGCTCCACGACACCCACGGTCGAGCCGTCCACGCGCAGCTCCTGGCGCAGCCGCGACCCCACCCCGCCCGTGCGGATGCCGTCCTCGACGACGGCGGCGAGCCGGTGCCGCTGCGCCAGCTCCTGCACGGACTCCGGAATGGGCAGGACCCAGCGGGGGTCGACGACGGTGGCGCCGATCCCGTCCTGGGCGAGACGGTCCCGGACCGCCAGCGCGCGGTCCGCCAGCGCGCCCACGGAGACGAGCAGGACGTCCGCGCTCAGCCCGTCCGGCAC
>Ga0079224_100013148_pt1 | contig 11512 bp, 8 predicted proteins | sample Stecom2015_FD_80414 | JGI IMG/M metagenome (GOLD analysis project Ga0079224, IMG submission 80414) | Agricultural soil microbial communities from Utah to study Nitrogen management - Steer compost 2015 | ecosystem: Environmental > Terrestrial > Soil > Agricultural land | place: USA: Utah...
CCCGAAATCGGCGAGGTACTGGAGCATCTGGGTTATGTATCGGCGTTTCTGACTGAATTTAGGTAATGGAAAATGATTTTTTGCCGACCACCCTATTGGTTGTCCGTTCGGCGTGGCATCCGTTATTTTCGACACCAGCACGTGAGGGTAGGGATTTTATCCGCATTGTGGAATAATCCCCGATTTGCAGGTATATCAACAGCGGAAAGACATGGTTCCTCCCAGTACAACAAGCAAAAGCGGTCGACTTATGTTAAAAGCCGACCGCTGTTTGCACGAAAACACGCTATCATTTACCGCAGAACCACATCGATAAACGGAATACCGAAATCCGCCGGTGCGCTCCCCACGCCGTAAAAATCGGCTCCGGTAATGGTCATGATGCCCAAGGTAACAGGGAAGGTTATGGGGTTGCCGAGGTCGTGGCGTATCAACCGTCCAATGCGATTGGCCATCAACCCATTATGGTTCGTAACGTTCCGCCGGATGGTGTACTCCCGGTTGGCCTGCAACGATACCGGGGGGATGGACACGTAGTCCGTTTGGGTATCATCAAACACGTAGCTGCCTGTATAGACCACCGTGCTGGTCAGCATATCCTCAATCTCGATATCGATCGGGATGTTGTTGGCATACAGATCCGGTTGTGATTGGTAGCCTATCTGGCATACCTGCATTGCCACGCTCAGCCGGAAGGTGTATTCGTGTGTAATCACATCCATCGTCACTTCATTCACGTGGTCGGGATCGCTCGCCAATGTAGCAGCATACAGCTGCTGAAAAGGTGTATTGCTGCTATCGCACTCGGGATCCTTTGGCGTGGGTTCGACATCATCTTTGTGGCAAGAAACCATGAGGGTCAGCATCGCAAAGGCCATCACGGTAATGTAAACTAACTTTTTCATCGTTTTGATTTTTTCATCCATTCCTACTCGTCAAAGGCTTTTCGGATACCGCCTCCGCGGATTAGTCCGCGATTTGCAGGTATATCAATGGAAAGCAGGAATTGTTACCCCATACCGCAGTCTGGAGCAGCAATAAAAAACAAGGCTGCCTCATGATGGTTGAGACAGCCCCGTTTTGAGCCTCTTGCTCCTAAATCGGTGATCAGTCCAGCGCATTGACCAGATCGACCAACTGTTCGACGGTGGTTCCTGTTTGCAGCTCGCTGCTGCCAATCGTAATGGCAGTATCCTCCGCAATCGTTGTCGTTTTGATGGCATGGACGACCTCACCATCGCTTTCGGACACGAATATCACGTGTATGGTCAAACCTATTGGGAGTTCCCCATTAAATGGGGAGAAGTAATTACCGGCCTCATTGAATTCCACCAAGCTCATCAGGACGTTGGGTTCCGTTTCAAAAGCGAGGTATACTGCGGCGTTCTGGTCACTGTAGCCCATCGGAACGGACACGCTAACTGGAGTCTTGGGACGTGAATCGTGCCAAAAACGGTCGATATTAATCCATCGAAAGGTTCTTTGCCAAATGTTGTAACTGCGAGGATCTTCCTCATCCACCCCAGTGGAATCGATCATCATGGGCGGCTGAAATTCCGCAACATCACTTTCCGCTCCTGCCCAACTCAGGTTTCCGTCTTCGTCGAACTCGCCTTTCCAAAGCGACATGTCATCGTCCTTGCCCCCGGTAAGCGAGGTCGGAATACTTACATCGAACGTATTGGCAGGTTTCAGCAGTCGATCCGCCTGTGTGACCTCGAGCTGGTATTGTCCGCCGGTAACGAGTGGAACCAACGCTCCTCCGTTGCCCGGATCCTGTCCCATCAGCGGTTTGTTAGTGACCACCATGCTTCCCCGATCATACAGTTCGATGAAGGATAGCGTCACATCACCTGTCACGATATTGTCATTTTCATCGCGAAGGCTTCTAGGCTGAATGTAGACCCTCGCACCGTTTTCCGAGATAAAGAAAATGCCGTCTTCTGCTCTAAACGTTTCGGTCTGCTTTAGGTTTTCCAGCGCACGCGCGCGTATCTCCTGAAACTTTGCCGCCGACGCCGGTGTTAAACCCGCATCTTCCCCACCGACATCCGGCATGGGGATGTTTTCCTTGTGGCATGAAACCATGACGGTCAGCATCGCAAAGGCCACCAGGGTAATGTAAACTAACTTTTTCATCGTTTTGATTTTTTTATCCATTCCTACTCGTCAAAGGCTTTTCGGATACCGCCTCCGCGGATTAGTCCGCGATTTGTAGGTATATCAATGGATGAAAAAGATTGTTACCCCCCAAGGGATGCCTCACTTAGAGTTTTTTCTTCAACCGTTCCGCTTTTTTGTGGTAGTCACTTGTTTCCGCTACCCTTTCTACATACGTCAGCGCTTCGTCGTGATGCCCCAATCGCCACCAGGCTACGGCAGCAAAATAACAGGCATCGCCCGCAAATACAGACGGCCCGTCGGCAATCGGCTCCAGATCGGTCAATGCCTGGCGGTACTGGGCTTGTCCGAGATGACTGAGACCGCGGTAATACCGGTATCGCACGATGGTCGTATCGTCCGTTATCAACGGGTCCAACAACGTGATGCTCGTTTGGTAGTTGCCGCTGTTGAACGCCGAGGCTGCCTGCTGATAAGTGGAATCCGCACCCCCATCCCGGGTCACCGATGTAGCCATCTCGGGCAATTGTTCGAAATCCGGCGCAAAGAGCTCGAGGTAGTTAAACACGACCAATAAGCAGGCGGCAGCCGCAACAACCGGCAGCAGGAGCCGGATGACCCCCGGCTTCTTCCTTGGCACGTCCGCTTCGTGGGCCGTACGTGCCTGCCGCAAAGTCGCTTCCAAAGCGGGCACACCGGCTTCAGCAGCCTGGTGCTTCGTGATGATATCCCGCAATTCACGCTGCAACGCCAGCTCCTCCCGAAGCGCCTTGTCTGTTTCCAACTGCCGTTCGAAAGCCAGCCGCTCGTCTGCTGCAAGCGCACCGTCCAAATAATCCTGAATCTGTTCAAAAAATGCCGCCATGATCAATTTCGTTTAAACAGGGGATGTGCCTTCACTAATCGCCCCAATTGCGCCATACATTCACTTTTCTTCTTGCGCAGGTAAGCATAGGTCAGTCCCAGCCGGTCGGCTACCTGTTCCTGGTGCTCCTTGCCCATGCAGGCCTGGATGATTTCCCGGCACCGATCGCCCATATTGGCCAGCACCTGCATCACCGTATGCTCGCGCTCCAACTGATCGGCATGCCGGTCAGCTTCGGCTTCATCGTCCTTATCTAGGTTAAATCCATCATCGATCGATTTTGTTACCGGGCTGGATGCCCTTTTTTTCAACACATTCAGCCATTTGCGCTTGCAGATGGTCACGAGGAACGCCTCGAATGGACAAGTGAGCACAAACTGGCCATCGGCACTCATCCGGTAGATGTCTACCAATGCTTCCTGCATCATGTCGGCTGCATCCGCTGCGTCGCCACTGTTGTATTGGATCATGCGGGTGATTTTGGATGCATATAACCGGTAAATTTCGACGATACCGCGGTTGTCGTTTTGCTGTAGGTAGGTGATAAATCGTTGGTCGGGATGCATCATACAGGCAATAAAAACCGTAAAAATAAAAATTTTCCTTACTTTTCGGGCACAAAACTAAAACGTGAAGGGACGAAAATACTACTTATGAGCAAAAATCTATACACCACTATTTGCTTCCTGTTCGCCCTTGCAGCATCTGCGTTTGCTTCCGGAGCGGATACCGTGGAAGCACGCATCGACCTCGATTTTGCAGGGAACCGGGCGCTGTTCAGGCCCGACCTGCCGGAGCTGGCCGGCATACCGGGTGGCCGTGCACCGTTTTATACCTACCTGTGGGACTTTGGCGACGGGCATTTCAGCATGGAAGAAGCGCCGGAACACCAGTATACCGAGCCGGGTGAGTACGAAGTGACACTCTACACGGTGAGCAACTACGATAATGGCCCCCGGCCTAAGCGGCCAACTCGGAAAATCAAGGTCGATTCGTCCAAAGTCGCCCCGAAAACCGTAGCCTCGGGAGCCGAGCAGCATTTTTTTGGCCCGGACGGCACATTCAAGCTCACCAAGAATGCCGATGCGTTGCCCGGGGAGGATATGGTGGTCATCGCTGGTATCCAAACCGGGGAAAAAGGGACCGTGTTCCTGCTTACCAACGAGAAAGTCTTCGGCCCCGAGGGCTTTGCCTTTGCCGGGCAGTCTACCTACAACGGTGAGCGGGTCATTCCGATTAACGATTCCCGGACGTTGGAGGGCCTGTGGGCCAATGTGCCAAGCGTGTCGGTCACGCAAAGCGGGAGCCCGGATTACGGTCTGTTTGAAGAGGTGGCCTTTACCGGCAATGAGGCGGTCGATTATTTTGCAGACCTGTATGGCAGTTATAAAACCGTTACCGGATACGAGGTAGACGGTAGTGCCGATGCCCAGTTTTCACTCATCAACCTGGACATCACGCCCGAAATGCTGGCCGATACGAATGCGATGGTGACCATCACCGGCGTGTTTATACCCGAAAAAGGCCCGGCCCGGGTACATCGGTTGGATGTGCCGGTCGTGACCTCGCACGATCCCAACAAAATGTCCTTAAAACATTCCCGGATGAACTACCGGGCATTGGCCAAGCGCAAAGCGCTCACCTATAAGGTGCAATTCCAGAACGATGGCGAAGGCGATGCCAAAAACATCCGGCTGGAGGTGAAGTTGCCGGATGTACTCGATCTGTCGACTATCGAGCTGCTCAACTTGTACCCGCAATGCGACACTTGCCTCACCGAGCAAAGTATGGGCTGCTATCGTTATGAAATCCGGGGTGAGGACATGCTGGTATTCCATTTCAAAGATATTGCACTGCCAGGATCGAAAGCATCCGATGTACATGATAAAGATAGCACCCGCGGCTTTATCCGGTTCCGTATCCAACCCAAAAAGAAGTTGCCGAACCGGGCGTTCAACGGACAGACGCATATTTTCTTTGATAAAAACGACCCCATTACCACCAATTTCGCAACAGGGCGGTTCCGCAAAAGCCTTTCGCCCATCGTGTTTGCCGGATACCATCAGTTCCTCGGCCGACCGGATGCATGGCGTGGCGATGGGGCATCGGTCAATCCGGGGATGTTGTTCGGCGTTGGCCTCGCACCGCTGGCGCCCTACCGGAAGCTGTACTGGCAGGTGGAGTTGTATGCCAACACGTACCGGGCCGAGTCGGCGGTACGTGATATCCCCGAGGAGGGGGCCATTGAAATTCCGGTGGAATGGAGCGACCGGCTTGAACCGATGCCTTACTTCAGTTATGACCGGCAGGCGGCCTCCCGGTTCCTGCAGCTGCGTGTGGTGCCGCTGCACATCCGGTATAACTTCAACAGCCTGGTATCTGCCGGGGTGGGCGCGCTGGTGGAAACCGCTATCAATACCTCTTATCGGGAAACCCGCACCTACCATGTACAAAGTGATCCCGATATGGTGGAAGTGGAGCGGCTTCATACGACCGACCGGCTCCCCAGAGGTCGGCTGTACGTGCAGCCGTTCGTTGATGTCAACGTGGGACTTACCTACCTGGGGCCCGTAGCCGGACTGCGCTATGTGTATGGTGCGGGGCAAGGGCAAGCTACCCACCTGTATGTGGCCTGGCGCTTCTGACCGTGATGAGGTGGTTGCTTCATACGACCCTGCTCGGGGTTGCTTTTACGGCTTGCCAGTCGGCCGGACCTCCGGTTACCCACGTAGAAGAAGCACCAACGGTTACCATCGATGAGGAAGGCCTGCTGGATGTACTGGATACGCTGGGGACCATTGCTTATGACCATCCGGAACGCTTCATCCATCATCCGGATTCGTTCATCAATTTGTTGCCCCGACAACCCACTTCCCCGGAAGGCAAGGAGCTATACGCCTGGCTGCTACTCAATATCGGCTATGCCCTCCGCGAGCATGGCCGGATACGCGAAAGCATCCGGTACTATGAGACGGCATTGACGTATTGTGCTGGCGAACAACTGACGGAGCCCGACCGGGTACTGTATATCGCCAAACCGCTGGGTAACCTCTACACGCAAGTGGGTGACCTGCAAAAGGCGCTGCACATCCAACTGGAAGCGATACGGCTCACGGTCGGTCAGCCCGCCCAACAGGCAGCACTCTACAGCAACTTGGCTATTGTTTACCAGCAACTGGGCCAACCCGACAGTGTGTTGCAGACCTGTAAAAGCGGTTTGGCTTACCTCCACCCGACCGACCGACAGGCGGCCTTGCTCTATAACACCTTGGCACGTTGCTATCAGGAAATCGGTGAGGCAGATAGTGCCCGCATGGCTAACACAAGGGCGTTGGCCTTGCTGTCGGGCGGGTCCTTGCAGGGCGACACGGTGCTCTGGTATACAGAAGCGCTCCACCAGCGGGCATCACTGGCTGCGGGTCAACACCAAGTGGGGGCTGCGCTCGGCGATGTCAACCGTGCCGTTGCCCTGATGGATACCTATTTCCCGACCAGCAAGTCACGTGAAAAAGCTAAGTATTACTATATGCGGGGCAATTTACACCGACTCGGTCGCCGACCCACCGAGGCCCGCGCTGATTTCGAGCGTGTGCTTCACCAGCTCGGGGTTACGGAAGGCCGGTTGCCGCCCGATTACACCATTACGGATGCGTTGTGGGGCCTGGCTCGTGTACACGCGGCGCCTGATTCGGTAATCCACTACTACACTTCGGCGCTGGAGCACGCTTACTATACCCAACAGTTGATTACCAGTAAAGCGAGCCATTACCAGAACTCGGCCTGGAACAGAACATTGCTGCAGGAAGGGCTGGCCTCCCTCCACGAAGCGTATGCCCTGGAAACACATCCGGCGGGGAAGCAAGCGCTCGCGTTACGGATGCTTTGGGTCATCGAACTTTCCAAGGGGCGGCAACTCCTACAAGAGGTGAGCCGGACAAATCGGTGGGATACCGCCGAGCGGGACGACCTCCGGGAAAGCCGGCAGCGGCTGCAATACCTCTACGGCCAGCTGGCTTCGGCAACGGACTCCGTACAACGCGCCGGATACCAACGCCAGATTGCCGAAACGGCATTCCAACTGCAACTTGCCGAGCAGCATTTCGACCGGGATTTCGCACCCCCGGCTATGGCCGACTTCCATCACTTTGTGGAGCACATCCCGGATTCCAGGATGCCCATCAGCTATTTCATGCCCGATAGTGGTTTGGCATTGGCGGTATACCGGGCCGACGGGGAATACCATGTTCATGCAATCGACCATGTGGAACAGGTCGTACAACACATCGGGCGCTTCATGCAGGGTTACTTCCACAGCGGGCCTGATGCCTACGAGAACGACCCGCATGCATACCAACAGCAAGCTCACGCCCTCCGTGAAACACTACTGCCATTCGTCGGCGAACAGCCTCATCGTGAACTCATCATTTCCCTGGACGGTATCCTGTTTACGCTGCCTTTTGATGCACTGATGGCGGACGGTCAATTCCTGGCGCAGACCCACCCGGTTAGCTATACCTATACGTTGTTGCTCAACCAGCGCCATACGCGCGGCACGAGCTTCCAGCCGGATATCCGTTGTTTTGCCAAATCGGACTATGGGGGTGAGCTACCTGACCTGCCTTCCGTGGCAGCCGAAAAGCAGCTGTTGGCCGATCGTTTCCACGGCCGGGTAATGGAGGGAAGCGCATTGACCGACGCCGCCCTACTGGATGCACTCGAACACGGATCATTGCTACACATCGCCGCACATGCCGTAACAGGAAACAACGCTTCGCCTTACCTTGCCTTCGACCAGCCCTTTACGTTGGATAAATTGCGTTACGCCATCACCCAATCCCCATTGGTCGTCCTGTCTGCCTGCCATACGGCCGCAGGCGTCGCCGTTCAGGCCGAAGGGTTGGAAAGCCTCAACAAAGCGTTCATCAGTAAAGGGGTAATGGGTGTCATTGCGGCGTATTGGCCGGTGGATGATGCCACCATGCCGCAGTTCATGGAGTCGTTTTACGAACAGTTGGCCAATCACCACATCCCCTCGTTGGCCCTCGCCCGTGCCAAGCAACGTTACCTTCAAAAAGCTACACCCGCACATCGAAACCCTTGGTACTGGGCAACCCTCAATTACACCGGGGTGGAAACCCGGATTATACTGCCCGGCCGATCGCGATGGCACTACCCATTGGTTGGCCTCGGCGTGGTGTGCCTGCTGGGCCTCGGATGGTGGTGGTACCGGCGCAGGAAAAACAAAGACAAGATATAGTAATAAAAAAAACGGCCCCGACCACTGTCGGGACCGCCCGCATTCAACAGGTACTGTTTGCTATCGTTAACTGATCAATAGCTCAACACCTGTATCTCCGTCCGCCTGTTCGTCTGGTGCAGTTCCTCTGGGCAATCCACCCCATTCCCACAGTCGTTCAGCAGGCGGGTTTCACCATAGCCGCGGGCTACCATCCGGTTCCGGTCGATGCCTTTGCGGACAAGGTAAACGACGGCCGCATCCGCACGGCGTTGCGAAAGGCGCAGGTTGTAGGAGTCGTTACCCCGACTATCGGTATGCGACGATAACTCAATCCGTAATGTAGGATTTTGCTGCATAATGTTGGCCACATTGTCCAATACGCGTGCCGCATCAGGCCGGATATCACTTTTGTCAAAATCATAGAGAATGTTCTTCAGTACCCAGCTTGCGCCTTCCTCCAGGTCACTCACCCCCAACTTGAGTGTCACGTACAGCGTCTTGCTGCGATCCAGCCCCATCGTTGTTACCCGCTCCGTCTGCGAATATTTCCCGGCCTGGTTAGCCACCACATTGTAGTCGGCCCGCTGATCCAGCTGGTAAATGAATTTACCCTCGCCGTCAGACACCTGGCTCATGTTCGCATCCGTTCCTTCATTGGTCAGTGTGGTGTTGATCCCCGCCAGCTTGCGGTCACTGTTGCCATCCACCGTTTCGCCGATCAGCGTGAAACGCGGGTCATCGTGCAGTAACTCCTTATAAATGGTGGTACCCCCGGCGGCAAAGTCGGCCTCCGTCAGCACCACCGCGGTGGTCCGGATACCGTTCTTCTCGCCACCGATGCGGTACTCGCCGCTATTCGCACCCACGAGCCGCTCGGCCTCGCCATTCGCATTGGTGATGGACACCCATTCTCCCTCGGAACCATCGATCACCACCTTCACCCCGCTTAGCGCCAGTCCGGTTTGCTTGTCTTTCACCACCACCAGCACGTCCTTTGCCTGCTGCTGCACATGCAGCGGCTCCGGTGCCTTTTCCACCACCGGAGCAACCGGATGTTCCAACGGTGTGCGCGGCTTGCGTTTGCCAAATGTGTATTTCACGCCCACCGTCATGTTTACCGTCTGCGTATATGTGCTCCGTGCTGCTGTACGGTCGGTATAATGGTCATAACCGTCTTTAACGAACATACCCGGCGTAATCGGAAGTACCTCTTCCCGTTCCTCGATGAAGAAGTCGCTGTCCTTGCCCCCAAATTGCCGGCCAAAGGTCGACAGGTAGTCGCCCTGCACAAACACACTCCAGTTAGGGCTCAGCGCATAGTTGAATCGCAGACCGCCTACACCCATCCAGGCCCAGGCGTGATTGGCCGCATTGGCTGAAGCGCGCACCAGCAACGTATCCGTCCGCAAGCCGGGGGGCGTTTGCTCATCCTCCACCGTATACACCAGGTGCCGCTGGTAGTCGGGGAACTGCTGGTAAAGCACGCCGCCCTTCACGAAGGCCTCCAGGCTGAACTTACCCGCCGTAAACTGGTAAGTAGGCCCCACAGCCAGCCCGAAATGGCGAAAACGCTTCGCATTGTTATAGGTTGTCGCGAGGTAGCCGTTGTCAAAAATCAAGCTGTCGCGCCCCCATAACGGGTGCTGTAGCATGCGGGCATCCAAACCCAGGCCGAAACTGCCGTCACCGAAATAATGGTCGGCAAACACCCCACCCACATAACCCAGGTTGGCCCGGGCGGTATCCCCGTGGTAATTGCCCAGGGTGGCGCTGGCGCCACCGAATACCCCCACCTGCCAGGGATGGCGCTCCTGTGCCTCAGCTGGCAGAAGAGCCGCGACCGATAATACCAGGGCTAATACCGTTATCCATGCTTGTTGTGTAAACTTTTTCATAATCGTTGAATTTTGTTGAACCATATTTTGGAGGTATATCAACCCACCGCCAGAAATGTTACCCTCATTCCTTGCCTTTGCTAAACATTAGAAATTCGCCATCTTGGAGCTCTGGAGTTGATTCATGTACGGAAACAAATACTTAACCGATGGCCACGGATAATATTACATGACCGCCTTATGGAAAAAGGAGGTTGTTTGTCGGGCCAGAAAATTGCATTTTCGTGGTGTGGAGATAAAGCAGCTCGTCGTTGTCGTTATGGTGCAGTTGTGTGGTTTGATAGTGCACGCCCAGGAAGATACCGTATGGTTGGAAAAGGGGAAAGTGCGCTGGCACCAATCGGCACAACCGCCTATGAAGCTATCGGTAGAAACAGCTTGGAACGACTTGCTCTCGGAAGGGGTGTATCGCTGTCCGCTAGCCGACTTCAAAGCCGATGAACAAGGGGTAATGACTTTCCGGGTGGACGACGACGGGGTGTTGGACGGTAGGTTGGTCATGAGTTATGAACGGGAGGACGTGGAGCTGGTAATTACACTGGAAAATGGCTATTACCACGGCGACGTGACAGGCACGAAGAGGGGGGCACCCGTCCACCGGGCGGTATTTGAGCAGGGGGAACTGGTACAGGAAACGGCCTACAGTCCGCAGGGAGTGGCGATTTTCCAAGAAAACAAAAAAGACTTCAGTTGGGTGCAGCGGGATACCACGGGAGCACTTGTGGCTCGGCAGTATGTATTGCAGCAGCATGATACCTTGCTCGTGGTAAAGGAAAACTACCGTGCGGGTCGGTTGGTTGAAAAGCATACCATGGCTCAGAAAGCCACTTCGCCCACCAAGCAGTCTGAATATGTGTATACCGAGATGGCACGTTATGACGAACAGGGGAATCTGGAACGATTGACTATCGATCGGCCCGAAGATGCGCCCGCCGGCACACCATATCATGAAGTGAAGCTATTCAATACCGATGGCATACTGGTACGGGAAGAAAGGACGTATTCAGGCGAGCAGGGCGGACGGGTTGTGAAGCGACGGTTGGTAGACGGTGAATGGATGGAGGAGGTCGACGATAATCGCCCAGATGCTGTTTCGATGGATGCTGTTATCAACGGAAACGACTGATGAAAGCTATTGCCTTCATAATAATAGCCCTGCTGACGCTCGGATGCCAGGCACCGCGGATGGTGTTCCGGGAGGCGGAGGCAGGTCCTCAGGTAGTCCGGAAATACGGTGAACAGGCATTGGCTTTTACTGTGCCGCAATATAGTGTGGTGGCTTTCAGGCCCAATGCCGACGACGATACGTACAATGGCCGGGAAACGGCAGCGCAACGGAGATCGGTGAACCAACTGATTCACTTTTTCGGTGGCGCTATAACGGCAGACTGC
>Ga0079224_100013149_pt1 | contig 11511 bp, 15 predicted proteins | sample Stecom2015_FD_80414 | JGI IMG/M metagenome (GOLD analysis project Ga0079224, IMG submission 80414) | Agricultural soil microbial communities from Utah to study Nitrogen management - Steer compost 2015 | ecosystem: Environmental > Terrestrial > Soil > Agricultural land | place: USA: Utah...
CCTGAATCGTGAATGTAGCTTGCGGGGCAATTATACCGCCCTCAATCAAATGTCTATGGTCCTGCCAGCTAACCAGATTATCGCGCTCGGATTCCAGCCGTACTTCTATAGCCTGCCCTTCTAATTCTGTATTCAATTCAAATTCTACGGACGTGCCCGTAATACCCGTGACTTCTTCGGATAATTGGCCGCCAGCATAGAGCCGCACGTTATACGTTGTTCCGGTTTCAGGTCCAATGCTCGCCTGGTCCTGCGTGATAATGCCGGCAGTTTGTTGCTCTCGGTCCCGATGCGCCCATGAAACCGTCAGCGGGAATTGAATGGAATCTGGATATTCCTCGCCATTCAATCGGAATTTACCCGGCGGATATGGCCTGCCGAAGCGCGAGTCCATTGTCATTGGCATTGCAGTTATCGAGTCAATGTCAAAAACATCCGATGCGGTAACAGATTGAACCTTTGCCTCCACGTCCTCGGCATCCACATATTCAGTGGCATCAAAGCCCATTGTCTGCGCGGTAACAAACCAGACTCTATCATTCAATTCAAATTCTTGTGGCGTGGTATCCAGAACCCCGCGATTAACTTGATATACATACCCCTCGGTTTCATAGCCGATAGCGTCCACAACCTCGCAAATCTCTGCGCTTCTCCCGCTGCCAATAATCATAAGATTGCCGACTACGGACTCAGGATCATCAAGCCCGACGAAACTATCAACTGCAATATGGTCTGATTGCTTACCAATATCAGCCGTTAATACAGCGGTCGGCGCGAAATCAAATGTACCCGGACGCTGGATAAATTCATTATCCGTATCAGCAATCCGGGTATGCAGTTTATATCCTTGTGACAGATCGCTGGGCCGCGCCGCTACCGTGGATATAAAGCCTACATCGTTATCGTCTTTAATCGCATTGAAGTCGGCAGTAGAAAAATTGCGCGCAATCAGATAATACGGTGTTTCGAGAATATCATCATAAACAATTTCTTTTGCCGTATTATCCGGCGCTTCCCAGCCTGAACTCTGCTGCTCGATGAAAGAGGATGCCGGCAGGCCGAAAATATCTTCCACCAAATCCAGCTTGATTTGCTTGGAGCCGATCTGTCCATAATCCGCCTGCAATACCCGGCAAACCAAAGAGGCAATCCCCAATTTCGGCCATGTTATCTTCACCACGTCCCCCGGCTCAATATCCCACGCGGCGCGATTGCAGGTTATTTTTAGCTTTGCCAACGGGGTGGATGCGGACAACAAATCACGTTGCGCAACACGCAACGCTAAATCAAATGTTGGAAGCATCGGGTATTTTTTTGTCTCCGAGACAATACCGCCCTGAGCCTGTATGCTCGCAAGATTTTGCAGAGTCACACCGCCTTCTTTGGTGGTGCATATATCATTGTAAACAACATTGATCTCGTTAATCAGATCGCCATAGCCGGGGCGTTCATAGCTATTGATTGAGACAATTTCATCCTCTCCCAATACAGGCAAATCCGAAACAGTATAATCGTCGCGTATAACCTTGAGTTTGAATTTCCCCGTTCGCCTGTCTATTTGCAACAACGCACCACAATGCGTCATTACCCGGTCAATAAATTCCCGGATAGGTTCCTGCTTGTTCCACAGTCCACAAAGGCCGAATTTTTCATCATAAAACGTATCAGCAGCGGACTTGAAATTATCTTCATCAATAAATGATGCCGGATACCCCATGCCCCAATCTGTATTGGTAATGCACTCATAGACGATATGTGCAGGATTCATTGAGTAATAAGGGCATACTTCCCCTCCGGATATGTCCTTAATATCCGTATTATAAAGTTCTAATAACAACTGAAATAATTCAGGCAATTCTTCGCAATATGTTTTAGCAACAAAATTTATATTTTCTTGATTATATCCACCCCCAATTCTTACTAATTTCTCTTTGCGTTCAGCAGAGCTATACCTTCCGGTATGCCAAAGCAATTCATTATCAAGATAAAACCAAACCTCTCTGTCATGTATGGCAGTATCATAAGGCGGATTGGATTGGGCTTGTTCCGGCACAACCAATTTAATAAAATCTGTTAATGGCTTTGGTCCACCTGCATCCGCAATAAACTTACTGGTATAAGTGTTTATACGGCCAATAGTTATACCACCCGAAACGTTTTGCTGATCAATAAATGTTTCATCATAAGTGCTGATTCTGACTTTATTTCCATAAAAAATTTTCCCATTTTCCCATCCCTCCAATGCTCTGGATACAGTGAACGCCCACGGCTTAATATAGGGATTATTGCTTGATACAAGACCTTGTTTGTAAACCGCTGTCACAAGCCCACGATACCCCGGCTGATTCATGCCTTGCACAGATTGCAAATAGGCGTTAGCAGCTTGCGTGGATTCGCCCATCATCACATCCATTTCGCCGACAATACCGCCTTCCTTGTCATTGCCGCCAAAAAGATTAGGCTTGCGGATGGTAAATGTTGTGCTGCCGGTTATCTGGGTATCGTAAGCAACACGATCCCCGACAAGAATCTGCTCGATAGTATCTACCGGGCCATGGCACAGACTGAAATGCAGGCCCATCGCATATTGGTACCCGACAATCTTGCTGCCTGATTTACCGCCCATGATTTCTCACCGATTCCACCAGCGCATCAGCCATCGCATCATTGCAGGCAAGCAGCTTGTCAGCTTCAATCCCGTTGCGCAAAAACGCCTGCCAATCCAGATTATGCCGGGCAAAGAATCGCCGCGCCCCACGACTGCAATAGGCTATCCTCCGAATATCGCGCATCCTGATAATCATTTCTTCCCGCCAGATGAATGTATTGCATAGGTTTTCAGATCGCCGTACCAAATGACTGTTGGCGAGCGAATAGTCACCGTACCAAAGACCACCGGGACCGGATCGCCCTGCTTGGCTTTTGGCACATCAAAATCTTCAAGCACTGCCGCTTGCGGCGATTGTCTGGCGGGTTTCAGGGCCGCGTAAAGCAGCGCGCTAACAACCAGCGTAACAATTAAGTATCCCCAGAACATTAGAAAATAGGACTCCCTGAAAATGGATTATTTATAGGCATATACGGCATACCACCATAATTTAACAGATTATCAAACACGGTCAAACACGCATCCATATTATGTGCGCAACCCGGATACAATGCAATTTCATGGCCGACTTCTATCCCGCTAAAGGGCCGCTGCAAGGTAAATGTTTTGGTATCTTCGTCATGCCCGGTAATAAAACGCCGATCTACATCACAAGGTAACTCGCCTTCCTTTTCATCAATCGGCAATGGATTGCCGAATGCCCATTCAATGAATCCTCCGGGGTATGTTGTAGTAACCTGGGTATCCACGGTAAGCGTTGCGCCCGAAACATCAGTAACGGTTGTGATATGCGCAAAATCCGCTTTGTTTAACCCGCACTGCGGACCATATAGTACATGCGGGCAATTCAACTGATACAGGCGTCGTAAGCCAAAACGCCCCATCGAAAATGATATGGGTTCACAGCGTAATTCTGCGGTTGACGTTTCAGTCCATTTTGCATTGAGTACACGCCCCATCCATAACACTATCGAGTCCGAATCATTCCGGTGCAGGCCGTATATTTTCAGGGTAATGATATTCTCCGGCGGCGCTTCGCGGAACTGGTCGGCTACCTCGTTGTTGCGCGGAACGGTAATGCTAAGACCGTTGCGCGCCTGATCGGTTGCCGCCTGTATTCTGCTTCGCTTGATAGGCTCCGGCTCCCACGTTTCGCCCTGAAACGTGACTTGTTTCCGGCTGGACGTATAGCGCCAAAATACGCAATCACCAATAGCGAACTCGTAAAGTTCGATTGGCGCGCCATCCTGACGGGATAATTCAAACGTCTCAAACACCAGTATCGCCCTCGTCTGTTATCTCAACCACAGGCACAGCTACGTTTGCACCAAAGCCGGGGATCGCGGAAAATTCAACCCGGTCTGCATTCAGCCGGACCTGCATCAGTAATGCAATTAAATCAACATTACTCTTTGATACCGTTAAACTCTCTGACAGCGTTAGCGTTTCAGTCGCGCCATTATCCACGGAACCTGTTACCGCTACCGCATGATAAGTGCCGTCGTCCATCTGGATATAGATATGCCCGCTGCCATAAGTATCAGTATAGTTAATGTTATCAATGGTCATGGACGTACCCGAAATATCCGATACCAGGTTAATACCGCGATTCCACGCGGGCATCCAAAAGCGTTTCTGCCGACCATACAGGGATTGGAAAAAAGCGCGAAGGTCATAAATCTCCTGACCAAATGCCGGCATCCATGCGGCTGATAAATGCTGGCGCGGATTGTTATAGGCATCTTCAATGAAGGGGATAGATACGTCATTATCTACAAGAATAACCTGCCGCTCCAACCGTTCTGACAGGCTTTTGAGCTTCGGGCAATCCAGCAATAAGGGATCGCCGTTGTAGAAAACCAAATCCGCATCATCCGGCGCAATCGCATCGTAGCATTGAAAATCCATGCTCACGGAAAAATTAGGCCCGCCGATAATAGATGCAGACAAGCCTTCCGGTGCAAAACATTTCAGGGCCGGGGAAAAAAACTTGTAGCTTTTTGTCGCGCCGGTCGTCGTCTCAACCACGCTGCCGATAGAATCAATGGTCAATAGCTCTTGGCCGGTATCGTCAAAGGCAATCAGATAACCGCCATCTTCGTAGTGTCCTAGCATGGCTGTATCGAATACCGATTGCCCGGCTGTTACGCCCGTATCACGCACCAGCCAATCAGGAATATAAAACGGGCCGGGGAGCGCATCGCGCACCTGGGCGCGCAACAATTCATAACTGGCGGCATCGAGCATAAAGCTCATATTGATTGCTCGGCGCGGTTCTTCTCTCGACCTTATTCTCTGCTCGCCAGATCGAGTGCGAATAATCTCATTGCGCCATTCAATCGCATCCGATAACGTCCTCGGGCAAACCGGCCAGAGCATTACGGGCTTGCCACCGCATCACGCATGGACCCGCTATTCATACGGGCCACATTGATAATAACCTCGCTGCCTTCATCGCTGCCCAAGTAATCTCCCACAGATGCCGGGTCAAACGCATTGATAATCCGAATGGAACTGACATTCCCACGCTGGTCGGTAATCGCCAAGCCTGCGCCGGTAATAGATGTTCCGGTCGGGGAATCAGTGCCACGGCTACCACCCCCTGCACCCGCGCCCGCTATGGATGCGCCACCGCCGCCGCTACTGCCGATATTGGTTGACATGATAGTTGATACAATGCTCGCGGTTGCGGCGGCCACAGATGCCATGGCGCTTAAATTTTGGGGGAATGGCAGCGCAGATGCCTGCGCAATTCCGGTTTGAATCGCAACGATAGAGCGTGCAATAGCCACTGCTTTTTCCACGGCAAACAGGGCACGGAAAATGCCAGACTGTTTACCCGCGTAGGCTTCTGCAATTTGCGATAATGAACCGAGCAAATCTTGAGTAGCCGTCAAGGACGTAACTGCCCGAGCTTCATCAATTTTCGCCAGACCCTCCTGATATTGCTGGTATAAGTCTTGTTCGCGCTTGTTCCATTGTTCATTCAGTTCAGAATGTTGCTGGCGGAATGTATCGAGTAATTCAAGCTGAGTATCGTACCATTCCTGCAATTCCTCCTGCTGATCATTCAGGCGCATCATTTCGCCCAATGCCCCGCCGACTTCTGGAGAAACACCCTCAATATCCGGTGCCTCCTGATTGTCAAACAAGCCTTGGGTAATTCTCCCTTCCAGTTGCTCACGCCGTTCCGGCGATATATCCGTAATCGAATTAAGGATTTTCAGTTGTTCGTTCAGCGTATCGGTTAATTTTTCTTCCTCTGTCCGAAGGGATTTAACCAAATCCTCTTGCTGCTTTAATATATCCGTTCCGCCAGCAATACCGCCTGTTTCGGTTCTGTTATTCAATTCAGCTAATGCGTCGGCTGCTCTCTTTCTCGCCTCAATTAGCTGATTCAGCTTTGTATCGCCTTCGGGATTGGCATTACCTTCTTCGGTTAAATCAGTAACAAGATTCAAATACTCCTGAATCGTCTTGCCAAGATCGTCAACAACAAAGTCCAAATCCTCTTTGTTCTTCCCGATATTGCTAATAATTTTGGGAATCTGGGTTGATAGGGCTGTAGGGCTGGTAAAGGCCAGCGCATCAACCCCATCAAGCGCGGTATCAATGGTAAACGCCAGACCGCCAATCGCCTGCCCAATAACATCAAATATCCCGACAATCGCCGCGCCCGCGCCGGCCAATGTGCGCAAGCTGTCAGACAAAAAATCTGCCGCTACGGTTGCATTGTCGGCTGAATCCGCACTGCCTAATAGCTCGTCCGATAAATCGGCTATTGTGCCAATCAGGTCTGTGGCAATAATGTTTTTCACGCCTTCCGCTTGTTGCTGCATCAGAAACAAACGGACATTGAGCTTTTCTGCCGCCGCCGTGGCATCTTCGTCAATAATCGCGCCAGCGTTTTCCGCAGCGGCTCCTAAATCATTCAGCAGGGCGGCATCATTTTCCAGCAATGGCAAAAGCTTTGACGCATCACTCGCCAATGCTTCCATGTAGAACGTCATTTGCTGGTGGGGTACGCCGGCCTTCTCAAGCGTGGCAACGTATTTTTGCAGGACTTCCGGCCCTGAAAGATTCTTGAATTCTTCTGCGGTTACGCCGACTTTAGGAGCAACGGTTGTGAAAAAATCCTGTAATTGCCCGCCGCCAGTGGCAATGAACTCGCCAACCTTTTCATTGACATCTTTTAACTGATCGGCAAGCTTCTCTTGATTGATACCGATAAAATCCGCAGCCGCCGCAAATTTCTGAAACTCAACGGACGACGTGCCAGCAATATCGGCCAGCAGTTCAAATTGGTGAGCGGAATCTATCGTCTGCTTGACTAGATAGCCAAGCGCCGGGATGGCAAGCGCAACACCCGTAGCAATGTTTTTCCCTAATCTTGTAGCATCGCGCTTGAATTGCTTAACGCTTTTGTCAAAGCGTCTTTCAGCGGCAGTCATACCGCGCTCAACGCCAGCCTCATTGGCAACAACATCAATGGTTAATTCACCTAATGAACGGACTGCCATTGCTTAACTCCACGTTTCCATAGCCGTTTCCAGATCAATAGGCGGCGATTTTAGATTAGGTGTAAAATCGTAAACACCATAAAGCCTTGATTTTTTTGGATCGGTTTTGCTGTTCGCATAAATAGCCATGAATTTAGCCAGCATGTATTCCATTCGCTCGGCAGCATTAAAGCCGCCGGTTTCGTTGCGATACAGGACCCATGCGGCAAATTCCGCATGACTCATTCTCGCCTTGGCCTCTGCTATGGTACGGCCACCGACCCCACTCAATACTAATTCGTGCCAGACTCGTTCTTCGTCAGTGAGGCCGGCGATTCTTTTCCCAGGCCGTTTACCTCGCTGATCAAAACCAGTAATGCCGTTGTCAGGCTGACATTGAGCGGCCCACGGTCAGGGCTGGCCTCGCCGGTTATATCCTCAATGGTAAAAATCGGCTTGCCTTCTGCATCAACAATACTCGATGCAATACGCCCGGCCAGCGAGTCCTTCTTGTCTCGCGCTGACAATATATCCTCCCGCGCCGTCTGATACGACATTGGCCGGACAAAGACTGTGGCCTTTACCTGCTCGCCGTTCTGCTCCCATTCCACTTCCCGCTCGACCGGCGCACCAACAAAACCGCCATTTTTCAGGCTTTCGATTGACAATATGCTCATGTGGTTTTAGCCGTCCATGTGCTTGCGCCGGAACGCTGGATCGAGACAGTGGAAGCAACCAGCGTGTTACCCGCGAAATTGAACGGGAAGTCCGCGATATACCCCTCGAACACAAACCACGTCCGGCTTGTCGGCAGATTCCAGTCGGTCCCAGCGCTATCAATCGTCGGGGCCGCCGTACCATCCGACCAACCGACTGCCCATTTCAGCGTCGGGGACGGGTCGCGCTGGGATAATTCATGCATCAGCAAATCGCTGACGCTATCCGGGTCCGGGCGAACGCCCATTGACGCCGTGCCAGGCGTCCGCAAGCCGGGTTTGTATTTCCGGCTCGTATCGGCAAGGCATTGATCCTCCAACTGATCCGCCGGATTCCCGCCGGGATTGAAGTCGGTTGCGCAAGCCACTTCCGTTACGCCATCGGACGGCGCAGCCGGGTCGAAAAAATAAATCTGTGTGCCTTGTGTCAAAACGCTCATAGCAGCATCCTCCAAAAGATATGTTTATCTTAGCACATGCCATTCAACATCGAACGAATATCGGTAATTCTGTGTCTCGGCATCCCTCGATTCTCCGTTCCACGATACGACCATGGCGCTGGCCTGTATCGCATCCCGCAGCGCTTCGGCTACCTGCCGAGCCTCGGTTGCCGTAGTCGCATAGCTATCCACCTGCACGGTAAATATATCAGCATCCGGCGGACAGGTCAGATGATTATACGGCGAGCCGCTAATCAGTTGCCAAACCGCATACGGCAATACCGGCTCCTGTGGCGCTTGGCTAAACAAATATAGTCGCGTCGGCGTAGCGCCAAGCAATCCAGTAACCGTGGCGTCCGCAGCACAAACCTGAAAAATCGGCGGAAACATTACCCGGACGCCTTCTTAATTAGTTTATCAACCTGCTTGCCATATTCCAGTACAAATGCGTTCACCGCCGGTTGCGCGCTCTCGATAGCAGCAGGCCGCATAAATGGCTGGGCCTTTTGCTTTTGTGTGCCAAACTCAACAAAGCGCCAGTAGAAAGTTTTTCCACCCGGAGCCTTGTCGCTTTTATTTACGCCAACCCGATAGATTAAATTCCCGCTTCTTCGGGATGCGCCGCTATCGAATTTAACGCCAGGATATTTCCTACCATCGGCAATGTTCTTGTAAATCTTGTCTCCTGTCGCGGGGTCGTCAATCCGCTTGGCGCGTTCTGCGGCATTGCGCGCAACAAGATTAGCCGCCTGACGAAGGGCGCGCTTGGCAGCAGTCTTGCTATCCTTGCGCCCAAACTGCCGCAATTTGCGCTTGATTTCATCAAGCCCGGTTATTTCTAATTGGATAACGTCGCTCGCCATTGTTCAAAATCCTCGACCGGGAAACAATTCAGTGCTGTACCCGGTGTGAAGTTTATAACCCTCGCTCCGCGCAATGACCGCTTGGCTTTTGCGAATTGACCGGGCCAACGGTGCATGTTAATACAATTATTCATCCCTTCGTGGTCGGCATGATGATGCAATCTACCATCCACCGATCTGCAATCGTATCCCAGCATTCCTATCCATTTTGCGCCCAGCATTCTGGCAAGTACCAGCGCGCCAGCGCCTGAATTTCCATAAACAGCCAATGGCTTTTGCTCTGCGCCATATCCAACGACGGCACAATAACGCCGGCCAGAAAATCGCTTTGCATTCTCTCCGTATTTTCGCCACCACCGGCCATCCATTGCATATAACGCATCAGCCCATCGCGCACGTTCCCACGTGTTATTTGTCACTACGACAATGTTCTGATCTGTGCGCCATTGCCTGACTGTTTCGATTTGTTCATCCGTCAAGCTCGGCCCGCTCGCCAAGCAAAACGCCCGCTCAACCGTCATTCACGCCCTCGCTACAGGGCAGGGTTATCCATTCCAGCCCACTGATATTATCGGGCAATACCGCCTCGATATTATAGATTTTGCCCCGATGCGAAATACGCATACTGGCATCAATATCATCCCGATAACGTATCCGTATTTTGGCCGTGACCTTGGATTGCAGCGCCTGTGCTGAAATAAATTCACGTCCTGAAAGGGCTTCTACCTTTCCCCAGATTTCGGCAACCGTCGTCCATGTATGCGTCAATTCACCTGTCACCGGGTCTTGTGTTTCTACCCGTTTTTGCAGGGTCAGACGATGCCGTAGCATCCCGCTGTTCATGCCTGCTGGTATCATTTCTGGCATGGGTCGCACTCTGCATCTTTGGCAATGACTTGCTTATCGCTTTTATCGCTGCGATATTCAAATGCTGTCAAGCTGATTGTATTAGCCTCATTATATCCCAAGCGCAAACTGAACTCTCTAACGCCTGCCACTTCACGGCCTGCCTGATCGCATACGAACCGACGGCCATCTTTTGCGACGACTCGCAGATAAATTTTTTCGTCTTTCATTTCCATGCCGGGTCTCGCAGTTGATACAGCAAATTAACAACGGGCCGGGGCGGATAGCCGCTATCCCATTTGTCCATTTCCACGCCTTGCGGATCGCGTAGGAAGATACCGGCCATTATCATGGTGGCACGGCGCACCTGCCCCGGAACATTCTGCACTAATCCTTCCGTATCAGTTTCCAGCAAGCCCGATGAATCAACGCCAAACGCATAGGAGGTTGTTTTCAGGTAACCCAGAATAAAAGCGGACGCATCTTCCAGTGCAGAATGAATAATGGCGTCATTATCCGCATCATCGTAACGCAGATAATTCTTCGTCTCCTCGATGCTGGCAAAAATCACTTTTCAACCCTCTTGCCGTCCCGTCCTTTCTTCACTGCCAGCCGCCAGCCATCACCTTCGCCCGGCTTGTTTTCGGGGTTGTCTTTTTGTGCAATCCAATAGCTGCCGCTGAAGGTAACGCCGTTCATAGCATAATATTGTTCTGTTTCGCGCCAGACGCCACGGTCAAAATGTTCTCGGGTTTCAAACTCTTTCATCACTTCGCCATTGTTCATCCACCGATGGATAACCCGGCCAGCATCTCGCTCAATCTCCATGGCATCAATTCCTACGCCATCGCGCCCATCTTTCCCATTTTCAGGAGTCGGCATATTCTCGATTGCTCGCTGAAATAGCGACTGCGCACGGCGCTCAAAATCAAGCGCCCACTTTGCAAATTCACCTTCCAGCGCCTTTGCCACCGCTTCCGGCGCTGGGCTGATACCGTCTTTGCCATCGCGCCCGTCTTTTCCATCCTTACCATCAATCCCATCATTGCCCCGTTCCCCCTGTGGACCGGGGGTTAGCGATAACGATTTGATTGATAGCGCAAGCTCATCTATCCGCTTTGTAACAGGTTCGAGCTTTCGCGCAATAAACCGCGAGCAGGCTTGCAAAATTCTGATTTGTATTTCTTTGCTCATGCGTCACCTTCCAGCGCCTGGTCCATTTCATCGTCCGATAATGGCTCATTGGCCGGCGCGGGTTGCTGCGGTTTTGCGAATGGCTTATTTTGGTCGCGCTCCGCCAATGCCGCAAGGCTGAAATTCTGCTGTTGCAGATATGGCGTTTCGCCGCCCTTAACCGGCTGCAAATTCAATTCTGCCCGGCCTTCATTGGGAGCCATAATCCCCGCGCCGATCCCTTCTTTCAGCCGGTTAATCTGAGTTTGCCCGTCCATGCGTAACAGTTGCCGAATATCAAACCCGATGGATAATTTACTCTGCAAACCAAGCCCTTCTGCCAAACATAATTCCGCTGCTTCGATC
>Ga0079224_100013151_pt1 | contig 11511 bp, 11 predicted proteins | sample Stecom2015_FD_80414 | JGI IMG/M metagenome (GOLD analysis project Ga0079224, IMG submission 80414) | Agricultural soil microbial communities from Utah to study Nitrogen management - Steer compost 2015 | ecosystem: Environmental > Terrestrial > Soil > Agricultural land | place: USA: Utah...
AAAAGAGCACTTGAACTTACTGCAATGTATGATGAACTGAATGCCCATTTGGGTAATAGCGACGAATAGATGGAGATTGTTCAATTATCACATGATCACTGGTCCGGAGTAAAACGCATTTACGAAGAGGGGATTGCCACCCGTAACGCTACATTCGAAACGGAAGCACCATCCCGGGAAGAGTGGGATAAAAAACATCACGATATTTGCAGATTCGCAGCTGTGGATAATGGTGAAGTCCTTGGCTGGGCTGCATTGATTCCGACATCTACCCGGAAAGTCTATGCCGGAGTGATGGAGATAAGCATATACATCGGGGAAAAGCACAGAGATAAAGGAGTCGGTAAAGCTTTGATGGAAGCACTGATCGCGGAGTCTGAGAAGAATAACATCTGGTCCCTCCTTTCGGTTTTATTTCCCGAAAATACAGCAAGCATTAAACTGCACGAGAAGTTCGGATTCAGGATCGTCGGTATCCGTGAAAAAATGGGCAAAATGGGTGATACCTGGCGTGATAATGTAATGATGGAAAGGCGGAGCGATGTTGTTGGGTATGAAGTCGCAGCCGGAACTCACTTTGAATTAGAAACAGAGCGTCTGGTAATCAAACTGCTTGATGAGAGCTTTTCAAAACAGGTGCTGGAATACCATACCCGGAATAAAGATTTCTTCCGCCCGTATGTAAGTGATCCAGCGCCTGCTTTTTTTACGGATCTGTTTACTAAAAGAATGTTAAGAAAATATGTAAGGGAATTTACAGAAGGTCTGTCATTAAAACTATATCTATTTGAAAAATCAGACACCGGTTTGAACAGGGTAATTGGTGATATTGGGTTCACACAGATAGTCAGGGAGCCGTTTCTGTCCTGTTTCCTTGGATATAAAATTGACGAGGAAGAGAACGGTAAAGGGTACGCAAGCGAGGCTTTGAAGGTATGCATAGATTACGTATTTAATGTAATGAAACTCCACCGCATCGAGGCAAATATCGTACCCGGCAACCTGCCATCGATAAAACTCGTCGGGAAACTTGGCTTTATAAACGAGGGATTATCAAAAAAGTATCTTAGATTAAATGGTGTATGGCAGGATCATCTTCATTATGTCCTGTTAAACCCACAGGTAGAATAGCAAAAGCCCCGCACATTATTGTGAAGGGCTTTTTGAGGAATGAAGTAATGAATATTTACTTCAGAAGTATCATGCGTTTTGTTTCTGCAAATCCGACTGTTTCTAGACGGTAGAAGTATGTACCTGAAGGAAGTGACTCAGCCTCGAAAGTGTACTGATAAGTTCCCGGATTCAAATCACCGTCCACAAGTGTTCCAACAAGCTTACCGAGCATGTCATATACTGCCAGCTTTACAAATCCGCTTTGTTTAATATTAAATTCTATTCTTGTAGTCGGGTTAAACGGGTTAGGATAGTTTTGTTTTAAAGAAAAGTCATTGGGTATTTGCGAGCTTATATTTTCGATTCCTATGAGGCAATTCTGCGCCTGCATGAACCTTAGTCTCACGGTATCTCCCGGAAGCGGACCGAAGCCGTTTCCAAGGAAAGTTGTGTTACAAAAGTGACAATAGCTCATCAGAGTACCGTTAGCCGGGGAGTAACATCCGCTCACAGGCTGTATGGGGATACATGCTTCCGGAAAGCCTGAGAACGTCGAGTTTTCGCCGTTAATAATGCACGTATCGATCGGTCCGATACCTCCGCCCGGCTGAGGCCATACGCAGGCGTGCGTATGTCTTGAGCCGACATTATGTCCCATTTCGTGAGCTACCACTGTGACTGTCCAGGAGAAATTTGGATATGGTTCATAGTTTCCTTCGATTACACTTACGCAATAGCTCCCGGAAGAGTCCGCCGGATTATATGGCTGACATAGACTTCTTATGTATGCCAATCCGCCTGACACATCATTTCTGATCGACAGCAGATGTGCAATGTCGCCGCCCTGCATATTGTTTTGTATCTGCGCACCGAATATCTGTCTCATCTCGTATGTGCTTGGACCGTTGACCATTGGATCAGGGTTTGTATATGCCGCGATGTAAGCTATCTGGAATGGAATACTTTCGTTCTGGTAAATCGTTGAAACGGAGTTAAAGAAACCTGTAATGTAATCCGCTAATGTTTGTAAATTCCCATTTGCTGCTACGTAGAGAGAATAATCTGCCACAAAATAGACTTTTAAAGGTACTGTAGATGATGGATTATCAAGGCCGGTTCCGGACTGAAACAGAGTTTTATCAAAATCTTTAGCAGGGAAAGTGCTTTCCTGTTCGATTCCTTCCATCCCGCATTTGAATTCATTTTTCACGGTTAAGTCTACATCATTATAGTAGATGTATTCACTTGTGTAATTATTGTTTTCATCTCTTACAGGTCCGAGGTTCCAGTTACCTTCTTCGTCAGATACGATCCCCATTATATGATCACTGAAGACACTAATCGCAGCCAGGGAGAAAAGTTCTTTACCTCTTACGACACCCTTGTAATATAAACCCGGAGTATAGTCGTGAAGTAATCCGTTAGTCATTTCAGCGATGTTGAATCCTTCAGCCAGTATATCATTTTTAGTAAGGTCAACCAATACGATGCTTCCGTCATTCATTGGGATTTCCAGTGTGAAATTCTCCGGTTTAGTGTTGTTTATCTCCTCGAGAACCGACCGGTCGATGTCCAGGAAGTTTGCTGTTGATACGAACTCTCTGGCTGAGCTTCCATCTCTTGAATCAGATAAATTAAAAAGATCTACCGTAGGAAATTCAAATAACTGTATCTTTTCCTGAATTGTCTGATTAACATTCTTGTTTGTATTTTTAAGATTATTGATAGCTGCTGTTTCGAAATTCGTTTTATCCACAAGTTCTTTATCCCTGCCTGAAAAACTATAAAGCGTTACCACTATTAAAGTGAACGCTATTAATGATAAAATTGATGATCTTGTTTTCATTTTTTTGATTTATTTTAATTGTAATTTTTATTTAATTTTTTCCGCAATGAATTCACCCCGTCCTTTTTCACCGGCGATAGTGGTATGGGTCCATTTACCGTTAAGGGATTTCCCGGTGTAATTTAGAGTGATGTAAATATTGTCATCCGTGCTTGAGGGGTTCATATTAACAAATAAAACCTTCTCGTTTTTATTGTAGAAGGTATAATTCTTAGCCGATTGCATATTGCCATAACTGTAAAAGTCATTGTGCTTTTTGGTAATGATAATACCGGCAGAATAAGAAGTGTCATTCCCTGTAACATTCATTTCACCATCTAACAGAGTTTTTCCAGTGGAGTCATACATGGTGAAACTGTATTTGCCGCGGGGGGATGATGAACTGCTGTACTCTTTGCTTCCGCTGCTGCAAGCATGAAACAGGAGTACAATGAATATTACCGGGACCATCTGGCTAATAATTTTGACCATTGCCGGTAACCTCCGTTTCAGAGTTTGTGAATGTACGCTGTGTGAATATCAGCCGGTTTTGCCTGGTCGCGGTAACCCGGGTTGATTGTCCGGGGTAAGCGGGATAGATTGTTTTTGTTTTCATTCTTCATTCCTTTGGTTTTTAAAAATTAAATTCAGATGTATTTTTTTCTAATTAAAAGTGTTTTGTTTATTATTCCGTTATTGATCTCGATTATTACAGGTGATTTTCTCTTCTTTTTCGCTCCATTGATTCTCTTAATTTCTTTCATCTTTTCCATTATTATTATTTGCCGCGGCTTTTTCATATTCTCCCTGTAAAAATATTTTCAGAAATGAATTTTTTAAAACCGATTTTTCTCATAAATTAGTGCTCACAGCATAAACTCCTTTTCGAAATCCTTGATTCTGGGCAATAATCAAAGGTTTTTTAATCTTCTAAATTAGGATTTACCGGGCATGAAAAAGACTTCTGAAGACCTCTTTAATCTTATTAAATCACTCTCCACCACAGAAAAAAGTTATTTTAAAAAGCATTCACGCACGTTCGGCTCGAATGAAAGGGCTTATATTAAGCTGTTCGATGCGATAGATGCACAGGTAAAGAAGGGGAAGGGATATGACGAAGAAAAGCTGAAAGAGGTATTGAAAGGTGAGAAATTCGTTAAACAGCTATCGGTAGCAAAGAATTATCTTTACAGCCTGATAATCCGTAACCTAGTACATTTTACTTTGGATGAAACCGATAACGCCAAACTGCATGACATGGTACAGGGAATCCAGGTTTTATTTGATAAATCACTGTTCGACCAGAGTGAGAAATTACTGTGGCGGGCAAAGAAGCTTGCGTACTCATCTGAGAATTATCATAAATTATACGAACTACTTCAATGGGAGAAGAATCATCTTCTGGAAAAGGGTGATGAACAAATGATGGAGAAGATGGATAATATCTATCATGAAGAGAAAAAGGCAATCAGTGTACTGGATGAATCTACTGAGCTAAGGATTGTATATGGTAAAGCTGCAGCTCTGCTGATGTCGGCTGGTCATGCAAGGGAGGAGGAGAAAGTCAGAGAGTTTAAAAAAATATTATCAATTCCTGTGATGCAGGATGCCGACGCACTACAGACGTTTTATAATAAAACATTTTTCTATGATATCTATGTCGCTTACTTTTCTTTTGTGAGAGATTTTCAAAATTACTATAATTATCTGTTAAAAGTTGAGGAGCTGTATGATTCTCATCCTGATGAAAAGAAAAGGAAGCACGTTAATTATGTTCTGATGATTCATAACCAGTTATCCGGCTGTTTGTATATTAAGGAGTATGGTAAATATGAGGAAGTAATGGAGAAATATAAAAAGTATATTAAAACCCGCGGAAAACTCACCGACTACGATAAAATGCTGGATGTACTGATCAGAAAACATCAGCTGTTATATTTTAATGCGCTTGGACGATTTGATGAAGGTGTGAAATTTGCAGGTTCCTACATGATGGAGGTTGAAGCTATGGAGGATATCTACGATCCAAGGGAACTGACATTCGCTTACTATTTTACGGCACTTATTTACTTCGGTGCGGGGAAATATAAGCAGGCTCTCGAATATGCTAATAAAATTTTAAATGAGGGTGAACCGGGACAGAGGAAAGAACTTTATCTCTCAGCAAGGCTGATAACTATGATAATCCATTTCGAATTAAAAAATACCGAATTTCTTGAGTTTTTAATTAGATCTACGTACAGGTATCTTTTATCGAGAAAAATAGAGTACAGATTTGAGAAGTTCCTGATAGGGTTTTTTAAGCGGGTGTTGAATAACATATCACAGGAAGAGCTTATCGAACTATTTGATGAGAGTAAGTATAAGATAAATAAATTTATGGATGATCCGTTTGAGGTATCGGGAGCATTATACTTTGATTATGTCTCCTGGCTTGAAAGTAAGCTCGGGGGAAAAAAATATGGTGATATCGTTAGAGAAAAAGCTACACAGTAAGCTTAAACCTCAACTCCGAAATCGATCTTCAATACTTCTCTTAATCCTTCCTTGAACGGACGGGGATTAAACTCCGGCATTATTGATTTGAGATATGCTATGTCTGTTCTCTTCTCATACATGCCATCCGGTTTTGAAGTATCCCATTCGATATCTTCATTGTATTCAAATACTTTCTGAGCTATTTCAATATACTCTTTTATCGAGTTATCGAAGCCTGTACCGATGTTTACAATTGCCGGGTCGTTGTAATTTTCCATAAGGTAAATGCATGCATCCGCGCAGTCATCCACGTATAATGCTTCACGTCTTGGTTTACCCGTTCCCCAGAATACCAGCTTATCCCTGTTCGTTTTTGCGTTCATGAATTTCTGTATCATCGCAGCTATGAAATGGGAATTCTGCAGATCGTAATTGTCTCCCGGTCCGTAAAGATTTGTCGGCATGGCAGCAACGGCATTAATATTATATTGCTTGCGGTAGAGTTCACACGCGACAATACCCATACCCTTAGCGACAGCGTAACCTTTATTAGTTTCTTCAAGCGGTCCCATCATAAAACGGTTCTCATTGATCGGTTGAGGATTTTCCTTTGGGTATATACAGGTCGAACCCGTGTATAATATCTTGCATTCCGGAGCATATTCTTTCAGTGCTTCGAGGACGTTCAATATCATCATCGAATTTTGATAAAGAAAATCTGCCTGACGTGTGTTATTAGCCAGAATTCCTCCTACCAATCCAGCAGTCATAAAAACGTATTCCGGCTTTTCATTCCTGAAATACTCATCCACGTTTTCTTTTATAAGCAGATCGACGCCTGTTTTCCGGGATGGAGTATTTATGTTGGTATATCCCTGATCCTTTAGACGGCGGACTATTGCTCCGCCGAGCATTCCTGTACCGCCCAATACGGTTATTTTACTGTTTTTATTCATAATTGTAAAATAGTCATTCCTGAGGTTTACTTAAAACCAAAATTCTTCTCTCGGTCATTTCTTCGATTGCATATTTTATGCCTTCCCTGGTATTTCCTGAATCTTTCGAGCCGCCATAAGGCATAGAATCCATCCGGTAAGTAGGTACATCATTTATTACAACTCCTCCTACCTCGATATTTTCAAATGCATTTAACGCATTGTTTATGTCATTAGTGAATGCTCCGGCTTGTAATCCGTAAACCGAATCATCCACCTGCTTTACCGCTTCTTTGAAATCCGAAAAACCGGTTAAAGTCAACAAAGGCGCGAATACTTCATCCGCGTTTACTTTTGCGTCTTCACCCGCACCATAAACGATCGTAGGTTCGAAAACCGCTCCATCTCGCTTACCACCGGCCAGAACATTCGCATTGCTGTTTCTTGCTTCCTCTACCCATTGTTCTATTCTTTCAGCTTCTTTTTCTTCTATCATCGGACCTGAGATTGTTTCGTCATCGAAAGGATCACCGAATTTTACTTTACCTGTCTCTTCTACAAGTTTCTTTTTGAATTCATCAATAATATCATTGTGAACGAACACTCTCTGGACGGAAATACAGCTCTGTCCTGCCTGTCCGAAAGCGCCTGTAATTATTTTGGATACCGCCAAAGATATATCTGCATCTTTATCGACAATAACTCCGGCATTTCCGCCGAGTTCGAGTGAGACCTTTTGCTTAAATGCTTTTTTCTTGATTCCCCAGCCTACATCTGAGCTGCCTGTAAAGCTTATCAGTTTTACCCTTTCATCATCCAGATATTCATTGATCTCCTTTCCCGATGATGTCACCACATTTACCGGGCAAAAACCTAATTCCATCTCGTCACAGGCTTCTTTGATTATTTTAGTAAGTTCTATCCCGCACACCATTGATGTCGACGCAGGTTTCAGTAATACCGTATTACCCGAAGCGAGAGCAGGCGACAGCTTATGTGCCACAAGGTTTATTGGAAAATTCCACGGCGTAATAGCCAGTATAACCCCGGCCGGGAATCTTTTCACGATGCCCATTTTTCCCTCTGAACCTTTTAAGAGATCGAGATTCATTACCTCTCCCTCGATTCTCTTTGACTCTTCAGCTCCCAGCTTAAATGTCAGGATTGCCCGGTCTATTTCCACTCTCGAAAACTTTATGGGCTTCCCTGTCTCGGTGGTAATGAGCAATGCCAGCTCTTCTTTCTTCTCAGCGATTTTATCGGAAACTTTCTCAAGTAGCTCAACTTTTTGATATGTTGGGGTATTTCTGTATTTCCCGAAAGTTTCAGTAAGATATCCCAAAGCCTCATCGATATCCTCTTTACTGCTTTTAAAGACTTTCTTGACTATCTCTCCGCTGTATGGATTAGTAATATCCTTTGTCTCACCGGACGACCTATACTCATTTCCTATTAAATATTTTTCTGCTTTCATATAATTGGTTTTGTGAAGTGACTGCGGTTACATATAAAATACAAAACAATTATGCCAAATTAAAATTCAATTCGCAGAAACCCGCGCCAATAAACAAAAATAGCTCAACCGGTTTCCCGGTTGAGCTATCGATATAAAATCGAATTAGCTTATTTCTTTTTTGCAGCTTTCTTTTTAGGAGCAGCTTTTTTCTTAGGAGCCGCTTTCTTTTTTGGTGCTGCTTTCTTCTTAGGAGCTGCCTTTTTCTTAGGAGCTGCCTTCTTTTTAGGAGCTGCCTTTTTCTTAGGAGCTGCCTTCTTTGTTGCTTTAGCCATTGTCTTCCTTTTAATGGTTTAACTAAAATAATACCGTCAAAATTAATTTATTTATTACATTAAAGCAATATCGTCTTTTGTGTATACAGTCAAGGCTAAATTTTTGTTTTTACGTTTCATGCGGTTGCCTTTTTTATGATTTTTTTTGACATTAAAAGTTATTGCAGGATGACTTGTAAGTTTACCTTGAGTAGGGTATTTTGTCCAACTATGATAACATTTTTAATAATACTACTCGTTTTAGTCTGTATCGTTCTAATGGCTGCCGTTCTTATGCAGGCATCCAAAGGCGGCGGACTTGCAGGGCTTGCGGGAGCCGGATCCAGCATGACTACAATGTTTGGAGCAAGAAGAACTTCGGATTTTCTTCAAAGATTTACCATTATTCTGGCTACTATATTCCTTTTGGGAAGCTTACTGATCAATATATATATCAGTAATGCAGGTACTTCGGTCAACGAAAGCATCATTCAGCAGAATGCGGGACAAAATCAGCAGCAGGCACCTCCTCCGGGACAGCAGCAGCAAAATACTCCTCCGCCCACTCAGCAAAATCCTCCGGGCAACCAGGATCAGCAGCAGCAAAATACTCCGGAACAAAATACTCCGGAACAAAATAATCCTGACGAAAATAGCAGGGAAAACTCTGGACAGTAATTTATAATTATTTTGTACACCAAATTTAAAAGCATTCCAATTCAAGGAATGCTTTTTTATTTTATGCCTATGAAGTGGTTTATGCACATAATAGCTTTTTGTTATTTTTTACCCTCTCTTTCTGTTGCGCAGGAAATTGATCTTCCTCCATACACAAGTTTAAAATCTGACGTAATTGAATCTATTGCGAAAGATACACTCACTTCCGTCAAAAAAACACCAAAGACTTTTCGGATGAGAAAGAATCCCTGGGTCGCTGTAGGATTGTCTGCCGTTATTCCCGGAGCCGGACAATTCTATAATGAATCATACTGGAAGATCCCCGTGATCCTCGGAGCAGGTGGACTGCTGGGTTACCAGATACTAAGAAACAATGACAGGTACAATGAGTACAAAGACCTCTATGAACAGTCATTGGTAATAACTCCCGGAGGGAATCCCATTATTAAGGAACAACGTGATAATTTTCGCGATCAGCGGGATGAGTTTATTATATACTTCGGACTGTTTTATTTAATAAACCTCGTGGATGCGTATGTGGATGCTCACCTGTATGACTTCGATGTTAGTGAGGAAATGAGGGTGAGTATGATGAAGGGGTCAGAATTGATGAAATTCACATATACCTTCTAAAGCAGAAAAGCCCCCTTTCGGAGGCTATTCTTTAACTTACCGGGCTATAGTTAATATCCGAATATGTCTTCAAGTGTCAGAAATTCCACATCGCCATACTTCTTCAATGATTCCAGGTCTATCTTATCTTTATCTCCTAATACCAGTACCGTATAGTCACCATTTTGTATGTAGCTCTGATGGAAATTTTGCAGGTCTGTCATTGTCATCTTGCTTATCTGCTCATAAACATCCTTACGAATATCATAATTCAGTCCCAGTTTCTGAGCAGCCTGGTAATTAAATAATATTCCGGCTTTGGTGATTCGCTCGGTCTGTATCTGGTTCAATATCCCGTTTTTGGAAGCAAGAAAGGAATTTTCTGCTACAGGCATATTTGCAATAAGGTCTGTCATCCCTGACATAGCGTCGGGAAGTTTATCTACCTGGGTACCTATGTATGAATAAAAATATTTTGAGTCATCAAGTCTCGAAGGTGAAGCAACATAAGCAAAAGCGGAATATGCCAGCGCTTTAGACTCCCTTATCTCAGTGAACGTCAGTGTACCGAAATAATTATTAAAAAGCTCATTTACAGCTTCTATGTTTTTGTCGAATAATCCTTTCTTGGACATCATTACGATCTCTGCCTGCACCATGTCATAGTCCACCACATAAACCTTTTTCCTGTTGGTGGGCTGCTCGGTGAATTTCACAGGGGCAGGATAATCCTTGAATTGGGAGGGCACCTTATGATTGGCATCTAGAGCATCCTTTAAGGCAATCTCACCGTCCGGTCCGTAATAAAATATCTTATGCTTATATGAAGTAAGTTCCTTTATCTTGTCAGTAAGGTCTTTAGGATTCAGCCTTGACATCTCTTCGGTTGTTAAGATATTCGTGAATGGAGACTTCTCGCCATATTTTCCATAGCTGAACATTGCGTTCCGTATCGAATTTTTATCCAGTTTATTATCCGCTCTGGCTTTTAAAATATCCTGTAACATATTCTGTAAAGCTTCATCGTTTGGCTTTGCGTTAGCCAGCAGATTTTCGAATAACTGCAGTGCCGGCACGAAGTTCTCCTGAAGCCCGCTTAGGCTCACATATACCTGGTCAGTTGAACTAAATACGCTGTACGAGCATCCCAGCTTAAAGAATTCCTGTTGTATCTCCGCTGGTGTATATTCATCTGTGCCTAATAATTCAAGATATGATATTGCATATCCTAATGTCTTATCATTATTGGTACCCATATCGAGTATGTAATAAAGATCAAATAAGTCATTCTCGGTATTCTGCATGTAATAAACGGGTACTCCATTTTCAACTGTAAATCTGGTTATGTCTTTCTCATAATCCAGGAATACAGGCTCTATGCTTGGAGGTACTCTCTGTTCAAAATCTTTGACGAAGTCTGATTTCTCATCTCTGTTTAGATTTACAGGGGTGATCTGTGGCTTCTCAACCTGCTGCTTATTTGGGTCTTCACCTGTCTTCTTATATACTGCAATGTAGTTATCTCCGAATCTTTCATTTGCAAATCTGACTATGTCTTCCTTTGTGATCTTAGAAAGTCTGTCGAGTGTATTAATGTAATATTCCCACTCTATGCCATTTTTGAAAGCATCTACCAGAGCGTACCCTCTATTATTATTCGATTGTAAACCTTCTGTCTGACTTAATTTAAGATTGTTTACGATTGCTTCGGGCATCCAATCTGGAAATTCTCCTCTCTTTACAAGCTCAATCTGGTCAAGTATCAGCTGCTTTACTTCCTGTAATGTTTGTCCTTCTCTTGGCTGTCCTTCATATTCAAGTATGGAGTAATCTTTAAAGCTCGATAAGCTTGAGCCTGCCGCTAAAACCTTCTGCCCCTGGACCAGGTTAAGGTCTATTAGTCCCGCGCTGCTATTGCTCAGGATCAGGTCTATCATTGTAAGGTAATCAGCGTCTTCTGAACCCTTTCCTCCGAATCTGTATCCTATGAATAAAGCTTCGGCATTTGGACCGTAAACTTCATACTCCCTGTGCTGTGTGATTGGCTCTTCGACCGGAGGAATGTATTCCGGCACTTCCTTAAACTGCATATATGAGAATTGC